>Ga0181529_10002732_pt1 | contig 20740 bp, 19 predicted proteins | sample PEATcosm2014_Bin_36_FD_119763 | JGI IMG/M metagenome (GOLD analysis project Ga0181529, IMG submission 119763) | Peatland microbial communities from MTU Mesocosm Facility, Houghton, MI, USA - PEATcosm2014_Bin10_30_metaG | ecosystem: Environmental > Terrestrial > Soil > Wetlands > Peat | place... | reverse complement strand
CACCATCTCAAAGGAACGGCTTTGAAAGGGCACGGCTTCAGCCGTGCCAATGGAAATGGGTTCAATCGGATGGGCTTCAGCCCCCGAGGGAAGATTTATCACGGAGAAAACCGTCCCTCAGGGGCTAAAGGCCGCCATTCGATGCGGCTTTGGGCGGCACGGCTGAAGCCGTGCCCTTTCAAAGATCATGTCCCTACGCTTTCCATTGCATGATGCGTTTGCCCTGGGTTACCCTCTTTTCTGCGCCCCAAGCTACCCGAGCACCCAATTGTCAATCCAAGAGGAGACAAATGCTCCGCGGCCGGAGCGTTTCCCTACTCAAAGTCGGTTCACACCAACCACGCCGAAGCGCGTCTCCACCCCAACTCGGTCCCGTTTTGCGGTTCCTGTAAATCGTCGGCAAACCAGAGATTACTCAACCTATTGCAGGTCGTTTCCTTCCTGCGGCGCACAGTGATTCTATGTCTCGGTTCAGGCCGAGCCTAGCGCTCCCTGGATTCGGAAATTGACGTCTGAGTCCGCGAATGCATGGCCAGCAAAAAGCCGCAGAGAAACGAATCTCTGCGGCCCCTTGAATTTCCGAAGTGCATATCCCTTGCAAACCGCGCCTATTGCGGCTTGGTTTGTCCCAGGGCGCTTTCCTGCTTGGCCAGCTTGACGCGGGCGCTGTCCAGCTTGCGTTGCACCTTGGCTACGTCGCTGGGGTCCGCGTCGGCGGGAGCGGACTTGGCGTACTCCTGGAGCGAGAGCTCCCATTGCGCCGCAGCCAGCCGGATCCGCCCGGTCTTCTCGTACAGATCGCCCAGGTGCTCGTGGACAGTGGGGTCGGTTTGGTCGCGCTCCACGGCCCGCCGCAAATTGTCCTCGGCCAGCTCGTACTGCCCCAGCTTGAAATAGGCCCAGCCCAGCGAGTCGAGATAGGCGCCGTTCATGGGCTCCAGTTCCACGGCCTTGCGGATCATCTTCAGGGCTTCTTCCACGTGCATGCCCTTGTCCGCCATCATGTAGCCCAGGTAGTTGAGGATCATGGCGCTGTTGGGGTCCAGCTCCAGAGCCTTGCGGAAAAACTGCTCGGCCGGCTCATAGTGCTTTTGCCGCTCGGCCAGTTCGCCCCTCAGGAATAGCAGGTAGGTGCGGTCTTCCTTCTTGGTGGTCAGCGTCTCCGCCTTGGCGAAGGTATCCTCGGCGTCCCTCCAGCGGTGGATGCGGACATACATCTGCCCCAGCGCCAGCAGAATCGGACGGTCCTCCGGGGAATTGTCGAGCAGCCCTTTGGCCAGAGCAAGACCTTCCTCGATCTTGTTCTGGTCCAGCAGCTCGCCCGCCAGCATCAGCTTCAAGTCGCGATCCTTGGGGTTGGCCTCGACGGCTTTGCGAGAGACCTCAACAGCCTTGTCGAATTGCTTGGCATCCCGGTAGGTATCAACCTGGCCCTGGTAGCCGCGCAGAGCGCTCTCCCCGCCCATATCGATCAGCTTCTGGTAGGTGGCGATGGCTTCCGGAGTCCTGTTCTGTTCGTGGTACACCGCGCCCAGCCGCTCCAGAAAGATGCCGCGGTTGTTCTTCTCCTCGGTGGTATATGCGCCGTTGGCGTGGGAAGTCAGATCGACCATCTTCTCGTAAGTCCGGGCCGCGTCTTCGTAGCGTCCCAGAACATCCAGGAGCAGCCCTTCGTTATAGCCGGCCTCCAGCGAGTCGGGGTCCTTCTTGCGCGCCTGGCGGATGGTGGCGAGTGCGTCCTCGTATTTCTCCTGGCGGCGCTGTATCTCCGCGATATGGACCAGCGCACCCACATTTTCCGGGTCGGCATCCAGCATCAGCTTGAACTGTTTGAGTGCCTCGTCGAGCTGATTGTCGCTCAGCAGGGCCTGGGCCAGCGCGCCCAGCGTATGCACATCGTCGGGCTGCATGTCGGCAGCCCGCTGATAGGCCGCAATGGCGTCCTTGGGCTGCTTCAACGTCTCGTAGGCCGCGCCCAAGGCAAACTCCATCTTGGGGGTGCGATCGTTTACCTCAACCGCCTCAATCACCTTGGCTGCGCGAGCGACGTCTCCACTCTCGGCATAAAGGCGAGCCAGGTTGAGCACCACTTCTTCCGAATCGGGCTCAATGCCTTGCGCAGTCTTGAACTGCTCCTCGGCCTTCTTGGAGTCGTGCTTGACGGTGTAAAGCTGGCCCAAAACCATGCGGTCTTCCACGTTCTTGGGTTGCAGGGCAACCATCTTCTCGAACTCTGCGATGGCCATGTCCAGAATGTTTCCCGCCGGCGAAGAGGACGAGACGGCGTTCTGTCCGTCGCCCAGTTGGCGCAGGTAGAGGCGGCCCAGCAGCTTGTGCGCGTCCAGGTTGTCCGGAGAGCCCTTCAGCAATTCCCGCGCCGTGGCTTCCGCCTCGCGCGAACGGCCGCTGCGAAAGTAAAGCTCGGCCAACCCGTTATGCAACTCTGCAGAACCGGGATCGGCGTTGAGCGCCTTCTTGTATTCCTCGACGGCAAAACCGACGTACTCCGGGCGGCCGGACTCGACAGCCTGTTCCTCGTATATATCGGCCAGCGCCAAGTGATAGTAAGCCTGGCCACGGTCGGCAGGCTGCGCTGCGGGCTCGGCTGGCGCCGCCGCTTTGGCGGGCACAGCCGCTGCCTGCTTGGCGGGCGCGGCCTGGACGGGCTTGGCCTGAGTGCCGTTCCCCGCAGCCGGAGTGTCCGGCCCGTTCTCGGCGCGAACCGGCGAGACCGGCAGCAAGAGGAGAGACGCGGCGGCGATCGACAGCCAGAGGGACGGCAAATGGGTCTTTGGTTTCATCATCCTGGGGTTTCCATGCCTCTTGAGCCACGCGGCCGGAGAAAGAGCCGGCGCGTCAGGCCCGAAAAGCGATGCAGGCAGCCGGTGGGGGCAACTCTGCCTACTGTACAGACGATTTTAATCTTCATTGGTCGCAAGGTTTCAGCCAAATGCTGGATTTTGCCAAGATTCGCCCCCAAAGTAAGCTAGAAAGCACACTTTGGGTTCACAGTTCCTTTTCCTTCGCCCCGGCTCGCTCGCTCCGAGGTTGAGATGGAGTACCTTGAAAAGACATGGCCGGTCGGCAGGCCGGGACTGTAGCCCCGCAGGGATGCTTTCGGCCTCCCTGCGCAAAATCGAGCCTTGTTCTTAGCTGAAAGAGACCAGCCTCACCCCTGCTTGACTCCCGGCAGCCAACCCTTATCGCGCAGAGAACTCAACTGGCGGTAGAGGACCTCGGCCTGGCGTTCCAGCCGCTCCAGCAGCCGTTCTCCGGGATGCTCCTGGGGCGGAATCGGCGCCTGCAACTGCAAAACGCCGGGCTCAGGCCAGGCGGACTGCGGCGGGGCTAAACTCGTCCCGGTCTGCTCTTCCAGCCACTTGAGCCGCCGGTCGAGCAGTTCCAACCGGCTCTGCACCTGCCCGGATTGCTTCCACTCCCATTCGCCTTCCAGGCTGGCCAGGGTGGTCACGCTCTGCGCAAAGCGGCGCAGATAGGTCACAAACGCGGCCACAAACTGCGCGAAGGGCCGGCGGCGCGGCCAGCTTTCGGCCAGCAGCCGGTCCAGAGACTCTTCGGTGTCGTTGTGAGCCAGCCCGGCGGCGCGGCGGGCATTGGCCAACAGACGCGAGCTGCGGGAGCGGTCCCTCCATGCCCCGGCCAAGTGCGCCACATAGCGCCGGTCGGCGGCCAAGCTGGCGCGCAGAAACTCCGGCGCACGGTCTCGCTCGAAGGCGGGAAACAGAACCCGCATGGCCGCCAGGGAAATCGCTGCGCCGGCAATGGTGTTGACAATGCGCACCAGAGCAAACTGCCAGTCGCCGGAATAAGGAATCCAGGCCAGAACAAAGGTGGGTGTCAGAAAAAAGGCGAAGGCCGCGTAGCTGACCGGCAGAATGGCCAGCGCCAGCAGTGCGAGCGGAAACAGCACCGCCGCCGTGGCCAGTTGCGTAGGCAACACTGCGGCCAGAAGCGCCGCCAGCACTCCGCCCGCGACCGTGCCGCCGATGCGCTCCAAACCACGCCTCATCGTGCCGGAAACATGCGGCTGCAGCACGATAAGCGAGGTCATCAGCAGCCAATAGCCGTGGTCGATATGCAGCAGCGAGATCAGCGCCACGTCCAGCCCGCAAACCAACGCCACCCGCGCGGCATGGCGCAGCAGCAGCGACTTGCGAGTAAAGCTGCCCACCAACTGGTCAAATACCCTGCCCAAGCTCCATCCCTGGCGCAGCTCGCCCAGCCGTGCATAGACATAGCCAAAGTGTCCCATGGAATGCCCCGCTCGCAGAGCAGGTTCGGGCAGGTAGGCCGGAGCTTCAGCCCGGGCATCGAGCCCGCGAGAGTCACCGGCGGCTTGAGCACTTGCGGCGCGCTTTCCGGGCCTTTCCTCCTCACGCCAGGCATCCAGAGTCGGCGCTTTGCCCAGCCGCAGCAGCGTAACGCTCTCGATGGCCGTCTCCAGTTGCGCCGCGGCCTCGGTCATCTGCGCCAGCAGAAACCGCCCGCCGCCATCCGCCGGGTCCAGGCAGCCTTCAAGAAACTGCGGCAGGCGGTCCATCTGGCGGCGCTTGGCGCGAGCGTGGGCCACTGTCAAACCGCGCCGCCGCACCAGCAGCGACGCCACCCACTGCTCGGCGGATTTGAGATCGGCCAGCCCGGTCAGGCTGCGAGCGAAGCACGCCGAGGCGCTGCCCGCGGCGTGCGCTTCAAAGTGCTCCGCCATGGTCACCGTGCGGGCGATGAGCAGGTCGGCGTTTTCCAGCAGCACCACCAGGTGATGGCCCTGCGCGGTCTCCGCCTGGCGCTCGGCGCGAATGGCGGCCACTGCGGCCCAGCCTTGCTCGACGGCCCGGCGCACGCGGTACTGGTGATGCTGCGCAAGCCTGTGCCACAGCACCGCGCGCTGCTGCTCGCGCCCGGCCAGCTCGGCCACCGAACCCAGAAAAGAGGCCAGTTCCTCGTAGCAGCCGCTCAGCGCGGCGCGGGCCGGGCGATAGGCGTCCATTGGCCAAAGAAACAGCGAGAGCGCCGCGGCCCAGGCCCCGCCGGCCATCAGCAGCAGTCCCCGCATCTCCGCCTCATGCCAAGAGGAAGTCGGCGCGCCGATCCCGCAGATATAGATCACCTGCACCAGCACTCCGGCAGAGCTGAAGGGTTGGCCTAGCACGGCCAGATAGCTCCACAAAAAGCACCACAGCAGCGTCGCAGGCAACGCCCACCAGAGGCTGCCGCCAACCAGCGAGCCCAGAAACAGCCCCGCCGCGCCGCCCAGAGAAAGGGTCACCAGGCTGCCAAGGCGCGAGCGGTACGGCCCGCCCTGATCGGCAATGATGGCCTCAAAGCCGCCCAGCGCCGCCCAACCCAGGTTGGCGATTCCGGCCACGTCGCCCAGCACCAGCGGCGCGCACAGCGCCACGCCGGCCCGCAGCCCGCGGAACCAGTCCATCTGGCGGACTAGGGCGAGGGTCTGTGTTCTGAGGCTCTTCCGTGGCTGGTTCTGGGAGGTCATGTGTCAATTACACCATTCGTCGCGGTCTTCCGCTGAGCCGATGAGGCGCAAAAGTAAAACCGGGTTACGACAGAGACCAAGCGTGGAGATTCCAGTCCCGGAGGATTCCAAGATGACCACAGTCCAAATCACATTGCCCGACCAACTGGCACAGGACGCGGAGGACGATCCATCTTACATGTCGCCGGAGGATGTAGCGGAGGAGATCCGAGCTATGCGGGCTGAGCGGCGCGCAAGAGAGCGCTCCGTCGGTCCTTCTCCGGTTCATTGAGGTTTGGTTGCCCCGCCCAGCTTATAGTGTGAAGATGAATGAACAGTCGCGTTGGGAGTTCATCAACGGCCTCGATGAGGATCTGCTTAAGGGGGGAGTGATCCTTTCTGAGTGGTGCTCATTCATTGTGCGCGAAGCTGATCTGGCGTTTGCCAAAGGGGCTGACCTTGCATCCATTCTCACTGCAACATCCGGAATTGAAACCTATTTGCGCTCCGAACACGCCGAAACGCAGAAGGAGCGGTTCTGCGAGTCGATCGATTTGGCACGCTTGGACCCTCAGTTGACCGAGACTCTCCATAAGCTCAGGAAATACCGCAATAAATGGGTTCACGTAAGTGATCCATGGGACGACGCGAAGATTCTTGACCATCCAAACCAATATGAGCAGGAGCTTGAAGAAATAGCCCTACTGGCAACAAGGACACTCCGCCAGGTTCTCTACCAGAATCAATGGGTCTAACCGGGCGATCCTCGAAAGGCACTCAAGGACTCCTGAGCCGCAGCAAATTGGCGATTTTGATTCACGCCTGCCCCTTCTCCGTCCAATTCCTCCAGATTCTCAATGCCGGAAGTAACGAGCCCGGTGAACAATCTGGCCATGCCCAATTTGTCGGCAGCGGCGATGACTTCCTCGTCGCGCCAGAAGCAGCCGGGTTTACCAAGTCTGCGGCTTGGTAAACGTGCCGTTCGCATCGGTCAACGTGGCCGGGAACTGCGATGCTCTGAGGACCCCAGTGCGAATCTGTTTGATGAAATCCAGGTGCGGCAGCAGTGCGCGGCTCGGATTGGGGTGCGGGTTCAAAACGCCCACGCGCTTGTGAAGTTCCTGGCGCACGATTTTGATCGGCTCCAGAAGATCGGAATCGTTCGATATGACAACGGCGATATCGAATCTTCCCAAGTGGGCATCGTGCAGCAAATGCGTCGCTAAGTTCACGTCCGAACCCTTTTCTTCAGTCTTGATGACCTTCGCATACTTCTGCGGCTGTCCAGCTGGCACGACGAGCGGCATCGTAACTTCGTGGGTCAGGAAGTGACCAAGATGAACGGAAACGTTCGGGAGGGTCGCCAGCGCTCGCAGGTAGAGTTGCTGCCGTACGGGTTGGCCGGGATCGCTGGGGCGAGCAGAAACCAGGGCGGTGAAATACTTGATCTTCCCGATGGTATTTTTGGGCAATAGGAGCTGGCAAAGCGTTGCTGGATTCAACCATCGATAAGGCGTATTGCGGAGCGAGCCGTAATAGAGATTGAAGCCGTCGATATAGACATTCGTGCTCAAATCGGCCTTCTATAAATGCAGAAGCCGCCCAAGAAAGGCGGCTTCGCGCCCGGCTGCCGAAGCACCCGGGGGGATAACTTCAAGTATCCTGCGCCTGTGCCCCGAATTTGTCAAGAGAAAGCTGCCACGCCTCGGTCATATTTCATTGATTCCAGGAGGGTAGCCCCATCAGCGTCTGATCTCGCCTCAGTGCCGGAAGTGCCTTATCCCGGTGAACACCATGGCCATGTCAAGTTTGTCGGCAGCGGCGACGACCAGGTCGTCGCGCACCGAGCCGCCCGGCTGGATCACCGCCGTCGCTCCTGCCGCGGCCACCGCTTCCAATCCGTCGGGGAAGGGGAAGAAGGCGTCCGAGGCGGCCACGCATCCGGCCAGCGGCAGCGCGGCCTTCTGTGCGCCGAAGCGGGCGGCGTCCACGCGGCTCATCTGGCCCGCGCCCACGCCCAGCGTCTGGCCGTCCCTGGCGTAGACTATGGCGTTGGACTTGACATGCTTGCAGACCCGCCAGGCAAAGAGCAGCGAGCGCAGTTCCTCGGGCGTCGGCTGGCGTTTGGTGGCGATCTTCAGTTCGCTTTCGGCGATCCGTCCCGTATCGGCATCCTGCAAGAGCAATCCGCCGGAGACATGCTTGACTACCGGCCGCGCCGGAGCCGAATGCACCTCGACCAGGCGCAGATTCTTCTTGGCGGCAAAGCGCTCGCGGGCCTCGGCGCTAAAGGCCGGAGCGGCGATGGCCTCGACAAACAGCTTGGCGATCTCCTCGGCGGCTTCCGCATCCACCTCGCGATTGGTACCAATCACCCCGCCGTAGGCCGAGACCGGATCGCAGGCCAGCGCCTTCCGGTAAGCCTCTAGAATCGTTGTCCCGGTCGCCGCGCCGCAGGGGTTGGTGTGCTTGACGATGATCGTGGCCGGCTCGTCGAACTCCTGCACCAGCTCCCAGCCGGCGTCCAAATCAACCAGGTTGTTGAAGCTCAGTTCCTTGCCTTGAAGCTGATGCGCGCCGGCGATGCCCAGACCCGAGCAGTCGGAGTAAAGCGCGGCTCGCTGGTGCGGGTTCTCGCCGTAGCGCAGCGATTGCGCCAGCGGGAAGTTGATGCGCAGCGTGCCGTGAAAGCCCGTCGCGTCGAGTACCGCGGGGCTAGACGGCGCGGGCGCTTCGGCGATGCGGTCCAGCGTGTTGGCAATGGCCGTATCGTAGGCCGCCGTGGTGGCGAAGGCCTGCTTGGCCAGCTTCCAGCGCGTCTCGCGGCCGAGTGCGCCACCGTTGGCTTTCAGCTCTTCGATCAGAGCCGGGTAGTCCGCAACGCGGGTCACAATGGCCACGTCTTCGAAGTTCTTGGCCGCCGAGCGCACCATCGATGGGCCGCCGATGTCGATATTTTCAACTAAATGACCAAAGGCAACTCCGGCCTGCGCAGCAGTCTTCTCAAAGGCGTAGAGATTCACCACCACCATGTCGATGGGCTCGATGCCATGAGCGGCCACGGCGGCCTCGTGCTCCCGGTTGCCGCGGATGTAGAGCAGCCCGCCGTGCACCTTGGGGTGCAGGGTCTTGACGCGCCCGTCCAGCATCTCCGGAAAGCCGGTCAGCTCGCTGATGTCCTTGACACCCAGGCCCGCCGCACGCAGCGCCGCGGCCGTTCCGCCGGTCGAGACCAGCTCCACGCCAAAGCCCGCCAAAGCCTGGGCAAACTCCACCAGGCCGGTCTTGTCCGTCACGCTCAACAACGCCCGCCGAATCCGTTTTTCCGCGCTCACTTTTCGCTCCTGAAACTGCAAAATGTCTCTGGTTGGTTGTAGATGGAGAACTGCAAAGGCAGGGAAAAGACTCGATATCCCGATCTCTGCATTAGATGTGCCGATCTTGAAGAGCGCAATCTTGCGGGCCGCGCCTCCGAAAGGCCTGCGAAATGCCCGTAAGCGATACCGCAGGGGCTAAAGCCCATCCTTTATTATCAGCGACATGCGGCACGACCAAAGTCGTGCCCTGTTACAAAATTCCCGCCATCCTCAGTTTCTCCGCAGCCTGAAGAGCCTGCTCGTTCTTTTCGCACGAACGACGCCACTCGAGTCGTGTCCTGACGCTTCCAGCAGCTCTCGGTGAACGACGACCAAACTCCAGATTACATGGATTTCCCGGCCCGGCACCGCGCCAACCCCAACCACATGGTGGTACGGGGGCCTGCGCTCTGCTGCGCGCCGGGCCCTGCTGGCGGCGGGCTTTCCAAAAATGCTATAGAGTTATGTTATGGGAAGTTACGCCCCAAACCCTCCTCCCAACGAGCATGGAGCCGTTCGCGGAGACTTGATCCCCGAGCCGGAGATTCTTCCTCCCGACCCCGGATACATCCCGGCGGAACAAACGGTTCGCCGGCCGCGTCCGTCCTGGGCAGTGGCCCCAGCCACGTATCTGCTGGTGGGCATCAACTGCCTGGTGTTTGTGGTCATGGTAATCCACGGGGTTAGCATGATCTCTCCCAGCCCCGACCAACTGTTGCATTGTGGAGCCAACAATGCCAGCGCTGTACTGCAATACGGCGATTGGTGGCGCATCGTCACCGCCATGTTTGTCCACGTGGGTATCATCCACCTGGCTTGCAACATGTGGTGTCTGTGGAATTTGGGTCTTCTGGCGGAGCCGCTGCTGGGCTCGGCGGGCCTGCTGGCCGCCTACGTCCTTTCGGGTGCGGCGGGGAACCTGCTCTCGACCTTGTACAACTGGTGGAAATACTCCGCGCAGGCTGGCACAGGAGGCCTGGTTTACGGTCCCGTTGGCGCCGGTGCTTCGGGAGCGGTCTTCGGGCTGGCCGGGGTGCTGATCGTATTGCTTAAATCTCCGCTGTTGCCCGTGCCTCTGGAAGAGCTGAAGAAGCTGCGCAAGTCGGTCATCTACTTTGCCGCCATCAACCTGATCATCGGCCTCGGCACCATGGCGCCCGGCTCGGTCGTGCATATCGACAATCAGGCCCACCTGGGCGGCTTCACTTGCGGCCTGCTCTTCGCGGCCCCGCTGGTGCCCCGGCTGGGCGCGCCGCGCCGGCTCTTCGAGGTGCGCCGCCGCGTTGCCGTGGGGATGATTGTGGCTGTTCTCGTGCTTTTCGGATTCTTCCTGGCCCAGTTGCCGGGATAGGCTGCCGCTCCCGGCAGCCCTACTGCACGGTCCCCTTGGGCCGCAAGCGGCGCAAATCCAGCGCGCACTCGACGGCATTCTGCGCTTGCAGGCGCAGATTGTCCGATGCCGCCCACAGCCACAGCCGGGATGCCTCGTTCGGATTGCGGCCGTCCCTCTCCGGGCGCAGCCGCACCAGCACATCGTTTTGCCCGGTGGCGGCCAGGTTCGAGGGCGAATCCGTATCTTCCAGCACCAGGTCCACATGGTCGCCGCCCAGAGCCTCTTCCAAGGCCGAAATCTCCACCGGCCGCTCCAACTCGATGGCGATTGAAAACGCATGGCCGTGAAAGACCGGCGCGTGAATCACTTGCAAAGCCAGCGTGGGCCAGCGTCCGGCAGATAGCGCCTCATAATGGCGGCGCACGCGCGCCTCGGACGCGCCCAGGCTGGCGGTAGCGCTTTCGCCCAGCCCGCACAGCAGGTTATAAGCCACCTGCGCGTCGTAGATGGCGCGCGGCAGCCCTTGAAAGCTGAGCAGGCTCACCGTCTGCTGGTGCAGTTCGTCCATGGCGGCGCGGCCAAACTCGCTGGCCGGCGCAAGCAGCGTGGCGGCGCCAAAGCGCACCGGCGCGGCCTGCGAAAGCCGTTGCAGAAGCAGCGCCAGCGCCAGAGCCGCGGGGTGAGCCGGGACCACCGCGGGAGTGAAAAGATCCACAGCGGCCGCCTCATATCCCAGCCAGGGAGCGCGCACCAGAACGCCCGTTTCCTGATCCAGCGCGCCGGAAAGATCCAGCACTGTGGAGCCGGCCCGCAGCGCCTCGCGCCAGTGCTTGCGGGTCAGATCCTCGTTGCCGCAAAAAAAGGTGAAGTCGGCCCGGTCGAAGGAATCCGCATCGATGGCCTGGACGAAGGTAACCTCGTCGCCCACCTGCTCCAACTGGCCCTGCACCGATTCCTCGTCCAGCAACACAAATCGGGCCGCCGCCAGGGGCGACTCTGACAGGGCATCTTTTAACTCCCGGCCCAACAGGGTGGAGGCTCCGGCAATAGCAATCTTGTACACAAACATCCTTTTCCTGGTTTGGGAATTACGGCTGGTTCGTCGAGTCCGGCTGCGGGGCGGCTGGCTCCGCGTCGAGAGCGGCGGCTGCCGGCCTCCAGCGCCGCCGGCGCGACCAACCGTACGCCGCCCGCGCCCAGATGCCCGAGAACATGTAGGTCAGCGCCCACAGAAAAAGCGCCACCTGAGAGAAGCGGGCAATGATGTAGATGAAAGGGGCGATGATAAACAGCAACTGGAACGGATGACTTCGGGAGAAGTTGATCTCCTTGGCCGACCAGAAGCGCCAGGTGCTGACCATCAGGAACCCGCCTGTCCCCACAAGAACGATCCAGATGATGGCAACCCACCACGATAAGACCGGATAGCCATAGCAGAGGTGCACGGTGGCCGCCAGCAGTCCCGCCGCGGCTGGTATCGGCATGCCCACAAAATATTTGCGGTCGGGCCGGCCGGGGTTGCGCGGCACCGGGTCGTGGCTGATGTTGAAGCGCGCCAGCCGCGAGACCCCGCCGATGAGAAACAGGAAGCAGATGAAGGCCCCGGCATGTTGCAGATCCATCCGCAACTGCGGGGCGATGGACTCGGGCAGGAAATGGAATCCCCAAATCAGCGCCAGCAGGCTGGGCGCCACGCCAAAAGTGATGGCGTCGGCCAGCGAATCCAGTTCCTTGCCGAACTCGCTGCAGGTGTTGGTCATGCGCGCGATGCGCCCGTCCAGCGAGTCCAGGGGAATGGCGATGATGATGGCCAGAGCCGCCCAGTCCAGATGGGTTTGCACGCTGCCCATGCCGGCAACCGCCTTGATGGTCTCGGTAATCGAGAAAAAACCTGCCGCAATGTTCCCGCAGGTAAACAACGAGGGCAGCAAGAACATGCCACGGCGCAACCGGGCTTGGTTTCTGGCTTTAATCTGTTCCGGATCGAGCTTCAGATGTCCGTTCAATGGGCTTCTCCCTGGGGCATGGCCGCCAGCACGCTGGCGCCGCCCATGACTCGATCCCCGACCTTTACCCGCAGGATGGCCTCGGCGGGCAGCAGCACATCCACCCTGGAACCGAATTTGATAAGACCTACGCGCTGGCCCCGCTCCACCGCATCGCCCTCTTTCAGGTTGAAGACAATGCGCCGCGCCAGCAGCCCGGCGATTTGCTTGAAGGTGACTTCAATCCCCTCCCCGCTGACGGTGGCGATATTCTGCTCGTTGCGCTCCGCCGAGGCCGGATTCATGGCGTTCAAATACAGGCCTTTCTGGTAGCGCACGCCGGTGAGCACGCCGCCAATCGGCGAGCGGTTCACATGCACATTGAAAACGCTGAGAAAGATACTGATCCGCTGCCGGGGCCCCGCCGGGGTCTCGATGGCAACCGTCTCGGTCACCAGCCCGTCACCGGGCGAGACAATCAAGCCGGGCCCAGCCGGAATCGTCCGCTGGGGATCGCGGAAAAACCAGAGAAAAAACGCCGCCAACAGCACGGGCGCAATGCTCAACCACCAGCAGCCGGTCAGCAGCCCGAGAGCCACCGCAACCGCCAGAAAGACAAAACCGTAGTAGTAACCGTCGCGAACCATGATCCCAACGATTATACGGTTATTCCACTCACCTGCGGCTGCGGTTTGCATTCTTCAAGGCGCACACCGCCACCCATGGAGCCCTGAGCGACCGGCGCTCCGCGATTCGCCTGCATGGACCGAACTGCTCTTCTGCCTTAAGCGATGGCTGGCGCGCGACGCTCCAAGGCGAAGATCAGATCCTTGGCGTGCAGCTTCAGCTTTTTCAGCTTCACTTCCTCGAGCTGTTCATCGTCCGAGAGATAGGGTTTCTGAAGCAATTCTTCCAACCGCTGAGCGTAGCGACGGTGTTCGTCCTGCAGGCGATGAATCTCTTCGCTCAGCGTGGGGTCCTGTATTTCATCCATCAATGCACCTCCGCATTATCAGAACATTTACATATATCGCCACTCCTGTGCAATCGGCAAGTCCGAAATAGACCGAAGGTCACCTGAATCTGTGGAATTCCCGATCCGAACAGGAGGTGGAACGGCGATCACCAACGTTCTGTCCCCCCAGACGCCCCAAAACCAAGCCCAGATCACTCCGCGCCCCGCAGGTTCATCAGGACCGCATCCTCAATCGGATCAGCGTAGTAGCGTAGACGGCGGCCGGACTTCTGAAACCCCAGCGAGCAGTAGAAACCGAGCGCCGGGCGATTGGAAGCGCGCACTTCCAAAATGACCTCAGTAATCTGCGCCCGCACAAACTCCCTGGCTAGCGCCGCGAAGAGCTGCCGGGCCACACCCCGCCGCTGGCTCTCCGCGGCCACCGCAATCATCTCCAACTCGGCTTGCGGAGGCAACAGGATGGCCACTGCAAAGCCGGCCACGGCACCAGCCTCCTCAGCCACCAGCGCAATTCTCTGCGGCGAGTTGTGGGGGTCCAATGCCGCAAGATAAGCGTCCGGCGGCCAATGGGGCGCTTCTTTCAGGCTTTGCGCGATCTCCAGGACCCGTTCCAGGTCCACAGCAACCATGGGCCGGATTCGCACCAAAGAGCCACTCATGCGCCTGGCGGCCCTGCCGCGGCCGGCTCACCGAAGATCTCCGCATCGGAACGGCGCAGGTAGTGCCCGTCGAGCATCGCCAGGTCGGCGAAATCCCCCGCCGCCATCCGCGCCGCGCCCAGCGCCAGCGCGTCAGCCGCGGTAGGCGCCGGCAGCCGCAACCTCTCCGCCTCCGGCCAAGCTGAACCGAGGAGCGCTGCGGCGGCATCGTCGCAGACGGCGATGCGCCTCGGCGCGGGAGTGATGGCCGCAAGCTCGGCCGCTCCAGCCAGCATTTCTCCCGGCTCCAGGCCAGGCCCGCCCACGCGCAAAAACACCTCATGGCGATGCGCATCCAAAGCCGCGGCGGGTAGGCCTGCCATGCGGGCCAGCACTTCGAGCCGCGAAACGGCCACCACCGGAATCCGCGCGCCCTCGGCCAGCCCCTTCACCGCAGCCAACCCTACCCGGACTCCGGTAAAACTGCCCGGCCCGCTGACCGCCACAATTCCTGCCAGTTCGCGCAGCGCGAGTCCGGCGCCTGCCAGCAGTTGGCCCACCGCGGCCACCAGCGTAGCGGAATAGCTGCGCCCTTCCAACTCGATCTGGCCCAGAATCTCCACTTCGCTGCCGCTCACCCGCCCCAAGGCCACGGTGCCCATGGGGCCGCACGTGTCAATCCCCAGCAACAGCCCGCCAGGTGGCGTGCACAACTCCGGATTAGATAAATGGCCGGGCATCCCTTTCAGCATGACACAGCCGCAACCGGGGCAGCCAGCCCACGACGCTTTGCAGCCCGGCGCACAACCGCGGAAAGACATTGGGCAAAATCTCCTGGCCGTCCTGCCGAACAAAGCAGGTTGAGGTTGGTGGCATCCCAGGTCTCAGAAGCGAGACCTGGGGCACCCGGCATTGATTTGTTTGCCCCTCTTGTGAACAACGGAGTCCGCGTTTCCGATAAGCAGCAGGATGAGCTGTCTTGCCGGTTCGGAATGGTGGCGCTATCGCATGGCATTCGCTTCAGGTCAAGACCCGAAAGCTCGACCGGATTCACCCAGCAGGGCGATTGCCTGCACTCGGAGCACTTGAACCCTTGGGAAGACGGCGATTTGGCCAACCGTCTGGACGATCTTGGCTTCACAACTTTTCTGGAGGAGAAATGGCGGATGAATTCGATGTGCAGTATGCGCAGGAACTAGCCGATCTAGTTCTAAGCGACCTGGGATACGGCTGTTCGTTCATGGGCGAGGGTGGGACCATCATTGCTTCGAGTGCCCGCGAGCGCATTGGCATCGTCCACCAGGGCTCCGCCAGAATCATGCGGCATGAATTGGATCAAGTCGCGGTCAACAAAGAGGAGGCCGACGCCTCCGGCGGAAAGATGCGGGAAGGCGTTACCGTTGGCGTCGACTTCGAAGGCAGGCGCGTGGCAGCAGTTGGTATCGCGGGCCCCTTGGACCGTGTGTTGCCCCTGGCCCAGGTATTGAGTCTGTTCATCCGCTCCATGCTGCACCGCGAACAGGCCGATAAGGCGCGCATCGCCGAGGTCGCCGCCCAGAAAGCCAAGTCCGCAAGAATTGCTGCATTGGTGGACAAGGCCACGAACATCGTCTCGGCAACAGCCGACGCTTCAAGAAAGACCGACGACTCCGTCGAATCGCTCACCGCGGCCACCAAGCGCATCGGGCAGATGGCGGGATTCATCAAGCAGATCGCCAGCCAGACCAACATGCTTTCACTCAACGCCACCATCGAAGCGGCGCGGGCTGGTGAAGCCGGAAGGGGCTTTGCGGTGGTAGCCAACGAGGTCAAGAACCTGGCCACGCAGACAGCCAAGGCCACCGCCGACATCACCGGCCAAATCGACGAGGTGCAAAGCGCCACGGCCAGTGTGCGCCGCTCCACTTCGGCCATCGCCGTCAATGTCACCGAAGTGAACACCATCATCGCTTCGGTTGCGGAAACCATGGCGAGCGACGCCTACGGCTACTGAGTTGAAGATGCCGCCCCGGATGAGATCCATACGGGCAATGAACCGGGGGGTCGTCCCAACACCTCCCTTGGAGATGCGATAAGCTGAAGCCAACGCATTCAAGCTCATCCCCCCGGCGATGGTTCCTCGCCGCCGGGGGATTATGCGCAGTCCGCCCTGCTGGACCCGAGCACCTCATCTTCAACCTTGGAAGCGCTCTCGCGTCCGCAGGAAGGAGCCACCCTGGCCGCCGCCACGACCCTCGCGTTTCACGACACCTGGCGGCCCCGCGCCAACCCCTGGGTCATCGCCTTCACTGTTACCCTGGCCACCTTCATGGAGGCGCTGGATAGCTCCATCGCCAACGTGGCCATGGGGCATATCGGCGGTTCCCTCTCCGCCAGCCGCGACGAAGCCACCTGGGTGCTGACCAGCTACCTGGTGGCCAACGCGGTGGTGTTGCCCATCAGCGGCTGGATCGCCAACCGCATGGGCCGCAAGCGCTTTTACATGACCTGCGTCTTTCTCTTCACCATGGCTTCCCTGCTCTGCGGCCTGGCGCCCTCACTCGGCGTGCTGGTCTTCTTCCGCGTCCTGCAAGGCGCGGCCGGCGGCGGCCTGCAACCCAGCGAGCAATCCATCCTAGCCGACACCTTCCCCCCGGAAAGACGCAGCATGGCCTTCGCCGTCTATGGCATGGCGGTCGTCCTTGCACCGGTTCTCGGCCCCACCGTGGGCGGCTGGATCGTGGACAACTACAGTTGGCGCTGGATCTTCTTCATCAACATTCCCATCGGGATCATCTCTCTCTTGCTCACCAACCGCGTGGTCGAAGACCCACCCTACGTCCACGCCATCCGCAAACGGCGCGAGGGCATTGACTACTGGGGACTGGGCCTGCTGGTGGTCTCCGTCGGCGCCCTGCAAATCCTGCTCGACAAGGGTCAGGAAGACGACTGGTTCAGTTCCCGTTTCATCGTCACGTGCGCCTCCATCGCCGCCGTGGGCCTGGCCATCTTCATCTACCGCCAATTCAAGGTCGAACATCCCATCCTCGACCTGCGCCTGTTTGCCCAGCGCAACGTGGGCACCACCATGTTTGTCATGTTCATGGTGGGACTCTCGCTCTATTCCTCCACGGTGCTGATCCCCCAGTTTCTTCAGGAGATCATGGGCTACTCCGCCGAGCAGGCGGGCATGGCCGTCTCCAGCGGCGGCATTGCGCTCATGCTGCTCTTCCCCGTTGCCGGGGCGCTGGCGCCCAAGTTCGACCCCCGCTGGCTGGTGGCCTTTGGCTTCATCCTCACCACCTGGGGCCTGTGGCGCATGACCGATCTCAACCTCAATGTCAGCTTTGGCATGGCGGTGAGCTGGCGCATGGTCATCGCCCTCGGCCTGCCCTTTCTGTTCATCCCCATCAACACGCTCTGTTTTGTGGGAATTCCCCAGGAGAAGTACAACGAGATCAGCGGCATGTCCGCGTTCATGCGCAACCTGGGCGGAAGCGTGGGCATCAGCTTTATTACCACCATTTTGGCCCGCACCAGCCAGCAGCACCTGGCCATGCTGGGCGCAAACACGGTCAACGGCAACAGCCCATTCGAGACCTACCGCGCGGGAATGGCCGCCGCTTGGATGCAACGCACCGGGGGCGCACGGCCCGACGGCCTGCAGCACGCCGGGGCGCAGATCTACGGCATGGCGCAGATCCAGGCCCGCCTCCTGGCCTATGTGGATTCCATCTGGGTGATGGTGGCCCTGACGGCGATTCTGATCCCGCTGCCGTTTCTCATGCGCCGGCCGAAAAAGAACGCGCCGGTGGCCGTGAGCCACTGAGGGCTGCGCTGCTCTTCTCGGTTACACACGCTGCGAAAAGACTCCAGAGTCCAAGCGATTTGTAACAGGGCACGACTTCAGTCGTGCCGCAAGCTGCTGATAATAAACGACGGGCTTTAGCCCCTGCGAAAGCCCGTTCGGGATATTCGACCGTGTTTCGGGGTTTTCCGCAACCTGTATGGCAGCTTTCAGCGAGTCAGTGCGCAGCAACGAGAGGAAGTATCTCAGCGCGTAAAAACTCAATTCTTCCACGGAGTTGCTCAGCATTCTCACGGGTCGCTGGCGAGTTGACAGGAATCAGCTCTTCAACGCTTTCGTCTTTCTCCACCGCCTCGACCCACTCCTTCATCTCGAGACAATAGGCGTCCAAGGCGTCAGCCGCTGTCGGGTTATCCTCAACGACGATATAAGCAGGCGGCAGGTCTCCAACGATTACCCATAACCAGTTGTCAACATCTTCGAATCGCGGAGTGATTTGGATCAGAAAGATGGCGACAACTCCGCCGATTCCGTACGCGAAATATTGGTGATCTACACGCTCACACCATTCCTTAGCACGCATGAATTCATGGGCTTCTGTTGCCATTTCCAGGAGAAGACAAGTGTCGACGGCGGAGTCCCCAACGATGCAATCGATGGAGACCATTCCGTCGGTTTGGATTGGAGAACTATCCATTTTCGATGAGTTTCTCTTTTCGATCATGAAGGCCGGTCATCCATTTCTCAGACCCATAAACGCCTGCCAGCATCGCTGGGACATAATGTGCGACATCAAGAGAAGGCCAAAGCACTCCCGTACCACCGTCGAGAATTTCAATGCACTCCAGGGCCTTTCCTTCAGCGTTGGAAAGGCCTTGAATCAGCAACCGCGGAACAACATAAAATGCACCGTCATCAAATACCAGGCGCAAACTGTCCGTCTTCTGCGAATAGGTGGCCCTGACAACCTTTCGGTCGTACTTCTCGTACATCCGCGCGCATTCGATCGCCGCATCGATCTCCGCGTCGGTTGTCACTACTCTCGCCGGCTTCGCCATGACTCCCTCCTAGACCGCCGCCAGCGCCTGCTCCAGATCGGCGATCAGGTCTTCCTTGTCCTCGATGCCGATTGACAGCCGGATCCGCCCCTGGTTGATGCCCATGGAGACGCGCTGCTCCTCGGTCACCGAAGCGTGGGTGGTGGTGGCCGAGTGCGAGGCCAGCGACTCAACCCCGCCCAGCGATTCCGCGCTGAGGAAGATCTTGATCGCCTTCAGGAATCGGGCCGCCGCATCGCGGTCCGCAACCTCAAAGCTCAGCATCGAGCCAAAGCCCTTTTGCTGCCTGCAAGCCAGTTCATATTGCGGATGGCTCTTCAGCCCCGGATAGGCCAGCTTGCTCACCTTGGGATGCGTCGAAAGATACTCGGCGATGGCGCGGCCGTTCTCCTCGTGCTGCTTCACCCGCAGGGGCAGCGTCTTGATGCCGCGCAGCACCAGGAAGCACTCGAAGGGCGACATCACCCCGCCGGCCGCCTTCTGCACCAGAAGAAACCGCTCCTTATGTTCCGGCGTGGAGCCGATCAGCGCCCCGCCCAGCCCGTCGGAGTGGCCGTTGAGGTACTTGGTGGTCGAGTGCATCACGATGTCCGCGCCCAAAGCCAGGGGGCTCTGCAATGCGGGCGACATGAAGGTGTTGTCCACGCTGACCTCAATGCCCTTGGCGTGGGCAAGCTCGCTCACCGCGGCGATGTCGGTGAGCACCATCAGCGGATTGCTGGGCGTCTCGATATGAATCAGCTTGGTATTGGGCCGGATGGCCGCGGCGACCGCTTCGAGGCTGCTGGTGTCCACATACTCGATCTCGATGCCGTAGCCCGACACGATCCGGTCCAGCAGGCGCACCGTCCCGGCATACACGTCCTTGGAACAGATCAGGTGATCGCCCGCCCTGAGCATGGCAAACAGGGCGGAGAGCGCCGCCATGCCGGTGGTAAAAGCATGAGCGCTGTGTCCGCCTTCGAGAGCCGCCAGGGCCTCTTCCAGCCGGTCGCGCGTGGGGTTGCCGGCGCGCGAGTAGTCCCAGCCCCGGTCGGTGCCGATGCCGGTCAGCTCAAAGGTCGAGGAAAGGTAAACAGGCACATTCACGGCGCCTGTTTGGGGGTCCGGATACTGCCCGGCATGGACGGCAAGGGTCGAGTATTTGCAGTGGGGAAGGTTCATCGTTCGCGCTTGATCTCCTGATATTCAGCTTATCGCGAGAGAGCGCCAGCTGTCCGCCTGCAGCCAAGCCTGGGGCACTCATCTTTCTGCCTGGTCGGAGATGGGCCGCCCGGCTATCGCCCAATCCCCCAAAAGGCTGTCATCCTGGGCGGAGTTTGGCGCGTACTTTGCGACAAACGCAGTCGAAGGACCTGCATTTAACTCGGCGTCCAAGTCAACTCCTCTGGCGTGTACCATTTTTCACTCAGATCGATCCAGGCAGGATTGGCACTCACTATCAGAGCCATCTTCTTGGCGCGGGTCCATCCTTTCAACTGCTTTTCTCTTGCAATTGCTGCATTGGGACCAACAAACCGCTCGAACCAGACCAGTCGATTGCAGTTATAGGTAGCGGAAAACCCCTCATGCAGCTTTCGCTTGTGCTCGAAGGCGCGCTTGCGCAGATTGTCGGTGATCCCGATGTAAAGGGTCCGGCTGCGGCTGGCCACAATGTAGGTGAAGTAGCAACTCTCGTTCATAGCAGGACCTTGCAATCCAACGCAGACGGGTGAGCCGAAGCGCAATCAACCGAAAGAAATGCAGGTCCTTCGACTCCGCTGCGCTCCGCTCAGGATGACATTGCAAAAAAAGAAACCTCGATGGGTGACCTAGCTTTTGGGGCGAATCAGCTGTGGGCCAGACGCCTGGCGGCCTGATTGATTCTTCTACTTCAGGCTTCGTCGCAGCCGCACCACAACCCAGATTAGAGAGGCCGTCAAGGACAGGTTGATGGCCACGCCCACCAACGTTGCCCATACAGGCACAGCCCCGGCCTTGCTTAACAGGCCCAGAAGACTTAGAGCGTTTTCCCTAAATCTGTAGACTGTCGATGCAGTGTTTGAACCATGCCGCTGCGTTCTCTGGTGTGATCTGAGGGAGCATCACCGTGATGGCTTGATCGAGTGCTTCCTTG
>Ga0181529_10002730_pt1 | contig 20775 bp, 13 predicted proteins | sample PEATcosm2014_Bin_36_FD_119763 | JGI IMG/M metagenome (GOLD analysis project Ga0181529, IMG submission 119763) | Peatland microbial communities from MTU Mesocosm Facility, Houghton, MI, USA - PEATcosm2014_Bin10_30_metaG | ecosystem: Environmental > Terrestrial > Soil > Wetlands > Peat | place... | reverse complement strand
GATTACCCAACAGGCCATCCGCCGCGGCTCCTTCAAAAGCGTCAAGGACCTCATCGCAAAGATCAACCGCTTCACTGAAAACTACAACCAACGATGCCGCCCCTTCGCTTGGACGGCCACAGCGGATTCCATCTTCCAAAAACTCGCCAAACTATGCAACCGTATTTCTGGGACAGCACACTAGAAGTGGCGCAGGGTCTCGGATGGTTTGGGCTGGGATGCGGCAGTTCGAGGGAGTATGTCGGCGAGGTCGTTTTCGGGCGCGGTGTGCGTGGCGGTTCTGGGATCGGCGCTGCGTCCGGCATTCTTTTCGAGGGAGCGGCTGACGAGGTCGCGGGAGCCGAGGCCGATAGCGAGCGAGAGGGTGAGGACGATGCCTCCGAAGAGGATTCCAAAGGCGAGGTCGACGATGGTACCGCCTATTTCGAGGTGGTCGAGAACCATGGCGATGGTGAGGACGAGGACGAGCCATTTGACGCCGAGCGAGAGTAGTCGCGCGTACTGGAACTGCAGGTTGACCGCGCCGATGAGGACGGAGCGGGAGAGGAATCGCGCTATGACGGTTCCTGCCAGCAGGATGAGGATCGCGCCGACGGAGTGAGTGAGATAGGGGATGAGGATGGCAGCAATCTGCGAGTTGCCGGCGTAGGAGGCGTCGAGAGCAGAGATGCCGATGATGAAGCCAAGGATGACACAGGCCCAGAATACTGTGCGCGCGACGAGGACGCTGGGCGAGTGGCGGGGGGACCAATCGGCGACGTTGACGGTCTGGTTGCGGGCGAAGCGCTCGTCGAATTTCACGGCGGTGAGGATGCGGCGCAGGATGAGCGCAAGCAGCGCGCCGACGGCAGTAAGAATGACGACGGCGACGAGCAGCGCGAGCAGACCGGGCAAGAAGCTGGCGAGTTTAATAAGCACGCGGTGCATCGAGTCTCTGAGCGCGAATACGATTTGTTGACCCATGGAGGTTCTCCTTCGAGGTACGAGGGACAAAGTACGAGGTTCGAGGACTACGGGTTGAAGCGGTCGGGCCATCGCCAGCGCGAGACGAGGTAGGGCTTGTCGATTTCAAAGGCGGCGGCGAGGGATTCGATGTGTTTCTCAGGGGCGGTGGTTTCCGGCCTGGCTCCGCTGGTGAGCAATAAGTGTGATGCAACCCAGGCGAGGTAGAGCGGGGTGAGTGCGCCGAGCAGGTGGCCACGATTGATGGTGCGCAGACGGTAGGCAAGAATGAAGTCGTAGACGATGCGGACCCACAGGGAGTCGGGCATGCGGAAAGCGGCGGGAGGCAGGAGTGAGAGTTTCTTGAGGCCGAGCAGGGAGTTGGGCGGCAGGACGAGCGACCAGATTTCCTGTAGGTTGGTATAGGCGTGGCGGAAGGAGTCGAGCATGTGCTGGACGTCTGGAGTTTCGGGCGTGGCGGGCTGGACAGGCGTGATTTCCGCGCGAGCGACTGCGGCGGTGCGAGTTGGGTAGGCAAAGCGGGCGCGCTGCCAGAAGCTGGCCTTTGCGTCGATGTCTGCAAAGAAGGAGCCGGCGACCTGGGCGAGCATGGTGTTGAGGTCGGCGGCGGCAGGTGGGGGCAGAGTGCGGGCTCCTGCCGGGACTTCGACGATGGAGAAGCCGGCGGCGGCGGCCTCGGCGACGGGCCAGATGAGGGTGGCGCTCTGGTTGGGAGCGGCGAATTTCTGCGCGCAGGCGGCGAGGCGCTCGGCCATGCGCGAGGAGAAGGCGAGATCGATGGCCATCGGGTAGCGCGATCGTGTGCCGAAGAGGGCTCGGGCGACGGGGTAGAGAATGGCGGAGTTGACTAGGCCGTCGCGGGGACCGAGCGAGTAACGCGGGGTAACGAGGTCGGCGTTGCCAGGGACGGCGGCCTCGGCGAGGGCGCACAGGGCTTCTGGGGCGAGCGACTGGGCTTCGGGGCCGAGCAGGAGGCAGGCAGTGGAGGCGTGTTCCTGCATAAGCTTGCAGGTATCGAGGAATTCGGTGGGAGTGAGCACACATCCGCTGGGCACGATGGTGGAAGGCGTGTAGGTGGTGAGGCGGATATGGGCCGATGCTGGGAGGGTCGTGAAAGTGGCGTTGGGGGTGATTACGAGGAAATCGCGGTCCGCGAACGCCAGCGCGAGATTGGCGAGGGTTGCCTCGAAGGCTTCGCCCGAAAGCGGGGTAAGGCTTACGAGGAGACCGGATGGGGCGAGGCCGTGACTCGACAGGATGGCATTTTCGGAGATGGTGGGGAGGGTGGCCATCGAGGTCTTTCAAGGGGCGAAAGCAAGTGCTGAGTCTAAACCAATTCCTGCGGGAGGGCGAGGATTCCGGCGAGTGGGATGCGGAGCCAAACGGGGCGGTTGTTGAGCTCGTAGAGGAGTTCGTAGAGGGCCTTTTCGAGCAGGTAGGCGTTGAGCAGGCGGTGGGCCTGCTGGGGCTTTGGAGTGAGCTGCGGATTGGCTGCGATGGCGGTGCGCCATGCGGTGAGAAACTCGGTGGAGACGGCGTTCTGCCAGAGGCGCGCCCAGGGTTCGAGGCTCTTTGCGGTTCCGGGATGGCGCTGGGTAAAGTGGTCGAGGGCGGCGTAAGCGGCGTAGCTGTAGGAGCGGAGCATTCCGGCGACGTCACGCAGGGGGGACTGTTTGGCCCGGCGTTCGGCGAGAGTGCGGGCAGGCTCTCCCTCGAAGTCGAGGATGATGTAGTCGCCGTGGGAGCGGAGGAGTTGGCCGAGGTGGTAGTCACCGTGGATGCGGATGCGGAGGCCGGAGTCGGAGGCGGGCGAGTTTGTGGGTGAGGCTTGCGAGAGCGGCTGAGTGATGGCCTGGGCGCGGGCGATGAGTTCGAGTCGACGGGAGAGAATGAGAGCTGCGGCGTCGGTGGTGAGCTCGTCGGCGAGGGTGGGGAGGGCTCGCTTGAGAGCGTCGAGGGTGCGGGCGATCTGGGCGTCGATGCGGTCTGCATCGGCGGCGAGGGATGCGGGAGTGAAGGGGATGGGCGCGAAGGCGGCGGCTGTGACGGGGTCGAGGCGGTCGGTGGAGGTGGCAAGGGCAAGGTGCATCTCAGCGGTACGGCGGCCGAGCAGGGCTGCGGCTTCCAGAGAGAGGCCGGCGTGCTCGAGGGCTTCGGCGGAGATTCGCGCCGGGCTTGCTTTGGTTGGCAGTTCGTCGAGAAAAGTTGAGGGACTTCCGATGTCTTTGGGCGCAGGGAAACTGAGGCAGTCTTCGTAGTAGCGGGCGAGCTCGTCGAGGGTGACCTGCCAGACGTCGCCCTCGTTTGCGATGAGGCTTTGCAGCATGGCGAGAGTGGTGGGGCCGGAGGTCTCTGGGAGGGCGGCCTTGATGTCGCCGAGGAAGGGAGCGATGCGCGGGAAGTGGGCGACTTCGGTGAGGAAGCGGCCGATCTCGGTGTCTGGGTTTTCGCCGGGCTGGAGGCGGCGGAAGAGCTTGAGGATCAGTTTGTCGCCGTAGAGGATGGATGTGTTGGACTGCTCGACGGTTGCGGTGTGGGCGGGAAGCGTTCCGGTGGCGCGGGCAGCGGCGAAGGAGGAGGACCTGTGGCCGGTGAGCGAAGGGCCCGGGGCTGAAGCCCCTTTTGTGGCAGGGTCTGATTCAGGAGGAGACCCGGGGCTGAAGCTTCGGGCTACCAGCTCCCTGCCTCCCCCGGATCGGGGTACCCCCGATGACGCTACGCGTGATGAAGGTGATGTGTCTGCGGAAGTTGTGCTGCCGGTGGAGATGGCGAGGGTAGCGTTGGATTCGATGAGCGCGAGGAGGGCCTGGCGGACGTCTTCGCGGGCGAGAGCGTCGTGGAGGATGGCTGGGCCTTTGGTGGTGGTGAGCGAGGCGAGGATGGAGCCTGGCGCGGAGGAGCGAATGGCGTCGGCTTCAGCGCCGGTGGTGAGCGCCAGGGGGAGTTGGTAGGTATCGGGCTTCTCGTCCAAGGATGCGGCGTTGGAGGCGTTGGAATCGGCGTAAGTGACTTCGACGAAGACGAGCGCCGCTGGAAGACCGGGGAGTTCGGCCCAGTCGAGGATGCGGACGCTGGCGATGGTGCGGGACTTAGCACCGAACCAGCGCTGACGGATGAGGTAGGCGGGAAGAAGCTGTTGCAGGAGGGCGAGGCCGGGGCCGGCGAGGAGATCGCGCCAGGAACCGGCGATGAGGTCAAGCGTGGCCTCTTCGTCTTCGATGGTGGGGACTTCCGGGGCCTCGGGCGCGGGCTGAAGTTCGAGCCAGAGAAAGGAGTAGGGAGCCAGTGTGAGCGCGTAAGGCGTGTGGTCGATGGGCGGGAAGGGAACGTAGCCGAGCATCTCGACAGGGATCATTCCGGCGAAGCGGGAGAGATTGAGCGAGACAGGCTGGGCGAAGCGGCTGAGGTTGGCGACGCAGAGGACGGTTTCAGAGCTGCTGTCGTCACGCGTGTATTGGCGGAGGTAGGCGAGGATTTTTCTGTTCTCGGGGTTGAGAAACTCCTGTGTGCCGCGGCCGAAGACCTTGAAGAGCTTGCGCAGGGCGATCATGTTGCGCGTCCAGTGGAGGAGAGAGGACTGGTCGGAAAGCTGCGCTTCGACGTTGATGGCCTCGTATCCCCAGATGGGATCCATAATGACGGGGGCGTAGAGGCGCGCGGGAACAGCGCGGGAGAATCCGGCGTTGCGGTCGCTGGTCCACTGCATGGGAGTGCGGACTCCGTTACGATCACCTAGGTAGATGTTGTCGCCCATGCCAATCTCGTCGCCGTAGTAGAGGATGGGCGTGCCGGGGAAGCTGAAGAGGAGTGAGTTGAGCAGCTCGATACGGCCACGGTTGTTGTCCAGCAGAGGCGCGAGGCGGCGGCGGATGCCGATGTTGATCCTCATGCGCGGGTCGGCGGAGTAGGCGAGGTACATGTAGTCGCGCTCGTCCTGGGTGACCATTTCGAGGGTTAGCTCGTCGTGGTTGCGCAGGAAGAGACCCCACTGACAGTTCGCGGGGATCAGAGGTGTCTGCACCATGATGTCGGTGATGGGGAGGCGGTCTTCCTGGCGCAGGGCCATGTAGATGCGTGGCATCAGAGGGAAGTGGAAGGCCATGTGGCACTCGTCGCCGTTGCCAAAATAGGGGCGGACATCGGCGGGCCACTGGTTGGCCTCGGCGAGGATGAGGCGGTTGGTGTACTCGGCGTCGATGGCGGCGCGGATTTTTTTGATGATGACGTGCGTCTCGGGGAGGTTCTCGCAGGAGGTGTGATCGCGCTCGACAAGATATGGGATGGCGTCCATGCGGAGGCCGTCGACGCCGAGGTCGAGCCAGAAGCGCATGACCTTGAGAATCTCTTCCAGTACGGCAGGGTTGTCGTAGTTGAGATCGGGCTGGTGGGAGAAGAAGCGGTGCCAGTAGAAGGCTCCGGCCTGCTCGTCCCACGTCCAGTTGGATTTTTCGGAGTCGGTGAAGATGATGCGCGCGTCTTTGTAGAGCTGGTCGGTTTGCGACCAGACGTAAAAGTTGCGCTCGATTGAGCCGGCGGCGGCGTGGCGGGCGCGCTGGAACCAGGGGTGCTGATCGGAGGTATGGTTGATGACCAGCTCGATCATGACCTGCATGTTGCGCTGGTGGGCGGCGTCGAGAAATTGCTTGAAGTCGTCGAGCGTGCCGTAGGCGGAGTTGACGCCGACGTAGTTGGCGATGTCGTAGCCGTCGTCGCGCATGGGCGAGGGGAAGAAGGGCAGCAGCCAGAGGCAGGTGACGCCGAGATCCTGGAGGTAGTCGAGACGCGTGAGCAGACCGGGGAAGTCGCCGATGCCGTCGCCGTTCGAGTCCTGAAAGGCGCGGACGTGCAGTTCGTAGAGGACTGCGTCCTTGTACCAGAGAGGATCGGGTGCGCTGCCAGCTTTCTTCACGCGAATCTCCGAATCTGGTTTGATGCCCGATATGGGCTTGGCGTCAGCTGTCAATCACTTTAGTCCTCAGATGCAACGTAACCATATTCTCCCGTGACGCCAGAAGTTACGCTTTTCGGTCGAGATTGTGAAACGCGTGTACACTACCTCACTACTGAAACGCGGTCAGTTGCGGCGGACTTTGCGTCGCCTTTTTGTTCGAGGCGAATTTCGCAGAGGGCTCCAATGAGGCTGGAGGCCCACCAATAGATATTGTGTTCCTTGACCGATCGGCGCATGTGACGCATGCGGTCGACTATTTCCCTGGCATCCATATTGAGTGCCTCGGCAATCGATTCGCCGGTGGCGCTGATGTCGTAGGGATTGACGATGATGGCGTCGTGCAACTCACGCGCAGCTCCGGTGAAGCGGCTGAGGATGAGTACACCCCGCTCATCCTGCCTCGCAGCGATGTATTCCTTGGCCACCAGATTCATTCCATCGTGCAGGGAGGTAACCATGCAGAGGTGGGCAGCGCGGTAGTAGTGCTCCAACTCATGGCGGTTGTGCTGGCGATTGAGAAACACAATCGGTCTCCACCTGCCGTGTTTGAAGCGCGCGTTGATGCGGCTCGCCTCAGCTTCGACCTCCAACTGAAAGTCGGCGTATCGCTTGATGCGGGTGCGGCTGGGAGCGCCTATCTGGATAAAGGTGAACTTACCTTGGTAGCTGGGGTATCTTTCTAGAAAGCATTCAACGGCCTGGAATCGCTCGAGGATGCCCTTGGTGTAATCGACGCGATCAACGCCGATGCCGAGGAAAGTTGCCTCGATTCCCAACTCAGCGAACAGCGCGCTGCGTTCCTCTTGAGCGGACAAATTGCTGCGGGCTTCTGGGATGTCGCAAGGCAATTCGACGCTGATCGGGAACGGCTGGACGGAGGTGAGGTGGTCCTTGCGCTTGACGGAGAAGTGCTCCCAATCAACGCGCGACTCAAGGATGCGGTCTACGGTATAGAGAAAATTGTTGCAGTGAGCGCGCACATGGAAGCCGATCAGGTCCGCGCCAAGCAGGCCATCGAGCAGTTCGCGTTGCCACGGGCAGATTTCAAACGCCTCCGGTGTGGGCCAGGGAATGTGCCAGAAGATTGCGACGCGCGCGTTGGGGAGGCGATCTTTCAACATTCGCGGCAGCAGGGCAAAATGATAGTCCTGAATAAGGACCACGGGATTCTCTTCGCCGGCGATCTCCTCGATCAGAGCGTCGGCAAATTTTCGGTTGACTGCGTAGTAGTGTTCCCAATCCGACGCGCGAAAGATGGGGCGGGTGTGCGCGATGTGGCAGAGCGGCCAGAGCCCTTCGTTGGCGAATCCGTAGTAGTAGCCCTCTTCCTGCTCGCGGCTGAGCCAGACGCGACGCAGGGTGTAGCGCGGCTCCTCCGGCGGAACCGTTAGGCGATCGTGGGCGTCGACCATTTCAGCATCTGCGTCGCCGTTGCCGTGGGCAATCCAGGTCCCATTGCAGGCGCATAGAATTGGTTCAATAGCTGTGACGAGGCCGCTGGCGGGAACGGTGACGGTAATGGTGTTATCGCGGCGGGAGTGAATGTAGGGCTCGCGATTCGAAACCACGAAGAGACTGCTTTTGCCCAGCCGGTTGCGGACTTGATCGGCTAACCGCTCAGCCGTCCACTGCGATTCGTTGGCATTGCGCAATCCTGCTTCGGTCTCTGCGGCGGCGCGTGCACGCTGCATGCTTTCCGCCAAAGGCCCCACCTCGCCGGCGAGAGAGTAGAGAACATCGAGATCGGTCGCAACAGGCCGAACCGCATCCTGGCCCGTCCGCAGGGCTCTTATCCACACAGCCACACGCGCGATGGGTCCGGTAAGGCTCCAGCGAATAATCAGCAGCGTGATAGTCACGATCACAAGGACCTGAATTGCCATGCGAACGAAGACGCGGCCCCAGATGCGGAAGGTCTCGCTGCCAATATAGCCGCTGTCGTGGACTACGAGGATTCCGCCGATCACCGTTTTATCGGTCGCGTGCAGTGGAGCAGCAAGCACGTGGACACTCTTGAATCGCAGATCAGTGAAGGCGCTTATGCTGCGATTGTCCTGCATGGCATTCTTCAGCAACTGAGTCAATACGGGGGGTGAAGCATTCAGTCCGGGGGCTATGACAAGCGCAGAGTCATCGCGTCCATAGATTCCGACTCCCGCCAGGTGTTCACTGTTGCTGGAGGGCTCGACCAACTTCTCAAGGCCAACATGGTCCCCGGTCGCGAGATATAACTCCGCGGTTCCGGCAACGCTTTCGCCTATAGTTGCAGCTTTGGAGTCGAGGTCGCGACGGAGAGCATCCCTCTGCGCCCGTATCTCATACCACGACGAGGCGAGCGATACGAGCGAGAGTCCTATGGTAAGTGCGAGAATCAATCGCCAGCTTAGTATCCGCATCGTGTTGCACCTCGGCCTGTTGCATGGCTAGGATCGTGTATTGGACAGAATTGGTATCGGTCCTTCATGCTGGATGAGACAGCGCGACTGCAAATCGTCTTTGAGAATATCGTTGATAAGTTCAACAACTCCTTCGCCGCAAGCGGCACGGGTCGTGAAGTTTACCTCTGCCTTGACAGAATCGATGGCATTGGAAACAGCCACGGAACATTGACACCTGCGGAGAAACGCGAGGTCATTTTCGGCGTCTCCGATACCGACAACATCCCTCCACGAGAGCTTCATTTCCTCCAGGGCAGCCCCCAAACCGCTGGCTTTATCTACGCCAATGGGCAGGACCATCACCGCATCTTTGTTGAAGATGACCTGACGGTCGATGCCAAGCTCACGAATCACCTCAAGTACCGTATTCTCGTGCGGCCTCAAGGTCGCGACAAGGGCACCCCCTGTTGAGATAGGCGAAACACCTCGTCTTCGCAACGCTTCGACAAAGTGAAGTGGGACCGGTTTCGTCAAGAGATGCTCCCGCCGGGTCGCCGGATGGTAGAGCAGCGCGCCGTTCTCGGCCACTATCCAGTCGAAGAGGTCGGTGCGATCAAATACCTCAAGAAGCTGGGCGAGTTCCCTTCCCGTTACGAGAATGATGCTGCGGCCGGAACGACGAAGCGATTCAAGAGCCGCGATCGTGGATTCGGCGACGCGGCCATCCTCTGCAAGCGTGCCGTCATAGTCGGTAGCCAGGGTGCAAGAGTTCATATTCTCTCTGATGCAATATTCGACCGGGAGCGCCTACGTCAGAGATCTCGCCCAGGTGAAAAGCTTACGCGCGTCCAGTCGGTGTCGGCCAGACACGCGAAGTCTGAGGGCCGCGGCTTGATACCCCCATAGCGCTTCGGATCGAAGTGCCGGTTCGCCCGCGCGTCCTCGACCATCCAGAACGTCCGCACCGGGTTGTGCGGATATGTCGCGGAGGTCTCCGGCCTGCGCTCCGGATGCATCAGCCCCATGATGTACACCGAGTTGACCGCTGCCATCCCTCGGCACATTGTCCAGAACTTGCTCAATGCCTTCGTCGTGCAGGTCCCAGGCATACAAGGCTGCTTCCACCTCAAACTGCCTCCATGCCACCGAAGCCGGAATCGCCGCAGCGCTCGCATTCCTTGCCGCGGGTTCACTCTGCACGCGGCAACCACCTGCTGCCACCCAACGCAGCGGCTCCAGCCGCCCGTACAAATATGCGTTGATTCACACCACGCTCCAAATTCGAAAGCAAAACGCGGCCCCGGTCATCCTGGTTTCTCCGGCAGCCTGGTAACGTCACTTCAATTCTCCGACGGGCGCTCGATGTGGTCAACGACGTAGATGTTGACAGGAGCGGTCTGTTTGACGAGGCGGAGGCCAAGCTGGGATTTGAGAGCGGCTGTGACCGATGGGCCGAAGGCGTCGGCGTCGGTGCTGGAGGACGACGAGCCAATCCGCTCGGGCAGGAACTCGATGTTGAGGTCAAATCGGCCGTTGAGGCCGGTCTGGTCGACCAGAGTGCGCTGTCCCATGTCGCCTAGGATGGTGCCGACTCCGTCGAGGAGGCCGGCGATCTGCTCCATGTTGACGTCGATCATGCGGATATGGCGCAGGGGGCCGACGCGCCAGGTCGTCATGCCGCAGATGGGCGGCGGGACGTTGCTGGCGGCAGACCTGGTGGCCTGGGTCTTCGACGAATCGGACGAATCGGTGGACAGGACGGGGCAGGGCGTATTGGCGGGGTGGGGTTGGAGCTGCGGGCCGGGCTTTCCGGGCTTGTCGAGAACAAGGGCGTAGACGGGGAGCTGGCGGGTCTCGATGTGCAGGACCAGATGGAAGCGGTCGGCAAGCAGGGACTGCATCATGAGGCGCGTCTGGTCGCGGGTGGGAGGGCCTACGGCACGCGCCTCGATGACGTAGTCGTCGGTGCGAGCCCAGGCGGGCAGATGCTCGCTGAGCCGGTGCATCTGGCTAACGTCGTAGATTTTGTAGGCGAAGATGATGTAGTTGACGACGGCGGCATTGGCCGAAATAAGACCCCTGGGCGGGGCGTCTTCGGCGTAGGGATTGAGTAGAGGATTGTTGAGTATCTCGTATCCCTCATGAGGCGGGGTGTCGGGCGCAGCGGGACGGATGGAGGCGACATCGAACTCGGCGTGAGTGCCAGCGTCGATCTGCCACTGCGGGAGGTTTGGCGACTGGGGCGGGATGGTGGCTGCAGACTGGGCTGAGGCTGCGAACTGGGCAAGGGCAATGAATGCAGCGAGAAAGGGGAGGATGGCTGCGTGGCGGTGCATAACGTGAGTGTACTGCGCGGGGAGGTGGGACAAGTCAGCCGGCATGAGGAAAGCATAGCCGATTTCGAGTTTTTCCCTGTAAGATGCGTGTGTCTGATAGTGTTGTCAAATGGCTAAGAAGGTCAAGCGCGTTGGCATCCTTACCGCCGGCGGCGACAGCCCCGGCCTGAACGCCGCTATCCGCGGTGTCGGCAAGGCTGCGCACGGCTACTACGGCATGGAGGTCATTGGGTTCCGCGATGGCTTTCGCGGCTTGGTCGAGAATCGGCGGGTCAATCTGGATCACTCCGGCCTCTCCGGAATTCTCACCCTTGGCGGAACGATTCTTGGCACCAGCCGCGACAAACCGCATCGCATGGTAATTAACGGTCGCACCAGGGACATGACTGGTGTCATCAAAGACAACCTCAAGAAGTGGGGGATCGATTGTCTCGTCTGCCTCGGGGGAGGCGGCACACAGAAAAACGCATTCCGTTTACACCAGGCCGGCATCAACGTCATCACGTTGCCCAAAACCATCGACAACGACGTGGCTATGACCGATGCCACGTTTGGCTATGCCACGGCTTTGGGTATTGCCACCGACGCCATCGACCGCCTGCACAGCACCGCTCACAGTCATCATCGCATCATCGTGGCTGAGATCATGGGACATCGCGCTGGCTGGCTCACGCTCGGGGCGGGACTCGCCGGCGGGGCGGACGTTATTCTCATTCCGGAAATTCCCTACAGCGTGGAGAAAATCGCCGAGGCTATCGGCCGCCGCTGCAAGCGAGGGAGCAACTTCAGCATTGTGGCCGTGGCCGAGGGCGCGATGAGCCAGAACGATGCGCGCGTCTTTGGAATAGCCGAAAAGGCTCTCAAACGCGCCAAGACCTTGAATGAGAAGCTGGAGGCCAAGCGCGAGATCGCCGCGCTTGAGGTCCGGCATCAAGGCAACACACTGCGCCTGGCCCACCAGCTTGAGGAACTGACACATCTTGAGTCCCGCGTGACCATCCTTGGCTATGTGCAGCGCGGAGGCACGCCCTGCGCGGAAGATCGAATCCTTGCGACGCGCCTGGGCAGCGCTTGTGCCGATCTGATCAACAAGGGGCAGTTTGGCGTGATGGTGGCGGCACGCGGCGACAATACCGAACCCGTGCCGCTGGATCAAGTCGCAGGCAAGCTCAACTTGGTGCCACCTGACCATTCGTGGATAGAATCTGCTCGCAGGGTGGGGACGTGCCTTGGCGATTAGACCGGCAGTCTGTGTTTGCGATAGAGCTAGCAACAATCTTCAGTAGGAACAGAGAATCTCTGGTTTTCGGGGGCCTGGTCGATCCTGTCGCCGTCCCAAAACCACTCTTCGGCAGCTTCATGAATGATGCAGGCTGGAGGTCTGACTCATAATAGACTGAACCGAGAGGGAGAAACCATTCCGGACGAAGGCATGATCGCTGGGCTTGAGCGATTGGTGGCGGAAAACAACCCCCTGAAAGACATGGGAAATCGATGAATCAGACAACAACAACGAGGTGGGTGGGCGCAATGGTTTGTATTGTGCTCTGTACGACATTGGGATGTAAGGGCAAGTCCTCCGATGCGAAGAGCGAAGCGCCTCCCAACGTCACCGTTCAACCCGATGCCGACCCCGCGCTGGTGCAGGTGCAGAACCCCGCAGCCTTCCCGCTGGTCGCAGCGGCCAGCTATGAAGCGCCTGAGAAGTTGACCGCCACCGGCTCCGTGAATCCCGACATTTCGCGCACCATCCCGGTCATCTCCATCGCCTCTGGCCGCGTTGTCGCCATCCACGCGCGCCTGGGCGACTCGGTGAAGAAGGGACAGCTCCTGATGGAGGTGCAGAGCAACGACGTTGCCACCGCCTTCAATACCTACCTGAAGGCCGTAAGCGACGAGCGCCTCACCCAGGTGCAGCTCAACCGTGCTCGGCTGCTGCTGGACAAAGGAGCGATCCCCGCCAGCCAGCTTGAGATCGCGCAGAACGCCGAGGACGACGCCAAGGCCGCGCTCGCCGCCGCCGAACAGCAGCTTCACGTCCTCGGCGTCAACAAGGACCACCCCACAGAGAGCGTCAAGGTCTACTCGCCTGCCAGCGGTATCATCGTCGCACAGAACGTCACCGACGCGGCAGCCGCGGGCGTCACCTACTCCGGCTCGGCCAACGCATTCACCATCGCCGACCTCTCCCGCGTCTGGGTCGTCTGCGATGTATACGAGAACGATCTCGCTCAGGTCCATCTCGGCGAAAAGGCGGAGATTCGCCTCGCCGCCTACCCTGGCAAGGTACTGACGGGCGTCATCAGCGACATCGGCGCAATCCTCGATCCCACCCTGCGCACCGCCAAGGTCCGCATCGAAGTGGCGAACCCAGGCACGCTGATGCGCGTGGGAATGTTCGCCACCGCAACCTTCTTCGGCAAGGCCACCCAGACCCACGCCAGCGTTCCAGCCACTGCGGTCTTGCATCTTCACGACCGTGACTGGGTCTATATCCCCGTGGATGGCACGGGCAGCTTCCGCCGCGTCGCTGTCGAGGACGGAGATATGCTCCCCAACGGGATGCAGCAGGTCAACTCTGGAATCAACATCGGCCAGCAGGTCGTCTCCAACGCTCTCACCCTGCAGAACGCGGTGGACCAATAGATGATTCGCGGCCTCGTCGATTTCGCCCTCAACAATCGATGGCTCATGATCGGAGCGGCGGTTCTGCTCTTTGCCTGGGGCATTGTCTCGTTCCACAGCCTCCCCGTCGAGGCCTATCCCGATGTGGCCAACAACTACGTCCAGATCATCACCCAGTGGCCGGGCCGCGCCGCCGAAGAGGTTGAGCAGCAAGTCACCGTCCCAATCGAGATCCAGATGGCCGGCATTCCCCACCTGGAGCATCTGCGCTCCACATCGCTGGCCGGCCTCTCCAGCGTCATGCTCATCTTCGATGACGACTCCACCGACAAGGACAATCGCCAGGAGGTCTTTCAGCGCCTCGGTCAGGTCACGCTGCCCGCCGGCCTGCAACCGCAGATGGGCACCGACTGGAGCCCCGTCGGTCAGATCTACTGGTACACCCTGCGCTCCACCAATCCCGCATACGACAGCATGGAGCTGAAGTCGCTGGAGGACTGGAAGCTGGAGAAGGAGTTCAAGTCCGTCCCCGGCGTCGTCGATGTCTCCAGCTTCGGCGGCATCACGCGTGAGTACCAGGTCCGTCTCGATCCCGATAAGCTCATCGCCTACGGCCTCTCCATCGCCCAGGTTGAGCAGCAGATCGCCAATAACAACGTCAACGCCGGCGGCAACTTCATCGAGCAGGGCGAGCAGCAGATCAACGTCCGCGAGGTCGGCCTCTTCACCAGCGTCCACGACATCGAGCAGACCGTCCTCAAGACCCAGTCCGGCACCGCGCTGCGCGTCAAAGACATTGCAACCGTCGTCCAGGGCCCCAAGATCCGCCTGGGCCAGATCGGCAAGATCTGCCGCCCCGGTGCAACTCCCATCACCGAGTCCGACCCCACCTCCGGCCCCACCGACCCATGCGTCGAGCATCAGAACAGCCAGGGAAGGACCATCTCCGTCGAGAAGCAGGATGGCAAGCTCATCGACAACACCGATGTCGTCGAGGGCATCGTTCTGCTGCAGAAGGGCGAGAACTCCGACGCCACCCTCGACGGCATCCACAAAAAAGTCGCCGAGCTGAACGGAGACGCCACCCACCCCGGAGTCCTTCCTCCCGGCGTTAAGATCGTTCCCTTCCTCGACCGCAGCGATCTGCTCCACTACACCACGCACACGGTGCTCAACAACCTCAGCGAAGGCATCTTCCTGGTCGTCATCATTCTGTTCCTCTTCCTCGGCAACATCCGTGGCGCGGTCATCGTCGCCATCACCATGCCGTTCGCCCTGCTCTTCGCCGCCATCTGCCTGGACCTGCGCGGCATCCCCGCCAACCTTCTCTCCCTCGGCGCGCTGGACTTCGGAATGGTGGTCGACGGATCCGTCGTCATGATCGAGAACATCGTCCGCCATCTCAGCCACGGGCGTAGCGAGACCGTCACTCCCAAGCAGCAGATCCGCGAGGCCGCGCACGAGGTGCAGCGTCCGGTCTTCTTCGCGCGCGGCATGATCATTGCCGCCTATCTTCCCATCTTCACCCTGCAGGCTGTCGAAGGCCGCCTCTTCAAGCCCATGGCCTGGATGGTCAGCTTCGCGCTGATCGGCGGCCTGGTCTTCTCCATGTTGATCGCGCCCGTCCTCGCCAGCTTCTTCTTCAGCAAGGGCGCCAGCGAGTGGGAGAACCCGGCCATGATCTGGCTCACCGGGCACTACCGCACCGCCCTCAAGGGTGCCATCGAGCATCGCAAAACCACCATGGGCATTGCGGTTGCTGCGCTGGCATTCTCCGCCTTCCTTACCTTCAGCGGGGTTATCGGCTCCGAGTTTCTCCCTCACCTCGACGAAGGCTCCATCTGGGTGCGCGGAACTCTCGCACCCTCCACCGGCCCCACCGAGAGCCTGCGCGTCATGAACGAAGCGCGCATCCGCCTCAACTCATTCCCCGAGGTCACCAAGGTCGTCAGCCAGACCGGCCGCCCCGACGACGGCACTGATACCACCGGCTTCTTCAACACCGAATACTTCGTCGACCTCCAGCCCAAGGAGCAGTGGCGTCCCGTCTTCCGCAAGAATAAGGAAGAGCTGATCGCCGCCATGAACACCGAGCTGAGCAAGATTCCCGGCGTTGGCTGGAACTTCTCACAACCCATCTCCGACAACGTCGAAGAGGCCGTCAGCGGTGTTAAAGGCGAGCTCGCCGTTAAAATCTACGGCGACGACCTCCGCACCCTCGAAACCAAAGGCAGCCAGATCGTCTCCATCATGAGCCAGGTCAAGGGCGTCGAGGACCTCGGCCTCTTCCGCGTCATCGGCCAGCCCAACCTCAACTACACCGTCAACCGCGAGGCAGCCGCGCGTTATGGCATCAACGTGGCCGACGTGCAGGACGCCATCCAGACCGCCGTCGGCGGCAACGCTGTCACCCAGGTCCTCAAGGGCGAGGCGCGCTACGATGTCGTCCTGCGTTACCAGCCGCAGTTCCGCGACACCCAGGAGGCCATCGACAACATCCGCCTCCTCGCCCCCTCCGGCGAGCGCGTCTCGCTCGCCCAACTCACCACCGTCAAGACCGAGGACGGTGCCGAGGAGGTCTACCGCGAGGCCGGCCAGCGCTACGTCGCCATCAAGTACAGCGTGCGCGGCCGCGACCTCGGCTCCACAGTAGAAGAGGCCATCCGCAAGGTCAACGCACAGGTCGCGCTGCCCATCGGCTACAAAATCGACTGGGCCGGCGAGTACGAGAGCCAGCAGCGCTCCTCGCGTCGCCTCATGCTGGTGCTGCCCATCACACTCATCGTCATCTTCGTCCTCCTCTACATGATGTTCCACTCCGGCAAGTGGGCCTTGCTCATCTTCTTCACCGTCTCCATGGCACCGGTCGGCGGACTCACCGCGCTGCTTCTCACCCACACCCACTTCAGCGTCTCCTCTGGCGTCGGATTCCTCGCCCTTTTTGGCGTCTCCGTCGAGGTCGGCGTCATCATGCTGGAGTACATCAACCAGATGCGCGTACGCGGCCACTCCATCGAAGAGGCCGCCATCGAGGGAGCCGTCCTGCGCCTGCGACCCATCATGATGACCATGCTGGTGGCCACCCTCGGCCTGCTGCCCGCCGCCACGTCGCACGGCATCGGCTCCGACTCGCAACGGCCCTTCGCCATCGTCATCGTCGGCGGTCTCATCGGCGCGCTCATCATCAGCATCTTCCTGCTGCCCACCCTCTACGTCTGGATCGCCCGCCCAGACGACGTACTCCCCACCCCCGACACCGAGTTCGAGAACTAGCCATGAACATCACCTCGCATAACCAAGTTGTCATCCTGAGCGGAGCGCGCACGCATAACGAAGCCGCCATCCGAAGCGCAGTGCGCACACATAACGGAGCTGTCATCCTGAGCGGAGCGCGCAGCGCGCAGTCGAAGGACCCCGACGGGGTTCGCCCAGCCACAACCGTCCGTCCCTTTCTCCCTCAAACGAAGTCTTTGCCGTTGTCTGTTCTAAAAAGCTCCCTCCGCGCCACATCCCTGCTCGCAATCCTTCTCGCCTCCGCATCCGTCTTCGCCCAACCCGCCCCACTCTCCATGCAGCAGGCCGTCGATCTCGCCCGCTCCAGGAACCCCACCCTCCTCGCCGCCGAGCAGAACCTCCTCGCCGTCAAGGCGCAGGAACTGCAAGCCGCCACACGTCAGAACCCTTACTTTGCCGCCACAGGCAGCAACCTCACCGAGCCCGACAGCAACGGCAATCCCTACGCCATCGGCGTCGGCGTCGGCCGCCTCTTCGAGCGCGGCGAGAAGCGCCGCTGGCGCATCGACTCCGCCCGCTCCACCACCGTCGAGACCGACGACCAGCTCCAGCTCACCGTGCAGCAGACCATCCTCGCCGTGCGCACCGCCTTCACCAACCTCATCATTGCTAAGGCCGCCAAAAAGCTCGCCGACGACAACCTCGCCGACTTCAAAAAAGAGGTTGCCATCGGCAACGACCGCTACAAGGCCGGAGACCTCGCCAAGCTCGACTTCGAGCGCCTCGACCTCCAGCTCGCCCAGTTCGAGAGTGACGACGCCAACGCCCTCACCGCCGCTCAGCAGGCCAGTCTCCAGCTTCAGGTCCTGCTCGGAATCGACAAGCCCACCCCCGGCTTCGACGTAGTCGGCGACGTAGTCCCGCCGCCCGTTGCGCTCACCATGGATGACCTCGAGCAGAAGGCCCTCGCCGCCCGTCCAGACCTCAAGGCCGCCGTCGCCGCCGTCGCCGTCGCAGACGCCGAGGTCAAGCTCTCCTACGCCAACGGCACATCCGACCCCACGCTCGAGGCCGACTATAACCGCAACGGCCTCGACAACTCCGTCGGCTTCAACCTCAACATCCCCATCCGCATCTTCGACCGCAACCAGGGTAACAAGGCAACCGCCCGCTTCACCGCCAAGGCCTCCCGTTTCACCGTCACAGCCCTGCACAACCAGGTCGTCAGCGACGTCGATCAGGCCTACTCCGGCTACCTCAACTCCAGGCTGCTCTCCGACCGATACAACGGCCACTACCTCTCCGAATCAAAGGACGTCCTCGACATCGCCCGCTTCAGCTACGAGCACGGCTCGCTCGCGCTCATCGACTACCTCGACGCACTGCGCGACTCGCGCTCGGTCGCCTCCGACGCGCTCAACGCATACCAGCAGACCTGGATCGCCATCCACCAGCTCAGCTTCGTCACCGCCTCCGGCATCGCCCCCTAGCTGCCGCGAGCCAAAAACCACCACGGATCGAAGCTGGTCGGGATCTCGCTCCAATACCTTGAGAAATTTCACCAGCAGTTAGCGGACGTTTGGTCTCCGGTCTTGGTAGCTCGTTAGGATTGTTGGGAACAACCTCGCGAGCCTCCACGGAGTCAGCAACTCGCGGCATTCCATCCATCCCAATGCAACACAATTGCATAGAGCCACCGGAATGGCATTACGGCACCAGCAGGATCGGTGCCTGCCAGAATGCCCCCTTCCCTCCCGTTGGATCGAGTATTGTCACCTGGCAGTCGTACCTGCCCGGCGGAAGCTGGCTCAGATCGACCGTGAAGTTGAGTGGCGCAATCTCCAGCTTCGCACTTGGACTCGGCGACACCTCTATAGGCTGCGTCTCGTATACCTTCGTCTGTCCCTGGTAGAAGCTCACATAGCCAATCAGTGGCTGAGTGGTCGCCGCCGCCGGCTCATACGCTTGCAGGTACACATACAGGCTGCGCCCCTTGCTGAACACCCGCGTCACGCTGGGGATCAGCTTCTCGCCGTTCTGTACCAACGGGTCCGCGGCGACCTCCTTGGCCTGCTCCTTCCCTTTCGTGGCGTTGTAGATGGCATTGGTCATGGGAGAGCGCTCGCTAGACAGCACTACCGAGCTGATGGGTACACGCTTCGTCTCCTTGTTCAGGTTCGGAATCACGAACGTCGTCTGGAACGTCCCGATCTTCCCCGTCGCATCGTCCCGCGCCAGCACCTTGATCGTGTACTTGCCTGGCAATAAAGTGTAGCCGGTAGAGTACTCAATGGGCCGCTTCGCCAGCTCCTCTGCGGTCTTGTCGCTCAGCTTGGCGTCAATGTGCTCTCTGATATTGGTCACAGTCGTACTGCCATAGTCGTCCTTGATCTCGCCCACAAAGTCGATGGCTGCCACGTCCGCGCCGCGTTTCTTCGCCAGCGCCAGTTCGCTTCCGGGCACCTTCATCATGACCGGAACGTAATACTCCGCTTTATTCAACTCGAAATAGTTGATCTCCACCGCCACCGTGAGCTCCACGAACGGATCGCCCTGCATCAGCGCGTCCTCAAGCTGCCGCTCCTTGTCCGCGGTGTTGAACTTGCCCCACTCCTTCTCTCCGAAGTACCCCTGCCGGAAATCCAGATTGGCGGCCATCTCCGAATTCAACGAAACCTTCACCTTGCGGAACTTCCCGTTCACCGCGGTATTGCTCGTGTAGTAGCCCAGAATGTAGTAGTCGGAGTCCGCATGTTGCGCGTTCACAATCCCCCGGCCCAGGTCGTTGTTGTCCAATAGGGCCTTCCCACCGGTATCTCCGGCCAGCGCAAACAACGTGTCCTGCGACCGCGCAAAGCGGCTCATCATCGCCGACGCGGCTCCCCCGGTATACATTGACGAGCCGCCCTGTGAGCCTTGCGTCGCATCGCCCAGCGGCCCCGACGCCACCAACCCCCGAGCGTCGATCGGCCAGAACGACACGCCTGCGCGGATCGCCGCCTGCTCGGTGGCCACCAGTTGCGCCTGGTTGTCCAGCCCATTCAGGTTCAGGCCGCTGGCAAAGTAGATCAGCGACTTCTTTTCATTTAACCGGCCCAGTGCCTCGGCAGCCGTCTGCAACGCGGCCAGTTGCCGGTCCGTGGTAAAGATGTTGAACTCGCTGTCGTCCTGCCCGAAAGCCGCGCCGGTATCTGCGGAGCTGTCATCGTTCGCGACCTCCGCGCCCTCCTGGCCTTCTCCCACCACCATCGTCTCCAGAATGCTCAACAGATGGTTCCGGTCGGCGCTGAAGTCCTGCAGTATATCGACGGAGCTTCCGGAGTATCGCAAAATAGCGACGAGGTCGGCCGCCGTCATCTGCGTCCGGATGAAATTCTGCGCGGCCTCCAGCGCGCGCATCTGTTCCGCCTGCTGCATCGTCGTCATATCGAAGTACAGTGCCAGCAGACGGTGGTCCTTGTAACGAATCTCGCCCGCAGCCTCCGGCGCAATCTGGGTCCGCGCCAGCCGGTTGTAGATCTTGACGTTCTCTTCGCTGGCAGGAGTCACCGGCAGTGGAGTGGCATCCTCCGTCAACACATTGTGTTCGCAGATTTTAATCGTCTGCGCCACACCGTCTTCGGTGATTGTGAAGTCCTTCGCGCTCAACCCGCCGATGGGGTTTCCCTTCTTATCCTTCACCCCGACGGCCTCGATGATCAGCCGCGACGTCACCTTGATCGTTGTAGCCTGGTCCGCGCTGCCCACCGGCTTGTTCTGCCCCGTCAACTGCGCACCGCAACAGAGCGTTCCACCCCCCGCGGCCAGTGCAACTGAGCAAACGGCGAAAGTCGATCGGAGCAGCTTAGTAAAAGTCATTCGCATTCTTCAGAACCTCAGTCGCATCGTGATTTGTAGGGTCCGCATTCCGTTGGTCCCGGCCGGCGCGCCGAACTGCGGGCTGCCGACCGACGTGTTCCAACCGGAGTACATAACGTGGTTGAGTACATTCGTAGCATCGATCTGCGCGGACAGGTTGTACCGCTTGCTCAGCCGGAACGTGCGCTGCATCTGCGCATTCAGGCTGAACTGGTTCGGCCCGGTGATCGAGTCTCGACGCGCTGTTCCATACGCGCCCACCGGTGCTTGGAACGCCAAGGGATTCAGGAACAGTCCGCCCGACTTCAGATGCACCGGCCCGCCCACATAATTTGCACGAATGGTTCCTGTATAGGCTCCCCCACCCGCCACTGTCTCGTCGCTAACGAACGGCGTCTCCGGCGTCCCGCTGGCCAACTTGATCGTCGTG
>Ga0181529_10002728_pt1 | contig 20792 bp, 19 predicted proteins | sample PEATcosm2014_Bin_36_FD_119763 | JGI IMG/M metagenome (GOLD analysis project Ga0181529, IMG submission 119763) | Peatland microbial communities from MTU Mesocosm Facility, Houghton, MI, USA - PEATcosm2014_Bin10_30_metaG | ecosystem: Environmental > Terrestrial > Soil > Wetlands > Peat | place... | reverse complement strand
GGAACCAGCGATCGAGGCCGGGCTGCTGGAAGAGGCAGAAGGCGGTGAGGAAGACGGCGAGGAAGGTAGTCCAGTGGACGACGGCGGTTTGGGTATCGAAGGCGTAGACGGTGAGCGAGGCGAACAGTTGGACCAGCCCCAGGAGAACGGCGGCGGCGAGAGGGATGGCGGGATAGGGAATGCGCGCAGGGGGACAGCGCCAGAGGCAGACGGCACAGAGGGCGAAGATGCCGACCTGAAAAACGGCGATGGGCCAATAGGCGGGGACCCAGAGGGTGACGATGGCGAAGGCGAAGAGCGCGGCCAGGATGAGGAGGTAGGGGAGGGCGCCGGCCGGCTGATCGAGTGACTGCGAGGTGGAGCGGCTGTGGCGATCGAGGTCGCCGAATTGAGAGTGACGGCCGGAGGAGGAGTGCATGGAGTTAAACCGCGGCGTCCTCAATGGGGCTGGGTTCGTTTGGTACGGTGGCGGTGCGCAGGAGGAGCATGTTGTCGAGCGCCCGCCGATAGTTGAGATGAAGGCGGGTCTGGTAGCGGTGCAGGAGTCCGAGGGAGGGTCTGGAGGCGAGATCGGAGAAGGCGTTCGAGATGCGGTCGAGGAGATCGCCAAGTGGCTGGGCGGCGGCTTCGTATTCGAGGAGGCGGGTAGCGTTGACGGAAGAGCGCCGTTTGCCCAGGTCGGTCGCGGGACCGGTGGAGACAGCGCGATTGGCCCGCGAAGCGAGAATTCGTCCGAGTGAAGACATAAGTACCCGAACTCAGGATACACCACGATACTGCGGATACTGATTCTATGGGGGGGAAGCCACGGGAGGTGCGCCGCGGCCTCGAGAGGCTTTCCCGCCTGCCTCATTGGGCCGCCAAAATGGTACTTCAGATCAAGCGCACACCTCCCTTCTCTTGATAGATTTGATTCAAGCGAGGAGCACTTGGGGATGGATGCGGAAGCGAAGACCGAATCGGATCGGCTGTCGGCGGTGATTCTGGCCTCGCTCGATGAAGAGACCGGAACCGCCGGCCTGGCCCGTAGAGCCTGTCGCAGCCGTACGCAGTTCTATCGGCTGTTCCAGGCTCTAATCGAGGAGAATCCCGGGGCCATGCGGCGGCGGGTTCTGCTGGAACGGGCGGCCTGGCAATTGGGACGCACCGAATATCCTGTAACGCAGATTGCGTTTGACGCAAATTTTGGTTCGCTCGAAGCCTTTTCGCGGGCCTTTCGAAAAGCGTTTCGCATGTCCCCCAGCTTGTATCGGCGGACAGGATCGTCGTCGATCCACTTACCGGCGCCCAACGCCTACCACTTTCGTCCACCCGACTCCCGCTTGAAAGGAGCATCTGAGAACATGGACCTCTTCGACCTATTCACGGGTACCGATTCGTGGTACACGCGCCGCCTCTTGGAACAGGCCGCCGCCCTGAGCGACGACCAACTGGATCGCCCCATCGACACCACGGCGAAAGTCTTTCCCTGGGACAAACCGGACCGCAGCTTACGAGAAATGCTGGAGCGCATTGTGCAGACGAAAGAGGTTTGGACCGCGGCACTGACCGGCGGCGAGATGCCCGTCTTGGACGGCGTGCCGGCGGAGGCTCGGACACCGCGGGCGTTGCTCGGCCGGTTCGATACGGTGGACGCGGAGTTCCATCGCATCCTGCGCGAAATTCGCGACCGTGGGGCTTGGGACGAAACCTTCGTCGATGCGCTCTGCGAACCGGCCGAGACGTTCACCTTCGGCGGCATGTTCGCTCACGTGATTACTTTCAATATCTACCGCCGGCTGACGGCCCTGGATGCCTTCCAGCGGTTAGGCGTCCCCATCCAAGGAGCCGGTTGCCCCAGCGAGTACGAAGCCAGCGTGGATCGAGAACGGCACGCTACAGCTTCTTAAACAGCTTGTCGAACGCGCTGCGGGCATCTTCGGAGTTGCGCGGGCCGGGATCGCCGTTGTTGTACGGAGCGGACGGCGGTGGCGCCGGCGGTCCCGCCGTGCCGTCGCGGGCCACAGTGACACGCGGCGCGAACAGCAAACACTCGTTGGCCTTGTCCTTCACCGGGATGCGGACGGGGATGGGCTTGAGGCACTGAAAGCGGGTGGACGGCTCAAAATGGGCGCACTGCTTGCAGCAGTGCAAGGCGGAGTTGCACTTCGGACAGACGCCGCCGAAGTCGATTCCCTGAGGAAGGGCTGTAGCGCAATTGAAACAGCGCGCCGCCGCCACGTGTTGCACCAAGCGCGGCAGGCGCGGGCCGGTGACATCGATGGGCGGCCGGGGCCCGGGCGGTTTCGGCCGGTCCTCGCGAAACCCTTTGGAGTCGCCGTCCGAATCCATGTACCCGTGCTGTCTGTACTTGCGATCGCTGTCCATGGGGAAATACTCCGTCAAACTGCGGGATCGAAGAAATCGTAACGACTACCGCCAACCGGCTGCTCCTGGGAGCTTACTGGACCGATCGGGACCCACCTCGCAGTGTCATGATGCCGCAACACGGCGATTCTTGTGGGATTGCCAGAGGGGTTCTGCGGGATCGCCGAGGCGCCGATAAACACGTTCGGTGCCCGCCTAACGCATCAAATATCTATGTACCACGGATCGGGTATCATTTGCACGCTTTATCTTGCACGCTTTATCTCGAATCGTCCGGCCCGATCAATATATCCAGGTTAGCAGGTGGCGGCAAACTCCACAGGTATCTCTCACAGCCAATAGCGCCAAGCCCCGGTAATCATCACATACGCCGAAAGCGTCCCGTTGGTCACGGCGTGCGCCAGCATGCAGTCCGCCAGGCTGCGCGTCCGGAGCATCCACCAGTTGTAGACGATGCCCGCCGCCAGGCCCACCTCCCAGTATGAGCCGTGCTCGGAAGCGAACAACAGCGCCACCCCCCAGAAGGCCAGCGGCGTGAACGTCCCCAGGGCCACTTTGGTGAAATCCGGTAGAATCAGCCAACGCATCAGCCAACCGCGCCAGAACAGTTCCTCCGCAATCGGAACCAGCAGGGTGGCGCCGAGCGTGCGAAATGCCAGGAACAGAAAGTCGGCCTTGTCCCCCGGCTCCAGCGTGCTCTCAGCGGTTCCCAATAAGCGGTTCTCGAATAGCCAGTGGTGCCGGTATCCGAACAGCACATCCGGCGCGATCCAGATGGCAAAGACGGCGATTCCGATGGCGATGCTGCTCACCGGACGGCTGGCGCGAAACGAGAGATACGGCCGCGAGAACAACAGAATCGCCGCCGCTGTCACCGTGCATCGCGCGGGGTACAGGTGCTGGGAGTTGAATACGAACTTTTCCAGCGCCATGAACCCCACGAAGGCCAGGAAGGGAGCGACATACCCGGCCGTGGCGCGCTGGTGACCGGTCACGGCTTCATCACCGCGATATAGCCGAGATTTCGATAGAGCTGATTGTGGTCGAGTCCGAAACCGACCACGAACCGGTCGGGAAGTTCGAAGCACCGGTAGTCCACCGGGACCTGCACGATGCGGCGCGACGTGCGGTCCAGCAACGTACACACGGCGAGCGAATTGGGAGCGCGGCCGGAGAGAGTCTGCAGCAGGTAGCGCAGCGTGAAACCGGTGTCCACGATATCTTCCACCAGCAGGATGTCTTCGCCCTCGATGGGCTCGTCCAGATCCTTGGCGATGCGCACCACACCCGGCGCGCCGCTCTTGTTCGAGAAACTGGAGATGGCCAGGAAGTCCACCTTCACGGGGATTTCGAGGTAACGTGCCAGCGCGGTGAGGAAAAAGATGGAGCCTTTCAGCACGCCGATCAGCTTCAGCACGCGGCCCTCGTAGTGGCGCGAAATTTCGGCGGCCACTTCGCGGATGCGCCGGTCGATCTGCTCCTCGGTGAAGAGCACCCGTTCGAGGCCCGGCAGCGTGGCGCTCATGCTTCCACCGGCCGATCCGCCAGCCCGTACTTGAAGATCAGGTTTTCAAAGTCCTTCTGATAGAACACCTGGATATTGAGCTTGGGATAAAGCTCGCGCAAGAGCCGCACTTTGCGATTCTTCTTGGTCACGAGTGACTGTTTCATGGTGGTCAGTTCGAGGTACAGGTCGAATTCAGGCAGGTAGAAATCGGGCGTGAAGCTCTCCAGCACGCGGCCGTCGGCGTCGTATTGCACGGGGAAGCTGCGCGGCTCGTACTCCCAGGCGATGCGGTAAAAATCCAGCAGGTTGGCGAACATCTCCTCGCTCTGGTTGGCGAAAATCTTCTTGCGAAGCGTGATGTTGGCCGGCGGAACAAAGCCGTAGCGCGCCAGCCGGAAGCGCACCTGAAACTGCAGTTGCACTTCGGCGGCCGCCGACAGGAATCCGCGATCCTTCAGCCCGGCCGATTCCACCGCGGTGGCGATCAACTCGGCGATCTGTTCGGTGCCGATCAGCTCGGTATTGATGACGATGTCGAAAAGTTCCGCGGTGGGCCGGGTCTTCCCGAACTTAGCCTTGCGGTCGCTGCGTTCGGCGGCCTCCAACTCCAGCAGCAGTTGGCGGGCGGCCGGCCGGTCCAGGCGCCGGTCCAGCATCAGGTTGCCGATGCGGACGTTCTCCGGAGCCACCACGTGGACGCGCAACATTCCCGGGAAGTGGCGGGCCTGCACCTCGCCGCCCACCGCGCAATAAACGATGTGATTCTCGGTGGCCAGCCGCGCCAACACGGAAGTCACCAGGCTGGCGAATGCCTTGTCGGGCAATTCCGTCCCGGCCCCGAATTCCTGCTCTGTCAACGCGCGAATACGCGACTGCGTGAGCAACTCGAATCCCAGCCGCTGTGCGGTTACGCGCGCCACCTCGTCATAACGGCATCCCGGATGCCCCGAAATCGCGATCAGCGCCATGTCACATGCTCATGATAGCGCTCTGCCATCCCGCGCCGCGCAGGTTCCCGATTGCCGCCACAAGAAAACCGGTTACTATGCCGTCGCCGCCACGCGCTCGGAGCGCACCACGGTCCGGGTGAGCAGGGCATACAGGCCGAAGAGCGCCGCGGAGAATGCCAGGTCGGATACCAACGTGTTGCGGAAGAAGGGAATGGCCGCGACGAAGCACGTGGCCAGCCCGGCGAAGCTATGCGGGTACAGGGTTTGCGCCGGGTTCACCCAGACGGCGAAATTCGTCAGCAGGAAAAACTGCACGCTGCCGATGACGGCCGCCCCGCCGATCCAACCGGGGTTCTCCGTCTTCCGCAGCTTGCTGCCCATCCACACGTTGATCAGGAAGCTGGCGTAGACAAAAGGCGTCGCGAACGAGTAGCCGTGCAAAAACGGATCGGTGACCGCCATCAGAGCGATCGGCAGCAGGTAGGCCTGCCATCCGCGCATGCGCGCTCCCGCAAAGAGGCTCACCGCACCCACCGGTGCGAAGTTCAAATTCTGCACCAGGCGCCCCAGGCCACCCAGCAACACCAGACCGACGGCCAAAGGCCGCGTGGAGTTCTTTTCCATTCCGTCTCTCCTTAATCTTCAATTATCCACCACTTCGCCCCGTGGCGGACTGGTTCGGTTCCCACAAAGTTTCGGGCGACCCCAATACGTGGCTGACCCATCGGCTCCACACAAACAACCCATCGCTCAGCCGGTTCAGGTAGCGGACGGCTTCCGGTGGAACGCTCTCCACCCGCCCCAGCGCCACGGTAACACGTTCCGCCCGCCGGCACACTGTCCGGCAGATGTGCAGTTCGGCGTTGAGCCGGTTGCCGCCAGGCAGCACGAACGACCGCAGCGGCGGCAGCTCCGCGTTCATCCGGTCCATCTCGGCTTCCAGTTGCGCCACCTCGGCGCCGGTGACGCGGGCCTGCCGCGGATGCACATCTTCCGGCAGGGTCGCCAGAATCGACCCCAGGTTGAATAGCTCATGCTGCACGCGCAGCAGGATGGCGTCCAGTTCGCGAAGGCGCGGCGCGCCGTCGGCGATTTCCCGGACGGTGGCGCGCGCCGTCCCCAGGAAGGCGTTCAACTCGTCAACCACGCCGTACGCTTCAATGCGCAGCGCGTCCTTGGGGACCCGCTGCCCGCCCGCCAGAGCGGTCTCGCCGCCGTCGCCCTGCCGCGTGTAAACACGGTTGATCGCCAGCCGCGGCCGTTCGAAGGGTTCATCGCTCATACGCTCATCTCAATTGTATTGCTCTTGTTTTCTCTGCAGGAAGCGACGATTTTCATGCCGCAGTCCGGTTTAGCGGGGATAGGCCGGCCTCGGACATCGTCGGAACTGCGCCGATCGCCAGCAGGCCGGCCGGGGAAGCCAGGTAGCTGAGCACGGAAAACTGGCTGAGCAGACCACGGAAATCAAGCGCATGCTCACGGCGCTGATTCAAAAGCTGAACGCTGAAAGCTTGCGCGCAGCGCATGTGGGGCAGGATGGTATCCTGCGGCCGAGTGGTACTCGGCCTGGTCGGCATTTGCACACTGGTCGGCAGGCCGATTGACAATCGGCCGCAGATTACCAACCTGCCCCACATAACGCATCTTGACTGAGTTCGAGGATGCGGCACTTAGCCGTTCACAGAATTTGAAAATAATCTCAAGTCCTCATCCGTCATCGGCTTGCGGCGAATCCGCGACTCGCGACACGACGCTTCTCAAGGGTCGTATGAGAAGGTTGAATCGAGAGAGGGGCCTTGGCAAGAGTCTTGCCACGAAAGCTCGCAAGTGTCCCCTTTTCAACTATTTACGAAATCCGATTTGGCAAGAGTCTGGCCACGGACGAGGAGAACGAATGAAAGAATTGACTACCGGGCAAGCGTCGATGAACGACGCATTGTTTGAATTAGGAAAGGTCCTGGGGCAGGGCGTTGCCTTCGGGACCATCGCCGGACGTTGTTCGGCGGCGCAGGCGGCTGCGATCCGGAAGGTGCGTAACGAGAAGGGCCACTTGCACTTCAAGCTGACATGGAACGAATTCTGCCCGAAGCACCTGAAGATGAGCGGCTCCCAGGCGGATACCTTCATCCGCTTGTTGGAGGAATTCGGTCCCGAGTATTTCGAGCACACCCAGACCGTCCGCATCTCGGCGGATCTGTACCGGTTGGTTGCGCCCTTCTTCGTGGACCGGGCGCTGCACTTCGAGGGGGAAGTGCTGGAACTGAACTCGGCCAACGTTCAGAAGGTGGCCCGGACGGTACGCGAATCGCAACTGGCGCTGCTGCCGCCCGCCGAGGTATCAGCCGAGGTTCCACACGTGAGCGTATCCGACCGCCTGGCCGCGCTCGATCTGCGCGTCAAGGAAACCGTGGCTGAGTTCCGGGAAGTCGCCAGGAGCGTCCGCGAGGCGGGGCGTCCGGTGCTGTCGGAATCCATGTTCCGCGGCGCGTTCATCCGGTTGTCGTCCGAAATGAAGCGCGTGGCGTTGGAGAATGGAATCGTCTGACCCGCCGATGGCACGGGCCGAAACGCCGGTCGTTGTGAACCCAACTGCAGGACTCCCGTAGAGAGAACTTCCCGCTCTGCCGATATGAAGCATTAGGAGTATTTTCGGCGGCGCATGAGGCGAACACTACGAATCCTCCTAGTGGTCCTGCTGGTGGCCGGCGCTGCCATGGCGGAGCACTATCGATTTCGCCATTACGGTCCCGACGATGGTCTGAATACCGCCGTCAGCCGGTTGTTGCAAGACCGCACAGGCTTCCTGTGGGTAGGGTCGGGCGACGGCCTGTTTCGCTATGATGGGGCGCGTTTTCAGCGGTTTGGGACTGAGGATGGGCTGCCCAGCGCATCCATTCGCGGCCTGCTGGAATCGGCCGATGGGGCTCTATGGGTGGTCACTGGACGGGGACTCGCACGGCGCCATCGCTATTCCTTCGAAACCGTGGACACCGGGGTCGGCAAGGACGCCTCGGACTTCAACGCTTTGGGCGTCACCCCGGACGGCACGCTCTACCTGGGATACGACCGCGGCCTGTTGATGGGCGCGATCCCCAAAGATGGCACGGCGCCCCGGTTCTCTCGCGTCGCGGGCGTTCCGCGCGACCCCGTCAATGGAGTCTACGTGGAGAGCGACGGAGCTGTGTGGTTCAGTTCCGGTTTGAGGCTCTGCCTGTTGGAACACGGCAAACTGCGGGTTTTCGACGAACGCGATGGCGTGCGGCCCGAGAGGTGGGGCGCCATCCTGCGCGACCGCCGCGGCGATCTTTGGATCCGCGGGCCCCAACACATGTCCGTCCTGCCTGCCGGCGCGCGGCAATTCGTAGGTCGCGATTCGGGACTGCCTCAGTCCAGCAACACCATGCTCACCCTGGCGCTGGACCGGGAAGGCACCGTGATGGTTTCTACCGACCAGGGCCTGGCCCGCTGGATCGGCGGCCGCTGGGAATTGATAGGCTCGGCGCAGGGGCTCGCCTCCGACACCGTCACCACCGTGCTTCAAGACCGCGAAGGCTCCGTCTGGATCGGCCTGTGGGGCGCTGGCCTGGCGCGCTGGCCGGGCAACCGGGAGTGGACCAACTGGACCACCGCCGATGGCCTCAGCAACAACATCGTCTGGGCCGTACGGCGGGATTCGGCGGGAGCTTTGTGGACCGGCACGGATCGCGGTCTGGTGCGCCTGCAATCCGCCTTGGGGCCGAGGACCTGGCTCAAGAAGGATGGGCTGGGAGGAGACAAGGTCAAGGCACTGGCCATGGGTCCCGATGGAGCGGTATGGGCCGGTTGCCTCCCGGGAGGCGTATCGCGCATCGACCCGGTAACCGGCCGCGTTCGAACCTATGGCAACGCCGCGGGGCTGATCGACGATCGCGTCATCGCGATGTACATCGACCCCGAAAACCGTCTCTGGGTGAGCACCGGAGAGGGCCTGTTTCGCAGTACCTCGCTGGGGCCGAACCTTCGATTCGAGCGTCAGGTTCCGCCGGGTACTCGCGAGGGCACCATGTTTTTCCGCTTCCTGGGCGATCGGCAGGGGCGGATGTGGGTGGGCAGCGCAAATGGTCTGTTTCGCTGGGAAGCGGGAAAATGGACCGGCTTTTCGACTGCCGACGGCCTGAAGAGTAATGCCGTCACGCATGTTACGGAGGCGGACGACGGTTCCATCTGGATCGCCTACCGGGAGCCTGTCGGATTGTCCCGGATGAGCTTCTCCCACGGGGGAACGGAGATCCGGCACTTTTCCAAAAAGGACGGGTTGCCTTCCGATTATGTTCTGTTTCTAGGCCAGGATTCGCGCCGCCAAACCTGGGTCGGCACCGATTACGGAGTGGCCGTGCGGGCGGACAACCAGTGGATCGTCTACACTCACGAGGATGGCCTGGTGTGGGACGACTGCGCCGCCAACGCCTTCTTCGCGGAACCGGACGGCGCCGTGTGGATCGGGACGCTGGGCGGACTTTCCCGTTTCCAGGCTAACTACCGGAAGGCGCCGCCATATCCTCCCCTGCCGGTGATTACGTCGGTCAAATTCGGCGAACACCTTGCCGATCCGGCGGTTCACTCCGAAGTCCCCTTTCGCGATCACGACTTTCTGGTCTCCTTTGCGGGCCTGACGTTTCTGACTGAAAAGAACGTGCGCTTCCGCTACCGCCTGGCCGGTCTGGACGACGGTTGGATCGAGACCGCCCTGCGCGAAGTTCGTTACTCGAGTCTCCCGGCGGGCAGGTACCTCTTTGAAGTGGAAGCGCGAGATGGCGGCCGCCTCTGGAGCCGGTTGCCGGCCACCGTTTCTTTCCGCGTGGTGCCTCCCTGGTGGCAAACCTGGTGGGCCCAGTGTCTCGAGGCGGGCTTGCTGCTGGGCTTGGCCGGTTTGCTTGTGTGGGCCCGCATGCGGAAAATGTTCCGCGACCGGGAACGGCTCGAAATCGCCGTTTCCGAACGCACCCGCGAGTTGGAACTTCAGAAGAACGTCGTCGAATGCCAAAAGCACGAGATCGAGGCCCTGTTCCGCCAGGCCGAAGAGGCGTCCCGCCTGAAGAGCGAATTCCTGGCGAACATGAGCCACGAAATTCGCACGCCGATGAATGGCGTGATCGGCATGACGCAACTGGCGCTCGGTACACCGCTCAGCGAGGTACAGCGCGATTACATTTCGACTGTCCAGAGTTCCGCCGAGTCGCTCTTGGTCGTGATCAACGACATTCTCGATTTTTCGAAGATCGAGGCCGGAAAACTGGATCTGGCGCACGAGCCGTTTTCCCTTCGCCAGTCGGTGAGCGATACGCTCGCCGTCTTCGCGTGGAAAGCGCAGGAAAAGGGACTGAAGCTCACTCAAGAGGTAAGCCCCCAGGTGCCGGTCGCTGTGGTCGGCGATTCCGACCGGTTGCGGCAGGTGCTTCTGAACCTGGTCGGCAATGCCATGAAATTCACCGACCGCGGCGAGATTTCGCTGACGGTTTCGCCGGCGCCGGCCGCGCCCCGAAAGGCCTCCGAAGTTGCCCTGTGCTTCTCCGTCCGGGACACCGGGATCGGGATACCGCCGGACAAGCGGGCCTTCATTTTCGAAGCCTTCGCACAAGCCGACGGTTCGTCCAGGCGCCGCCAGGGCGGCACCGGCCTGGGTCTGGCGATCTGCACCAAGCTGGTCCACCTGATGAACGGGCGGATCTGGGTGGAGAGTTCGGAGGGCGTCGGAAGCACATTCAGCTTCACCGCTACGTTCACCGCGGCGGAACCGCCGGCCGCCGCCGGAACCATTCTACCCCCCGGCCAGACGCGCCCCGAACGGATTCCGCGAACGCCGCAGCCGCTGCACATACTATTGGCTGAAGACAATATCGTCAATCAGAAGGTGGCGCAGCTCATGATCCAGAGAATGGGCCATTCCGTGGTGGTGGTGGCCAACGGCTGCATGGCGCTGGATGTCCTCGCCACACAGCATTTCGATCTGATCCTGATGGACCTGCAGATGCCGCAGATGGACGGCTTTGAAGCGACGGCGCGCATCCGGGAGACCGAAGAACGGATGGCGGCCGCCGGCCAGGCGAGGCCGCACATCCCCATCGTCGCGCTCACCGCGCATGCCATGAGCGGAGATCGCGACGAGTGTCTGCATGCCGGCATGGACGACTATATTTCGAAACCGATCGTTCTGCCGGCGCTGATCGCAATTTTCGATAAAATCCAGGCCCAGCGCTGCGAACTGCCCTCGGTGTGAGACCGCGGAAACTAACGGTAGTTCTTATCGTCCGCCCTTTTCAGATCTCCATCGAAGACACCCAGCGTGACGATCGCGAAAGTGAACACGTTGGTCCCCGGCTCCAGATGGCCGCCGAAAGCGTGGTCGGGGTTCGCCATGGTCATGTGCGCATGCACGCGTCCCTCGATCACGTAGCCGTTCATGCTCACGATGTCGGCCGGCGCGGTGGGGTCCTCGACAAAGGTGTTTTTCGAAGGAAACGTCCGATTGCTCACCTGGTGCACCTGGTAGTTCCGCACCGACCCGGCCCCCGCCAGAATCACCGCGTTGCGAATCTTCTCTTCCTTCACCATCTTCTCGATTCCCGCCAGCAGGTCAGCCTGGTATTTGAATCGCAAAACCACCACGCGGTCGAACTTGCCGGTGATGGCGTAGACGTCGGGCACGGACGCGCTGTTGGGCTTGGCGTCCTCGGCCGGCGTGGTGGCGTTGACGATCTCTTTTCGCGTCTGCTGCGCGGCGGCGATTCCGGCCAACGCCAGTGCTAGCGCGATCCATCTCATTGGGGCACTCCTTCTTGGCTTCACGTCAGATTATACTGGCGTTCACCTGTCGAAATCGAAGCGTAGCGCGGCTCTTGGCGCGGGCCGGCCGCTCGGTTCCCGGCGATGGCGCGCTACAGCCGATTGATCAAGCTGGCCACATACCCCGCGCCGAAGCCGTTATCGATATTCACCACGGTGACGTTGCTGGCGCAGCTATTCAACATCCCCAGCAGCGCCGCCAGTCCGTTGAAACTGGCGCCGTAGCCCACGCTGGTGGGGACCGCGATCACCGGGCAGGAGACCAGTCCGCCCACTACGCTGGGCAGCGCTCCTTCCATGCCGGCGCAAACCACCGCAACGCGCGCCTCCGACAGGCGTTCGCGAAAGTGCATCAGGCGGTGAATCCCCGCGACGCCCACGTCCTGGATGGAATCCACCTCGTTACCCATAGTCTCCGCGGTGACCTGCGCTTCCTCGGCCACGGGGATGTCGCTGGTGCCGGCGCACACCACCGCGATGCGTCCCTTCCCGTGGATCTTGCGATCGCGCCAGAAGCGGATGCATCCCGATAGCGGAAAGTATTCCGCCTCGGGCAGGCGCTCGGCCACCATGCCGGCGCACACGCTGTCGGCGCGGGTAATCAGGACGTTGTGCGAGTTTTCCAGCAGCTTCGCCGCGATTTCGGTCACCTGCCCGGGCGTCTTGCCCTTAGCCAGGACGACCTCCGGCATTCCGTGCCGCAGCGCGCGATGGTGGTCCAGTTTGGCGAATCCCAGGTCTTCGAACGGCATGTGCCGCATGCGCGTAACGGCCGCGTCGATATCCACTGCGCCGTCGCGCACCTGCTCGAACAACGATCGCAGTTGGTCCTGGTCCATGAGGCCAGAATATCAGGTACGGTAGGGGGTTCGACGGCGGATGCCGCTGGGCCTGGTCCCTGGGGCATAATGGTTCGCATGCCCAAATCCATCGCCCGATCCTTTCCGGCCGTCCTGGAGCGCATGGCTTCGCGACTGAACTGGGTGATTGTCCGCATCCCCTTCGATATCTCGAAAGTCTGGGGAGCGCGCGGCCAATTGAAAGTGAAGGGCGATATCAACGGCTTCCCGTTTCGCACGTCGCTCTTCGCCGCGGGCGATGGAAGTCACATCCTGCTGGTCAACAAGCGGATGCAGGCGGGCGGCAAGGCGCAGGTTGGCGCGACGGCCAAGGTCCGGCTGGAACCGGATACGGAAGAGCGGACGGCCGCGATTCCGCCGGAACTGTTGAGCCTTCTCTCGGAGGAACGGGCGCTGCTGCGCTGGTACCACACACTGAACTACTCCAAACGCCACGAGATCGACAATTGGATCACGGAGGTGAAGAGCCCGGAAGCGCGGGTGCGCCGCGCCACGCAACTCGCGGAACGGCTGATGGCCACCATGGAGGCCGAAAAGGAGCTGCCACCGGCGATTCGCCTGGCCTTCGCGCACGATCCCCGCGCCCAGGAGGGTTGGAAACTGATGTCGCCCGCGCGGCGCCGCGATCACTTGCTGGGGATATTTTATTACCGCGAGCCCGCGGCGCAAGCGCGACGTATCGCCAAGGCGGTCCGCGAGGCGTTCGAAAGGGCGGAGAAGGCCGAGTAGTGCAAGATGCTTATGTGGGGCAGGTTGGTAACCTGCGGCGGGTTGTCAACCTGCCTGGGCGGCTTGGGCACGCTGGTCGGCAGGCCGAGTGCCACTCGGCCGCAGGATGCCATCCTGCCCCACATAAGCATCATCAGCGTGGATCGGATAAGATGGGCCCGTGGAGCAATTCGGCTTCGAATTCGACCTCGTCCCCGAACGGCGGGTGTTCACCGTTGGCGAACTGAACGCGGCCGTCCGCAGCGTGCTGGACCGGGAGTTTCGCGATGTGTGGGTGACCGGCGAGATCTCCGGCTTCAAACTCGCCGCCAGCGGACACTACTATTTCACCCTCAAGGAAAAGGACTCGCAGGTGAAGTGCGTGGCCTTCCGCTCGGCGCACCGCTTCTGGAAGTTTAAGCCGCGCGACGGGCTGGCCGTTCTGGCGCGCGGACGCGTGGACGTCTACGAAGCCCGCGGCGAATATCAATTGCTGGTGGAAATGCTGGAGCCGCAGGGCCTGGGAGCGCTGCAACTGGCCTTCGAGCAGCTTAAGAAGAAACTGGCCGCCGAGGGACTCTTCGCGCCCGAACGCAAACGTCCGCTGCCGCGCTTCCCGCAGCGTATCGGGATTGTCACTTCGCCGCGCGGCGCCGCCATCCACGACCTGCTGCAGATCCTGTCGCGCCGCTCTCCCGGCCTGTGGATTCGCCTCTTTCCCGCCCTGGTTCAGGGCGAAGGCTCGGTGGAAGAAGTGTGCCGGGGGATCGCCTGGTTCAGCCGCTCGCAGTGGGCCGACCTGGTGATTGTCGCCCGCGGCGGCGGGTCGCTCGAAGACCTCTGGACCTTCAACGAAGAGGCCGTGGCGCGCGCCATCGCCGAGTGCGCCGTCCCCGTGGTCTCCGCCGTGGGGCATGAGACCGACGTCACCATCGCCGATTTCGTGGCCGACCTTCGCGCGCCCACTCCCTCGGCTGCGGCCGAGCTGGTGGTACCGGCGAGCGAGGACCTGATCGAGCGCATCTCCAATGCCCGCGGCAAAGCCGTGCAGTCCATGCGCTACCGGCTGGCCATGCTCGACCGACGTCTGCGCCAGCAGGGGATCGAACGCGCGCTGGGCCTGTTGCATCGACGCGTGGGGCGCGGATTGCAGCGAGTGGACGAGATCGACTACCGCATGCGGGAAGCCGTGCGCACGGCGATGGAAACGCGCGAACGGGCACGACGTAATCTGGACGCACGCTTGCGGCGGTTCGACGTCCGTCCACGTCTCTCCGCCGGCCGGCGGCGCCTGGAAGCCGCTCAATTGACGCTGGCGCAGAACTTCAACCAGCGTCTGGCGCGGCGTCGCGGGGCACTCGACCAGCTTTCCGCCAAGCTCTCGCAATTGAGTCCGCTGCTGGTACTGGAGCGAGGATACGCCATCGTGTCGGGCAAGGCCGGAATCGTCAAGCAGCCGGCCGACGCACCCGCCGGTTCGCGCATCCACATACGCGTGGCGAAGGGCGAGTTCGACGCCACGGTGAAACGAAATCCTTCCACGCCTTCCACACCCTGATGAATTTCCCCGCGGGGCGAGTATACTATATACGTTTGGCACCGACCTCTCCGCTTTCCGCGCCCCACGTTTGCGGCGCCACGGCTGAAACCCGGCGAGCCCGCCTCGCCCCGAGGACACCTGCATGAGTACAATCGACCAGCCCCTCCAACGCGCCGTCGGTTTCTATGAAGCCCCCATCGGCAAGAAGGCCGTCATGGCCGTCACCGGCGTCATCCTGTTCGGCTACGTCGTCGGCCACCTGATCGGCAACCTGCAAATCTACTCTTCGAATCACGATCAGATCAACCGCTACGCCGCCTTCCTCCACAACCCGGCCAACGTGATTCCGCTGTGGGCCATCCGCGCGTTCCTGATGGGCGCCGTTGTGCTGCACGTCACCGCGTCCATTCAGCTCTGGCTTCTGAAGCGCGCCGCGCGGCCCATCGCATACGTGAAGAAGGACGACGTACCGGCTTCTTACGCCGCGCGCACCATGCTCTGGAGCGGGCCGATTGTGGGCGCGTTCATCGTCTTCCACATTCTGCATCTCACGGCCGGCGCGGTGCTGCCGCTGCGCGAGATCGCCGAAAATCAACCCAACGTGCGCTATAACGTCATCGCCGGCTTCCTGAACCCCGCGGTTTCGGGCTTCTATATCCTGGCCATGATTCTGCTGTGCACGCACCTCTACCACGGCCTGTGGAGCATGTTTCAATCGGTGGGATTCAGCCATCCGCGCTATACTCCGCTGCTGCGCAAAGGCGCGGCCACGGTGGCCATTCTGATCGCCATCGGCAACTGCTCGATTCCCATCGCCGTCATGGCCGGTTTCTTGACATTCTGAGGACGCCCGCAATGCAACTCGATTCCAAATCTCCGACAGGCCCGATTGAGACGCGATGGGACCGGCATCGCTTCAACCTCAAGCTGGTGAATCCGGCCAACAAGCGCAAGCACACCATCATCGTGGTAGGGACCGGCCTGGCGGGCGGATCCGCTGCCGCCACGCTGGCCGAGCTCGGCTACAACGTGAAGTGCTTCTGCTTCCAGGATTCGCCGCGGCGCGCCCACTCCATCGCCGCGCAGGGCGGCATCAACGCCGCCAAGAACTATCACAACGATGGCGACAGCGTCTACCGCCTGTTCTACGACACGGTGAAGGGCGGCGATTTCCGCGCCCGCGAATCCAACGTCTACCGGCTGGCGCAGATCTCGCTCAACATCATCGATCAGTGCGTGGGGCAGGGCGTGCCGTTCGCGCGCGAGTATTCCGGCTACCTGGACAACCGCAGTTTCGGCGGCGCCCAGGTGTCGCGGACGTTCTATGCGCGCGGCCAGACCGGACAGCAGTTGCTGCTGGGCGCATACCAGGCGCTGGAACGCCAGATCGGCGCCGGCCAGGTGCGGATGTACCCGCGCAGCGAAATGCTCGACCTCATCGTCATCGATGGGCGGGCGCGCGGCATTGTCACGCGCAACCTGATGACCGGCAAGATCGAGTCCCACCTGGCCGATACTGTGGTGCTGGGCACGGGCGGCTACGGCAACGTCTACTATCTTTCCACCAACGCAAAAGGCTGCAACGCCACGGCCATCTGGCGGGCGCACAAGCGCGGGGCGCTTTTCGCCAACCCGTGCTTCACGCAGATTCATCCCACCTGCATCCCGGTCTCGGGCGAGTATCAATCCAAGCTCACCCTCATGAGCGAATCGTTGCGTAACGACGGGCGCGTGTGGGTGCCGCTCAAGAAAGGCGACAAGCGCGCCGCCGCCGAGATCCCCGAAGCCGAGCGCGATTACTTCCTGGAGCGGAAGTATCCCAGCTTCGGCAATCTGGTGCCGCGCGACGTGGCTTCGCGTAACGCCAAGCAGGTCTGCGACGAAGGCCGCGGCGTCGGCGAGAGCGGGCTGGCCGTGTTCCTGGATTTCCGCGACGCCATCGCGCGCCTGGGCCAGCCTCTCATCAAGGAGCGCTACGGCAACCTCTTCGACATGTACCAGCGCATCACCGGCGAAGACCCGTACAGCGTGCCCATGCGCATCTACCCGGCCATCCACTACACCATGGGCGGACTGTGGGTGGACTACAACCTGATGTCCACCATCCCCGGGCTGTACGTTATCGGCGAAGCCAATTTCTCCGACCATGGGGCCAACCGCCTGGGCGCCAGCGCGCTTATGCAGGGCCTGGCAGACGGCTACTTCGTCCTTCCCAATACCATCAACGACTATCTGGCTTCCACCAAACTGGAGCCGATCGATAGTTCTCACGCCGCCGTACGCGACGCCGAGGCCGGGGTGGTGGCCATCGCCAAACGCCTGCTCGACGCCAAAGGCACGCGCTCGGTGGATTCCTACCATCGCGAGCTGGGCAAACTGATGTGGGAACACTGCGGCATGTCGCGAAACGCGCAGGGACTGCAGCAGGCGCTGGCCCGGATTCCCGAACTACGCGAGCAATACTGGCGCGACGTCAAGGTGCTCGGGACGGGCGAGGAATTGAACCAGTCGCTCGAAAAAGCCGGCCGCGTCGCCGATTTCTTCGAACTCGCCGAGTTGATGTGTCTGGACGCCCTGGAGCGCAATGAAAGCTGCGGCGGCCACTTCCGCGAGGAATTCCAAACCCCCGAAGGCGAAGCGCAGCGCGACGACGACCATTACTCTTACAGCGCCTGCTGGGAATTTCGCGGCGCCGGAAACCCGCCGGTGCTGCACAAAGAGCCGCTCGAATTCGAATACGTGCACCCCTCGCAACGTAGCTACAAATAACGGAGCCACAAATAATGCGGATCATTCTCCATATCTGGCGGCAGCGCAACGCGAGCGACAAAGGCCGCATGGTGCGCTACGAGGTCCCCAACGTCAGCGAGCATATGTCGTTCCTCGAAATGCTCGACGTGCTCAATGAGGACCTGATTTCGAAGAACGAGGAGCCCGTGGCCTTCGACCACGATTGCCGCGAAGGCATCTGCGGCATGTGCGGCTGCATGGTCAACGGCGTGGCGCACGGACCGCTGCCGGGCACCACTTTGTGCCAGCTCCACATGCGCTATTTCAAGGATGGCGACGAGCTATACCTGGAGCCCTGGCGCGCGCGCGCCTTCCCCGTGGTCCGCGACCTGATCGTGGACCGCACGGCCTTCGACCGCCTGATCGCCGCCGGCGGCTTCATCTCCGTCGCCACCGGCAGCGCGCCCGACGGCAATGCCGTGCTGGTATCGAAGGACCATGCCGAGCGCTCCATGGACGCCGCCGCCTGCATCGGATGTGGCGCCTGCGTGGCGATGTGTCCCAACGCCTCGGCCAGCCTCTTCATGGCCGCCAAGATCGCGCACCTCGGTCTGCTGCCTCAAGGCCAGCCCGAGCGCGACAGCCGCGTGGTCGCCATGGTGGCGCAGGCTAATCAGGAGCTCTTCGGGAGCTGCACGAATGTCGGCGAATGCGAAGCCGTCTGTCCCAAGGAGATCAAGCTGGAAGTGATCGCGAGAATGAATCGCGACTTCCTGCACGCGAATATAGTCGGAAGGTAGAGGTGGGACAGGCTTGCAACCGGCCAGCGTCGCGACCAGACCTGGTCTGGTGTGTGCAATGTCTCCGAAGCGAAGGCCGAGCTTTCCGTGCTGATCGAAGCCGTGCAAAGTGGAAACGAGGTCATCATCGCCAAAGCTGGCAAGCCGACTGCCCGGCCCCGCACGCCCGGCTCGATGGCGGGGAAAATCTAGGTCGCTCCCGACTTCGACACCCTGCCAGACGACATGGCGGAAGCTTTCGGCATGAAGGAATCGCGGAGTTGAGGCTCCTGCTCGACACGCATATCCTGCTCTGGTGGCTGGCGGACAGCGCGTCGCTGTCTGCCGAGGCCCGCGTCATGATCGCCGGTCCGGAAAACACGGTGTTCGTTAGCGCCGTTTCGCTTTGGGAAATCCGGCTCAAGCAAAGTCCGGGGAAGCTACAACTGCCGGACGATTTCACCGAGCGGTTGGCCGCCGAATCCTTCGAGAGCCTTCCACTGACGGCCTCGCAGACCCGCCAGGTCTCACTGCTCCCGTGGCATCATCGCGATCCCTTCGACCGGATGCTCGTCGCACAAGCGCAGGTGGAGAAACTCGTCCTGCTGACCGCGAATGAGGCGCTCGCGGCGTATGGCGACGCCGTTCACCTGGCCTGTTGATCGCCCACCACCAACGCCACTCCCGCATGCGGCAGCAGCGTCTGCAGTCGGTTCGTATCCACGCCAGTCGAGTTCACCACCGTCAGCGCCGGGCCTTGCTCCGTGTCGATGATCGTATCCCGGAAGAAAATGTTCTTCGCATTGGTTACCGTCATCCCCGTCTGCGCCGCCACGTGCACGTTGTCAAAGACGATGTCCTCCACCGGCATCTCCTTCAGCCCCGTAACTTGCCCGGCGGTCTTCGACCCGCGCGCGGTGATATTGGTGAACAGGAAGTCGCGGAATCGCGGCGTGCCCTCGTCCACCGGAAACACGTCCCCAGGCTTGTCGCTGCCCGCATAGAACGTGGTGATAGTGAATGCCGAGAGGACGTCCTGCATCACCACGTTGGAAACCGCCAGGCCCTCCACCACGTTCCCGCGGCCGCGCTGCGACTTCACGCGGATGCCCACTTGGGTCCCTTGAAACACGCAGTTGCTCACCACCACGTTGCGCACGCCGCCGGACATCTCGCTGCCGATGGTCACCCCGCCGTGCCCCTTCAACATCACGCAGTTGGTGATGGTGATGTTCTCGTCCGGCTTGCCCATCTTGCGGCCTATCTCGTTGGTCCCCGATTTCAATGTCACGCAATCGTCGCCCACATCGATCCGGCAGTCCACAATCTGCACGTTGCGGCACGACTCGGGATTGATGCCGTCGGTATTGGGCGAGGGCACGGGGTTCTCAATGGTCACGCCATCCACGCGTACGAATTCGCAAAATAGCGGGTGAATGGTCCAGGAGGGGGAATTCATCAGGTGGACCTTTTCGATCACTAGGTGCTTGCTGCGGACAATCCGAATCAGTTGCGGCCGTCCGTTGGCCAACTTGCGGATCTCTTCAAAGTCGCCCGGCGTCGATGGCGCGGGCATGCCCTTCTTGGGCGCGGCCAGCCATTGCCGTTTCCACCACACCATGCCCTGGCCGTCGATGACGCCGCGGCCGGTGATGGTGATGTCTTCGCTATCGGCGGCGTAGATCAGCGAGGAAAGCTCCTTGCGCGTGCCGCCCCAGGCGCTGTCGCGAAGCGGGTAGTCGGCCGGGTCCTCGCTCCCCAGCAGCACCGCGCCCGGTCCCACATCGAAGGTGACGTGACTGCGCAGTTCGATGGCTCCCGTCAGATACCTTCCGGCCGGCACCAGCACCGTGCCGCCACCCGACTTGGCGCAAGCATCGATGGCCGCCTGGATTCCCGCCGTGTCCTTATGCTTGCCATCGCCCAGCGCGCCGGTATCGCGGACGTTGAACAGCGGCGCTGGTGTGGTGGCGGCAAGCGCGAACCCCGGCAGCAGAATCGCACAGAGAGTGGTTACAGCGATGGTTCTCGGCATGAAGAACTCCTTTTAGTGGCCTTCCAGCCCACGGTATCAGATGGACGGCCGGGCGGGGCTTAGGACCGAAACCGTGAACTCCGTTAGAATTGAAGCATCCCGATGCCCACTCAGGCCCGCGGCGCTACCGCACGACAATTCTTCTCCCGTCACGGCGCGCTTTCGAAGTGGCACCCAGGGTACGAGTATCGTCCCGGGCAGGTGGAGATGGCCGAAGCCGTGGAAGCCGCGCTGGCCGACAAGCGCCACCTCATCGTGGAAGCCGGCACCGGCACCGGCAAGACTCTGGCGTACCTGGTTCCCGCGCTGCTCTCCGGGAAACGCATTGTGGTCTCCACCGGCACCAAGAATCTGCAGGAGCAGCTTTTCTTCAAAGACGTCCCCTTTCTGCAGCAGCACTTTTCGCGGCCGCTGAAGGTCTCCTATATGAAGGGCCGCAACAACTACGCCTGCCGCCAGAAAATCTACGACTCCGCCAAGGAGCCGGTGCTGTC
>Ga0181529_10002726_pt1 | contig 20804 bp, 20 predicted proteins | sample PEATcosm2014_Bin_36_FD_119763 | JGI IMG/M metagenome (GOLD analysis project Ga0181529, IMG submission 119763) | Peatland microbial communities from MTU Mesocosm Facility, Houghton, MI, USA - PEATcosm2014_Bin10_30_metaG | ecosystem: Environmental > Terrestrial > Soil > Wetlands > Peat | place... | reverse complement strand
TCATCTTCCATTGCCCATTTGGGTCCGTTTACCGAAGTTTCATTTGAAAATTATCAAGATGCACCTTCGCGCCGATAACATAGATAGCGTGACAATGGATGCGATCAAGCGGAAGGCGGCCGTCTGGCTGCGCCAGGGCATCTCGCCGCGGCGGCTTGCGCTGACGCTTGCTCTGGGCTTCGCCATCGGATGCATTCCGGTGGTGGGCGTCACCTCGGCCATCTGCCTGGTCGTGGCGACCTGCCTGCGGTTGAACTTCCCCGCCATTCAAGCGGCAAACTGGGCCGCCATGCCGCTGCAGGTGGCGCTCATCGTTCCATTTGTCCGGCTGGGCGGACGGCTTTTCGGTTTTGGCTCAAACCACGCGATTGCGATGGGGGCTTTGCTGCATGCGTCGCCGCTCCAAATGCTGTCGGGGCTGGGATGGCTGGCCGGTCAGGCGTTGCTGGCGTGGCTGGTCATCGCCATTCCGGCGGTGCTGCTGCTGACCGCAACGCTGACCGCTTTGCTGCGCCGCGTACCGGGTGTGGCCGCGGCAGCCCGCTGATTTCAGAGACCAGGTCCGGCCCTATTTCAAAAAACTCTCCAGCGCGGCATCGAACTTCTCCGGCTGGTCGTACATGATGAAGTGGCGGGAGTCATCGATCCGCTTCAGCGTGACATTCGGCATGGTCTTGTACGCGGCTTGAACGGTGGCCTCATACGTTGCCGCGTCCGGTTGCAGCGCCGCCGGATCGTAGGCATAGAGCACCAGGGCGGGCATTTTGATCGAGGCGACATTCGCGCGCAGGTCGGTTTGGAGATCCTCTTGCATCGCCTCTACAGCCACCCCGCGGTCGCTCGCAACGAAGTTGGCTGCAACCAGCTTCTGCGCATCGGGATTTTTGACCATCCGGGCGGCCATCATTGGCTGCATGGCCGCGTACTGGTCCGGTGGCAAGGCCATCATCTGCTGCTTGATCGCCTCTGTCTGAGGCATCATGCTCTCTGAAGTTGCCGCCGGATCGATCAGCACGGAGGCGAAGGGCAGCGCGTCCACGATGACGATCTTCCGCACATCCTCCGGGTGCCTGCCGGCCAGCATCAGCGTCAACAGGCCGCCCATCGAGTGGCCGATCAGCACCGGGTGCATTTTGTTTGCCACAATGTAGGCGTGCAACTCCTCGACAATCGGAGCCAGCATCAGCCCGCTCGCGTTGGGTCCCGCCGGGGCGCCCGCGAATCCGTTGACTTGCACCAGGTGCAACCGGTAATTCGGCGCCAGCAGGGTCGCCTCAGCATCCCAAACGGCGCGCGAGCTCGACATGCCAGGAATCAGCAGCACATCGGGCTTGCCTACCTTTCCCTGGTCCACGACGCTGAAGCGCGCCGGCGCAAATACGACGGTGGGAGGAGGCAATGCCGCAGTGGGCTGCGCGGCCAGTGGTGGGACGATCACGGCTAAAACAAATCCAAATGAGGCGACGGAGGCGACAAGACGAAAACCCTTCATGATGTGATTCCTTTCGATTTCCAAGTACCTGTTTCAGAAACGTAAAGCTGACTTTCCATTTGATCCTAACGCTAAGACGATTGAATGTCAAGCCAGCTTGTCATTGGCGACGGTTCGACCGCTGAATTCAGAATCAGTCTCTTCGCTGAAGATTGCCTCGATGGTGGTTTCAAAGAGACGCGCCAGTTTAAAGGCCAACGGAAGACTGGGGTCGAATTTGCCCGTCTCGATGGCGTTGACCGACTGGCGCGAAACCTCCAGCCGCTGCGCCAGATCGGCCTGCGACCACTCCCGCTCCGCACGCAGTACTCGCAGCCGGTTCTTCATTTGTACCTCGCCAGCAGCACGGGGATGGAAAGGCCCAGGAAGACCCAGAAGATGGTGATCGTAAAGATGGGATCCAGGTGCCGGATGTGGACGTAGTCCTCAAGAAAGCCCCAAACGCTCGTCACCGTCAGGGTTCCTCCAATCCCGCAGAGCATGGATTGGACTCCGACTGTGCGCTGGAATTCATCCTTCTCTTCCGCCAGATACAGTCCAAAAATGGCCAGCAAGCCGAGCATGGGGATTGCGGGAAGAACGGCCAGCGGATAGGCCAGCGGACCGGTTGGATGGTAGTGGACAAAAACCAGAGTCGTCAGAGGCAGGATCAACGCATAAAGCACAAATGTGCCGAGAAAACGGCGATAAAAGCGCCGTGCGGCGGGGTTGTTGGTGAGGCATTTCATGATGGGTCTCCTTGCTCGGCAGCGCCTGGCTTTGAGAGTCAGGGGTGCGATCGATTTTGCTGAACAGACAATTGGCGCTGAGGGTTTTTCACCTGTACCTCAGCTTGACGATAAACCTGGCCAGATAAACGAAAACACAGCAGATCGGATAGACCAGAAACAGATCCAGTCCCCGGATGTGTGCGAACTTTTGCAGCGAGCCCCAGACGGTGGTCAAGGCCAACGTGGCTCCAACGCCCCAGAGCATCGACTCGATCAGCAAGCCACGTAGAAACTCATCCTTCTGTTCGGCCAGGTAAAGACCAATGACGGCAATGGTGGCGACGACCGGCAATGCCGGAAGCAGGGCCAGCAGGTAAGCCAAAGCCCCAGTGAGGTGAAAAAGATCAAAGCCCTGACTGGTTGCGATCAACGCAAGGGCATAGAGCGCCATGACGGCGAAAAGCCGGATATGGTAATTGCGATTGGCTGGATTGTTGGTCTTGCGGTCCATGTTCAATTCCTCTCCGTTCGTTCAACACGACTTTGTCTATGAATTCCGAAGCTCGATTGGGCCCGGCGCGCGGCACACGCAGAGAGCTATCTACCGGTATCTGCGCCTGATCAGAATTCGGGCGGCGGACATGAAGAGACAGAAAAGAGGCATGAAATACACAGGATTGAAATGACGAACTTTCTCGAAGAATCCCAGAACGCCCCACGTCGAGGTGACAATCATGGTCGCTCCCACTGCCCAGAGCATCGATTGCGACTGAATCGCGCTCTCGAACTCGTCTTTCTCTTCCACCAGGTACAACCCGAAATTAACGATGAATCCGATGTAGAGCAGCGCCAATAGAACTGCAAGCAGGGTAGCCATCCAGCTGCCTGGTTCAATGTGTTTGTAGCCGTATCCCCAGATCGTGAGAACGAGAGTCGTTACAAGTAACGGCATCCCGAAAAAGAGAGTTCGGTCGTCCATACGGTTTCTGGCGGGATTGTTGATCCGCTGCTCCATGTTTAGTCTCCTTTACTTTGTGACAAGTAAACATTACATCACAATTGAAACGATGTCAAGTGTCGTTGACAACTATATTTCGCACGGGGGACACAGGTCTAACAGCCCGCAGCGCAATCCCCCACCCTTGCTTCCACTGTGGGCGAATTACAAGTGACGTCGAAGGAGCAGCATCAGTTTTCCTAGACCGGGGTGGAAGGCAAAGAGTCGCGGCGATTTCTGGGATACTCTAGACTCTACCTATGGGTTTCCAGCAATTCTTGGGCAATGCGGCTACTGTCACCCATCTGCGCGAGAGCATTCGCGCGGAGAGGTTTCCCCAGTCTCTGATCCTGGCGGGGCCGCGCGGGGCAGGGAAGTACACGCTGGCGCTGATGCTGGCGCAGGCCGTCAACTGCCTTCAACCCACCGAGTCCGACGGCCTGCCCGACTTTTGCGGCGTCTGCGCAAACTGCACGCGCATTGCTCTTTCTGCCGATCTTGAAACCCTCGTGGCCGAAGCCATCGCCGCGCGCGACGAGATGCGCGACACCGACAAGCGCGAGACCCGCATCCTCATCCAGACGCACCCGGATCTGCTCGTTGTGCCGCCCGACCCGCCGCAACTGCTGATCAAGCTGGGCCAGGTCCGCCAGGTGATCCACGTGGCCTACTACCGTCCGCCGGTCGAGTCGCGGCGCACCTTCACCATCTTTACCTCATCGGCCTTTATGAAAGAGGCGGCCAACTCGCTGCTCAAGGTTCTTGAGGAGCCACCGCAGCACACCTCGCTGATCCTGCTCACGGAGAACCCCCAGGAGCTGCTGCCCACTATCCGCTCCCGCGCAGTCGTGCATCGGCTGGGCGCGATTCCCCCCGCCGATCTGGAGGCGCTGCTCACCCAACGCCGCCCTCAGCTCAAACCGCAGGACCGTGCACTGGCCGCGCGCCTCGCCGAAGGAGCTGTGGGCCGCGCACTCACCATCGATCTCAGTGTCTATCTCTCCAGCCGCGAGGACGCTCTGATTCTGCTTCGCACAGCTTTGCGTGAGCCAGATTACTCCGCGCTCTTTCACGCTACTGAGAGTTACAGGGCCGGCGCCGAGGGCCAGGAGAAGACCATCAACCTGCTTCGGGCACTCGGCAGCCTCATCGAAGACCTGCTGCTCATCGTGGCCGGCACACCGCAGCTCATCCGCAACCTGGACATCGAGGCTGAACTTGCCCGCCTAGCCCAGGGCATTAATGTCGATTGGATCGACTCTGCCGCCTACGCTTTTGTCCAAGTGGAGCAAGGCATGCGCCGCAACCTGCTTCGCTCTCTCTCGCTCGACGCCATGGCCTTTAGCCTTGACCACAACTAGATATGCTGTTCCAGGAAGGAGTTCTTTCCCATGAGCCTTGAATCCAAGCTCCCCGGCGCGAACAAGCTATCCGCCTCGCCCGTCCGCACACGCATCAGGCCCGGCTCCGTCTCTAACCTCCACTCGCCGGCTTTTGGCTATGGCCAAAATCAGGATCAGGGGCTTGCCCAGCGGCAGGCCGAGCTCTTCTATATGCAAAAGCAGATCCAGGCTCAGACTCCCATGGTTCTCGTTCTCGAAGACGGGGAGCTGGTCGAAGGCTGCATCGAATGGTATGACCGCAATGTGCTCAAGGTCCGCGGCCGAACCAAGACGCTCGTCTATAAGGCCGCTATCAAGTACATGTACAAGCTGGGCGACGCGGGACAATAAAGACAGGGAACAGGGAACAGGGAACGGGAATAGGGATCAGGACATAGCCGCCTGCATATCCTGGAATCCGCTGACTTGCTGACTCGCTAGCTTGCTGACTTACTCTCTCCTGCTTTTGTCAGTCTGTCGCGGATGGCCGTCCCGATTCCCTCAGCCGGCGGCAGCGGGCAGAGAATTGCTGTGCAACCCTTCCCGTCCAGCTCTCGCAGCCCCGCGTAGAGTGTATGGGCCATCTCCTCTGGAGCCGCCCAATGTCCCCAAGGGAAGACCGCCGCGACCCCGGAGGGTACGGCCACCTCGGCCGGCAGCATCACTCCCACTCTCTCGCCTTCAAGGCCGCGCATTGATAGAACGAGCCGCGCAGCCAACTCGATCAATTCACCTTCCACCAGCACAAGTCGCGCACTGGGCGCATAATGACGTAATCCCACGCCCGGCGAGGGCAGCGCCTCGGGTGGTTTGGCCTCTATTGCTCTTACGTCGCGGTAAATCTCCACAGGCCCGGCGATGGCTCGAATCTGGTCGATGGTCACAGCTCCCGGCCGGTAGATCATCATCGGGCTTTGGCAGGGATCGAGGACCGTGGACTCGACTCCGTAATCGGTTGGCCCCGCATCAAGAACAGCATCAATCCGCCCGTCCAGATCCGCAAGAACATGTTCAGCGGAGGTCGGGCTGGTGTGGCCAAAGAGATTGGCGCTGGGCGCGGCTACCGGCACTCCGGCCCTCAGGATCAGTTCCAAAGCCACCGGATGCGCCGGCATGCGCACGCCCACCAGCGGACGGCCCGCCGTCACCGCATCGGGCACCGCAGCCGTGCGCGGAAGCAACAGCGTCAACGGCCCCGGCCAGCAGGCGGCCATCAGCTTGCGCCCCGATTCTGGAAGCTCTCGGACGATTCCACTTCGTCCGTCAGGCCCAGCCAGCGAAGCTTCGTTGGCGATATGCACAATGATCGGGTCCCACGAGGGCCTTTGCTTGGCCGCAAAGATACGCGCCACCGCATCTGCATTGAGCGCATTCGCTCCCAGCCCGTAGACGGTCTCGGTGGGAAGCGCCACCAGCCCGCCTCCGCGCAAGATCGCTGCGGCACGCTCCAGTGCTTCCTGAGCCTCAGGGGTCTCCAGATGCGCCGGGTTCACTATCAATCGCAGAGTCTTCACATCTCTATTGTCGCCTCTACAACCGGAGTTCTGCCCGCTGCCGTATACTCGCTCTTTACGATGCCCATCGAGACTGAGATCAAATTTCGCGTGGACGACGTGGCTGGATTGACCCAGCGCCTCGAAGGAGCCGGCTTCAGCCTGCAAACTCCGCGCGCATTCGAGAGCAATATCCTCTACGACACGCCAGATCGCGCGATGCGCGCCCGCACCGAGATTCTGCGCATTCGCGGCTATGCCGGCCGATGGACCGTCACCCACAAGCGCCTGCCCGATGTGGGGCCTGGCGAAGACACGCACAAGCATCGGGTCGAGACCGAGACCGAGGTCGCCGACGGCGAGGCTCTGGCTCAAGTCTTTCTGTCGCTCGGCCTGGTTCCCGCCTTCCGTTATGAAAAATGGCGCGCCGAGTGGACCGACGGCGAAGGCCACTGCGTGGTCGATGAGACTCCCATCGGCAACTACGCCGAGCTCGAAGGCTCGCCGGAGTGGATCGATCGCGCCGCCGCCCGCCTGGGCGTCGAGCCGGCGCAGTACATCATCCTCAGCTATGGCCGCCTCTTTGAGCAATGGCGCGAGCAGCGCCACGCCGACGTGCAGGACCTGACGTTTGAGGCGATCGAGGCAGCTGTTAGTTTTTAGCTGACAGCTAACAGCTAATAGCTAAAAGCTGAATGCTGTACTTCCTCCCATTCCATCGGTAATCAGAATCTGAAAATGCATTAATGAGGGTTCATTCGACGCCGATAACCCCAAAGAGCGGCAAGAAAGCTCAGAGGCTTCCAATGAAAAAAAGCCACTTTAAGCTTCATTCCAATGGGTTGCGGCGTGCGGGAGTGCGGCTGATTCAAACGGTTGCGCTGGCGTTGGTGGTGGCCTTCACCATCCCCGCCAATGCGGCGGATAACCGCGCCGTCAAAACGCGGGTTGCGCCCATCTATCCCGAGATGGCCAAGCGCATGAAGATTGCCGGCGAGGTCCGGTTTGAGGTCACTGTGGATCCGGAGGGTAAGGTGACCGACGTAAAAAGGCTCAGCGGGAATGGCATGTTGTCAGCTGCAGCCGAGGATGCCGTGCGCAAATGGAGGTTCGAGCCTGGCCCCGACACCTCGACGGTAGAAGTGGCGCTCAATTTCGCATTTGCCCAATAGGCAGATCTGCTCAGGAGCACACAGGATGGGGGGCGAGAGAAACCAGGATCCCTGGCGGGTGTTTTTTGGTCGCTGGGGTGGAACGACAGGTCATCGTCGCTGCCGGTAGAGAGAACCCGCTCGACCGCGCCTCTCGCACCCCGCACGCCACTGCTTAATCGTTCTCAGAAGTTTGGGTTCACTTATCGTGAGAACCAGATGTCTTTTCGGAAGCGCCGCCTTGGCTTAGCATCATTCAGGCTGAACCTGGGCGGCGAAGCAGGCAAATGGAAGCAGCAGATGCTATGCCGGTTCACGACCAGATCTCCGACGCCGCTGACGCCGTCGTGCTTTCCATTGCGGTGATTGATCCGGACGATCAATGCCGCAAGGAGGTAGCCGGCGCACTGACAGGATTCCAGGGCACAACGGTGCGGGAGTACTCCTCATTCCCAGCCGACCTCGATGACCTGCCGCAGATGCTGGAGAAGCGCTACGACGTTGTGCTCATCGGCATCGACAGCGACCCGGAGTATGCCTTCGATGTGGTGGAGAGGATCTGCTCCCACAACTCCTCTGCCGTGATGGTCTACTCGGCGCAGACCCAGCTGGAGCTGGCCATCCGCTTCATGCGCGCGGGCGCTCGCGAGTTCCTCACCGTGCCTCTGCTCCGCGCGGACATCGTCGGCGCACTGGCGCGGGCCTCGATCCGCCGTTCAGCGGGTTGCCACGGTAAAAGAGGAGGTAGAAAGCCCTCGTCTTTCTCGGTTCCAAAGGCGGCTGCGGGGTCACAACCATCGCATCCAACTTTGCCGTTGCTCTGGCTCTTGAGTCAGGCCAGCGGACATTGCTGATCGATTTCGGGCTTCCTCTGGGAGATGCGGCGATCAACCTGGGGATGGTCAGCGAGTACTCAACCGCCAACGCTCTCCAGGACTCCGGCCGGCTGGATCCTAACTTTCTGCGCTCGCTGCTGGCCAAGCATAGCTCCGGATTGTGCGTGCTCGGGGCTCCCGGCGAATTCTCGCCCATGCAGCCGGCCAACGAAGCGATCGATAAGCTGCTGACCGTAGCGCGGCAGTGCTTTGATTATGTGGTCGTCGATGCCGGCTCGAGAATCGACTTGAGGGGAACTGCTCTCTTTGAAGAATCGGCGAGCCTCTACCTGATCACGCAGGTGGGGGTCTCAGAGCTGCGCAACTCCAATCGCCTGATTACCCAGTTCTTCTCTGCGCGCAATCGCAAGCTTCAGATCGTGCTCAATCGGTATACGCCTCAAGCTCTGGTCTTTGACGAGAAACAGATCGCGAAGGCGCTTACCAAGCCCGCCAATTGGAAGATTCCCGACGACTACGCCACCGCCCGGCGCACCCAGAATACGGCCAAGCCGGTCGCCCTTCAGGACTCGCCCATATCGAAGGTGATCCGCCAGATGGCCCGGACAGCCTGCGGCCTGCCCGCCAACCGGGAAAAGAAGGGATTCTTTCTCTTTCGCAAGGAGTTCTGGTCTTCTCCAAAGCCTGTGCGGGAAACCGCAGAGGCCGCTGAGGGATAGATCGGGCCGTGCAGCCTTCTATTTCTCGGCTCCGTGGCACTTCTTGTATTTCTTCCCTGAGCCGCAGGGGCAGGGGTCGTTGCGGCCTACCTTTTCGCCCGTGCGGCGCTGCTTGGGCTGGCTCGCGTCCCCGGCGCCCGCCATGCTGGCGGCCTCAAGCTCCCGCTGCTTTTTGCGTTGGAACTCCTTCTCCAATGCGTCGATGGTAGTTGAGGGCTGGCGCGTCGGAATCCCAATCTCACGCGGCGCGGCATCGAGCGTGATCGGCTGGGCAGCGCTCGACACAGGCGGCGCCTTGGGAACCTCCCGCCGAGCCTGGGGCGGTCCATCCATCGGCTTACCATCCGGGCCAAGGATCTGCATCCGGAAGAGGAACCGGACCGTGTCCTCCTGGAACTTGAGCATCATGGCCTCGAACATGTCGAAGGATTCGCGCTTGTATTCGACCAGCGGATCACGCTGCGCATAGCCGCGCAGTCCGATTCCTTCCTTCAAGTGGTCCATGGAGAGCAGATGGTCCTTCCACAGCCCGTCGATCACGTTCAGCATCACCATCCGTTCGTGATAACGCATCGTCGCGGCGCTGAGGATCTTTTCTTTGGTCGCGTAGTGCTCCTTCAGCTTCTCGAAGATCGCCTCGCCCAGCTCATGACGGCTGAGTTCCAGAGGCTTGATCCCAACTCCAGCCAGAGTCATCCCGAAGTGGTCAGTGAGCTTTTCGTCGAGGCCCTTCAGATTCCACTGGTCCGGATGCACCTTTTCACCGGCGAATTCTTCCAGGATGCTACTGAGAATCCCTCCGACATAGTCTTCGAGAATCAGATCGCGCTGGTCCACGCCCTCCAGCAGTTGCCGCCTGAGCCCGTAGACCGCCTCGCGCTGCTTGTTCATCACATCGTCGTATTCGAGTAGGTGCTTGCGCGACTCGAAGTTCTGCGCTTCAACGGCTTTTTGCGCGCCCTCGATGCGCTTGGTGATCATCTTCGACTCGATGGGCTCGTCGTCTTTCATGCCCATTCGCTGCATCATCGAGCTCATCCACTGCTTGGCGAAGATGCGGATCAGGTCGTCTTCGAGCGAAAGATAAAAGCGCGACTCGCCGGGATCGCCCTGACGGCCCGCGCGTCCGCGCAACTGGTTGTCGACGCGCCGCGACTCATGCCGCTCCGTGCCCAGAATGAAGAGGCCACCCGATGCGATGACCTGCTCGTGTTCCAGTTGCGCGGCCTTGGCATGAACCTGGAAGACCTCGGCCCAATCGGGCTCGGCGATCTCGAACTCCTGCCCCTGATAGTAAAAGCGCAGGAATCCCGGCGGCGCCATGGGATTGATCGCTCCCTCGGCCACGCTGATGGCCCGCGCCTTGCTCTTCTTCACCAGCTCCTGGCGAGCCATGAAGTCGGGATTGCCGCCCAACAGAATATCCGTTCCGCGGCCGGCCATGTTGGTCGAGATGGTCACCATCCCCACACGCCCGGCCTGCGCCACAATCTCCGCCTCGCGCTCGTGGAACTTGGCGTTCAGTACTACGTGCTGCACGCCTTTACGCTGCAGAATCCCCGAGAGCCGCTCGCTCTTTTCGATCGACACCGTGCCCACCAACACCGGCTGGCGCTTCTTGTGCAGCTCCACAATATCGTCGGCCACTGCGTTGAACTTGGCCTTCTCGATCAGGTAGATCACATCCGGATTCTCAAGCCGCAGCATCGGCTTGTTGGTCGGGATGACGACGATCTCCAGCTTGTAGATCTTTTCGAACTCGGCCGCTTCCGTCTCCGCCGTGCCGGTCATGCCTGACAGTTTTTTGTAGAGGCGGAAGTAGTTTTGGAAAGTGATCGTGGCCAGCGTCTGGTCTTCCTTGCGGATGCTTACGCCTTCTTTGGCCTCGATGGACTGGTGCAGCCCGTCGGACCAGCGGCGGCCCGGCATCAGGCGGCCGGTGAAGGTGTCGACGATGATCACCTCACCGTCCTTCACTACGTATTCAACATCGCGTCTATAGAGGGCGTGCGCCTTGATCGCCGTCTCTACGTAGTGCTTCATCTCCCAGTTCTCTGCGTCGGCGATGTTGTCGATCCCCAACAGCCTTTCGATCGTGACCCAGCCTTCGTCCGTGACGCCGATGGTCCGCTGCTTTTCATCCACGATGTAGTCGCCGGTCAGGTACTTTTCGCCCTCAGCGAGATTGAGACCCAGTTCCTGTACGCGCTTCGTGTCGCTGGCTTCGATCTCCTCGCCGAGCTTGAGTTCAGGAATGATCTTGCGCGCCCGCGCATATTTGTCGGTCGTCTGGTCGGTCGGTCCGGAGATGATCAGAGGCGTGCGGGCTTCGTCGATCAGGATCGAGTCTACTTCGTCAACAATGGAGTAGTAATGCCCGCGCTGGACACAGTCCTTGATCTCGAACTTCATATTGTCGCGCAGGTAGTCGAAGCCGAACTCATTATTAGTCCCGTAAGTAATGTCAGCCAGGTAAGCGGCTCGGCGCTCGTTGTCGTCCAGATCGTGGACGATCACGCCCACCGTCAGACCGAGGAACTCGTAGATCTTTCCCATCCACTCGGCGTCGCGCTTGGCGAGGTAGTCGTTCACCGTGACGACGTGCACGCCGTGGCCGGCAAGGGCATTCAAATAGCAGGCAAGCGTCGCCACCAGCGTCTTGCCTTCGCCGGTTTTCATCTCGGAGATTTTGCCCTGATGCAGCACCATGCCGCCGATCAACTGCACGTCGAAGTGCCGCATCTGCACCGAGCGCCAGCCGGCCTCGCGCACCACGGCAAAGGCCTCGGGCAAGATCTCGTCCAGAGCCTCCCGCTCGGCTGCCGCCTGCTCCGCGGCTCGCTTTTCGGCAACCTCCCGCGCGTCAGACTCATGCCCGGCCGCCCTCAACTCGTCGGGGCTCTCATATCCCTTCAGCCGCTCCTGAACCCGCACCGCAATCCGCGCCCGGAACTCAACGGTCTTGTCTCGCAACTGGTCGTCGGTAAGCTTCTTCGTATCTTCTTCGAGAGCGTTGATCAGTGCCACCATGGGCATCATCCGCTTGATCAGGCGCTCGTTTGCCGTGCCAAAAATCGTCGTTAGAACTTTATCAAAAAACACAGGATTCTCCGTCTACTAGTGTAAATCCTAGGGGTTGCAGCGTGTGGGATGTGTCCCCTCGGGGGGAAGATCTGGGTTCCCCACATCCGACGCAGTTTTATCATGTCAGGTGTGAAAAGAAACGACGAACCTCGACCAACCAGAGCCACAAGGCGATTTGGCGGGTTGAGATATGCACCGAGGACAAAGATCAACGGGGAATGGTGAGATCGGTTATCAGTTTCTAAAGAGATGGCACGTAGCGGTCGAGTTTTTGAATATGCTTAACCGCAAAGATGCCGATATTGACTACGCCTATGTCTACCAGATAACTCCAACAACCACGCCGGCATTCGGACGTGTTAACCACCCCGCCGAACCGTTTCTGGCGCGATTCTCGTTGGGAAGAAGCTTTTGACAAACGCCTTCCTGCGTCAGCGTCAACCTGACCTGGCGCTGTGGTAAGTCGAACGGAAAACAAGAAACTTAAGAATAAAGAAAAACGGCCGGAGAGCGAATGTTTCCCCGGCCACTCTTGCTTTCTGCGGGGTATCAGTGCTTATGCGGATGCGGGTGCCTATGCGCCTTCTCCGCAGGTGCAGCTAACGCCTGCGCCGGAACGGACATCACTAGCTTCCCATGCTGCACGCCTTTCAGCGCGATGAGATTGCTGGCGAACTGTTCCACCGCCGCCGACTTGCCGTGCACAATGAGCACTTCCAGGCAGGAATCGTGGTCGAGGTGAGCGTGACTGGTGGAGACGACAAGATCGTGCCGCGCATGTTGCAACTCGGTGAGTTTTTCACCGACGCCGTGCGCATGGTGATCGTAGATCAGGGTCACGGTGCCCACGACAACTGCGTTCGGAGACGAGGTACGCTCGCCGACCAGGCGATCGCGAATCAGATCGCGAAAGGCCTCGGAACGGTTGGTATAGCCGCGCCGGCCCATCCACTGATCAAATTGCTTGAGAAGATCGGAATCCAGCGCAACGCCGATTCTACTTAAGATCCCCATAGACGCTCCTGCCACCACACCTGATTGTATGTCAGAGCGCGGGACGCAGTACGATTCTTCATATTCGGAATTCGGCTAGGACCGCACTTCGATCTCGTCCAGCCGCTGCCACTTGTAGATTGCTAGGGAGACGATCCAACTCAGCGCGAAGAGCCCGATGATGCAATAGCCAAGCACGCCAAAGTTGCCGTTGAGCCTTTCGACCGCGGTCCAGACGATGCCCTTCAGTTGGAATTGATCGGCTAGAAGTCCCAGGGCCTCGATGCCGCCAACGATCAGAGCTACCAACACCGATACAAAGGTGATGGTCATGTTGTAGTAGAGTTTGCGCACCGGCTTGATGAAGGCCCATCCATATGCGCCCAGCATGAGAATGTTGTCGGTCGTGTCGATCAGTGACATACCGGCTGCGAAGAGCACAGGAAAGACCAGAATGGACCACAACGAGAGACCCTTTGAGGCTTCGGCCGCAGAGATGCCCAGCAACCCGATCTCCGTGGCTGTATCAAAGCCAAGGCCAAAAAGAAAGCCCAGTGGGTACATATGCCAACTGCGCGTAATCAGATTGAACATGGGCCTAAAGAGCCGGGAAAGGAATCCTCGATCGGCCAGCAGCAGGTCAAAATCTTCCTCGACGTATGGCGCGCCACCGCGCACTCTCACAAAGGCGCGATAAATAGAGCGCAGAACGATCAGGTTTGCTATGGCGATTGCGAATAGAAACAGCATCGATACAAGCGTGCCAATCACACCGCCGATCGCGCGGGCCGCATCCATGCGGTGTTGCAGCGCCATCGCTGTTGCGGCAATGGCCGCCGATCCCAGCACCACAATCGTCGAGTGCCCCAATGAAAACAGGAAACCGACAGCGACAGGGCGCTTGCCCTGCTGCATCAGCTTGCGCGTCACATTGTCGATTGCCGCAATGTGGTCGGCATCGACGGCGTGACGCAGTCCAAAACTATAGGCGAGCAGCGCCGTGCCCAGCAGAAGCGGATAGTGGCGAAAGACTACGACGGCCCAAATCCAGGCAGCAAGATTGAAGACGAAAAGGATTCCGTAGATGCCGATGACCTTGACGAGCAGATGGCTGGCCGAATCGTTGAATAGTGTGAGCAGTTCGTGCAGCGGGAAACGCTTGAGGCGCGGACCTGCTCCGGGCTTTGCCGGCACTGCTCCCATCGATGCACTCCTCTGTGCTCACACGCGCCGTAGCGCCGGCATTGCTTCCTTATCCTCTTCTACAATGATAGATTCAGCACCGTTGTGCGCAAGGATTTGAATCTCCGCAAGGCATTTGTCCAGCCAGGAGGCCGGCAATTCCATGCTCACTTGCTTCTGTTGCTATCATACCAAATATAAATACGTGCTACCATCGCCGTGTCATAAAGGATGGACTCCGCAGAACGGGCAGCAGCGGAACTGGCGGAGCGGCGAGCGCGCCAGGACGAGCGCAGTGCGGCGATGGAATGCGAGTTATGCCGTCCCGGACGGATTCGATCCTCGGGACTGGAAGCAGGGCGGGAGTTCGGGAGGCGATTGTCCGAGATGCCCGCTGCGATCACACGTGGGCGCAAAATGCTCCGGCGTTTCTATTTCTTATTTGATTGTAGAGAACCCTTTGACATGACCGTTGAAAGGGCGAAAACGAAGAGTGGCGGAAGGTCAGGGATTCGAACCCTGGAGGGCCTTTCAACCCTGCCGGTTTTCCATACGACTATAGCTTTCGCTACCAAGCCTTCGCTTGTTTGTAGTCTGGACTTTGTCTTCGCCATAGCCCAAAAGAGCCTTAGGCGGGAGCCGTCAAGTCTCTACACGTTGCTGGCCTGCGCCAGCCTTCGCTCGGCGTTGCCTCGGATCTTCCCAGGGGGTTCGCCGACTTTGACTCCCTACATCTGCCGTGTTTCCACGACGGCGCTCGATTTAACAAGACCGGTGCATTCAACCGCTCTGCCAACCTTCCGTACACACATAGTACAGCATTTGAGCGAATCATCGAACTCGGTTGGCAAGGCCGGCGCACATGAATCGACCAAAATCGCGCGATGCAAGCTGGCGGAAATGAGCATATGTGCGGAGTTGGTCAGTGCTGCTTGGCAAGCGCGTCTTGCAGAAATGTAACCACACCGGGTATCTGCGCGGAAGCATTGTGCTCGTGTTGCATTTCCGTCGCGATTGCGAGCGATTTTCGCAGATCGTCCCTGGCCTCGGTCTTATTATCCGACACCTGGCTCACAGAATATAGACCCCAGACGAGTACCAATCGAATCTCGGGAGTGCCATGGTGAGCATCAACGATGCTCTCGACCAGGCGCACCGTCTCCCGGAAGGCATCTGCGGCCTCCGCTCCGTGGTGACTCCAATAGAGAGCAACGCCGAGCCGATTGGATGCTTGCGCCGTATTTAACTGCGCATCGACGTCCTCGGGGGCGGCGCGCATCAACTGCTCGCGAATTGCAAGGCTCTTCCGATAGGACGTGATCGCCGCCGTGGATAGTTGCAGGCTCTGTTGCGCGTTACCGGCCTGATCGGAGGCCTTGGCCTGCGCGAATTGAATGTCGCCGACCTGCGCGAACGACTGCGCCGCTTTTTGCTGCCAGGTCTTATTGCCGGGGTCGCGCGTCTCGAGATTCTGATAGATGTTGAGTTCGTCGTTGAAAGACCCAAGGGCGCTTGCAGAATCGCTTTGGGCGGCCAATGCCGTTGCCAGCTTGTCGAATCCGCCTGCGAGGTCCGCTTGACGGGTCAGATTGCCGGGATCTCCGGCGGCTTTTTTCTGAAGAGTGGCGAGCTCGCCGCGGCGGATGGCGAGTTCCTCGGCCGGACAGATGATTCGAAACGCGTCGTAGCCGTAATTGATGTTGCGCATTCGCGTAAAGCTGGTGATCTTGAAGATTAGCTGCTTTGGGTATTCGGATCCCAGCTTGTCCGATTGCCAATCAATCTCGAATTCATCCCCGGAGATCGGCTTGTAGGTCCAGGTACAGCGTTCGCCGGTCAGGTCGCGCTCTTGATCATATTCGTAGATATGCCTGTTCACGCACTTTCCGTTGCGGAGCCAATCCACATCGGTCGATGAATAGTCCCCTCCGACCGCATGCCAGACTCCCACCATGTAATCGAGCGATGCGCTCGCCGGATCGTCGGCAAGGCGATTTGTTGATTCGACGCAGGCGTGCAGATTTTCAACCGTGCCGTGCGAGTCCAATTGTTCGGCGGCGGCCGCGGCCCAGATGATTGCCTGCCATCGCTGTTTTTCCTTCTCGCCGGCTTCACTGGTAGCCTTGCCGGTGGCCTCGTCCGCCTTCTCCAGGGCATCAGTCAATTGCAACTGTTTTGAGTTGGCCAGTTGTTCCGCGCCGAGCGCCCGGGCGCTTTCGCTCTGTGCGATCCTCTGCTGTTCGATGGCCTGCAGGGCCTGTTGATCCGCCCGATGCTGGGCGGATACAGCGATGAGCTGGGCGCTAACGGCATCATTTCGCCTGCGAATCGCAAACAGCGCCAGCGCGGAAATCGCTACGAGAACTGCCACCATGACCGCGGCCCACGCGACGACGATGCGCTGGCGACGCCGCTGCCTGGCCAGCAACAATTGCGCGGCGGCAAGGGCCCCCGCCTCACGCCGCGCATCGCGGCTCTCCTTCGCCACGACCGCGAGCACATCGTGAATCAGCTCGAGCCGAACCAATCCGCCGCGCTCTTCGCGACGCAGGATGCGCCGATCCACCAAACTCTGAATCGCCTCTTCGCTGATACCGGGCTCAGCCAAAGCATTGTCCAGAGCGCAACTGTCGCGGTGGCCGGCCAAGGTGAGCAGCCGATCCTCGACAAAATGGCGCACCAGGACTTCCAACCCGGCAAAACCCTGGTTGTAGAACTGCGTGATGATCTGCTGCGTGTTTTCGCCCTGAATAAGATTGGCGCTGATCTCTGCCTGGCGGCGGGCGATGCGCTGCTCGTTGAGTTCGCGGCAGACCAGCGAGAGGAGCGCGGGCTCGACGGAAATCTCTTCGAGCCGTTCGGCGTCGCCCCTTGCCGCGCCGCCGACGAACCTCACAATACGCGTTGCGACAGCTGCGCTCAAGCGGCCGGCGCCCGCCTGCTGAATCGCCTCGGCCGCCCTGTCGCCGCGCATCGACGTGAGGCGCATGCGGTTTTGCATGATGGGGCGAATGAGCGTCTTCAGACCTTCGAATTCGGCCAGATAATCCTCGCGAAAAGAGAACACGATCTTGATGTTTTGGCACATCAAATCGAATTGCTCGAGGCGCTCCGGGTGCATCGTGAGTTCGCTTTCGAGGGCGGGCGGCAGGCGATTTTCGATGAGTTCGCCGAGCTGTTGCAAGAGCACTTGCGTGGCTGCGCTTAGCTGCGGTGTTTGCCGGCCAAGGGTAAAGATCTCCTCGAACTGATCAAAGGCCAGCACGGGCACGACGGGGCGCCCATGGGGATTGAGAAACTGTGTGTCGGGGCGATGCAGGTATTGCCAGAAGCTGTCGCCGGACAGGTTCGCGCTTGCATTCACCTCGTGGTTGACGCATTCGCCGAGCAGGGCCTGCCAGACCTGCTCGATGAGCACAGGCGCCGCGGAGTCGAAATTAAGGCGCAGATAGACCGGCAGATAACCGGCGCGGCGCAGGCGCGGGAATACGCCGGCATTGAGCAGCGAGGACTTTCCCAGTCCGGATTGACCGAATAATACCGTTAGAGGTTCGCGTTCGATCAGACGAAACAGCTCGTCGGCTTCAGCTTCGCGGCCGTGGAAGAACATGCGCGAGTCTTCGGTGAACGGCAGCAGGCCCGGCCACGGGCGTTCGGCGTCGATGTTGGGAAGCTCGGTCATGGCTTACCCTGAAGGCGAGAGCGCATGGCATTGAAGGCGCCGACGATCGCTCGCGTCTGGTGCGCCTGGAGGTTGCCGGCGAGAGCTTGTTCGATATGCACCATCTTGAAGGCCGGAGGAATCTCGGGGCTTGCAACCACCGGAGTATCGTCGATCGCCAATGGGCACAGGAAGGCGAGGCTGCTGCCGGTGAAATCAAGGTTACGCTCGCTGGCCCAGGCCCATTCCTTGCGAAAGAAACCGGTGCGCTGCTCTGCCGTGCGCGACAGCAGGGGCACAAACAGCGCGCATTGCTGGATGGCGAGCCGAATGCGCGCCGTGTAGTCGCTGCCCCAATCGAGTTGCTGGCGATCGAGCCAGACCGGCAGTCCGGCGGCTTGCAGTTCCGCCGCGAGCCGCAACGCGGCCGGCCGGTCCTCACTGGCATAACTGATAAACAGGCTACCGGGTGGCATAGTTTCCGGCATTGGAGCCGGCTCAGGCTCTCTGGCCACGGCGCCGCTGCTCTGACGTTGCTGCCAGCGCTGGGCGAGTTCGGCCACGAAGGCGACCGGGTCCAGCGCCAACACTTGCGTCTCGCGGCTGAAGTTGGTGAGAAAGGCGACCAGGGACGCATTCGATTCGCTGTCAGCGTCGATCAAATACTCTGAGAAGCCGCGCTCGGCCGACAGCTTGCTGTTCTTGGTCGTGCGCAGGATGAAACGCGCCAGCCAGTCGGGAAACCGGCAGCCAAGGAATAACAGATGATTGCGTCCTAATTCATCGAAGAGCCGCTCTGGACGTTTTTCGGGGATTTGCAAGGCGGTGACCCATTCGAGTTCGTCCTCTTCCGCAACGACGTACTTGGGCAGCACCGACATGCGCCCAAACAGGCCATAAACGAGCGGCACATCGCGTGAACCGTCGGGCAGGTCGCCGGCTTCGCTGGGATTGAATGCCAACTCGCGGGTTTCAGCACGACCGGCAAAACGCGCCGCGTTGATCGCCTGGGCAAGAAAATTATCGGTGCAAAAGCTCACATAAAGATTCAGATCGGATATGCCTGCCAATTGCAGCAACGGCTCTGGGATTTTGATCGAGAGCTTTCCGGCAATATCGCCTAGCTCGCGATAGACCGACTGCCGTCTGCTGCCGGGCTTGGCGAGATAAGCTCCCACCACCCGGTCGAAGGTCGCATCCTGACCGAGATCGCCGAGCCTCAATCGCATAGCGAGTTCGCGCGCCAGCAGCCGGTAATAGGGTTCGCGCCGTCCGTCATAATCGACGAGGACGAGTTCGGGACCGACAATCGGTATGACGCTACGCGCCTCGATGTAGGTCAGCAACTCGTCCCATAAATCGCTCTGATCCGGAAGCATGATTCGGGTCCTAGGAACATCGTCTTTGTTTCACTTATGGTAGTCGAGTATAAATCGATGGCGGGGAAGGGTAGCAATCCTTCTCAAGAGGGTAGCTCATCAAGCAAGATTTCGGAAGGACTTTGCCGGTCCCTCTGTAACAAAAGAAGAAACGCTCGCGGGGAGGAGTCTTCCTTTACTCCACAGATATTCAAGTGTTACCTTCCTTTAACGAGAAAACCGTGCCGGGGAGTTTTGTTTTTGGGCGCCTTCGCGGCGCCGCTGGTGCCGATCTTCGAGATGAACTCGCCTCGGAATGTTTCGCTGGTCATGGTGGGTAAGCTGTTCGTGATCGGAGGCGTAACCGGATTATGCACGGCGATGTTTGCGCCGGCGTGACGATTCGGGCGGCGCGCTATGCGTTGGGGCCGGACCTTCAAAAACTGATGCGTGAGGACATGGTGAAGAACTTCGATGCCAATTCGGGGTGCCATGCTTGGGGATTGCGGAAGCGCTGCACAAGCATCGACCTTCGGCGGGTTTTGAGCTTGGACACGTATTGGACGCGAGCCGGAGCGCGGCTGTAGGCTGACAACTCGCCAACTCCGAGAGACAGCTTTCCCAAGCCGATCGAGGAGGGCACCTTCTTAAAATGAATTTAGGGTCATGGGTTCGTGGCTGGGCTTAGCTTAAGGGCTGGAATATGTTGATTTTCAAAAAACTGCACCCAACGCGACACCAACGCAACCGTCCAGATTCCCCGGTCCCCAAGCAGGCTGAAATGGTTGGTGTCAACGGCGTCAGGCAAGGAACATGGCCCAACTCGACCGGATTGAACAAGCTCACAGGTGGCGGACTTTCTCCCGCAAAGTCCAACGGTCAGGAGATCGCGAGTTCCGCCACCGGCACAGCTGCATCCGTCGCAACTGGAGCATGTTGATGGGAAGAAACTGGCCCTGCTTTGTGGGCGGCAGGCGATGCAGCTGTTCGGTGGTGTTTCTCTGCGTCTCCCGTCTCAAATGAGGTGTCTTTGAGCATCTCCTCCACGATCGAACTATCCCAGTGTCGCAAAATGCTTTTAGCGATGAGCCTGAAGTCGGAAAAGAAAGTGGCCTCGGCCATGTAGTCCTCATCGAGTCGGCGTTTGGTGGGAAGAACGACGGCGTGAAAGAAGGATTCCAGCTTATGGGTAGGTACAGCATCGAGAATCGCCTCCTCGCGAGCGAAGGCGATGGTGGCCGCGCCAGTGATGCCTGGGCGGCACGCCAGGTCAGAGAACATATGCTCGGGCATCTTGGGACGAGGTCCTACCAGGCTCATGTCCCCCCAAAGCACATTCAAGAGTTGGGGCAGTTCGTCCAGCTTCCAGCGGCGCAGAAAAGGCCCGATCGAAGTGAATCTCTGGTTGCTGGTCGTGGTGACCGCACGATGCATATTCCTCGCGGCATGGATCATGGTTCTGAACTTGATAATGGTAAATCTGCAGCCGAGGCGTCCCACGCGCTCCTGCAAGAAAAAGATTGGGCCATTGGAGCTTATCCAGACAGCAAAGGCGACCACCAGAAGTACCGGAAGTAGTACAGGCAATGCGAGAAGAACGCAAGAGCAGTCAAACATGCGCTTGGCTGTGGACCGCGACCAGGAACTGGGCCGCTTGCCGCATAGAAAAAGCGACGCGCGTGTCGTCCGCATAAGGCCGTCCTCAGTTTGAGGAGCCTCGATATAACCCGCTCCGCCGTGAGCATG
>Ga0181529_10002724_pt1 | contig 20814 bp, 18 predicted proteins | sample PEATcosm2014_Bin_36_FD_119763 | JGI IMG/M metagenome (GOLD analysis project Ga0181529, IMG submission 119763) | Peatland microbial communities from MTU Mesocosm Facility, Houghton, MI, USA - PEATcosm2014_Bin10_30_metaG | ecosystem: Environmental > Terrestrial > Soil > Wetlands > Peat | place... | reverse complement strand
TTCCATCATCCAGGCTGTAGGAATAGGCAGCACTATCTCCGTTGACGCGCACGCGCAGCATAACGATCCCGCCCGGCAACTGCGCAGGTCCAACGACGGCATCCTGTGCGTGGAAAAAGCTGAGCGCTCGCACGCCGCCGGATTGAACAACTTGAAGGCCGCTTGCCGATTGCTCGAACATTGCAATGCCTGCATGGCCGCCATCCTTCATGCCGGTCACATCCAGCCGGGACGTAAACTCAAAGGCCTCATCCTGCATCATCTGGGTCAGGGTGTTACGCGCCGACAACAGATCTGGCGCAAAGCCGGGCTTTAGCCTCAGATAGCCACGCCGCGCAGTCAGCGACCAATGCGCATCATCCGGATTATGGTTCCACTCCCACTGCGGCCCCAGTTCCTTCTTATCGAACTCATCCGAAGTCTGTGGATGCCGCCCTGAGTTCTTCCCGCGATGGTCCGGTACTAGACTTGTGCTGACTGGCTGGCCCGCCGTTGCGCCCGCTGCGGCCTCGCCCATGACCGGCCAGTCATCCTCCCATCGCACTGGCTCCAGGTGATCGATGCGGCCATGCCCTCCGCGCGACTGGAAGTGGATGAACCATCCCTTCCCGTCCGGGCTCTCGACATAACCGCCCTGATGCGGGCCATTGACCTTTGTGTTCCCCTGCTGGAGGACGACCCGATGCTCGTATGGGCCGTAAATGGACTTCGAGCGAAGTACAACTTGCGCTCCCGTGCTGACACCGCCGAATGGCGCGAAGATGTAATAGTAGCCGTCCCTCTTGTAGAGCTTGGGGCCCTCCAGAGTGGGCAGGGTTTGCGGGTCGCGCACAATCTCTTTCCCATCATCGAGCACCGACTTGCCGTCCGGCGACATGCGGTGAAGGATCAAAGGACCTGCTCCCTTCTTCGAGTGCACAAGGTATGCTTCACCGTCGTCATCCCAGAAGGGACACGGATCTTCGAGTCCGGCCTGCGCAATGACTGCCACGGGTTTTGACCATGGCCCGGTAATTTTTTTTGCGGTGCTTACAAAGATGCCTTCGTCAGGGGTGGGGAAGTAGACGTAGAACAATCCGTTATGTTTGTGCAGAGCGGGCGCCCAGACGCCGCGTCCATAACGGTTGCCGCCCGTCATGTCATAGCGCGGGTCGAGCTCGATCCTTGGCAGCACATGCCCGATGATCGTCCAATGCACCAGATCATTCGATTGCAGGATCGGTATGCCTGGGACAAACTCGAATGTGGACGAGATCAGGTAGTAGTTCTTTCCATCGCGTAACACGTCCGGGTCGGAATAGTCTGCGAATAAAACCGGGTTTTTGTATGTGGCTTTGGCGCGCCCCGGATTCTGGGACATGCCCTGCACCACTGTGCCAAATAGAACGCAACCTGCCGCCAACGCTCGGGCCGTATGCTTCCAGCCTTGTGCAAGCAGTAGTTTCTTGCCGCGATATTCCTGGCGGGCGTGCATATTCATGTCTTGATGCTCCAGGCTGAACGAGTTGGCCACTTATGCCGTCATCATCTTCAGCGTGATTCCGATCTCCGATGCTCCCGGCTTCTGATTTGGCAGGGTCACACGCAGTCCCGCGGCCTCCTGCACGAACTTCAGCTTCTGCGGGCCTCCCAGCAGCGATACGGCATGGACTTTGGCCGGCGACTGCGCGCTGGCCGTTCCCAGAGCAGGCAGCACGATCTCTGAGCCATACGCCCCTGCCGCAGGTGCTGGCCATCCCATCACAAATGCGTATATCGCCGGACCTTTAGTGGTGTAACGAATGTCGTCCGCTCCGAGGTCAGGCTTCTTACCCTCGTTGAACCCGCCGTTGCCTACAGAGACCTTTGTCGAAGGCCCCTCGCCATAGATCTTCCATGGCCTGGTCGCGTAGATGCCTTCGCTGTTCACCGCCATCCACGCAGTGATTCCCTCCAGCGTCGTCATCTCGTCCGCATCCAACTGGCCTGAGTTCGGCAGCGGAAAATTCAACAGCAGGTTGCCATTCTTGCTCACTATATCCACCAGCAGGTCGATCACCTTCTTCGACGATTTGTACTTTCCACCCTTCTGGTAGTGCCATCCTCCAATGCAGGTGTCGGTCTGCCACGGCACCGGCGAGATGCCCTCGGCAACGCCCCGCTCGCGGTCCAGCGCCCCTACGCCGCCCTGCGCAACGTCTCGCGGAGTCTTGGTAAAGTAGACAGCCTCCACCTTGCCGCCATGCTTTCTGGCGCTCACGTTGTACACCTCGGCGACCGTCGACAGCCCATACTCGTTGAACGGAATCCCGCCGTCGGTGTACAGCATGTCCGGCTCGTGCTGATCCACCAGGTCCTTCACCCGCAGGTAGTACTCCATCTTCCACTTGTCGCTGGCGTGCCGGCTCATGGCGCCAGCGTGCTTGATGTAGTCGGAGGTCTCGGCGGAGAGGTCGTGGTAGAGATCGGCGTAGGCCGGGTCGGTGCCGTCGTAGGGAATGCCAGCATAGGGGCCATCGGGATCGCTGAGGTGCGAGACGGCGAGCCAGTTGTACGAGTTCGAGAGATGCTCGCTGACGCCGAAGCGGAGACCGCGCTTGCGCGCCGCCTTGGCCCACTCGCCCACGATGTCGCGCTTCGGGCCGGTGGCTACGGCGTTCCAGCGGGGCTGGTGCTTCGAGTTCCACATATCGAAGTTGTCGTGATGCACGCCCATCGAGAAGAAGTACTTGGCCCCTGCCTTCTGGTACAGATCCATCAGATGCTCGGGGTCCCACTCCGCTCCATTGAACTGCGGGATCAGGTCCTTGTATCCCACCTTCGATTGCGGCCCATACGTCGCAAGGTGGTACTTGTACTGACGCTCGGTCGGGATGTACATGTTGCGCGCGTACCAGTCGCCCTGCTCGACGCCGGACTGCGGCCCCCAGTGCGACCAGATGCCGAACTTCGCCTCGCCATACCACGCCGGAATCTCATACTTGGCAAGCGAATCCACACTCCCCGTAAACGGCCCCGCAGTCAGCGGCAGCGAGACAGGCGCGGCAGAGGGGGAAGCAGGAGCGATCGCCCCCTGCGCAAATGACATCGACGGTTTGAGAGTCGCGGCGGAAAAGAGGGCAATGGCACGTCGTCTGGTTAAATTCACTTTAGCGCTATCTCCATTTTCAAAGGTGACCCACTCTAACTGTTCCTGAAGTGCTTGACAAGTCGTTTTGCCGCACGCGCCGGTGGTCGAAACATCGCGCATAGTGCAATGCACTGTGGAGAGTGCAGGAGGTCACGGCGAGCCCATCCATCCCTGAACGGTCACCGCAAACTGCTGGCCCCGCCGGGGCGTAGTGCGCCCGGAGGTCCGAAGAACGGCTCCACGGACGACATATCAAACCGCATACCACCTGGTATGGGAAATACTGCTCGGATATCGCAGAGAAAATGCCAAAACTCTCCGACGCTACGAAATCAGTGGCCTGCGCAGATATTCCCTAAATGGTTGGAAAATGGTCGGGATGACTATAGCGGAGCCACAATGGCCCCACAGTTGAACGCACGGGACACATCACTGTGACGGAACAACTGATCAGGGCCGCCATGCCGGACCTGGTCAAGGTCTCCGCCAGCGTGGATTTCTTCGGGATCTCTGCGATTTAGTAGTGGGTGATCTGCAAAAAAGAAGGGTCGCTCTCGCTCACTACTCAATAGCTTCTACAGAACTATACGGACGCAACCTTTGGCAAACATCACTTCCGTACCCGGAAGATCGAGATTGCTAAAGACATTTCCGTTGCTTTCGATGTAATCGTGTTTTAGCATATGTTTCTGTTCTGGCAGGTGCAATTCAAGGGCACTCTTCACGCTTTGTTCTCGGGCACATTACACCCCAGGAGCGACCCATGAATACCGTTCCGTGGCATGTTCTTCATGTGATCTCGAACCATGAAAAGCAAGTTGTACAGCATCTTGTTGTGCGCTCAGTGGAACACTATCTGCCGCTCTATACCGAACGTGTAAAGTGGACCGACCGCATCGCATTCGTGGAGCGGCCGCTCTTTTCGGGCTATGTGTTTGCCCGCGTCTCGCCTCAGAACAGACGCTCTGTTATCTCCATTCCCGGCGTACTTCACCTGCTGGGCCAAGAAGAACGGGACCTGGTAAGCTGCGCGGAGCTCGACAGGATTCGTGACGGACTGGCCAGTGGACTGCTCTTGCGGCCCCATGGTCTCGTCGCCGTGGGAACACAGGTACGAGTGCGGACCGGGGTCTTTGCGGAGGCTGAAGGTGTAGTGAGGGAAATGCGCCGACAATGCAGGGTCATCATTACCCTCGCTGCGGTCCATCTGAGCTTCTCGCTCGAGGTGGATCTCGGCGATCTCGAAGTTCTGAAGATGCCAATAGCCAAGGCAGGGCCGAAACCGGTGCCGGAATATGGCAATTCAACCTTGCGTAACATAGCGTGACTGCGGCCACGAAAAAGCCTGATCCAGAGGGCTGGATCAGGCGTGTGTGGAGCCGCATACGGCACAGTGCGTTATGCAGTTAGGCTAAGTTGCCGACAAAGACTATGGGGGCCAATGGAGCCTCTCGCAATGCTAGGCGCCGTAGGATCACAGCTAAAGCGACGTCGACCGGGAGGGATCAGGGCTCGCATTATTGTCCGACTTTGCTGAGGTGCGCATCCTGCGGAGGTTTAAAGCGAGCAGGATGCCAGCAACGACACCAAACAGGTCCGCAAGAGCATTCTGGGGTCGGACGATGGGCCCTGGAATAAGCGTCCGCAGGGGTTCGACGGCGATACACAGGCCTATTATGGCCATCGCGAGCAATTTGCTGGATCTTCTCTTCCAGGCGGCGGCGGGAAGAGAAGCAACTGCTGCGTAGACAAGGAAATGTATCCAGCGGTTCGCGTCGTAGGCAACAACGACCTTATATATCGAACTGCTCACAGGGAGAATCGACATCAACAAGATTCCGCAGATCAGCACATACCAGAGATAACGTAATCGCATTTTGGTCAACATAGACATCCAGTCTTATTCATGGTGAACAGCTTCCATGTTGCTCAGCTTTTGGTTAAAAACGCGTGAAACACAATCAATGAAAAGCACCGCAGCTGCTCCTCGGCTTCTGGCGCCAGACTCACGCCACAGGCTGATGTAGCCATGGCCAGGGAAGTCCATACGGACCTGCCATCCAGTGCTGATTCCCCCTCGGTGTATCACATCGTCAAGTTGGAATTCGATTCCTGAGAATCCAAACTGGGGATAAGTCCTGTAAAGCAAGTCCCAACATTGCTGGGGCGTTATGTCGGAGTGAACTTCGCGTTCGAATGCATCAAGGGCGAGATGCGCGCTGAGTATCGTGCGGAAAGCTCCGCCGAGAACTGCTTTGCGGGCGGTACTGAATTCGTTGTAGCCGAGGTGCTGTATGCCCAGCCAAGAGGCGAGGCAGACAAGCACAATCACGAAATCGCGGTTGCGGTTCTGGTTGACCGTTAGCAGAAGAGACGCCGTAGCGCAAATTCCGCAAATGCCATAGATAACCAACACAAGACGCCGGGGCGTGAGCCCTTTGGAAAGAAGTTTGTGATGAATGTGCGCACGGTCGGCGGTAAAGATGGGCTGTCCAGTAATAAAGCGCCGTAGGATGGCAATACCGACATCGAGAAGGGGAACAGCAAGAACCAGCAGTGGTGCGGTCAGACCCAGCAGTGTGGTGGACTTCTCGCTCCACACGACGCCAAAACACCCGAGCAGGAATCCCAAGGGCAGGCTCCCACAGTCGCCCAGAAAGATGCTCGCCGGATTGAAATTGTAGCGAAGAAAGCCTAGTAGAGCACCGGCAAGTGGCATGACGGCGAGCGCCATGGGATAGTTGTGACCGAGAATGGCCGCGATAAGCATGGTGAGCGCGGCGAACAGGCCGACACCAGTCGCAAGTCCATCGACACCATCGATAAGGTTGATCGCATTCGTGCAGGTGACAACCCACAAGAGAGTAACTAAAAAGCTGACGGCGACACCAGAGAAGGAGTGCCCGGCAAGAGCGCTAACGTGGATGCCGCCAAACCATGCCAATACTCCAGCAACCACTTCAACTGCTAACTTTTGCCAGGGACGAAGGCTGACGATGTCATCAATGAGCCCGACACAGAAGACAACAGCAAAGGCAGGAAGAAGGCGGAGAACAAGGGGCAACCCATACCAGACGATTGCACCCGAGGTTAATCGGGCCAAGAGAAGCAGGCCGTATGCAAGGACGACCGCAGCAAATATGGCCACGCCTCCCATTCGTGGGATCGTGGCGCAGTGTATCTTGCGCTTATGGTCAGGCTGGTCTACGAGACCAATACGCCTCGTCAGGTTCCTGACCAGCGGGGTCAGCAACAGCGACAAAACGAACGATACGATACCTAAAAAGAGGAGCGAATACATGACATTATTCCGATTTATTAGCGCATGATGCTAAGAAATCCGACTATAAGAACTGAAAACTTCCCTTGTGCGAGGTGTTACGATTGGGGCTGCAATGCTGAGGTGGGACATGCACCCTGTTGTTTGATCTAGCGCAAAGCAACCTTCAGACCCTGTCGCAGAAGCTACTGCGACTTCCAGCCGAAATTCAATCGATCTCTTGAGGTGATCATCTGACCTCGTCTAGCCAGTGCATCTTCTGTGCAATGTTCCAATCGTCCCTGCGATTCGGCCAATGGTTGCGAACGGACGGCAAAGCCCTAATAGAGCGAACCGAAGAAGCCCTCTGATGGTCCTACCACTAGCCATCTGTATTCTTGCAGTTCGATACTGGATGAGTTCCCATGCCTCTATCGACCACCGCCAGCGGCTGATCAACGATGCATTCAGAAAGTATGAATCCAATGTTGGTGTCGGCAGACCTTTGCGCCGGCAGATTGTACGGTATGCCACATAACGAGTAGCGAGGATAAGCTCTCTGCATCTAGCCAGACTGGTCTGCGCTGTATGCAACCGGTATTGAAGTAGAACTCGGCCGAGATTTGCAGCGCGTCCCTGTTCACACATGCGAAGACAAAAGTCGATATCTTCACCGACAACACCGGCTGGATAACCCCCGCATGCGATTGCGGCCGCAGTGCGAAACATAAGGCTTGAATTGCACAATCCGGATCGTCCCTTCAGCAATCGGGTCTCAATGTCATCGTGACCAACAGGAACACATAACGCCCGCTGACCAACAGTTCCAACCAGAAACTCGAGCTGGGTCCCCAACATCACAACATCAGGGTGAGCGTCCAGGTACTCCAATTGAGAAAGGAATCGATCCGGGAGTGAGATATCATCTGCATCCATGAGCGCTACATACTCGGACTGGCAGCGGCGTAGGGCTGTATTGCGAGCCGCGCCCTGGCCCTCATTTGCCTGATTGATAAGCAAGATTCTCGGGTCGCTAAGAGAACGAAGATAATCTCCCGATCCGTCTGTAGATCCATCGTTAACAATAATGAATACAAAGTCGGCGAAGCTCTGACTGAGGATACTCTCTACTGCCTTGGGCAAGTATGGCATTCCATTGAACACAGAAAGAATAACTGTCAGTCTTATCTCCAATTGGACCAACTCCATTCGTCCCTCGGTCTATTGCATTAGTTCGGCACCGCGAGAGGATGCTTTCATGTAATAGATATCGTTTAACATCCTGGCTTTAATGTCCCATCCGTACTCCAGACTTCGTCGGAGGGCACCGTTGGCAAGGCGTAGCCGGAGGCTTTCATCAGCCAACCGGACGATTGCATCGCGCAGACCCAGAACAAGTTCTCGCCGCGAGGCGGCGGGGACCTTAATTCCGCACTCGGGTGTGACTGCATCGGCAAATCCGCAGTGATCGGGACAGATCACTGGAAGACCGTTGGCCAGCGCCTCCACAACAACAGTAGAAGTGAGATCGTAAACGCTGGTAACAACGAGTATGTGCGCGGTCTGCATTCGTTGTAGAACTGTCTCTCGTGATACCTGCCCAAGCCAGTCACAGCGGTCGCCAATTCCATTTGCCTTAGCGAACCTCCGCCACTCTGGCGAACACAGCCCGTCACCGATGATGGTCAAGCCCCATTTCAAGTCAGCAGGAAGCATCTGCAACGCTGATAGCAAGAATGGAAGCGCCTTCCCAGGAAGGTGGTTGCCGCACCAGAGGAGAGCGAGAGGCTCATCAGGGAGTCTTTGCACAGGTGTTTGCCGGGTTACATGCGGAAGCCCAATCTCAGAGATGACCGAAGATTCATGGCCGTAAAATCGACGGATCTCCTTCTGGATTCTAGTTGTAGCCGCGATGATTCCTCCGTCAGCTTTTGCAAATGCGCGTTTGGGAATTAGTGAAACCCGCCTGTCCCATTCGTTCAGCAGATTCCTCGCCATAAAGTACAGACCACCACGTACTCCGAGCGCAGGAATAAGCGCCCATGTGGTCTGCTCAAGTCCCCCGATTGGGCCCCAGACGAATGGCACGTCGAGTTGCCAGAGAAAACCGGGTACTCGAAATCCGACGTACGTCAACTGATGGACGACATCAAAGCCGATGCTCTCGTGGAGCCCCCTACCTATCTCATACGCAGTCTTTTGCCACTGGTTTCTGTAGGTATACAAATATGCGGGAGGCCAGAACTTTTCCGTCTGCAAATATCGGGTTCTGGGAATGTAGTGAAATCTCACCTTGTTTTGAAGTTCGGGTCTGCGCGATAACTCCGCTTCGATCTCATCCCTACAGTGCGCTGCTGTGAGCACCCAGAGATCGTGATATTTCGATATAGACTTGACCCAGCCCCATCCAACTCCATACTCCGATCCCCTGGAAGGACTACAGGCGTAGGCACCGACCAATACCTTGAGTCGGGGGCGGTCCGGCACATCGGGCGTTTGCTGCTGGTTAGACAATGCACGCCCCGCTTCAGCTTGTACAAGAGAGTGAGGAGGTTGTGACATGATCGAATAGGCTTACTTGCTCTATTGTCCGCCAATAATAAACTGTCCTTGGCCGAGCGGCTGTAGACGCGCCGACTCTTCCCGTGCATATGTGTAGGACAGCATAGGCACCAGCCGTGTAAGCGGTCGTCGCGCCATGGAAACAGCAAGTGCTTCAAGGTACACATACACGGCGACCATGACCAGCAAATCGACCGCGAAGCTGGCCGTGGTGGTCTCCGGGATGGAGCGGACCGTGAAAAACATCATCACTGTGCCACACTCCAGTACGTGAACCTGATTGTCCGGTCTCAACCGGGCGCTCCTCTTTTGGAGCCTGAAAAACAGCATCCACCCAGCGATCCAGGAGGCGAAATACGGAATACCGCCAACAACGCCAGCATTGAGCAGCGCCTGCAAAAATGAATTGTGAACATGTTCTCCGATATTAATACGGTCCGACCATTGGCCTCGCCCGAAGAGCGGAGCGTCCTGAAAGGCGGCGATGCCGTGTTCATACGCGCGCGTCCGCCCTGTCATGCTGAGTAATTCCTCCTCGGTCTGCCCTCGCTCCAGGTATGTAGCGATCTGGTTCGAAAGGGCTGCTGGAGAATCCAGGAGAGCAATGACGATAATAGCCACAACCGCGAATGGAAGCGCATAGCGGCGCATCTTGGACGAAACAAGCAGCGCGAAGAGCAGCGCCGCCACTGAGCCGAAGATCGCGCCACGCGACTGCATTCGGTACACGATGTAAAAGGAAACCGCGGCAGTGCTAAGGAAGAACGCAATGTAGCTGAAACGCCGTGTATAGTACGCCCTGACCAGACACACCAATCCTGGAACCGCGGCCCATCGGGCTACTCCGGACGACCGGGAGAGCCCGTTCAATTCGGTTATGACTGCATTTCCTGTGGCTGCCTCACCGAATAACGAGTTACGGGCCTGATAACCGATGATCGCGGCAATGATGAACGTTGCCACCCATGTAACCTGGAGCATCTGCCCGGCGGATTCGACAGAATCGCGTCGATCGATGAATGTCCACGCTACGAGTATTGTAGCGAGATATGTCATCGACCAATACGCGGACCCATACATTACCGGGGAAAAGACAGTTGCAAACGCCGCGAAGGCGCCATACACCATTAGGAGGCGCGATGGGGATTTTCTTGGTAGATGGAGCTTTCCGCGGCTAAGCATAAGGAGGCCGGCGAAAGGGAGCACTACGAACGGAAGAACGGCTCGAATCAAGTTCAGCCATTCAATTGGACTATTTGGCGGCCCGATATTCCAGAATCCCGTATTCAGGTTGCACCACATGCACATCCACAAAACCAGGGCGGACGTAGGCGCGTGCCAGAGGCGGCGAGATCGAATTGAAACGGGGCGAGTAGTGGCCATCCGACTTTGGTGTTATCGCGAGGGCGTTACCGGAATGTTGATAGACGGGGCTATACTCTGGCTCATCAACTCTTCCATATTGCCAAGGGCCCGGCTGAGCCGACCCGCGTTCCAGTGAGCCAGACCGCTGCCAACGGACATGGCCAGACGTATGGCGAGGCCCAGGTAGCACCGGGTGATCGAGAGGCCTTGTTTTCGGACGAAGTAGAGGCGGTTACGGACTTCGCATCGCCCGAATTGGCGTGCCGATACGCGACCTTCCGGTGATGGAAAATGAGAGAAGCCGGCATCCGCAACGATCGCCAATCGTCCTGCTCGGCTGATGGTGTAGCTAAAGTCGAGATCTTCGAGATAGCTGTAGCTTTGGTAGAACTCGTCGAAGATATCTTTGCCGAAGACTTCTCTACGAAAGAGAGATGCCCCAGATGGAAGCCATTCCACAAACTGCGTCTCTGCAATCTCACCAACGACTGTTTGCCACCCGCTCAGGGATACGCTACCAGGCTTGGCTGAGTAAAGGCCTAGTCGCTCAGCTAGAATACTGTGCTTAAGTAACTGACTGCCTCGCGGAGGCAAATTGCGGTAATTGAAGGCGGCGCCCAGGATGTCTGGCCTGGACTTCTCCCAGAAATTGAGCATGTTTTCAAATGCTTGCACCTCGAACGTGGTGTCGTCATCGGCAAATCCGATGAGTGTAGAAGTTGGATTGCAGGCCTGAATACCCACATTACGCTGGGCAGAGGCCGATGGCGGCCAATGCTTCAGATAGCGGATGATGAGATCCGGAAACTCAGCTATGACCGGCTCGATGGATTCGCGGCTGGCGTCGACAACCACAATTTCGGCGGGTCCAACCGTCTGGCGACGAAGGCTTTCCAGCAGCCTTCGCAGATCAGCCGGCCTGTCTTTGGTTGCAACGATCAGGGAAATCGTGTGCGTCATAATGTTTGGCTTGTGACCTTACAACTGCTTGCCTGCTCCGAGCTCAGTACATCAGCGATGAGGGCCTGCACCTCGCGCACAAAGCTCTGCGCACTGAATAGCGGTGCCTGATGCGACAGATGAGTCCGCAAAGCCGATTGGAGCGATGGCCTTTCCAAGGCGGCGAGTATCTTCTCAACGGCCTCATCGACATTCGAGAACAGCAGATCGGGATGACGAAGGATTTCCGCTTGGCCGCCGTCTTTGGGCGCAAAGACGATGGCGCCCGCCTTGATCATTTCAGCAACCGTAATGCCAAAGCCCTCCGCGCCACACGTCTGAATTCCAAACCGGCATCGGGCAAGAATCTGAGCTTTTCTTGCACCGCTCACCCGCCCCTCCTGAACGATCCAGTTCGCGCGCTCCCGGCAGAGCTGCGCGATGCGCTGCCCGTAGAGATCGTTCTCGACTTCCCCGCACAAATGAAGCCGAACGGCGCGCCCGCGCTTCCGCACCTCTTCCAGGATGGCGATTGCCCGCTCGACCTGCTTTTCCGGTGCAATGCGGCCGATCATCACAAACGCCTGTTCCTTCTCTTCCCATGGGACATCGGTTAATTCTGTCCAGACGGATGGGTACACGACGGCCGCGCACTTCACTCCACAAAACTGTCTCACTAGGTTGGCGGTCCAGCGGGAATTGGCAATCAGCAGATCGTCCCGGAGCACATCACGACCGGAAGGCCTTCCATAGGCAGCAGCGGTTTTAAGATAGGCCCTGCGTAAAATCGTATCCCTATAAATCAAGCCCGGCGATGGAGGATGGAGTCGTTCGCGAAGCTCACTATGCCAACTGAAATCAGCGATGAAGTGAACCGCGGGCAAGCCCCAGTCGGTCGGATTGTACGCGCTAATTCGAACGTTATATTCTCCCGCGATTTGACGGGCAAAGCGCTGGTAACAGGCCCCCCGTAGAGCTGCCGCGTTCAAACCGCGCACTAGAAACGGAACTGGCGCAAAGCGAACGTTGACCTCGTCCTCTTTGACCCGAGTCCCGTAATAGCCGTTCAATACCGGCAGATCCCATCCTCCGGTCGTCACGACTGTCACATCAAAGTCCCGCTTCAGCGCCTCAATCAGCCACATGGCCACTGCCTCTGAGCCGCCTCGACCGACGTGAGGGTGTCCAATTAATACTCTTGTGTGCATCATCTCGATTCAGATTCCAACGCGCTTTGTGTCGAGCGTCATCAAGGGTTACTTGTCAAAGCTCAGTCAAGGGATACTGACAAAAACCCGTACCTGCTCTCGCACGAGCCGGAGATAATCTTTAATCGGTTCGGGGATCCTGTACCACCATGCTGGCCTAAGCCCCTCTGCGAGATTGAAATGGTCCATGCGCTCCGATGCTGGAATATTTCCGGGTAGTGATTTGATATCACAGAGCAGTCGATAATACTCTACTGCCATCAGGCTCAAGTTAAACCTGCCTACGGCCTGTTGGGCCCGTTGGCGAAGTTCAGCCAGCCGGAGCCGATCGGAAAGTAGGCCCGCAAGGTGCTGAACAGCGCGGCGAACATCTCCAATCGGAAAGAGCAGCCCGTCTACACCATCCTCAATGATCCAGTCGGTGATGCCGGGCAGCCTCGAGGCGACCGGCACACATCCGCCAGCCATTGCCTCGATAAGTGCAGTTCCAAAACCTTCATACTTAGAGGGGAAAAGGAGCACATCATGCTGGTTCATTAATTCGGGTACGTCTTTCGATAAGACCCAGCCGATAAACTTGACGCGATCGCATAACCCTACAAGGGCGAACCGCCGCTTAAGTTCAGCAATATCCGGGCCGTCGCCGCTGATAGTGCAATCCCATTTGTCTGAGTGACGAGCAAGCCTGGAAAGCATTTCGGGTATCCAGAATAGGCCCTTGCTCCGGTCAATTCGGCCGTGACTTAATATTCTGAGACGACCAGCAGGACTGGGGATCCGGACGCGACTCGAATACACCGAAGCATCAAAACCGTTTGGGATCACATGCACACGCTCTTCGCGGAATCCGTAATGTGAGATGAGGTCCAGCTTGATCCTGGGACTAATTGCGATCGTTGCGCTTACGCAATCACGAACAGCCCTGGCTGCACGATAAGATGCCAATGTATTGCTGTGCACAATTAGGATTTTGGGAATAGAATTCGACAGGTATCGAATCGTGTTGAGCTCGAGTGGGTCTCCCAAGGCATGGCAAAGAACAACGTCCGGAGATCTCTCGTGGATTTTTTCGACTATAGCCCTGGTTCGGGCAGCAAGGTTGTCAGTATCCGGAGCGACAACCTCGCCATTGCTTGTCTCTGAGCATTCTTCGATGATCCGGTCAAAGTGCTGGCGGCCTGAGCATAGCCAATTGAGCGAACAACCGCGTTCAGCTAATTGTGACAACAATTTGCGATGGCATTCATATATGCCGTTTCGGCCCGGGGCCGTAAGACTGATTACTCGCATGTTTCCCGCACCTTATACATGCTCTCTTGGTTATATTGATGGAAACGTGTCTCGTATCATTTTTTGTGCTGAGGAGCCGAGCCAGCTATAATACTACGGATCCCAACTGCAGTGTTTGTGCTTGATGTAGTCTTCCGCGGATTTCTTGCGCTCGCGGATGGATTCAGAACCAATCTCCTTGCCGTAGCTTGCATTCCCGAAGTGATGAATATAGGAGTTACGAATCCATACCACGCGGTACCCTAAATTTAGAACGCGCCTACACAGTTCAGTTTCATTTCCGTAATCAGGAAGCTCTCGATCGAAGCCGCCAAGCTGGTCCCAAACGCTGCGTCGTATGAAGAATGCGAACCCAGTGACGTCGCATAAATCTGTAAGAACTGGTTGCGAGGATTTAGCAAACAAGCGTCCGGCAAACTCGCAAATCTGCCTGTCATTTAGACAGTAACGCGAGGCCCTTACCAATGGTAGGGCTTGCTGATTATGGGAATGACTCGTTGAAGGCCCGGCTACGCCCATATTAGCGTTCTCCTCGAATGCTAGCTTTATTAGCCTCCAGCACCAGGGAGTGACCACAGTGTCGGAGTTCAGAAGGCAAAGATATGGTCTTGTAGCCATACTCGCCCCGGCACCGCAGGCTGCGCTATGGCCTAATGGTTCCCGGTGACGAAGCAGCTTCCAGTTGTTGCGACTCAAAAAGTCTTTGAGGAGTGTGTTGGTTTCTTCAAGGCGTGAAGCGTCATCGACCAACACAATCTCTGAGTTCGGAGCATACTTCTCAAGGCTCATCAGACAGCGTCTGGACACCTTCGGCGCATCATGGATTGGTACGATGATGGACATAGACGCGCTCGCGAGGGCATCTTCCGCAGATTGTTCAACCTCCTTGTCGTTGGATAATTGGCGAAGTGTGTAATGAGCTAATAATCCGTCCATTAGTTTATGTAAAGCTGTCTTAGCGGCCGTTGGCAATATGTGCCTTAGGTATAGTGGAAAATGCAAGGCAGCTACACGCTCCAATCGCTGCAGAGATCGATCAGAATCCACACCATAACCTTTCGAATTATTAAGTTTGCCTATTTGCAGGGTAAAGAAAATGAGGGGTCGCGCTCAATCTCGAAGTGCAACATTTTGATTTGGGATGATGTTGCATGGGCGAGTGTTACGGGCAGTTGATTTTATCTGAGCGTATTTACATCCAGTCACAGTTGGAGTTGGGTTTCAAGGCGGCGGCAATTGCCGCCGCCTTGAAACGGGAGCCGCCACGATCAGCCGCGAGCTGCGGCGCAATGGGCGGAGGCGTTCAGCACGGGGTCACCCTGCGCTGGCGGGACGAGCTCTACCCCCTCATGGGTATCAGGCGGGTCGGGCGCAGCAGCGGGCTGAGGCAAAGGCCGCGCTGCCCCGAGTGCCGCGTCGGCTTGTACCCGGTACGCCCTTGTGGGAGATGGTGGTTGACAATCTTCGCGCCAGTCTCAGTCCCGAGCAGATTGCGGTTACACTCAAACGCATGGCTCCGGCGCTGGCTCCCGTTCAACTCTCGCATGAGGCCATCTATCAGGCCATCTACGCCATGACGCGCGGCGATCTGCGCAGCGAAGCGATCGTCACGGCCACACCAAGCGCCGCCCGCGTGCATGCGGCCATGACCACCGCGGGCCGATTCCCAACATGGTGCCCAGCCCCGCAGAGATCGAAGAACGGCTGGTTTCCGAACACTGGGAGGGAGATACAATCAAGGGAAAGTACAACTGCTCCGCCGTCGGCACGTTGGTCGAGCGCTCCACGCTGTTCACCGTGCTGGCTAAGATGAACGGCACCGGAGCTGAGCCCGCCGTCGATGGATTTACCCGCGTGCTGGACCGCGTCGAAGCGCAGAAGAGACTCAGCATCACCTACGATTGCGGCAAGGAGATGGCCCTGCACGAGACCCTCTCCGTCAATACCGGGGTAAGGTCTACTTCGCCGACCCGCACGCTCCCTAGCAGCGCGGCATCAACGAAAACACAAACGGACTCATCCGCCAGTTCCTGCCAAAAGCCCAGGACCTCAGCGTTTACTCTCGGCAAGAACTCGACAAGTACGCTTGGCTGCTCAACGCAAGACCGAGAAAGTCGCTGGGATGGAAGTGCCCCGCTGAACTTTTCCTCCCAGACTTCGACTTCGTGAAATACTACTCAAAGTTCTTTGCACTTCGATGTTGAGCGCGGCCTCTTTAATAATCAGCTGTCGATGCTATATGCTCACGGAAGGGTAAAATTGCCTTGGTAAAACTCCCGTAGCGCCGATCTCGTTCTGTCATATGACCAGGTTTGGGTTATAAGAAACCGCACTTGAGCGCTGTATGATTCCATGGCTTCTTTGTTGTCCAAAGATTCAATTTCTCCGATAATTCTGGCGTCGAGTGTTTCCCAGTCAGAATAAACAGTCCGCAGACCTTTGAATTCACTGGTAAAAAACTCCTGATTAAATACCGCGAATCCGACCCCGCCTCGAAAGAACGTTCCTATAAAGTAGTCATCAAGCCCTTCCCCAAAGGTGAGCGACCACTTGGCCACTTGTGCTAGTTGGAGATATTTTTCAAAAGGCATGTTCTCAATTATTTGCATCTGGAGTTGGGGTAAGGCTGTAGTAATCTTTCGCAGAACGGCCTCGCGATGCGGGGAAGGGTCGGGGGAAACAATCAGCAAGTCACGCTTCTCTTCATATCCGTTGGCAACGGGATCGTTGGGATAAGTCCAAGCCGGGAGATGATGTACGGGAATTCCCCACTTTCGTCGAAACTGCATTGTCGAATAGCTTGGATGTGCAGTTGTACAGGTCAGTTCTGGCAGCTGCTCACGAAGGGATTTGATAAAGGCATCTGGGGGATTAAGCAATATATTCTGGTTTAAAATGTTGATATTAATACCTCGAACTAAGCGCAATCGCGTCAAACGTCTCCGCCCCAGACGTTCAACGATTCCCTGAAGCGCGTACTCAGGCACATGGAGTTGCATTTGAGTCAGTTGTAGGCATGTTGCGAGAATCAGCCAGAACGGATAAATTGTAATGCTTCCGTCTACGCTTTGGTAGCGCCACTTTCCTTTTCCCTGTCCTGGATAAAAGCACATAAGCACTTTGGAGTTATGTACCGCACTCAGTTCACAAGAAAACCGATACAGGTTAAAGATTGAAAGAATCCCCCCGCAAACGTGTTCATATCCCGGCAGCAAAAAGATAATCACTTTGGAACTGCACATTGAGCCCGTCTTGACCAAAGATACTATTTGAATCGGGATAGCTATCGAACGACGGTAAACTGCGCCAGGAATCCGAATAACGCGTCGAAGCCATTCTAGAATAAGTTGCTTCATTTCGTGCCTTTGCTGAGAGCCGCCTTTATCAAATCGGATTGACTAAAGGAAGTGTTAATGATCCAGCAAATGGTTTCTACTGTGTCCATATTTACAGCTTGGCCAGTGGGTAGGAGAAGAATTCGGCTGGCCGTTCGCTCCGTCTCAGGCAGCAGCAACGAGGCGTTTGGTTGCAAAGATCTGTAGGGCTCCATCCGGTGACAACCCGGCCAGAAGTATTTGCGAGCCAGCACGTTTTCAGCATGAAGAACCGCCGCTAACTCATCGCGATTCAAAGGGGCAATGTCCGGATTCACCTCCAGAACGATGTATTGGTAATTATTAAGTTCCGCTGGATTATACTGAATGACGGAGATTCCGGGAAGTTCCTGTAGCTCTTTGTAGTACCTTTCGTAGTTGTTACGATTTATTGCGATTAGCTCATCAATTGCTTCCAACGAAGTTAATCCCATTGCGGCGCACACTTCGGTCATTTTAGCGTTAACGCCGAGGTAAGTAACGTGGTCATAACCGGAGAATCCAAAGTTGCGCATGAACCGCAGCTTTTCGGCCAGAGTATCGTCGTTGGTCACAACAGCTCCGCCTTCAAAACTGTTGAGAAACTTGGTGGCATGGAAGCTGAACACTTCACATGCTCCAAAGCCGCCAATCATCTTCCCATTCTTCGAACAACCGAAAGCATGGGCGGCGTCGTACATGACCGTTAGATTGTGCTTATGGCCCAGTGCCTCGATAGCATCCGTATCGCACGAGCGGCCCCAGACATGCACGCCCAAGATGCCTGTAGTCCTTGGAGTAATAAGACGTTCAATGCTGGACGGGCTTATATTATGCGTCGCCGGATCCATATCCGCAAACACAGGAGTGATTTCCTGCCACTGCAAAGCGTTGGCCGTGGCGATGAACGTAAAGGCCGGTACAATGACTTCACCTTTTAACTGCAAGCCGCGGATTGCGTTTTCCAAAGCGACGGTAGCGTTGCACATTGCAACGCAATTCCTCACACCTAAAAACATCGCTATGCGTTTCTCAAAGTCTTTGACCAGTGGCCCATCATTGGTGAACCAGCGGCGATCCAGTAATCCGTTGATTCTCGAAAGCAATGCAGCACGGTCTCCGAGATTGGGGCGACCAACGTGCAGCGGCTCCGTGAAGGACGGAACACCTCCGCAGATAGCCAGCGTAATAGCATCCGACATGCGATTTACGTTAGAGACGCTCATCCAACAAGACCTCAATCATACTTGGCGTAAAGACTGGAATGCTGCACTCATTGTGAACGGCCATGCACTCCGAGAAACTGTCATCTATGAATACAGCTTCCTTATCTCGAATGGCGGTGGCTTTTAGTTCTCCTGGCTGGAGGTGAATAATCTCATCGAAGAGACTGTCCAGCCGATAATGCTTCAGAGTGTTTGGTATGTTGCCTGAGTGTCGAGTCAAAAGCACTAATCGAATGCCTTTGTTAAGCGCCTGGTAAAGCAATCTAAGTAGGTCAGTGTTGACCAGTCCACGAACCAAGAGAGTGTCGTCAAAATCTAGATAGATAGTTCGATAAACAATGTCAGTGCGAAAACGACTTATGAGAGCGCGGTCCACACTGGCAATATAGCCTGCTGCTTCAATACTGACTGTAATGCGCTCGGACTCATAGAGACTCAGCAACGGCAGGTTGACTCCACAAACGCGGCTTAGACAGGAAGTGCCCCCGATACGCGGGGCAACCTCCAAAAGTCTCAACTGTTTCTGGGAGTCCTCCTTTACTTGGAAAAACCACGCACCATGGAACTTTAGTTCTGAGCTAATGCGAACAGCGTAGTCATAGAAGCACTCATTGGGAACAAACGCGGATTCCATCGCAATACCGTGCCGAATCCTGCGTCTTTCCCGCCCTCTGGCATAGAGCAACCCACGTTCACGGTCGGAAAAACAATCCACAGTGAACTCTCGTCCCGGCAGAAACTCCACGATTATCCGGTCGGGATCGCTGCGGAGCAGCGCCTTCAATTCCTCCGCATCTCGGGCGCAATCAGTTCGCTGAGCCCCTTGTCCCCGGTCAGGCTTTAGGAAAACAGGAAAGCTGTCGACTACGGCCGGACCTGAGAATATCCGTGGAGTGGGAACCACCGCCTGTAGTCTATGTAAGGTCGATTGTTTTGACCGTGTGATTTGGCAGGTTTCTAATGGCGAAGTAACTACCTTCGCGTTGACTTTATCTGCGTTTTCCGCCAGAGCCAACAGGACATCGTCATGTGCTGGGAAAATGTGCGTTATACTCTCTCTCTGGATGATTTGCTGTAGTGTCTCTAACCATCCTGTCTCCATAGCCATAGGAAGATAGAAGTGTTTGGCGAATACAAATGGAGCGTGATTTGAAACGGATGTGCTAGCCGAATATAGTTCAACTTCCTTACACCAAGCCAGCGCCTGACGTAGCTCCAGCGCAATTTCGGTCCCCCCTGGAACAATCAAGACGCGCCAGGTGATTTTGGAATGATCGGTTTTGTCTGCCTCCGCCCCCTTGTGTTGATTCACCGCTTTCACCAAGGACGGGACTGGGGCTTTCGGAGATGGGTCGCTAGGTGTATTCACGATTTGCCGATTCCTTCTGTAGTCCACTGCAGCGTTGGTTGCACGACGCCCGGCTCACGTCCCATGCAGGCGTGGCGGCGCTCCTCTGTGTCTTTGACGTTGAAGGACGCGATAATGTGGAAATAAGCATGGGGAGCCGAACCTCAAAGATATCCCCAGAAGAGCTTAAGATCACCTTGAAAGGGCACCCAAGAACAGGATGCCACAACGTGATTTTCCGATAAGCCATAGAATCTTCGTCAGTTTGTTCAGGCGCTTTTTCTCGCAACCACAATGAAGCTATCCTCTCTCTCCGGGACGCGCTCCTCGACATATATGATCGTTAGCCCGAGATATTGCAGCAGCCTGACGATTTCGTTCTGTGTCCAAACATGAAAATGGAGCACGCCGTGCGCGATTCGAAACTCCCAGTTCCAGATATCCGCCCCCCATTCCCGTTGGTAGCGCTCTGCATCAGCTTCCCCGGCAGCGATCCATCCCGCCTTCATTTCCTTAAAATGCGTTCGATCTATCGCATCGCCCAGCCGTTCGTCGTCTATGTGATGTTCAAGGGTTGTCAACTGGCGGCAGCGATCAAGAGTGCGATGTGCGTGCGGAAGGATTAGGAAGATCACCCCGCCGGGGTGTAGCACACGCATCCATTCTTTGAGCACCGCAATCGTGTTTTGCATGTGCTCAAGTACATGCGAGGAGAAGACGAAATCCATGCTCTCGTCCGGCAGCGGTATTTTGCTGGCATCTGAGATTATATCGGCATTCTCGGTCGAGTCTTTGTCACCGATATTTTTATCGAGGAATAAAGTCCGGTCGCGAGGACAACGAGGTGTCTTTCCCGCACCTATTTCGATCCCTATTCCCAAACAGAAACGAGCAACCAGAGTCTCTATTAGCGGTGCCGTCCCGCACCACGACCTCAGTTTGCGACGGAGGCGCCTGGCTGCGGATTGCGCAAAATGAGTGACCCTCATCGCTCCCTCCTATCGCCGGGAATTCCCCTCTTTCCTACCTGCGTACTATTGATCCGGCCCTGAAGGAATACTACGCTGCGGCATAGCAGACATTTTTCTGTTGGAAGTAGCTTTCTACCCGCTGCGGCTGTTTCTGGATGCTGCGCAGAGCGCCGACGGCGGTTCT
>Ga0181529_10002723_pt1 | contig 20817 bp, 20 predicted proteins | sample PEATcosm2014_Bin_36_FD_119763 | JGI IMG/M metagenome (GOLD analysis project Ga0181529, IMG submission 119763) | Peatland microbial communities from MTU Mesocosm Facility, Houghton, MI, USA - PEATcosm2014_Bin10_30_metaG | ecosystem: Environmental > Terrestrial > Soil > Wetlands > Peat | place... | reverse complement strand
GCGGTGCTCGATGACCCCTCCATCGACGCCGTCTACATCCCCCTCCCCAACCACCTCCACGCGGAGTGGACGGTGAGGGCCCTCGAGGCGGGCAAGCACGTCCTCTGTGAAAAGCCGTTGGGGCTCTCGGTGGGCGACGTCGACATCATCGCCGCGGCGGCGCAGCGCACCGGCCGCCATGTCCTCGAGGCCTTCATGTACCGCCATGCGCCGCGCTGGCGGCACGCCGTCGAGCTGGTCGCGAGCGGCGCGATCGGGCGGCCGCGCGTGGTCCGGATCGGCTTCGCCTTCGCGCAACCCACCGACCTCGCCAACATCCGGTTCATCCCCGAGGTGGGGGGCGGGATCATCTGGGACATGGGCTGCTACGCGACCAACATGGCCCGCGGCATGCTCGGCCAGGAGCCCACCGAGGTCTTCGGGTTCCCCGAGGTCCGCGAGGGGCAGCCGACGGAGACGACGGTCACCGGGGTGATGCGCTTCCCCCACCAGACCACGGCACCCTTCTGGGTCAGCTTCGACTTTCCCAACCCGTTTGCCCAGGTGGAGGTGATGGGGAGCGATGGGTGGCTGCTGCTGCCCGGGACCGGCTTCCGGCGGGAGCCCTTCACCAAGCTCATCCTTCACGAGGGCGGTGACGAGGTCTACACGGACGGCGTCGAGCCCACCACCGAGACCTTCCCCTTCGTCGACCCGTACCGGCTCGAGGTCGAGCACCTGGCCGACGTCATCCGGGGCCGCACCCCGCTGGCGTTCACCCTGGCCGACGCGCGGGCCAACACGGCCGTCCTCGAGGCCATGCATGCCTCGATCGCCCGCGGCGCGCCCGCTCCGGTGACCGGCGGCTGAGCCCACCCGGGCACCCCACCTCAGCCACCCGAGGACTGCCCAGCCCGCCGGCATCAGGTCGGGAGGGCCGCGCACAGGCCACCCACCGGTACGTTAGCGTACATACGCATTCCCGGGACTGTGCTTGACTGCAGTTAACTGTCTACGCTGCCCTCTGGCACCGGGGGCGTGCAGTCGGTCGCTAGGCCACCTGGTGCCTCCCTTGGGGGGACCCTCATGCCCAATGGGCGTATGTCCGACAGGGCAGCCGGGCGTTTCGCGGACCTGATCTTCTCGCCGGCGGACGCGCTCGCCGTCACCGATGACACCGGAGCCTTCACCTCCATCTCGCCCACCTCCCTGCCGCTCCTCGGGTACGCGCCCGAGGAGCTCATCGGGAGGCCGATGTCCGGGCTGATCCACCGCGACGACCGGACCATCGCAGGCACCGCCCGCCGGCGGATGGCGCGCACGGGCGAGATCGAGAACGTGAGCCTCCGATTCCGGCGCAAGGATGGCACCTACGCATGGCTCGAATGCCGCAGCCGCCCGGTCATGAATGCCACCACAGGGGCGGTGGCTCACACCCAGCTGGCGCTCCATGACATCGGTGACCGGATCGAGGCCCAGCACGAGATGGAGCGCAATGCTCTCACCGACACAGTCACCGGCCTCGCCAACCGCACCCTCCTCATCGACCGCCTCAACCAGGCCCTGAAGCGGCTGAAGCGCAACGCCGGCCTGGTCGGGGTGCTGATGCTGGACCTCGACCATTTCAAGGTCATCAACGACACCCTGGGCCACCACGGCGGTGACGCGGTGCTGATCAGCACCGCGCAGCGGCTCCTGTCCGTCGCCCGACCTGAGGACACCGTCGCCAGGTTCGGCGGCGACGAGTTCGTCGTGGTGCAGTCCCTGGCCAGCTTCTCCGATCTCAACGCGTGCGCCGACCGCATCGTGACCGCGCTCCGGGAGCCCCACCGGGTGGGCGACCAGGAGGTGGTCGCCACGGTGAGCATCGGCGTCGCCGCCACCTCACGAACGGACCACCTGCCCGACGACCTGCTGCGCGAGGCCGACCTGGCCATGTACCGCGCCAAGGACCGGGGGCGCGATCGCCACGAGGTCTACGGGGAGGCGCTCCAGGCGCGGGCCACCCAGCGCCTCGAGACCGAGCGGGTTCTGCGCCACGCCATGTCCGCCGGCCGGTTGAACGTCCGGTACCAGCCCATCGTCGACCTCTCCACCGGCGCCGCCGTCCAGGCCGAGGCCCTGCTGCGCTGCAGCGCCATCGACCGGGGCAAGTCGATGCCGGAGCGGTACATCTCGGTCGCCGACGAGGCCGGGCTCCTCCCCGTCATCGACGACTGGGTGCGGGCGACCGCCTTTGCCCAGCTGGCCACCCTGCGACCGGCCCTCCGCGACGGTGATCTCCAGCGGGTCGCGGTCAACGTGACCGCCCGCGAGCTGGTCGGCGCCGACTTCGCCGCGCGCTTCGCGTCGAGCCTGGCCACCGCGGGTCTCTCCGGGAACGATCTCGCGATCGAGGTGACCGAGCAGGTGCTGCTGCAGACCTCGAACTCGGCGATCAGGGCGCTTGTCGAGCTCCGCAGCACCGGGGTGCACATCGGCCTGGACGACTTCGGCACCGGCTTCTCCTCCCTGACCCACCTGCAGGCCCTGCCCCTCGACTTCATCAAGATCGATCGCAGCTTCGTCAAGCGCATCGCCACCGACGCGCGCAGCCGCGCCATCGTCGCCGCGATCATCGACCTCGCCCACGCCCTCGACCTCACGGTGGTGGGCGAGGGTATCGAGACGCACGCTCAGCTCTTCCTGCTTCGAGGCTTCGGGTGCGATCTGGGGCAGGGGCACCTCTTTGCCCGCTCCCTGACCGCGTCCGGCCTGGTCGGCTTCCTCGATGACGGGGCCGCTGCGCACCTCGTGGTCGGGGGGGAGCACCGCCGGAGCTCGCGATCAGATCTCGCTCATGGATGGGGACGGACGGGCGGGCCGGAGGCGTACGCCACCGGCGTGACGGGATCCCAGCGGACCTACAGCACCACGCGAAGTCGCCGATTGGGGGCCTGATCGGCCCGGCCAGCGCACCGCGTCACCCGGTCGCCCGCAGCATCGCCGCCGAGTACGGGCGGATGCATGCCTGACCCCCGGCGGCACAGAATCGCGGCACCGCCCAGCAGGGGAGAGACCAGGAGGGAGCGCCGTGAACGAGCAGAGCGCTGCCGCGCCGGCCGAGGTGGCCCGGCGTCCGCTCGCCGTGGTCACCGGAGCGAGTGCCGGCATCGGCGAGGCGGTCGCGAGCCAGCTGGCGGAGGCGGGCTTTGATCTGATCCTCGGGGCCCGCCGTCAGGACCGGCTCCGGGAGGTGGCGGACCGGCTCGGTGCCGAGGCGCGGCCGCTGGACGTCAGCGATGAGAGCAGCGTGGCCGCTTTCTGCGCCGGGATCGACCGGCTGGAGGTGCTGGTCAACAACGCCGGCGGCGCCCGGGGCCTGGACCCGCTGGCCGCAGCCCGCAGCGACACCTGGCGCTGGATGTGGGAGGTCAACGTGCTCGGCCTCATGCAGATGACCCGTGCCCTGCTGCCCGCGCTGGAGGCCTCCGGACGCGGCCACATCGTGAACGTCTCCTCCACCGCCGGTCTCGAGGTGTACGAGGGCGGGAGCGGCTACACCAGTGCCAAGCATGGGGTCCACGCCATCAGCCAGACGCTGCGCCTGGAGCTGGCGGGGCGCCCGATCCGAGTGACCGAGATCTCCCCGGGGATGGTCGAGACCGACTTCTCCCTCAACCGCTTCGAGGGCGACGCGGCCCGGGCGGCGGGTGTGTACCAGGGCGTGACCGCACTCACGGCGGCGGACGTGGCGGACGTCGTCGCGTTCGCGGTCACCCGGCCGGCCCACGTCAACCTCGACGAGATCGTGATTCGCCCGCTCCAGCAGGCGGCCGCCCACAAGGTGGTCCGGCGCGACTGAGGGGTCCCCTCAGTCAGCTCTTCTCCCCTCCCAGGAAGCCGACGATGACGCCGAAGATGGTTGTCGAGAGCGCAAAGAGGGTGGTGTACGAATTGGTCAGCTTCAGGGCGTCCGTGGTGATCCCGCCGGCCAGGAGCAGCAGGAAGATGCCGAGCGCGACCAGGAACCGCCCGGTGTTGAAGGTGGCTCCGCCGAGGAGCTGGTTGGTGAGGTCGGCGGCACTGCTGCTGGCCTGAGCGTCCGCGGCCGCCGGCGACGGGGGCGTGGCCGCCAGGGCCTTGCTCACCGCGTTGACCACCGGCTGGAGCTGGCCCGCCATCTGCACGGACATGGTCCTGCCCTGCTCGGCGTCGACCGGGGGCGCCGCCGTCAGGGCGGTCCGCAGCAGCTGGGTGATGGCCGGATCAGCCTGTCGCTCAAAGAAGACGCCCATGGCGCCATGCCCTCCACGCACACGTGCTCCGTCCGTCACGGGGGCTCTCACCCGTGACGAGATGCTCCTGCGTTTCTATCACGCGGGTCCGGACTGCGCCAGGGGGGCGGGAGCAGCCGTCCGCCCAGCGATCGACACCCTGATGAGGTTGCCGGCGAGCAGGCAGATCCACAGCTGGCAGACGACCAAGAGACCCCGCTCCGCGAGGCCCTGCCAGACCCCCGCGAAGAGTGCGATGGCAAGGAGGCCGTAGAGAGCCGGCGTCACGACGCCCGCGACCAGCAGGATCGGCTTCAGACCCCCCCAGCCGGGCAGCGAGGTCACGCGCCGTCCCAGCGGCCACGGGGTGATCGCCAGCACCCAGAGGGCCACCCCGCTGAGGAGCGCGTCGGTCAGACCGCCGGCGCTCAGCAGCTGGCTGGTCGCGGTGCATGCATGGGCCGAGAGCTGACAGGGGATCAGGGGGAAGGAGTTGCCCACGGCGAGGCCGGAGAGACCGATCTTCCAGGCTGCAGGCGAGCTCACACCCGCCAGCGCAGGACGCAACCCGAAGACGGCGAAGCTGAAGGTGCCGAGGCCTCCCAGCGCGAAGCAGAGGACCGGGAACCAGACGTGTGGAGCGGTCGCGGCCTGGAGGTCGCTGATCGTGTCCGCCACGGGGCTGTACCTCGGCCCCTGCCAGGTCTCGGCGATGACCCAACCGGCGGCGAAGACCACCTGTGCCAGCACACCGACGATCCCCCAGGTGAGAGCCGACGATCGTCGCGTCTCCGGGGCGAAACGGTCGGGGGCCACGCTCACCCCGATTTCCCCACCTTCCCGGGATCCGCATCGGCCGGCCCCCGTTCGCGGTCGGGAGCTGAACCCTGAGCCCACCGGGGACGCCCGGTGCGTCTGCGCTCATGCTCCGCAGCGGCGTGCTTGTCGAACTCCAGCCTCTCGAGGAGGCGGGTGAGGTGCGTGACGTCAGAGGAGTCCCAGCCCGCGACGAAGGATGCGAAGCGAGCCACGCCGACCTCCTGGAGCCGGCGCATCTCCGCGTACCCCCGGGCGGTGAGGGAGACCAGGCACGACCGATGGTCAGCAGGATCGCGTGTCACCGCCACCAGGCCGTCCCCCTCCAGCTCCTGCACGTGCCGGGTGACCAGGGAGGGGCTGACCTGCAGGGTGTGGGCGATATCGGACGGTCGGCGGCCCTCGGGGCTCGTGAGGGCCTGGAGAACGGACAACCTGCCCGCCCCCGGCCTCTCACGCCGGGCCCGGTCCAGCCCGGCGTTGACGGTGAAGAGGGCGACCACCATGCGCTCGACGTCCGCTCGGCTGGGGTCCATGCCCTGAGGCTACCATAATTGCTTGAGAGAAGCAATTATCTCCCCGGCAAGCCCGCCCGCCTCCGGCATCGCGGCCGCGCAGCGCGTGGGTCAGGAATCCGTCAGCGTCGTGTTGGACGCTGGACGCCATCGGAGGTGATCGGAGGATGACGGCCGTCCATGGAAGAGCCCCGGGTGTCTGCAACCGAGATCACCAATGTTGGTGGCTATCACCCTCACCCTGGCTCTGGCATCATTGAGAACCAGGTTGGCGGGCCCGCGACCAGCGCCGGCGATGGTACCCACCGACGGCTCCTGAGTCGATCGGACGTCGTCAGCCGGAGAGGTGGCATGTACACGCGAGGGGTGGCCAGGAAGCTTCTTGCCGGCGTGGTGCTCGCGGGGTGCGCCGTCTCGGTGCTCGGCGGGGGAGTCAGCGCGGGCATCTCCCCGGCACGGGCGACGGTGCCGTCGTCCGCATCGGTCCGGGGAGCGGCCGCCACCAGGGGGACGGCGCTCGCAGCGTCGCTCCGTGCGCCACGACCCGCGGTCGCTCAGTTGCTCTCGAGTCAGTCCAAGGCGCTCATCCCCAATGGCCTGGCCCTGACCCCTCCGATGGGGTGGAATGGTTACAACCACTTCGGCCGCAAGGTGACCGCGGCGATCGTCGAGGCGGCGGCGCGCGCCATGGTCACGAGCGGGTTGAAGGCCGCCGGCTACACATATGTCAACCTCGACGGCGGCTGGAACCTGCCGGCGCGCGGCGCCCAGGGCCAGCTGCGGGCAAATCCCAGGCTCTTCCCGGGCGGGATCCAGCATGTGGTCGACTACGTGCATTCGCTCGGCCTCAAGTTCGGGATCTACGCCAGCGCCGGCACCAGAAACTGCGCGGGGAGCAGCGCCGGCAGCTACGGCCACTATCGCCAGGACGCCGCCACCTTCGCCTCCTGGGGCGTGGACTACATCAAGCTCGACTGGTGCTACGTCCCCTACAAGAGTTACCCGTCCAGGAGTCACCAGCAGGTCAGCCAGATGCTGGCCCGGCAGATGGGTCAAGCCATCGCCGCCACCGGGCGCCGCATCCTCTATGACGTCAACGACACCGCGGTCAGCACCGCGGCCTGGACCTGGGCCGCGCCGGTCGCCAACGTCTGGCGCACCACCCCCGACATCCGGGCCAACTACGCCAGCATGGTGGCCCACTTCATCCGAGATGTCCGCGACTATCACTACGCCGGCCGTGGCGGCTGGAACGATCCGGACATGCTCGAGGTCGGCAACGGCACGATGACCGCGACCGACTCCCGGACCCAGTTCAGCCTGTGGGCGGAGCTGGCGGCACCGCTGATCGCGGGCAACAATCTGACCACGATGTCGTCAGTGACGCGCGGAATCCTCACCAACCGAGCGGTCATCGCCGTCGACCAGGACAAGCTGGCCAGGCAGGGATATCCGGTGGCGAGCGGCCGCGGGCACTGGGTGCTCACCAAGCTGCTCGCCAACGGGGACCGCGCCGTGGTGCTCTTCAACCAGACGAGCACCCGGGCGACCATCTCGACGACCACCACCCGGGTGGGGATGCGGCCGGCCGCTGCGTACACGCTGAGCAACCTCTGGACCGGGGCGGTGACCGAGACGGCGGCGGTGATCACGGCGACAGTGCCGGCTCACGGCGTGGTCATGTACCGGGTCGCACAGGCCGGGGGGCAGTCGGGCCGCTAGAGCGGGCCGAGCCGCATCTTCGCTACCCTCACTGGCGACGCCGTGAAGCACTCTCCCGCGGGCGGTGAGGCCCCTCCAAGCCCGGATCTGAGAGACGGGAAGGTCGTCACCGACGTGGCCGATCAGCAAGCCGGCAGTGCCGCGCCCGACAGGGGGCGCCTGTCCATGCACTTCAGCCGCAACGTACCGAGCCTCCCACGCCTGCGGCGATCGCTGGTGGTGAGGGTGGTCCGCCGGTATGCCGACGCCAACGCCGGCCACTGGGCGACCAACATGGCGTGGAACGCCCTCTTCGCCTTCATCCCCATCCTGCTCGTCCTCGCCACGGCGGTGGCGCTGCTCTTCAACGCCCAGAGTTTCGAGCTCTACCTGGCCCGGGAGATGGCAACTCTCTTCCACGCCCGGCCGGACCGGGTCCTCACCGTCTTCGACAGCATCCGCGGCAAGTTCTGGCTGCTCGGCCTGCTCAGCTTCGCCGGCCTGCTCTGGAGCGGGTCGTCGCTCTTCAGCTGCGTGGACTGCGGCCTCAGCAGCCTCTCCGGGGTCGAACCGCGCAGGTTCCTTCGGCGGCGGGCGAGGGCCGTGGGCATGACCGTCGTCTTCTGCCTGCTCCTGATCCCGGTGCTGGTGTCCTCCGCGCTCCTCTCGGTCCCCGCCACGCGCCTTCCCACCTCACTGGTGAGCCTGCCCGGCATCGTCACCGCCACCGGCGGTCCCCGCATCGCCCTCTACCTGGTCCAGTTCGTCGCCGGCACGGTGCTGGCCACCATGCTCTTCACCGTCGTCTACGTCCTCGTCCCGAATCGCCGTCAGCGGCCCATCCACGTGCTGCGCGGCGCCTTCTGCGCCGGCGCTCTCCTGGAGGCGCTGACGCTGATCTTCCCCATCTACCTCCGGTCAACCTCGAGCAATGGCAGTGTCGCCCTCCTCCTCGCCCTCCCCCTGCTGCTCACGTTCTTCTTCTGCGTCGGCCAGATCATCGTCATCGGCCACCTGGTCAACCTGGAAACGGGCGACGTCGCGCCGGAAGCGGCGCACGCGCCCGTGATGCACTCACGCGACCGCGAGGCCCCGACCCCCGGGTAGCGTTGGCGCCACCCCGGGGAGGCCTCGGAGGGGGCCTGATGGGGGGGCGGGGGTCGCCCGCGAGGACTGACGGCGCCGGCGGCGACCGAGTGCCGGTGGACCCAGAGCAGCTGGGCCGCGGTCACGTCCGATACGGCGGACCTCCCTCGGGTCGGCGCAGAGACGGCGTCCCGGACGCGGATGAAGGGCGCAGTGCCGGCGACCTGAGGTCCGGAGACCACCGCGGCCGGCAGCGCGGAGAAGCCGTGGACAACCATCGGGCGAGGGTTCCAACGTGGCCACATGACCGTTTCCTCCTGGTGCCGGCGGAAGCCGCCGGCGATATCCTTCGTGCCTCACACGCTAACCGGTGCTGCTGACGCTGCCCTGACGGTGGGGGCGGATCTGCGCTTCCGATGCAGCCGCTTGCACCAGGCACTCGAACGCCGGGTCAGCACGGGGCTGCGCTGTCATCGGCTCCACGTCCAGCGCTCAGTGCCCCGGTGGGACCACGAACGGGGACGGCCATGCGAGGGTGCTCGCCGCCAGCGCGGCGCCCATCACCAAGGCGGCGATGACCCACGCTCGGCGGCCTGCTCGACCCGGGAGCGCCGGCCGCTCGACGGCGTCGCGGAGCACCAGGGTGGGGGCTTGCTCGAGGTGTCCCACCACATGGATCGCCATGAGGCCAAACCAGAGCACGAAGGTCGCCCTGTGCGCGGTGAGCCAGATGTCCCCGAAGCGGGTACCGAAGAGCCACAGCTCGACGCCGGTAACCAGAAGCCCCACGGTGGAGAGCACCACCAGCGGCCCGATCAGGCGAAGCAGGATCGGCGGCGGTCCCGCCGCTCGATAGCGGGCGTCGCCCAGGTAGTAACCGACGAAGCGCCGCCCCGTGCTGGCGAGCTTGAGCAGCACCGGGGGGATCAGCATCAGCCCCACAGCCAGGTGGACCGGAAGGAGGCGTCGGATCGAGAGCAGCGTTGCCCCCTCGACGGCGAGCAGGGCTAGGAGCGCGATCCCGGTGGTGGCGGTGAGCCGCGCATTGGCCTCGACAACGGCGGCGGCGCGGCGCCCCCACGATTGCGGGCCGGTCACCAGCTCGGCAAACGGACGCGTCCAAGACTGAATGCGAGCCTCGGCCGCCGCCCTCGTCGAGCTCGATTCGATGGGCTCGAGCTGCTCAGGCACGGGCCATGTCGAGGGCCGACTGCACCGATTGCGTGTAGCTCTGGCTGTCGTAGGTCGCCCCGCTCAGGATGTTGATCTGAGCGCTCTGCGCCTGCAGGACCTCCTGCCGCAGGTAGGGCATGGCCACCGAGGCGATGTACGCGGACTGCGGATTGTCATTCGGTGACTGGATCGCCTTCACGTCCGTGATCCGCCCCCCGGATACCACGAGCTGCACCTGAACGGGACCGAAGAAGTTGGTGACCCCCTGGCCCGTGAAGGTTCCGTTCTTGAGACCGGTCGCCACCGGCGCGGCGGTGGGGGCCGGGGACCCACCGCCCGACGGCGGGGCGCCCGAGGGCGTCGACGTCGGCGTGGTTCCAGACCCCGCGGACGAGCTGACCGGAGGTGGGGCGGCCGCGATCCCCAGCGAGCTGGGTGGTGGAGTGCGGAAGCTGAGGGCGAGGGCCACGCCGGCTACCGCGGCGAATGTCGTGACCAGGGCACGAACGGGCATGGTTGGATCCTCAACTCAGAAACGCGAAGCGCTCGACGTGGACCTGCCCGGCGGGGACCCTGAGCGCGCGCAGGCTGCTCATGACGGCCTCGACCATCTCGCGCGGACCGCAGATGAAGACGTCGCGGTCACGCAGGTCGGGGGCGGCGGCGAGCAGGAAGCGGGGGGCGAGCGGGTGGGAGCTGACCTCTCGCCCGCGGCGGCCGACCACATAGTGGACGACCCCGCCGCGTGCCGCCACCAGCTGGTCGAGCTCGGTCTTGAAGACAACCTCGTCCCAGGAGCTGGCGCGGTACAGCAGGGTGATCGAGTTCTTGCGCTGGGGCATCTCCTCGATCAGCGCCCGCAGCGGGGTGACGCCGATACCGCCGGCGATGAGCAGGGAGCGGGGCCGCCGCCGCCGCACCGCGGTGAAGATGCCGTACGGGCCGTTAAGGACGACCCGTGTCCCGGGTGACAGACGGTGCAGGGAGCGCGTGAAATCGCCCACCTCCTTCACGGTGATGCGGAGGTACTCGCCGTTGGGGGCCGCCGACAGGGAGAACGGGTGGACCTGCCACCACAGACCGCGGGTGAGGAAGCGAAACTTGAAGAACTGGCCGGCGCGCACCGGGAGCTCGCCAAGGTCCCGACCGTGGATGTAGATCGAGATGACGTCCTGCGCCTCCTCGACGACACTCTGCACGCGCAGCTGGTGGCGCCGGTCCATCATCGCCGGAGCAACGATGCGGAAGGCGATCAGCAGGATGGCCGCGACCGCGTACAGCGACACCCAGTAGGCGAGCGCCACGGGATCGTGGACGAAGTCGGTTCCGGCCGACAGCTGGTGGGCGAAGCTGAGCACGATCGCGAGGTAGACGAGAAGGTGGACCAAATGCCAGCTCTCGTGGGAGAGTCGCCGGCGCGCCGCCCGCACCGAGAGGACCGCGATGAGGATGAAGAGGGCCGCGCCGACGTAGGCCATCAGCATGTAGGGGTAGGTGGTCAGGAAGGTCCAGGTCTGAGCGGTGAGGGAGCGGCCATCGGCGAGCGCGTAGCCGGCGGTGGTGAAGACGACGTGAGCGACGATCAGGTCGACGGTGGCGAAGCCCAACCAGCGGTGCCAGCCCGCGATCCGGTCGATCCCGAAGAGGCCGTCGAGCCAGGGGCTTCGAGACATCAGCACCACCTGGACGAGCGCGGAGTAGGTGCCCAGCAGGGCGCTGAGCTGACCCACCGCGATCAGCACCGCGGCCGGGTCGGTCAGATGGGGAAACTGCCCGTGGCGAGCCCACAGAACGACGATCAGGGCGGCATTGCCGCCGACCGCCAGGATCACGTCGCCCGGGCGCAGTCCCCAGCTGCGGGGAACGCGCAGCGAGCGCCGGGTGGCAGCCGAGGCCGGCCTGCCGGCGGCGCGCGACAGGGCTGTCGACGTGGAGGCCTGGGGCATGACGGCGATGCTGAGCCGACCGGCTGACGGGAAGCTGACGGCCGATCCTGGTTGATCGCGCGCTGATCGCAGCCTGCCACTGGGCGCCCTGCCGGGAGGTACCGTAACGGACATGCGACTCCTACTGGCCGAGGACGACAGGGCGCTGCTCTCGGTGCTCGCTCGCGGCCTTCGCCAGAACGGTTACCTGGTCGACACCGCCGAGCGGGGTGACGACGCTTTGCACATGCTCAGAGTGGGCGAGTTCGCCGCCGCGGTGGTGGACTGGCGGATGCCAGGCATGGACGGAGCCGAGGTGATCACCGAGGCACGGCGCCGGGGGCTTCGCCTGCCAATCCTGATGCTCACCGCCAGGGACACCGCCCAGGATCGGGTGCGCGGCCTGGACGCGGGCGCCGACGACTACCTGGTCAAGCCGTTCGACTTCGAGGAGCTTCTCGCCCGGCTCCGGGCCCTGCTCCGGCGGGGCGGTGCGCCTGCAGGTCCGACCCTGCGGGTGGCCGGTCTGGAGCTGGACCCGGCGACGCGCGAGGTCCACAGTGGAACGCGCCTCGTCGCTCTGACCCCGCGCGAGTACGCCATCCTGGAGCTGCTGCTGCGCCGGTCTGGAGCGGTGGTGACCCGGCAGAGCATCGCCGAGCAGGTCTGGCCGGACGCCGAAGCGAGCTGGAACGCCATGGAGGCGCACATGGCCCGCCTCCGCGCCAAGCTCGGCGGTGATGCGGGCGTCGTCATCGTTGCGGTCCGCGGCACCGGGTACCGGCTGGTCGGCGGATGAGCGCGCCGGCTCGCAGCCACCTGCGTCGGCGGGCGCTGCGGACCGCGGCCCTTGCCACCGCCCTGGTGGCCGTCGGACTCTGCGGGGTGCTCACCGCGACCGACGTCCTCGTCTCTCACAACCTCACCGCCGCGATCGACGGGCGCCTGAGCCAGTGGATGGCGCAAGCCACCGCCCAGCCCACCGCCTCGCTGGCCATGATCGACCCGGACCACGACTTCGATGAACCCCTCCTCGCCTGGGTGATCCAAGCGGATGGCCGGTGCCAGCCGGTCGGCACCGCCCCCGCCCTCCGCTCGGGTCTCTGCGTGGCGACGGCGCCGATCACCGCCGACGTCGCGGGCAACTCGTTTCGGCTCCTGGGGAAGCGGATTGGCACCGGCGGTTTCGTGGTCGGGGTGAGCCTCACCCCGGCCGGGCAGCAGATGGGGGACCTGGTGCTGGCCGAGCTGGTGGTGGGCCCCCTCCTCCTCGTGCTCGTCTTCGTCGGCGCCCTGGCCGTGGGTAGCCGCGTCGGAGGCCCGCTGGAGCGCATGCGCCAGCGTCAGCTCGCCTTCACCGCCGATGCATCGCACGAGCTGCGCACCCCGCTCACCGTGATGCAGGCGGAGACCAGCCTGGCCCTGTCCGGCGATGACCGCGATCTCCGCCCCGCTCTGCGCCGGATCGATGGCGAGATCGGCCGCATGCGCCGGATCGTTGAGGATCTGCTCTGGCTCGCCCGCGTCGACTCCGAGCCCGGATCGCCGAGTGCAGAGTTGATCGACCTGGGCACCGCCGCTCGGTTGGCGGAGGAGCGCTTCGCCTCGGTGATGGCGACGCGGTCCCTGACGGTGACCGCGCTCGCCCCGGAGAGCGTCCTGCTGGTCTCCCTGCCGGCCGAGTGGCTCGACCGCCTGGTCGGAGTCCTGGTGGACAACGCCTGCCGCCACGCTCGCACCGCGGTGCGGGTCGAGGCGCGCGCCATCGAGGAGGGGCGAGCGGAGTTCTCTGTGAGTGACGACGGCGAGGGGATCCCGGAGGCCGAGCTCCCCCTGCTCTTCCACCGGTTCCATCGGGGCACCTCGACCGGCGAGGGTGCCGGATTGGGTCTGGCCATCGCCGACTCGATCGTGCGGGCCACCCAGGGGCGCTGGCGCGTCACCAATCTTGCGGGCGGAGGTGCGCGCTTCGCGGTGGTCTGGCCTCTGGGGAGGGGGGCGAGCTCCGGCCCCGCCGAGCTCGCCGCCACGACGCCGGGCCCCCCTGCTGCGCTCTGAGCGGAAGCGTCGGCGGGGGTGGGCTCACTCCGGCTCAGACGCGAGAGCCGACCGCCTGCCCGGGGAGCCGACCGGGGCCAGGTGCACCAGCGCGGGATAGGTGATGAGGGCGATGGCCAGGTGCATCAGCATGAGAACCCCAACGCCGCGGACCGGTTCGCCGTGACCCAGTATCCACAGGTCGGGCAGCCACAGCACGAGGGTCACGAGCACGGCGAGCCGCAGGAACAGCCAGCGCGGCTGGGACGAGATCCAGGTCACCACCGGCCACGCGATGCAGGCGATGGTCACGCCGACGATGGTGAGCTTGGCGTAGTCCGAGAACTGGAAGTGCGCGAAGCTCTGCGTGGAGGGGAAGATCCACTTCCCCATGGCAACCAGGATCGCATCCGCTATCAGGGATCCCACGTTGGCAACAATGAGCGCGATCAGCCAGCGAACCGGAGCCGGGGGGACCTGCCGCGCTCCCGGGTCCACCTTGAAGAGGCGCAGCCAGCGCCGGACCGTGGGGGGCAGGCGATCGAACACCGCCTCGAGCGAATGCGCAACGCGCTCGCCCATGGGCCGATCGGAGGACGACACGTCAGGAGCCTCCCGTGACCACGCCGCCACCCTGGCCGAGGCTGGGAAGCTGGCTGGGCGGCTGCAAGGCGCTGCTGGAAGTGGTGCTGCCGGTGACGCTCGCGGCCGCCGAGCCGCCGGTCACCACACTGCCGACACTCTGGCCCGCGATGGGAAGCTGATTCGGCGGCTGAAGCTGACTGCCGGTGGCGGCGTGCCCGGGCAGGGTCGTGGCGGCCACGGCGGCGAAGACGGCGGTCCCGGCGGCGGCGAGCCCGATGGAGAGGTTGCGAATGTGAGCGCGGAGCTCGAGAGCGCGGTCTCGCTCCGCGCGGCCGCGCGTCATGCCCGGCTCGGGCCGCGAAACCCGGGGGAGTCGCGTTTGATCATCGTGTCCATGGGCCGAGACTAGGGGCGGAGCCTGACGGAAAGCTGACGTCAAGGTTCCGCAAGGTGACCCGCCTAGGCTGGTGGGCATGACTTCCCAATGGCTCTGGTACACGACCCGAGGCGCCGGCGTGATCAGCCTGGTGCTGCTGAGCGCCGTCGTCTGCCTCGGGCTGCTGACCCGGCTCCGGGTCAGAGGCGAGGGGTGGCCCGGCTTTCTCACCGCGGCGGTCCATCAGGACCTGGCCCTCGTAGCGCTCTTCTTCCTCGGTCTCCACATCGTCACGGCGGTCGTCGATCCCTTCACCAGCCTTGGCATCGTGGCGGCCATCGTGCCCTTCGGTTCCTCGTACCGCACCGTATGGCTGGGGCTCGGCACGCTGAGCTTCGAGCTCGGGCTCGCGATCGGGTTGACCAGCCTGGCGCGACGCGTGATCGGCGCCCGGCTTTGGCGGGCAGTTCACTGGCTCGCCTACGCGTGCTGGCCGCTGGCCGTGTTCCACGCGGTGGGCACTGGGACCGACGGCCACTCCGCCTGGCTGCTGGGGATCACGATGGTCTGCGGCGGTGCCGTGCTCGCCTGTCTCGCCTGGCGTCTGGCCGCGGCACCGCCGGACCCGCTGGCTCAGCTGAGGTCAGCGCGCCTGATGGCAGGGAGCGACCGATGAGCCTCACCCCCCTTCTGGATGGTCCCGACCTTCGCGAGGGAGCCGAGCCTGCCGCCCGTCACCTGGCACGACTCGGACCCAGCCTGCTCTCGGGCCCGGAGCTGATCGACGCGCTGGATCAGAGCGACCTTCGGGGCAGAGGCGGAGCCGGCTTCCCGGTGGGACGGAAGTGGCGGTCGGTGGCCGGGCGCCAGGGCCCTCGCGCGCTGATCGCGAACGGGGCCGAGGGCGAGCCGCTCAGCTTCAAGGACCGTCTGCTGATGCAGGCCCGGCCCCACCTCGTCCTCGACGGTGCCGTCCTGGCCGCGGGCGCCGTCGGGGCCGAGCAGATCGTTCTCTACATCGGGCGCGAACACTCCGCGGCGGCCGATGCGATGCTCCATGCCCTTGCTGAGCGCCCCGCCACGGAGCGCGCCCGCATCCGGATCTCCCGCGCGCCCGTCGCCTACGTATCCGGGGAGGAGACCGCGGCCGTTCAGTTCGTCAACCGGGGCGTCGCCCTCCCCATGAGTGTCCCGCCTCGCCCCTTCGAAGCCGGCGTCGGGGGACGGCCGACCCTGGTCCAGAACGTCGAGAGTCTGGCCGCCGCGGCGCTCATCGCCCGCCGCGGCGGCGCCTGGTACCGCTCCTCGGGCACCCTGCTGGTGACGGTGACCGGAGCCGTCGCCCGTCCCGGCGTTGTCGAGACCCCGCTCGGGACCCCCGTCGCCGAGGTGGTCGAGAGAGCCGGCGGCCATCCGGGGTCCGTCCAGGCGCTCCTGCTCGGCGGGTACTTCGGCGGCTGGGTCGCCGCCGACAAGGCCTGGGACCTTCCCCTCCACCCCGAGCGCCTGCGGGGCACCGGCCACGCGCTCGGCTGCGGGGTGGTGGCACCTCTCCCGGCTGACCGCTGCGGAGTCGCCGAGACCGCTCGGATCGTGAGCTACCTGGCAGGTCAGAGTGCCGGGCAGTGCGGACCCTGCGTCTTCGGTCTGGGAGCGATCGCCGAGACCCTGCGGCGGATCGCCGTGGGGCGTTCTCGCCCGGACGACCTGGCCCGGCTCGATCGCTGGAGCGCGGAGCTCCCCGGGCGCGGCGCGTGCCGTCATCCCGACGGTGGGGCGGGGCTGGTCCGCTCGGCCCTGGGGGTGTTCGCCGATGACTTCGCGCATCACCTCGCGCGTCGCGGTTGCGCGGCCGCCAGACCGCTCACCGCCGGAGTGGCCTGATGTCCGAGCCGTCCGCGCGCCCTTGGGACGGGGCTCGAGGAGTGGCCCGCGTCGGGACGTCCCGCGTCTCGTTGGGGATCGATCGGATCAGGTGCGACGGTCGTGGGTACTGCGCCGAGCTGCTTCCGGAGATGATCCGGCTCGACGATTGGGGCTACCCGATCGTGAGCTCGGAACGGGTGCCTGACCACCTTCTCGATCACGCGCGCCGAGCCGTCGCCGCCTGTCCGCTGCTCGCAATCCGCCTTGCTGCGGACGGAAGGTCGAGATGATCGAGATGGCGATCGCTCGCGATACGGTCATGGGCACCTCGATGGAGGTGGCCTCGGCAAGGCCGGATCGACTGGCCTCGGCCAAGGCTGCCGCCGACCGCGTCGTCGCCGCCATCGACCAGACCTGCAGCCGGTTCCGCGAGGACAGCGAGCTGAGTGCGGTGCATCGGCAGCGTGGCCGTGAGGTGCACGTCTCCGGGCTGCTTGCCCGGGCTCTCCGGACTGCGCTGCGCGCCGCCCGGCTCACCGACGGCCTGGTGGATCCCACGGTCGGGGCGGCGCTCCGGGCAGCCGGGTACGACACCGACTTCGATTCCGTCCCACGCTGTGCGAATCCGGTCACGCTGACCCCACGGCCGGTGCCGGGATGGGAGAGGATTCACCTTGATCTGTGGCGAGGTCTGGTCTTTGTCCCCCAGGACGTCGAGATCGATCTCGGCTCCACAGCCAAGGCCCTCGCCGCCGACATGGCGGCGGAGGCCGCCGCCCGCGAGGCGGGATGCGGCGTCCTGGTCAGCCTCGGTGGGGACATCGGCACGGCGGGCGCGCCCCCTTGGGGTGGGTGGCATGTCCAGGTCGCCGAGGACAGCGCAGCGGCCGTCGATCCCGACGCGGAGACCATCCTGATTCAATCAGGGGGGGTCGCCACCTCGAGCACCACGGTGAGGCGCTGGACTCGGGGCACGGCGTCCCTCCACCACATCATCGACCCCCGCAACGGGATGCCTTCCGTGGGCCCGTGGCGCACCGTGACCGTGGTCGCAGCCTCGTGCGTGGATGCCAACACGGCCTCCACGGCTGCGATCGTTCGCGGCGTCGACGCGCCCGTCTGGCTCAGTGCTCGGGGACTGCCGAGCCGGCTCGTCGACCAGGGAGGCACGGTGACGCGCTGTGCCGGCTGGCCGCTACCGTCACCAGCACCGCCGGCGCACCCCGGCGCCACTCCCGCCGGAGGGTGATCCAGAGGTCGGGCTTGACGAGCGCCGCCAGGGTGAATGGCCAGAATCGTGGTCTGTCGCACTGATAGAAGCTGGGGAACACCAAGCCGTCATCGATCTGCGCTACGCGCTGGAGCGCGTGGTCGAGGCGACGAGTTCAAGCGCACCCCTTCGAGAATGAGGGCTGCCAACGCAGCCTCATCAACGCTCTGGCCCTCGCACGAGTCGATGGCACGAACTGTCTTGCTGTCCAGTCTCGCGTTGAACAGCTTGTTCGGATCCTTCATCCCCGCGCCCTTGGGGAATGTCAGCCTCACGGCGTTCTTGAGCACATCTCCCACACAGACGATCCCGTCGTGAGACCACACGGGAACTCCCATGGGATTGCTGGGCTTCTTCCACTTCACCTCTTCGACCACGAGAGGGTCTGCCCTCCTGATCGAGGCGCGCAGCTGAGCCAGCGTGTTGCCGCGCCAATCGCCCGACTCTTCCACGATGGCGTCGATCAACTGGGACGCGGAAGGCTCTTGCGGCGAGGGGCTCATCTCTGTCTTGATCCTCAGGAGTTGACGCCCCACAGGATACTTCCCGCGGATGCGATCATCGAGGGCGATGGACGAGCTCCACCCGCACCCCTCCCCCGCCGGTGACTCCGCCGAGCTGGACGCGGGCGCGGCGGGGTGGTCGGAGCACATTTCCGCCGCCCGTGCGGGCGTCACCCTCCCCCAGCATCCCCTACCCGCGCCCGCCGCGGACGAGCTGGCACCGCCCCCCACGGGGTGGCGTCGCTTCCTGGTGGAGCCCGCCCGCCCGGCGAGCATCCGCGCCCGCCCCGACGCCCCCTGGCTGGCGGTGGGAACCGTCTGCATCGGCGCCTTCATGGGCCAGCTCGACGCCAGCATCGTGACCGTCGCCTACCCCACGCTGCACACGGCCTTCCATGTCGGGCTGGGAGCAGTGACGTGGGTGGGGCTCACCTACCTTCTGGTGCTGGTGGCTCTGGTCACCGCGGTGGGCCGGGTCGCCGACATGATCGGGCACAAGCTCCTCTACACGTACGGGTTCATGGTCTTCATCGCCGGCTCGGCCCTCTGTGGCCTGGCTCCCAGCCTCGGCTTCCTGGACGGCTTCCGCGTGCTCCAGGCGGTGGGGGCGGCGATGCTCCAGGCCAACAGCGTCGCCATCATCGCCCTGGCGATGCCGCCGGAGAGGCTTGGACGAGCCATTGGCATCCAGGGGACGGCCCAGGCCCTGGGCCTGGCCTTCGGCCCCACCGTGGGAGGCCTGCTGATCGCGCTCGGCGGATGGCAGCTGATCTTCTTTGTGAACGTACCGGTGGGGGTGGTCGCCTGCCTGCTGGCCTGGTTCCTGATCCCGCGCAGCCGCCACCTCCAGCGGCGAACCGCTTTCGACTGGATCGGGCTGGGTCTCTTCGTACCGGCGGTCTCGGCTCTCCTGCTGGCCATCACCTCCCTCGCCGATGGCCACGGCGGGGTGTCCGCGGAGGTCGCCCTCCTGCTCGCCGGCTGCGCCATCCTGGGCGGCCTCTTCCTGCTCCGGGAATGGCGGGCACCGGCCCCGATGCTCGACCTCCGCCTCTTCCGGCGGGTCGCCTTCTCCGCCGGCATCGCGAGCGGCCTGCTCTCCTACCTGGTGATCTTCGGGGCGCTCTATGCCGTCGCCTTCTACCTGGAAGACGGGCCGCAGCAGCTGAGCCCCGCGATCACCGGCCTCGAGCTGAGCATCATGCCGGTCGCCTTCGGGATGGTCGCGCCCTTCGCCGGCCGCGCCGCAGACCACCTCGGCGCGCGGGTGCCGACCGTCGCGGGGATGCTGCTCGCGGCGGCGGGCCTGGCGATCCTTGCCCTCCTCCACCCGGCCGGCGCGCTCCTCCTCCTCCCGCTCGCCGGTCTGGGGCTCGGGCTCGGCATCTTCACCCCCGCCAACAACGCGGCCATCATGGTGGCGGCGCCCCGCCGGCAGGCCGGGGTGGCAAGCGGGGTCCTCAACATGACCCGTGGGATGGGCACCGCCATGGGCCAGGCGTTCGCCGCCCTGATCCTGAGCCTGGCCGCCGCCGGCCTGGTGCACCCCTCCGCGCTCGTCAGCGGGTTTGGCGCCTGCGCCCTCTTCCTGGCCGTGGTCGCGCTGGCTGCCGCCGGGCTCGCCGCCCTACGGGGTGGGGCGCTGAGGTGGAAGGGCACCTAGAGCGGGCAGAAGCCGGACGCACCGGTGACCAACGGGATCACATCGGGCCGGGTGGAATCACGGGACGTGGGGTATGGGCGCCGAGGGGGCGCCGGCCGCTGGGACTCCCGGTCGATCGGAGCTCTGCCTCCGCGTGGGGCGCGGGTCGCGCAAACGCCAGGCGATCGCCAGCCCGGCGGGCAGGAATGCCAGGAGCACGAGGATGCTGACGCGCAGGCTCGTCGCATCCGCCAAGGCACCCAGACCGGGCGCGACCAGCCCGCCAACGCTGATCGCCAGCCCGAGCGTCACCCCCGAGGACGTGCCGATGCGCGTGGGCAGGTAATCCTGGCCGAGGGTCACCGTCAGGCTGAACGACTGGAAGAGCACGAAGCCGGTGACCGCAACCGGCAGGAAGACCCACGGCAAGGGTGTGAGCGCGACGGCCAGCAGGCTGACAATGCTCGCCGCCAACGAAACCCGTGTCACAGGGAGACGGCCGAACCGGTCGGCAAGGCGCCCGCCGGTGATCGTGCCGATGGCGCCGAAGCCGACCATGGTCGTGAGCGCCGCCTCACCGAGCCCCTTCCCCCCCCGCAAGCTGGTCCCGACGTACAGCGCCACCAGTGACGTCAGCCCGAAATACACGACGGATCGCAGCATGACCACCGAGGTGAGCCCGATGAAGCCCGGCCAATCGTCCGACAGTTGCGGACGCTGCCCACTCACATGCCGCTCCCTGTGGGGCTCCGGATGGCGCCGCAGCACGACGAAAACGGCAGCACCGGTGATCAGAGCGGGCACCGCCAAGAACACCGTGCCGCCGGTTCCAGGAACGAAGAAGAGCACCGCGAAGACAAACATCGGACCGATCGCGTAGCCCACGTTGCCGCCAACCGAGAAGACGCTCATCGCCTGCTGACTGTCGACACTCGCCGCACGCGCGGCGCGCGCCGCCTCGGGGTGGAACGCGGCCACCCCCACCCCTGCGACGGCGATCGCCAGGAAGGTCAGCGGGTAGGTCTGGGTCAGTCCCGATAGCCCGACGCCAACCCCGGCGACCGTGAGGCCGACCGGCACCAGCCAG
>Ga0181529_10002722_pt1 | contig 20825 bp, 13 predicted proteins | sample PEATcosm2014_Bin_36_FD_119763 | JGI IMG/M metagenome (GOLD analysis project Ga0181529, IMG submission 119763) | Peatland microbial communities from MTU Mesocosm Facility, Houghton, MI, USA - PEATcosm2014_Bin10_30_metaG | ecosystem: Environmental > Terrestrial > Soil > Wetlands > Peat | place... | reverse complement strand
TTCGCGCCGACTTTCGCCATCGTGGGCAAGGTGCACCTGTTTGGTTCCGTTTACACGGACACGCTTTTGGGCGCCTTTTTCCTGGGGTTTCCCTGCCATCACTATTTCGTGGACCAGTTCATATGGAAGCCCAGCAGGGACCGCGCCCTGCGCAGGGATTTGAACATGGAGACGATCGGCGCGGCTCCATCGCAGGCTTGAGCCCGTCCGCCTCGCCTGCCCGCCCGGTATTGGCTTGGCGCGTATCGCGCGGGTGGGCAGGTTGGCCAATCGCCCATGAGCAAGACATCCGCCGCGCTGCACACCAAGGCCCTCGGGATGCTGCTGCTGGCAAACGTATTTTGGGGGTTGAGCTTTCCCCTCATCAAGGCGCTTCTTGTCCTAAACGCGCGCCTCGCACCCGGGAACGCGGCCTTTGCCGTCGCCTGCACGGTGGCACCGCGGTTCCTGATCGGCGCCCTGGTCCTGGCCGCATGGCAGTGCCGTCGGGGAGCCCGCAAACCCGGGGCCGGCGCGGGCGCGGGTCCGCGCCCGTGGTTGACGGGCCAGGAACTCAAACACGGGCTCTTCGTCGGGTCCTTCGGCATCGCGGGGATGCTGCTTCAAAACGATGGCATGCGTTTCACAGCGGCATCGACTTCGGCCTTCCTGACGCAGTTCTACGCGATTCTGATACCGCTGTGGCTCGCCCTGCGCCACAGGCGGAACCCGGGGGTCCGCGTGTGGCTGAGCTGCGCCCTGGTGATGGCCGGCGTCGCAATCCTCGGCCGTTTTGACTGGGGGCAGATGCACCTGGGGCGCGGCGAGATGGAGACCATTCTTTGTTCCGTCTTCTTCATGGTGCAGATTCTTTCCCTGGAAAATCCTACGTTCGCCTCGACCCGGCCGGAAAAGGTGACGCTGGTCTGGCTGGCGCTTGAAGCCGTCGCATTTGGCGCTATGGCGATTGCCTCGGCCCCGAGCGCCGTCTCGCTCATCCGGCCCTGGTGCTTCTCCCCCTGGCTGGGGCTGACCCTCCTGTTGACGATTTTCTGCACGCTGGGGGCCTTCTCGATAATGACCAAATGGCAGCCCAGGATCACGGCCACGGAGGCCGGCCTCATGTACTGCTTCGAGCCGATATTCGGCTCCCTCTTTGCGCTCTTCCTGCCGGGGATTTTCTCCCGCTGGGCCGGCATCGCGTACGATAACGAAGCGGCCTCGGCCAGCCTTATCGTCGGCGGCGGGCTGATCACCCTTGCAAACGTGCTGGTCCAGTTGAGGCCTCCGCCGAAAATCCGGCCTCGGCCCACTGGATAGGGGCGGAGGCTGCGTACTGGCGGATTGCTATTGACCGGCAGACCGGCGTGAGCTCAATCGAACACGTCCAGTGTTAATACAATGAAGAAATTTTGCTTATTACTCTCTTGGCTATTTTCCTGCGCCTTCGCAACCTCCGCATTTTCCCAAGTCGACATCTTCGAAAAGCAGCAGATCTACGTTCAAACGAGCGCTGCAGCCCCCGCCCCTTACACCCAGCTCGGGCCCTACCTGTTTGCGGTCCAGGCGGCGGCCGCGGGCACCCTCACCCCTCCGGGCCTGGCGTCCCAGGCGTTGGTCTACAATTCGAACAAGACCGACTACGAGGCAAGCGGCTCTTTCTCGACGAAGGTGGCCCTCGACGCGAGGTATCCCAATGGCAATTACAAACTGGCCGGCGGAAGCTTCCCGACCGTCACGGTAAATGTGAGCGGCGATCTCTACCCGGTCGCGCCGCAAGTGACCAACGGCACGTGGCAGAACAACGTTCTCGTCATAGACCCGACCCAGAGCTACACCCTTAACTTCAATACATTCACAACATACGGGTCGAGCGGCGTCGGTTCCTACGAAGGTTTCCAGATCTCAAGCGAGAGCGGGAACGACAATGTGAACATCAAGCAGGATTACGCCACAATCCCTGTCGCCGGAGCAACGGTTTCGACCACGCCCTTCACCTCCTACACGCTGCCCGCCCACACCTTGACGGCCGGGCTGCCGTACCGGATCCAGCTTCAGTATTTCACGGTCACCAGTGTGGATACGACGACGATTCCGGGCACGACTGTGGTCGGCGGCTACATGATGTCGCTTGTCGTTTATGTCGTGGGCAAATACTCGCCGTCGATCACGCCGCCAACCATCACGACACAGCCCGCCAACCAGGGTGTTGTTGCGGGCACAAACGCCACCTTCAGCCCGACGATCACCTACAGCGGGTCGGGAACGTCGCCATACGGCAACTTCTATCTATGGTGGTTCATCGATCCGAACTTCGGCCCGACGACGCTCAATCCAAGCAGCAAGTACGTTCTTTTTGGCGGGACCCAGGGTGCGCTGACCATCAATGCGGTCGCGGCCTCGGACGCGGGAAACTACTTTCTTGAAGCCATCAACGGCGGCGGACTCGCACTGAGCCAGACCGTGACCCTGTCCCTGGTTACCGCTGCTCCCTCCATAACAACCCAGCCGGCATCGGTGTCCTTGAATGCCGGGGCAAGCGGCACGCTGAGTGTCTCCGCCACGAACGCCGCATCCTACCAGTGGCAACTGAACGGGGCCAACATCCCCGGCGCGACAAATTCGTCGCTCACGGGGACAAACATCGGCACGACCCAGCGGGGCAATTACACGGTTGTCGTTTCCAACGCCCTCGGGTCGGTGACCTCAAACCCGGCGAGCGTTGCGGTTTCCGTCAACTCATACCTGTACAACATTTCCACCTATGGCTATGTGGGTTCGGGCACCGGCCAGGATTTGGATGCGGGCTACTTCATCTATGGATCGGGCACCAAGAACATCCTGGTCATGGGCGCGGGTCCGAATCTGTCGAATGCCACCAATGGCGGCAGCGCTGCATTTGCCGGCCTGGCCCTCGCCGCTCCGGAACTGACTTTCGATGGCGTATACCCCTCCCCGACTTCCACTCTGGGGACTAATGCGGCCTGGGGCGGCGGACAGACCCTGACCAATGCGATCAAGGCGGTCTACGCCCCTGTGTTCCTGTCCAATTCCAATGACACGGCGATCACCCAGCCAGTGACGGTAAACGGATCCAACGGTTACACGGTGGATGTGACTATCAATAGTGGCGGCCCCGGGCTTGCGCTCGTCGAGGTGGACGACGTCGATTCGTTCAAGGCCCTCCCCACGATCGCGCCAAGCTCATACCTGGCCAACATCTCCACTCGCGGGTATGTCGGAGCGAGCGGCGGATCGGGCAGCGGAACCGGCATAGGCCAGTATGAATACCTGGACGCCGGATTCACCCTCTTTGGCACCACCTCTCAAACCTTGCTGATCCGTGCGGTGGGCCCGTCGCTGAACGGTGCTCCGGCGCCGACCCTGGCCAAGCCCAAGCTGACCCTGTACGACGTCTCCGGAAACGTCATTGCGACCAACTCCGGATGGGGAACCGCCCCGGTCCCGGGCAATTCAACCGTTGCGGCGGGGATCCAGCAGGCGACGACGGCGATCATGAACAGCGTTTATGCCAGCACGATTACCCCGGGCTCCGCGGATTGCGCAATGGTGGTCACCCTGCCGTCAGGAACCGGAGGGCAGGGAGCCTACACCGCCACGGTGACAAGCGCCGACAACACCTCGACCGGGCTCGCCCTGGTCGAGGTCTACAACATCCCGTAACGGTTGCAGTCGTAGGGTAAGACCTGAGACCTCCAGTATTGAAATCGCGGGCACCGCGATTTCAATACTGGAGGCTGAGGTTTTTGGCGTTGCGCCGGCTCAATCGGGGACGGGCAGCGACTCGACGATATCGCCGCGTATCGAGCGCAACGCCCGCAGCGTGACAGCCGCAAGGACGATCACGCCACCCGCGAGCGAAAGGGCGCTCGGCCGCTCGCCGACGGCAAGAAGCACCCACACCGGATTCAGGATTGGCTCTATGACGGGGATGAGAACCGCCTCCAGGGCCGTGACGTGCCTGATCGCTCTTGCGTACAGCCAGTAGGAGGCGCCCAGCTGGACCAGGCCCAGGGCGCCGAGCGAAAAGCAGCCCGCCGGGGACAGCGCCGGGGCGTGCGCAATCCACGGAAGTCCCACGAGGAAGGCGAGCCCGTTGCCGAGAATGATCGATTCGACGGGAGACCCATCCTTCTGGCTGCGCAGCGCAATGGTCATCCCTGCAAAGCAGATGCCGCTCAGGACGGCGATTGCATTGCCGGCCAGATGGCCCGTTTCAAGGCTGTCGGCGAAGAACAGGCCCATGCCGCCCAGAACGGCCGCTATCGTGAACCAGTCATAGCGGGTGGCCCGTTCGCCCAGCAGCCACGCGCCAAAAAGGGCCACCCACACGGGAGCCGTGTATTGGAGGAGGATCGCATTGGCGGCGGTCGTCAGCTTGGTCGCGGTGCAAAATGTGACGGTGCATGCGGCGTAGCCCAGCGCACCCAGAACCTGGCGCCTTGAAAAATGAAAATTGAGGCCGCGGTTCGTTGCCAGAAGAAAGAGGCCGGCTATCAGCCCCCGGCCCCCGGCGACCGCCAGGGGCGGCCACGGCACCGACTTGATGAGCAGACCCCCGAGGCTCCAGCAAAGCGCCGCCAGGACGAGCTGGCCGACGGCGCGGGTGTGCGGGGGATTCTTCAATTCATCCCAATCGCAGATCAAACCCGACCGCGGCGCAAGCAATGCCTATCGCTGGCCCACTACCCTATCGCGCAACGACGACAAACGGAATGGCCGGGAGCGTGTCCAGAAGAAGCGCCTGGCCGTTCGCCGCCCCGCCGGCCTTGGCGGCGTTGCGGACGATATACGTCTGGACGATCAGGTTTCCCGTCATGCCGGGCTTTGCCTTCCCAGCGTCGCAGGCGATCACCAGATCCGCCGGGCCGGGGCCGGGGTTCGGGTCCTGCAGCGAGATCCCGTCGGGCGCATTGCTGAGCTCCAGGCGCAGCCTGCCCTGGGGCGGGTTCGCCGGCATGCCGATTGGCACCCTTCCCGTCCCGCCCGCCGTTATCCTGACCGGGGGCCTGGCGTACACGCGAACGCGCACCCTCGGGAAAGCCCGCCCGACGGTCGCGACGACGAGGGCCTTGGCCGGCACGAGATGCCGGTAGGCGAATGCCTGCATCATGTCCTCCGCGGGAACGGCGTCATGCGTGAGCGTTTGTCCTCCGATTTCAGCCTGCCCCGCAATCTGAAGGAAGGCGGGAGCCTCCAGCGGCCCGAACGGGGCGGAGAGGGTCATCTGAATGCTTTCCTCGTCCGCGGCAATTCGGGCGCCGCTCAGCACTATGCCCCGGGGAGGCTTGAGCAGGGCGAGCGAGACAGGCCCCGTGAACCCGTCCTTGCGCAGGACGTGCACGGTCAGCGGCGTCGAACCGCCGCTTCGCACGTTCAAACCCGAGGGCGTAATCCGCAGCTCGAAGTCGGGTCGCGGCTCGCTCAGGCGAAGGCGATAGGCGTATTCCGGCCCGCCGTTTTGCTGAATGTCCCCGAGATGGATGAAATACGTCCCTTGCGCCGGCAGGACCGCCGCGAGGTACGAATCGGCGTGGTGGGTGTGCAGCCAGTCGGCCTTGTCGTCCATGTCGTCATTATAGGCCAGCTGGCGGCCGGAGGCGTCGGTGAGCCTCAATACCGAGTCCAGCGGCGAATCCAGCCGGCGTGCCATCACCTCGGCGACGATCTTTTGGCCGGCCCTGCCCTCGAACTTGAAAACCTTCCACTGTCCCGGCCGCTCGATCCGGCCGTTGACGATGACGGGAAGCGCCACCGGCTGGGCGGTCGATGGCGTGCGGCCCGATCCCGCGTCGCTTGCCTCCGGGAGCTCATCGAGGCCGAAGGGCATTTCGTTGGAGGCGATTCCGTTGCTGGCGACCGAAAAATGGGCGATTCCCGGCGCTCGGGGCGCCGGGTCCACAACAAGGCTCCGCTGCGGGAGGTTCCAGCCGGTCAATTCGACGGAAGTCGGCCTGCCGGCCGTCCCGCCGAGCGGGTACACGCCAGTGATGAACGGCAGCTCGCCCAGGCTGATCCGGTACACGAAATCTTCCCGCCCGCGGTAGATGGCATCGTTGATCTCGAGCGTGTAGGCGCCGTCGGCCGGCACAATGAACGAGATCACCGGATCGGGGTTGAACCGGAAGGCGTCGCTGTAGGCGAGCTCGCGCCCCTTCGAATCGCGCAGGGTCAATGCGGCCTGAATCCAGCCCGGAACGGCATCGGCCAGGTATGGCATGAGCGACCGGGCGCTCACGGCGGCCACAAGCCGCTGGCCTTTCTTCGCGGAGAATCGGAATCGATCGACTGCGCCGGGGAGGAGCTGCCCGTTGAGGACGGCGGGGATGGCGACCTCCATGGGCGGCTTGCGGTGCGCCGTCGCGGGCTCCGGTTTTGATGCCGTCGGCGGGACGGCGGCGGCGGCCCGCTCTTCGCCGTACTCAGGCAGCTGTCCGACACAAAAGACGAGCGGATTGGAGAGTCCCGCAGCGCTGAGAAGCCGCAATTCCCTTTCACCGGGGCTGGCGTCCGCCGCCAGGGTGACGCGGATCCTCACCGCCTCGGCGATCGCCGGGTTTGGCAGCCGATTTGGGTTCCCCGTCTCGAGCTTTTGGCGAAGTTCGGCCAGGTTGCTTTGGTCCTCGGGCGTCCATGCGGGCTTGGGCGCTGGCGGCGCATTCTGCGGTGGAGGTGCCGTCTGGGTTTGGCCGGTGGGTGAAATGCCCAGCGCCTCCTGCCGCCTTTTTGCGAGTTGCTGCGCCTGCTCAAGCAGGTCGCGAAACTCCTTTTGGGTCATGGGGCGCTCATAACCCACAATGGTGGCTTCCACCCCTCCTCCGGAAAACAGGACGTCGGAGGCGCCGCTGAGGTTCTGGCCGCCGAGAGCCACTTCAAATGTCGTTCCCTGCCTGCCGCCGGCCGGATAGGCGTAGCCGATGTGCGGCGAACCGAGGAATATCTGCGGCTGCGCCGCCGCGGACGTGGCGAGGGCCAGGACCGCGGCCATTTTCGGAAGGGCCCGCCTGAATGCCTTGAAAGTGAGCAAGCCGTTCATGGGCCTTACCTTCCGGTTACATGATCTCGCTCAGGCGTCCGCCGAGTTTCAGTGACTCGTCGGCGGCTGGATAGGCCCGGACAATCCGGCCTTCCGGATGCGGCAGCGCGGCCTCCGGGTCTATTCCCAGCAGTTCATAGAAACTGGCGATCAGATCGCCTGGGTACACGGGCCGGTCCTTGAGTTCCTCGCCCTTGGAGTCGGACGCACCGACGACGCGGCCGCCCTTGAATCCCCCTCCGGCAACCAGGGCGGAGAACACCTTGCCCCAGTGGTTCCGCCCCCCGTTCCACGGCGGTTCCCACATGATCTTCGGCGTCCTGCCGAATTCGCCCGAGCACCAGACGATCGTGCTGTCGAGAAGGCCGCGTTCAGAGAGGTCCTGGAGCAGGGCGGACAGGCCCTTGTCCAATTCCGGCAGCTTGCGCCGCATGATCTGAAAATGCTCCTTGTGGGTGTCCCATCCCTGATAGTTGATCGTCACGAAAGGCACGCCCCGTTCGACGAGGCGGCGCGCGACGAGACAGGACTGGCCGAAGGTGTTCTGCCCGTACCGCTCCCTCAGTTCGGCTTTCTCCCTTGAGGCGTCGAATACCTTTCCCGCATCGCCGAGGATCAGGTCGTAGGCGGCATCCTGGCTGCGCGTATAGGCCGACAGTTCGGGGTCGCGGGGCAGCAGTTGCGGCAGGAGATTCAGCTTTGAAAGCAGTTCGCGTCGGCTCTGCTGGCGGGCCTCGGAGATCCCCGGGGCGACCACTCCCTCGACGGCAAAGGGCGAACGGGCCGGATCCCCACCCGTCGCGAAAGGCTTGTAGCGGGGGCCGAGAAAGCCGGCCTCGGAAAAGCGGCCCTGGAGCTGCGTGAGGACGACGTAGGGCGGAATCAGCCCGCTGTACCCCGCATTATACCCCTTGAAGTAGGACACGACTGCGCCGACGCCCGGATAGACGTCGCGCCCGCCCGCCGCCCTGCCCGTCTGGACGGCATAGGAGGCGGTCTCGTGCGCGAATACGCCGTGCGTCATGCTGCGGATGAGGGCGTATTTGTCCGCGTTCTTTGCCAGAAGCGGCAATTGGTCGATGATGCGGATTCCGTCGACGTTGGTGGACACCGCCTTGTTGAGCGGGCCGGTGTAGTCGGACCCGGCGTCGGGTTTCGGGTCGAAGGTGTCGATATGGCAGGGACCTCCCCACATCCAGATCTGGATGAATGATTTTGCCTTCGCCTTGGGCGCAGGGGCCGCCGCGAAGGCCCGGGTGGCCAGGTGATCGGCCATCAGGACGCCGGCGGCGCCAGCAAAGCCCGCGCGGAGCGCTTCCCGGCGCGTCATTCCCCCGCCGGAGGGCGCGCGGACGCGCCTCCCATCCTCGGGGCAGAACCAGCCTTTTTGACCGTCTGATGGTGTATTCATGTCGTAGATATTACTGTCAATGCCGGTAAAGAAACTCGGCGCTGTTGATCAGGGCCCAGGCGATGTCGATTGCGGCTTCCCGCGGCCGCAGATTGGCCGACCTGGCGTATGCGGCGGCCTCACTGCGCTCCTGCGCGGTCGGAAAACGGGAGAGTATGGCCAGGTACAGCTGGTCGATGACCGGATTCGCCCCTCCGCCGGAGCGGAGGATTGTTTGGATGCCGGGCCCCTGCTGGAGCTTCTGTCGGACATCGGCCGAATTCAAAAGATTCAGCTCCTGCGTCGCCGAGGGATGGTTGTTGCGCTCTAGCTCGAGCCCGGTGTCGCGGGGGGAGCGCCCGAAGGTTTCAAGGAAGGGGCTCGTGATGCTGCCGTCGGGCAGCGCGATCGAACGCTGCTCGACTGGAACATAGGTGAACGGCTCCGGGATCGCGCTCGAGTACGATTCGGTGGTTCCGGTGATCGAATCAAGGGCGTCGATCAGCACCTCTGCGTCCAGGCGGCGCAGGGGGTAAGAGGCGAAATTGGCCGCGGCCGCAGGGTTGTCGCTTTTCGGGATGCACGAGAGCTGGTAGGCTTGGGAATTGAGGATCAGCCGGAATAGATGCTTCAGGTCGTAATGGGCGGCGACCAACTGGTCCTGGAGGAAGTTGAGAAGTTCGGGATTGGACGGAGGATTTCCGGGCCTGATGTCGTCGGGTTCCTGGATGATTCCCCGGCCCATGAGCCAGAACCAAACGCGGTTGGCGATATTGCGCTTAAACCATGGATTCGCCGGATCGATGAGCCAGTCCGCGAACACCTGCCGGGGATCGCGCTCGGGGGACAGTTGCACCCCTTTCCCGTCCGGGAGGATCGCCCTGCTTTGATCCCCCTTCGCGGGGTCCCAATAGACAATCTCCTCCTTCCATTCCTGGGTGCTCTTGTAGCCCACCTGCGAATAGAAGGCGGCCATGCCCGCGAGCCGCTCGGCGGGCCAGTTCTCCGCCCGCTCTCCCATGAAGGTCAGCGCCACCGCGCGCGCGAGGGCGGCAGGGTCCTTCGATTGCACCGCGCGGAAGAAATTGACCGGGGCGACGCGAAAATTGCTGCCGCTCGAGGTCAGCAGGTCCCGCGCAAAGCGGTCATAGGGGACGTTGCTCCTTATCTCCTCGCGGATCCAGTGGTGGTAGGCCTGGGCAGCATCCGGCCAGAGGTTCACTGGGAACTCAGCCTTCACCTTGAGCAGGTCGCACCACTTCATCGCCCAGTAGTCCGCGAATTCGTCGCGCTGCAGGAGCCGCTCGATGAGCGCCCGGCGCTTGTCGGGATTCCCATTGAGTATGAACTGCCGGGCCTCGGCCGCGGTCGGGAGGGTTCCGATGACATCAAGATAGGCCCTGCGCACGAAGGCCGAGTCCGAGCAAAGGTTCGCTGGAGGAATTCCCAGCTCGGCGAGCCGCCCGAACACGATGCTGTCGATTGGATTGGTCGGCGAGGATGCAGCCGGGCCGTCATAGGGAGATGCGGCTCCCGCCGGCGGAGAAAATTGGATGACCGCCGCAAGGAAGATTGTGTGTAGGAGGAAAAAGGAGCGCATGCGGAACGGCCTGAAGCGCCCGTCGGGGTGCGAAAGGATCCAAGCTTAACGACGCTCAGGATCATGCCGGGTTACGGCCCGTGGCGGCGGGCAGCCGGCAGGCCGTGTCCCGGTCATGCACCCGTGCCCAGTCGCCTGTCGAACTCGTGGGCGAGCGTGAGATGGCCGGAATCCTCGGCTCACGATCCGTCCCCTATCTGAGGACGGAGTCCATCCGGACAACCCCTTGCCGGACGCCGAATTATGAGACTAGACGGACGCTCGGCTCGGGCGGCGCGGGAGGCTCGCGCCCTTCTCGAACAGCCTTGACAGCATCTCAAGTGCAACAAATATTGTCTCACATGAGAACAGCCACTTTTGACAGCGCCCTGTCCAACCCGCTGGAGCTGCATGGATTCATCCAGGCGGGCTTGCCAGTCAATGTTGTCGCCCACATCGCCGCCGGTCTTGGACTAAGAGTCGACGAGTTTGCCGCCCTGTGCGGCATGAGCCGGGCCACATTCCATCGGAAGAAGACAGCCAAGGCCAGGCTCGGACGCATGGAGTCTGACATGGTGGCGCGCTATGCGTCGCTGTTGAATCACGCCACTGAGGTATTTTCGGACCCCGAGGCGGCCGGAAAGTGGCTTCGCGAGCCACAGATTGGACTGGGCGGCGCGGTGCCGATTGATTTCGCGCAGTCCACGCAAGGTTATCAGGAAGTCGAAAAGCTCCTCACTCGAATCGACTATGGCGTTTATGCCTGACGCGTGGCGCATCGACAGCGAGAAGTGGAAGGCTTCGACGTTTTCCGGGTTTGGGGCGGCGGCGGCTGGCGGTCGCTGGAACCCGGCCGGAATGAATGTCGTCTACGTCAGCCAGCATCTTTCCACGGCGTCCATTGAGAAACTCGTGCACCTGCCTAAACCCATCCCGCCGACCATGAAATTCATCAAGTTCCCGATCATGTTCAGCGGTGTTGCGATTGAAAGACCGCCGATCTCGACCTTGCCGGCGAATTGGCGGGCGGAACCGGTGGCTGCGGACTCTCAGCGGTTTGGGGAAGCTTGGTATCGCCGCGGTGCGACGGCAGTCCTTGCGATCCCGTGCGCACTGATTCCTGAGGAGGAGAACTACGTCATTAACCCTGCCCACCCCGATTTCAAGAGGCTGGATATCGGACTCCCAGAGCCTTTCACTTTCGACCCTCGGTTGGCGAAGCTTATCAGCCCATGAACTGGCGTGGGGCGGCCACGGCCGCCTCCGGCAGTCGCATGGCCGGCGTCCGGCGTGTTTTCTTCTTGGCGCCCTGAATGCTTTGCGCACAGCTAAGTTGGCCATTTCTATGGCGGGTTGAAAAAGGCGACGCGCCGCTCAACCCGCGGAACGGACCAGCTGCTCAACAGACCCCATGGCCAGATACACCCGATTCGGCTCAACGCCAAGCTGAAGGAAACCATGCTTTCGATAAAAGCCCAGGGCAGTTTCGTTCTTCGCTTCGGCAACGACCGTACATCTCAAGACGGATCGCGTCCATACCACATATAACGCCTTTCCTCTCATACTTACGTAACATTTTATGAACCGCCACCTTCCTACAAGCAATTACAGAGTTCGAGCAGGTACTCGCTGCAGGAATCCCCGGGCGGCGACAAAGTCTTTGCTTGACACTGTAGCACAATGCTACAGCATTGCTGGCAATGAGCACCATCCCACTCCGCATCGATACCGATTTGGTCAACGAGGCCCGCGAATCAGCCGCGTTGATGGATCGGACGCCGACGGCGCAGATCGAGTTCTGGGCGAAGCTGGGTCGGGTCATGGAGGGTGTGCTAACCCATGATGCCATTGTGACCGTGAAGGAGGCTTCGCGGGTCAAGAATCTCGATGAGCTGCTGGCCATGGCTTCCACCCCCGATGGCAAGAAACGGGCCCTGGCCGTGATTCACCGCCACAAAGGGCCGACCTACAGCGCCGATCCGAGTGAGCCCGGAGTGCTGATCGAGTCGATGCCTGACGGTGCCAGGCGCCGTGGCAGGTTCGTCAACCGCCGTTTCACGGCCTTGGCGGCAGTGAAGACGGAATGAGCGCGCCGATCCTCGTTGTCTTGGCAGGTCCCAATGGCGCCGGGAAGTCAACTTTCTATCGCGCATTCCTTCGCAGGTCGGATATCCAATACCTGAACGCCGACGACATCGCTGCCAAGGTGGATCTACCGGTGGGTGATGCGGCCCGTGCTGCCGATGCCCTCCGGGCCGAATTGCTGAATATGGGGGAGTCGTTTATCACGGAGACCGTTTTCTCTGACCCGGTGGGCGCCAAGCTTCAATTCATGCGGGACGCCATCGCGAAGGGCTACTCCGTCACCCTGATATATATTGGTTTGGCCGGACCCGATCTCTCCGAAGCGCGGGTGGTCCAAAGAGTGGCTGAAGGGGGGCATGACGTTCCGTCAGAGCGGTTGCCGCGCCGCTATGAGCAGTCACTCCTAAACCTTCAGGCCGCATTGGCATTCGTGCCGAAGGTGCGTGTGTACGACAATTCCTCGGACGAAGAACCCTTCCGCCTCGTGTACGAGAGGGATGGCAGCCGCACCAACGGGGTTGATCCTCTTCCGGAGTGGTTGGCCAAGGTACTGGCCTAAGTCTTTGGGGTTGTCCGATTCCTATCGAGGCGATTTTCACTAACGATCCGCCTCAGTTTCCTGCATCGATCGCCTTCAGGACGATGCCGGGCGTCAGGATTTCCGGCAGGATCACCGGCTCGCTCCTGCCCGGAAACCATATCAAGTCAAAAGGCACCGCATTCCTGTCATATCGGGCCAGTTCGGCGGAAATCTGCGGGTCCTTGTTGGTCCAGTCGCCGCGCAGCGTCGCAATCCCCTTTTCCCGGAAGGTGCGCAGGACCTCATCCGAGTGGAAAACAACTCGTTTGTTCGCCTGGCACGTGGCACACCAGCGCGCCGTGAAATCGACGTAGACGATCCGGCCATCCCCGCGCAGCTTTCCCAGCGCCTCCGGGCTCCATTTTTCCCAGGTGATATCGGTTGGCGCCGCGGGCTCGGGCCATCCGGTCCATGCGCCGAGCGCAATTAGCACCACCGCCGCAAGAAACCCGAATCGCGCGCGGCCTGGGGATGCCCCGAAGCCATGCCATTTGCCGTATGCCCAAACACCCATGGCGATCAGGACAAGGCCGATGAAGACGCCCAGGAGCCCGTACTCAGACACCTGGCCGGCCATCACCCAGAGCAGATAGGCGACCGTGGCGTAGATGGGAAATGCCATGAACTGCTTGAAGGTCTCCATCCATGCGCCGGGCCTGGGCAGCACGCGCACGGCCCCGGGAAAGATCGAAAGGAGCAGGTACGGGGTTGAAAGCCCGATCGCGATCACCGTGAAGACGAGAAACGACTCGATCGGAGAAAGGGTCAGGGCCGCACCGAGGGCCGGCGCAAGAAAAGGGGCGCTGCAGGGTGTGGCGACGAGAGTCGCAAGGACCCCTGTGAAGAACGATCCGCCGAGGCCGGTGCGCGACTGGAGGCCCGAGCCGATGGCGGTGGCCCCAAGTCCAAACTCGAAGACTCCGCTCAGGTTCAGGCCAAAGACGAGCATCACCGCGCTCAGCCCAAAGACGAAAACGGGGGATTGAAGCTGGAAGCCCCACCCGAGCTGGTCGCCGCCTGCGCGAAGCGCGACCAGGATTGCGACCAGCACCCAGAACGAAAGAACGACTCCCGCCCCGAATACCAAGCCGTGAAGCACGACCTTCCGGCGTTCTTTTCCGGCCTGGTTGACGAAGCCCAGGATCTTGACGCCGAGAACCGGAAACACGCAGGGCATGAGGTTCAAAATCAGCCCGCCGGCAAAGGCGAGAAGGAGCGTGGCGGCCAATCCGCGGGAAGCGCCTCCGGCTCCGCCAAGGGCCGCCTGGCCCGCCGCCGGCAGCGGCCCATCGCGCAGGGGAATCTCGACCCGAAGTCCCGGGCGGCCCCCATCCGGCGCCCACCCGCTTCCGGAGGTGAGAACCCCCAGCAGTCGCGCGGCCTTGGCCGGACCGTCCGGGGAGAGGACAAGCGTCAGCTCGACCCCACCCTTGCCGTCATCGGCAACCGCCTGCGGCTGGTCGTAGGCGACGAGGTTGTCGTCGGAAAAGAAGTGAATGTCCCTTGGCGCATGCGTCCCTGCATTGGCCGCAACCGGCATTGCGCGAAGGACGACCGATCTTCCCCGTCGGATCGCGCTCAGCGACCAGGCCGGATCGGGCCGCGGGAGGGTTTCGACGACTGCCGTGATTCGCGCACCCCATTGCGGATCCGGAACAGGGGCGCTGTCCGTGACGGGCAGGGAAAGCGAGACGGCATCTTCGCCGGGTTTGCAGACATCCCGGCACATGAGCCAATCGGCGGTTGCCGCGAGGGTAACCTGCGCCCCGGGTTGGAGGCTTGCGGGCGGACTCAGTTTGACAGGCAGGAGCAAGTCGCCCTCGTAGCCGTTGCCCGTGACCCCTCCCTTGTCGTCGGTGAGCACTTCGGGCGAGGGCCACTGGATTTCGCCGGCCTTCCATCCCGGGGGAAGCTTCCATTCGAGCGTGGTCGCAAGCCCGGTGCCTGGGTTTTGCCAGTACGTGTGCCAGCCCGGTTCATGCTCCAAACGCAGGGCGATCGTGAAGGCCCTGCCCGGCTGGATCGATGTTTCAGACGAAACGAGCGAGGCATGCACCTGCCCCCGCACATCCGGCAGAAGTGCCTGGGTCAGCAACAACAGGCCCGCGCATGCGGAGCCAACGCGTCTCATGGGCCTGATCATGCAAACCTGCGCCTGGGATGCAACACGTTGAAACATTATTGACGGCCGCCCGTCCGCCTAGTCTGCATCCATCACAAAACCGATGAAGATTGGGCAGGATTCGTCGGAATTTGTGATGGATGCAGGCTGGATCCCGGTTGCAGCGAGCCCGGCAATCCCTACGATGCGCAAAATTTTTTTTGCCTTGCCCTTGGATATTCAACCGCATCCCGGATTGAGCCCGACTGAAAACATCGCATTGTGGCTGTCGGGACTGGCTGTCGCCGCCTGCGCCGCCCTGGGCATTCGCCGGCGATTGGGCGCAATGCGCCCGAAGAGTCGGGAACTGGAGCGTCTCGTCCGGGATCGCACACTGGAGCTTGAGCGCTCCGGTGCCGCGCGGGAGGAGTTCGTCGCAAACGTCGGCCACGAAATCCGCAACCCGCTCAATGGCGTCATCGGACTGGCCTTCGCCCTCGAGCAAACGGAGCTCGATCCGGGCCAGCGCCACCAGCTCGGGATGATGCGCCGGTGCGCCGAGCATCTGTCCTCGCTGATCGGCGACTTGCTGGATCAATCCCAGGTCCACGCCCGCACGATTCCGGTCCTGGCCGAGGCCTTCGATCTCCAGGAGGTGATGGATTCGGTCCGCGCCGTCACCTACGAGGAGAGCGCCGCCGCGGGCATTCCCGTGGACATTTCGGTCGATCGGTCCGTGCCCCCGGTTCTTGTGGGCGACCGCCACCGGATCCAGCAGGTGCTGATCAACTATGTTGGAAATGCGCTTAAGTATGCCGGCCGCGGCCGCGTTACCTTGAGCGCCCGCGCCGTTCCGATCCGGCACCCGGGGATCGAGGTCACCTTCACGGTGGCGGACGAAGGTCCGGGTTTGTCGACGAGCGAGAAGGCGGCCCTGTTCAGCAGGCGGGAAAGGGACAACGCCGCGCAGACGCAGAATCCCTGCGGAGCCGGGGTCGGCCTCGCGGTCTGCAGGACCCTAGCTGATAGGATGGGCGGGGTGGCCCTGGTGGAGGGCGATGTCGGCGCCGGCGCCCGATTCATCCTGCGTCTGCCGCTTTTGGAGCCGGCCATCGGCGATGTCGCCAGCGGGCCGTCTCCTGTCCCGTATTGTTTCCGGACACCCGCCCTTGTGGTTGAAGACCAGGAATTCAATTCGGCCGGGCTGGTTGCCATGCTCCTCAGGCTGGGCATAAACGCAGAGGTCGCCAGAAGCGGCGAAGAAGCGCTCCGCATGGTAGCGGAAACCGATTACCTGCTGGCCTTTGTCGATTGCGCACTGCCGGGGATGAGCGGACCCGAGCTGACGCGCGCAATCAGGCGGACGGAGGGGCCGGCCACCCATCTGCCGATCATCGCGACGACAGCCGATGCCACTGTAAAGGCCGCCGAGGATTGCAGGGCAGCCGGCATGGACGGATTCATCGGCAAGCCGGTCACCTTGCCCAGGCTCAGCACTTCCGTCTTTAATTGCCTAAACCCCGTCGGGAAAGCGCCTTTTGCATTATTCGCAGGACCGGACGCGGGCCTTTCCGCGCCCTACCGCCTGGATACCCTGCGTTACATAGCCAACGACGTACCCGCGGAGTTCAAGCGGAGGCTGGGTGCCTATGTGAGAGAGCTGAATGCGTACGTCGATGAGATCGCTTCTTCTGTGAATTGCGGAAGTTTCGAGCCATTCCAGCGCGCCGCCCACAAGATTGTCGGACACCTCTCCATCATTCAACATGCCCGGCTAATCGTCATCGCCCAGCAGATTGAGGAAGCGGCGGTCAACAGGAGCCTTGCTGAGGCCCGTTCCAAGGTCATTGAATTGACCGACGGAGCTCGGGAAGTCAGTAACGCTCTCCTGGCGGTCGCTGCGATCACCAATTGAGGCGCTTCTCGAACCGTTCAGCCCTTCTCCATTGTCACCTTTTACCAAAAACTTGCGTCTGTCGTCCGGGATGCTGTTCTGCCGGGCAATCTTTGCCGCTGCAGATTCGCAATTCCATAGCTGTCCAACGAGTAACCGATGAGCCATGTACCGACCCCAGAAATCCACCCGGAATCAACGCCCGGCGATCGCCGAAGGCGTCGCCGCATCTTCCTCCTTGTCGCCGCGGTGATATTGGCTGGGTGCGGCGTCATATACTGGAAGACCCATACAGGAGTCGAAGTTAATCAGAGGCAGGGCGGCCGCGGCGGTGGTGGCGGTTTCGGACGCTTCGGCATGATGAATGGACCTCTGCCCGTTGTCGCCCAACCCGCGGTCAAGGGCGACCTGGATGTCTACCTGAACGGTCTTGGTGCGGTGACTCCGCTCGCCACCGTTACGATCCGAACCCAGATCAGCGGCCAGCTCATCGAAATCCACTTCACGGAAGGCCAGATGGTCGCGAAAGGCGACTTGCTGGCCGTCATCGATCCTCGGCCCTACCAGGTAGCGCTCGAACAGGCGCAGGGCCAGCTCCTTCAGGCGCAGTCCCAGCTCAAGGAGGCACAGGTCGATCTCGCCCGGTACGAAAAGCTCGCCGTCGAGGACTCCATCGCCGGGCAGCAGGTCGATACCCAGAGGGCGCTGGTCAGCCAGTTTGAGGGTCTCGTGCAGGTCGACAAGGCCGCGATAGACAGCGCGACACTCAACCTGACCTACTGCCACATCACGGCTCCGATTCCGGGCCGTGTCGGCCTTCGCCAGGTCGACCTCGGCAACTACGTCACGCCCGGCGATGCCAACGGTCTTGTGGTGCTGACACAATTGAAACCTATCGCCGCTATCTTCACCCTTCCGGAGGACAACATCCCGAGCGTTGTCGCCCGCGTGCATTCGGGGGCGCAGTTGCCGATAGACGCCTACGACAGGACCCAAACCCACAAGGTGGCGGCCGGCATCCTCTCGACGATCGACAACGAAGTCGACCCCACGACGGGAACCTTCAAGCTCCGCGCGCTCTTCCCCAACGACGACGAGAGCCTGTTTCCGAATCAATTCATCAACATCCGGATGCTGCTCACCATCGACAAGGGCGCTACCGTGATCCCCACTTCCGCGATCGAGCGCGGGCAGCAGGGGGCATTCGTCTATGTCGTGCAGCCGGACGACACCGTCACATCGCGAGCGGTGACCCTCGGAACGACGGAGGGGGAGCGCGTGGCGGTGCTCACGGGGCTCGCCGTCGGCGAACGCGTTGTCGTGGACGGCGCCGACAAGCTGAAGGAAGGCATGCAGGTGATCGTCCAGACTTCCGAATCCGGCACGGGAACCACCCCACCCGCTCGCAGGCGCCGCAGCGCCGGCGGAGGGGATCCCGGAGCTAAAACGGGCCCCGAGACTTCCACAAGCGGCCGGAACTGAGGCCACGTGAGCCCTTCCCGGATCTTCATTCTGCGGCCGGTGGCCACGACGCTGCTCATGGCGGCGATCATGATCGTCGGCCTGGTCGCCTTCCGCTTCCTTCCGCTGTCGGCGCTGCCGGAGGTCGACTACCCGACGATCCAGGTGCAGACCTTCTACCCTGGGGCAAGCCCCGACGTGATGACCTCGTCGGTGACGGCTCCCCTCGAGCGCCAGCTCGGGCAGATGCCCGGCCTGAAGCAGATGTCCTCGACCAGTTCGGCGGGCGCCTCGGTCATAACCCTTCAGTTCAGCCTGGACTTGAGCCTCGACGTCGCGGAGCAGGAAGTGCAGGCGGCCATCAACGCGGCCGGCAACCTCCTTCCGGCCGACCTTCCCGCGCCGCCCGTGTACGCAAAGGTCAACCCGGCGGACACGCCGGTCCTCACGCTGGCCCTCACCTCGAGGACGATCCCGCTGACGGAGGTCGAGGACCTCGCCGACACGCGCATCGCGCAGAAGATTTCCCAGTTGCCGGGAGTCGGCCTCGTGAGCATCGGCGGCGGCCAGCGGCGGTCGATCCGGATCCGGTTCAATCCCCGCGCCCTTGCGGCCTACGGCCTCAATATCGACGACATGCGCTCGACGATCAGCAACGGCAACGTCAACACGGCCAAGGGGAATTTTGACGGGCCGTCGCGCGCCTACACGATCAATGCGAACGACCAGCTTCTGTCGCCCGAGGAGTACAAGTCCCTGGTTCTCGCCTACCGCAACGGGGCGCCGGTCCGGCTCTCGGACATCGCCACCGTCGAAAGCGCCCCGGAGAACACAAAGCTCGCGGCCTGGGTCAATTCGACTCCGGGGATCATCCTGAACATTCAGCGCCAGCCCGGGGCGAATGTCATCAGCGTCGTCGAGAGCGTTCGCGAACTGCTGCCGGCCCTTCAGGCGGTCCTTCCCTCCGCCATCAACATGGAGGTGCTCACGGACAGGACGGTGACCATCCGGGCCTCGATCTGGGACGTCGAGCTTGAGCTGACGCTGGCCGTGATTCTGGTCGTCGCGGTCATCTTCGTGTTCCTGCGCAACATCCCCGCCACGATCATCCCGAGCCTCTCCGTCCCCCTTTCGCTCATCGGAACCTTTGCGGTCATGTACCTGCTCGGGTTCAGCCTCAACAACCTTTCGCTCATGTCGCTGACGATCGCGGCGGGCTTTGTCGTCGATGACGCCATAGTCATGATCGAAAACATCGCCCGCTACGTTGAGAAGGGCGATTCGCCGATGGAGGCCGCCCTCAAGGGCTCCGAGCAGATCGGTTTCACGATCATTTCCCTCACCGTCTCGCTCATCGCCGTATTGATTCCGCTGCTTTTCATGGCCGATGTCGTCGGCCGCCTGTTCCGGGAGTTCGCGATCACTCTCGCTGTCACGATCCTGATCTCGGCCGTCGTCTCCCTGACGCTCGTGCCGATGATGTGCGCCAAGCTCGTCCGCCACCGCCCCGAATCCGAGGAGGCCGCCTGGAGCCGGAAGGCGGGCGCCTGGTTTAACGCCGTGATCGCCTGGTACGGCAAGGTGCTCAACTGGGTTCTGGACCACCAGCCGCTCACGCTCGCCGTCGCCGTGGGGACCCTCGTCCTGACGATCGTCCTGTACATCGTCGTTCCGAAGGGGTTCTTCCCCCTGCAGGACACGGGGGTGGTCCAGGTGATCACCGAGGCTCCACAGACCGTCTCGTATGCGGCCATGGCAAGGCGCCAGGAGGCCCTCGCGGTGGCCCTCCTGCGCGACCGCGACGTCGAAAGCCTTTCGTCATACATTGGCGTCGATGGCACCAATACGACCATCAACACCGGCCGGATGCTCATCAACCTGAAGCCCCGCGAGGAGCGAAAGGGGACAGCCGCGGCCATGATCAGCCGCCTCCAGTCCGAGGCGGCGGCCGTCGAGGGAATCACAGCCTACCTCCAGCCGGTCCAGGACCTGACGATCGACGACCGGGTGAGCCGGACGCAGTATCAGTTCGTGGTCGAGTGCGCCGATCCCGCCCTGCTCGCCAAATGGATCCCGCTGCTGATGGCCCGCCTGGCGCAGGCGCCGGAACTCACCGAGGTCGCAACCGACCTCGCCGAGCAGGGGCTTGCGGCTTACATCAACGTCGACAGGGACACGGCCGCCCGCTTTGGCATCACGGCGGCCACGATCGACAACGCCCTGTACGACGCTTTCGGGCAGCGGATCATCTCCACCATCTTCACCCAGTCCAACCAGTACCGGGTGATCATGGAGGCCTCGCCCGACCTGCAGAAATCGCCCTCCTCTCTTTCGGAGATCTACGTGCCCTCATCCTCGGGCGGACAGGTGCCGCTGACGGCTATCGCCCGGATTGAGGAGCGCCCTGAGCCGCTCCTCATCAATCACATGGGCCAGTTCCCGGCCAACACGATTTCATTCAACGTCCCGGCCAACGGCTCGCTGGGGGCGGCGGTCAAGGCGATCCGCGCGGCCGAGTTGGACGCGGGCATGCCGGCGAGCATCGTCACGAGTTTCCAGGGCGCGGCCTCCGCCTTCGAGTCGTCCCTGTCCAACGAGGTGTTCCTGCTTTTGGCCGCCGTCCTGACGATGTACATCATCCTGGGCGTACTCTACGAGAGCTTCATCCACCCGATCACGATCCTCTCGACGCTGCCCTC
>Ga0181529_10002719_pt1 | contig 20836 bp, 19 predicted proteins | sample PEATcosm2014_Bin_36_FD_119763 | JGI IMG/M metagenome (GOLD analysis project Ga0181529, IMG submission 119763) | Peatland microbial communities from MTU Mesocosm Facility, Houghton, MI, USA - PEATcosm2014_Bin10_30_metaG | ecosystem: Environmental > Terrestrial > Soil > Wetlands > Peat | place... | reverse complement strand
TCGAGCTTTGGCACGGGCGTGGCATGTAGCATCCGCGAGTTAATTCCCCCCGCACAGATTTGGTTAGAATTTGAATCGCCTCCGCGAGCGGATACGGAGGTTCGCTTCAGTTCTGTTGGCGCCGGTGGAGGCGACGACGCGCCAAGCGCGAGCGCCGCAAGCCTTCGCGGCGCGCGCCCCATTCGCGGCCCTGTCCCAGTTGCGTTGGCGCGCCCCGCGACAGCGGCCTCGGCAGCGCAACCGGAAGGACGAGGTCGCGCGTTCGCGAGTGGCGCGCGCGCCTCACGACCCGCCCGACGCATTGCTCCTGACTCGGATGTTGCAGTCTCCGCACAAATGACTGCGACCAAGCGTCGCGCCCGCCTTCAGGCCGAGTCTCGGGTTTGGAATTCGTGGCGCCGCGGAGAGAGAGAGCGAGAGGGCTGCGCCGTTTTCCGTGACGGATGAAGGGCGAGAGGAGAGTCTCCCGGCCGCCCGTCATGGAGAATGATCATGACCCAGGTTAAGAAGATCGTGCTGAGCTTGTCTCGCGACATCCCTTTCAACAAGTTGCGGCTCAGCCAAGCCAACGTCCGGCGGATCAAGGCCGGCGTGTCGGTCGAGGAGCTGGCCGAGGACATCGCGCGGCGCACGTTGTTGCAGAGCCTCACCGTACGGCCGATCCGCGACGCCGAAGACGAGGAAACCGGCCTCTACGAGGTCCCGGCGGGCGGGCGCCGTTACCGCGCGCTGGAGCTTCTGGTGAAGCAGAAGCGCCTCGCCAAGACCGCGCCGATCCCCTGCGTGGTTCGAGAAGGCGGAATCGCCGAGGAGGACAGCCTCGCCGAGAACATCCAGCGCGCGCCGCTCCATCCCCTCGACCAGTTCCGCGCCTTCCAGGCTCTGCGCGAGAAAGGCCAGTCCGAGGAAGACATCGCCGCTGCGTTCTTCGTCACCCCTGCGGTGGTGAAGCAGCGCCTCAGATTGGCGTCCGTCTCGCCGAATTTGCTCGAAGCCTACGCCGAGGATCGCCTCACCCTCGACCAGTTGATGGCCTTCACCGTCAACGCCGACCACGAGCGCCAGGAGCAGGTGTTCGAGCGGCTCGGCCAGACTTGTTCCAAGGAGCCGCACGTCATTCGCCGCATGCTGACCGAAGGTTCTGTGCGCGCCGGCGACAAACGCGCGCTGTTCGTCGGGCTCGACGCCTACGTGCAAGCCGGCGGCGTCATCCTGCGCGATCTGTTCCAAGGCGACGACGGCGGCTGGCTCCAGGACGCCGCACTTCTCGACCGACTCGTCGCCGCCAAGCTCGAAGCCCAAGCCGACCTGGTGCGCGCCGAGGGGTGGAAGTGGATCGAGACCGCGACCGATTTCCCCTATGGCCACACATTTGGACTGCGTCAGTTTCGCGGCGTGACCATCGACCTCACCGCCGAAGAGCAGACGGCGCGTGACGCATTGCAGGCGGAAATGGATCGCCTGGAGGAAGCCCACGCGAACGCCGACGAGTTGCCGGATGACGTCGATCGGCGGCTCGCTGAACTCGAAAGCGCCCTCGCCGAGTTCGACCGCCGGCCGCTGCGCTTCGATCCTGCGGAGATCGCCCGCGCCGGCGCCTTCGTCAGCATCGACGGTTCCGGCGGACTGCGGATCGAACGCGGGTTTGTTCGACCGGAAGACGAGGCGCCCATCCAGTCGGAGGCGCCCGAAGACGAAAGCGACGCCAATCTCGCCGAGCAACCGGCCCGGGCGATTCACGCCGATTCTGAGGGCGACAGCGCGGCATCCGACCGTCCTCCCGCGCCGCAAGCGCAGGAGGAGGACGAGGGCCTGAAGCCGATCCCCGATCGGCTGATGAGCGAACTGACCACACATCGGACCCTGGCGTTGCGCCACGCAATCGGCGAGCGTCCCGACCTCGCCTTCCTCGCCGCGCTGCACGCGCTCTGCCTCAAGGCGTTCTTCCGCTACGCCCAGGACACCTGCGTCGACCTCGATCTGAGGAGCGTCGCCTTCGCCAGTCCGCCGCCCGGCCTACAGGACAGCGACCTGGCGACGGCCTTCAACGCCCGCCATCAAGCGTGGGTCGAAGCGTTGCCCAGGGAGCCGAACGAGTTGTGGGAGGCCCTAGCCGCGTTCGACGGCGAAAGCCGTCAGGCTTTGTTCGCCCATTGCGTCGCCCTTTCCCTCAACGCCGTCTTCGAGCCCTACAACCGCCGGCCGCGCGCGCTGGCGCATGCCGATCGGCTCGCCGAGGCGCTCGATCTCGACATGGTCGCCGTCGGCTGGCAGGCGACCGTCGAGACCTTCCTCGGCCGCGTCACCAAGGCCCGGATCGTCGACGCAGTGCGGGAAGCGCGGGGCGAACAGGCCGCCCGGCTGATCGAGCCGATGAGGAAGGGCGAGATGGCCGAAACCGCGGAGGTGCTGCTTGCCGGAAGCGGTTGGCTGCCCGAGCCGCTGCGCACGCCGAGTCGCGCTCTTCAACGGCCCGCGGCGCCGGCGGCGATCGAGCCGCCGGACCGGAGCGTCGACCCGAACGTCGCGCCGCCGACCGCCGACGGCTATGGCGACGGCGCCGCCGACCCCGAAGACGAGCCGTCGGCTGACGACGAGCCGGATCCGACAGACGCTGACGCGCCCGGCGCCTGTCCGATCGCCGCCGAATAGCAAACGCGCAACGCACCCATCCTCGAGGCCCGCCGGCGACGGCGGGCCTTTTTCGTCCGAGGCCAGCCATGTCGGGAGCCGCTTCCGAATTGGCGCGCCGTCTCTCCGCCAACGCCGAGACGGCATGCCGCGAATATCTCTCCAACGGCCGCCGCCAGGGCCGCTACTGGGTCGTCGGCGACGTCCGCAACGCTCCCGGTCGTAGTCTCTATCTCAGGCTGACCGACGCCACGTCCGGCAACGGCACCGCCGGCAAATGGACCGACGCAGCGACCGGCGAACATGGCGATCTGCTCGACGTCATCCGCACGCGCTGTGGCTTCGCCGACCTCGGCGAAGCGATGGCCGAAGCCCGCCGCTTTCTCCGACTGCCGCAACCCGAGACGAGGTCGTTCGATCGACCGGCCGCGCGGGCGCCGCGCGGGTCATCGGAATCGGCGCGGCGCCTCTTCGCCATGTCGCGACCGATCGCCGGCACGATCGCCGAAGCCTACCTGCGCGCTCGCGGGATCTCGACCTTATCCGGCGTCGCAAGCCTGCGCTTTCACCCCCGCTGCTATTGTCGTTCAGACGCGCATTCCCCGACCCAAACCCGGCCGGCGATGATCGCCGCCGTCACCGATCTCGACGGCGCAATCACCGGCGTCCTTCGCACCTGGCTCGATTGTTCGGGACGCGACAAAGCTCCGATCGACGCGCCAAGGCGAGCGATCGGCCGTCTCCTCGGCAACGCCGTTCGCTTCGAACCGCCGAATCGTCCGCACGATCACGCTGGCCACGACGTCATGATCGCCGGCGAAGGCGTCGAGACTGTGCTATCGCTGCGTTGCGCGGTGCCGACCCTGCCGATGGCGGCGGCGCTCTCGGCTGCGCATTTGGCCGCCCTCATCTTGAGGCCGGCCGTTCGCCGACTTTACGTCGCCCGCGACAACGACGCCGCCGGTTATCGCGCGACGATGGGATTGATCGAGCGGGCGAAGGCGGCAGGCGTCGAAGCCATCGCACTGTCGCCGACGCTCAAGGACTTCAACGACGACCTCCGGGCCTTTGGGCTTAGCGCCCTTCGGGCCGCGCTTGCGCGCCAGATTGCGCCTGAGGACGTCGTTCGCTTTCTGGACTCGCCGTGAGAAGTCGCAAGGGGAATGTGACCCACGCCGCGGCGCGCGACCTTCCGTCGCCTCGGATCTCTGCGCCTCCCGTCTCGTCGACCGGGACCGCGCCCAGGCCTTCCTTAGAGGGCGACCGATGCGGCAGGCGGCGCGGATCGGCAATGGCTCAGGGCCGACTATTTTCCGGCGCGCCCTCGAGGGGGCGCTTTCCATCGCCAGGCAAAATAGCCGGCCCCCGCCATCCTTCGCTCCGCTGCGGCCGCGCGGGGACCAGCCCCGCGCGGTGCCGGTCTGCGCCGCCCGCCGCGTTTCGTCGCCAGGAAGGCCGCGATGGGCGCGGCCGATCCGACGAGAGGGAGCTTCCGACATGACCGACCGCGACGACATCGACTTCGAACCGCCGCACGTATCCTCCCCGACCGAACGTTTCCTCGACGAACTCCAACTCTACGGCTATCGCCCTTTTGACGCCGAACCCGACCCGAGGCCGCTGCCCGAAGCGCAGACCGTCGCCGGCGCCGTCGCGGACGTCTTCGACGCCCTCGTCGCCGCCCTGAGCGACACCCGCCTCGAACCCGACCTCGCCAGCTTGCTGTGGTCGACCGTCAACCTTTTCCATCGCGCCGGCGCCCGGATCGAACGCCAACTCGACGACAACGAACAAGCCCAGCGGCAGAGCCAGAAGGAGCAGGACGGATCCGAAATCCGCTCGGTCGATCTCGAACGCCTGACCGCCGAAGGACGGACCCTGATCGAACGGCGCAACAGCATGGAGCTCTTCCGCGACGAGGCCGCCGAACAATACGAACGGCACATCGGCTCGGCTTGGCGACCCCGCTCGGGATCAAAGGTCGACCATCGCGCGCTCACCGCCGCCGTCATCGACAGCCGCGACTTCCTCGCCGCCCGGCGGCGCGCCGACAACGAGGTTCTGCTGCCGCCGGGTCCGAAGATCGCCTTCACCGGCGGGATCGAATATAACGACGTCTCGCTGATCTGGGACAAGCTCGACAAGGTTCTCGCCAAGCACCCCGACATGGCGCTGCTGCACGGCGGCGCGCCCAAAGGCGCCGAGCACATCGCCGCCCGCTGGGCCGACTGCCGCAAGATCCCACAGATCGCCTTCAAGCCCGACTGGACGAGATACGCCAAGGCCGCGCCGTTCAAGCGCAACGATCAGATGCTCGACGTCCTGCCGATCGGCGTCATCGCCTTCCCCGGAACCGGCATCCAGGACAACCTCGTCGATAAGGCCCGCAAGCTCGGCATTCCCGTCTGGAAATTCGGGAGCCGCGGCGCATAAGCGCCGCGTTCCCATTCGCCGCAGACCGAACGACGATCACACTGCAACCCAACTCCCTGCGATGCGAGCCGATAAGCGGAACCGCCGCCCAATCACCTTGAATCCATCGAACGGGCGGCGCCGTCGATCATTTCCCCCTCCGGGCGCAATCTCGCCTCCCACAAACGGTGTCGTCATCGCCAAGTGCCGATGGCGTCGCTCGCTCACTCGTCGCCGCGAGTTCGACCGGCAGCGCCGCGACCATTCGGCGTTCGGCGCGCCGGCCGCGCGGAACTCGACGATCGTCCGTCCCCCGGCTCACACTCGGCGTTCGCCACCCCGCTCTCATCGGCGCGGATCCTTGGTTCGACCCAGGACCTGACGCCATCAACCCGTGAAGGGTCCGCTACGCCAGCGTGCGGCCTCTCCGGCGGCGCCGGCGAGGTGACCGCGGTCCTGCGCCGAACGCATCGGGCGCCTGTCGAGCGGAGATGGTCTCCGCCCGCGAAACAGGAGCCGGAAAATGTCGGACGCTCTCGCTTTCGCTTACGCGCGCGGCTGGAACCTCGCCCGCACACTCATGGTCTTCGTCACCGTCTTTCGAACCGACGACGGCGAGTTCGGCGTGACGCCATCCGCCGAATACGACGGCGACCTCGACCTCGTCGTCCACGAGTTCGATCCCTTCCGATAACGGAAGGGCCAGCGACGACATGCGGCGTGGAAATCCCAATCGGGGTTCCGCGCCGACGTGTCTCCGGGCCTCCGCCTCGGCCAGGACCTCGCGGGGCGAACGGCTCGGCGCGGACTTCGGGGCGACGTCGGCGTCCGCTGCGCTTTCGAACAGCAAGATCGGTTCGATCGCGCGCGCCGCTGGCACACGCAACAACCACGGCGACGGGGAAGCATGATCGAAAGTCGTTCGATCGATTAGCCGCGTGGCGCGCGGCGGCGCAGCTCCATCGTCTGGCGCTCTCGACGGCCGCATTCTGTCATACCTGAGCCGCACGACCGTGCACGGAGCGCGCGCTTTCCAAATCATGAAGCGAGGCGAAAACCGTCGTCGTCGCGCGTCGCGGCGAGCGAAGCGTGCTGACGCGGTTCACGGCCAGGCTCATTCCGCCCAAATTCGGGGTTGGCATGGCGCGACGTGTTTCGCCTCATTTGCCGCGCTGGCGATCGGGTATGGGTTCGCGTACGCGTCCTCGTTGATCGGATGTCTGTCGGCGCAATGAGCGTCGGATGGCTTGACCGGATGCTCCGCGGTCGAGGCGTTGCTCGAACTGCTGACTGTCCCCGAGCGCCGCGATGAATCCGCCTCCCCAGGCTGCCGTCCGCTTGGATCGCCAGTTGATGATGACGCTCGGCCCGAACCTCGGGAGTTCGATCAAGACGCCTCGGAGACCCGACGTCTTGAGCGGAGCAACCGACGTCCGCCTCGTCTTCTCGCAAGAATGCCGTTCGGCGCCCCGGCGCCACGGCCTCTCTCATGGCTTGATCTGGCCGAAGACCGGCTGCGCCTCGATCACCTGAGCCGCAACGGCGGACGGTGCGACTTTCTTCCCCTGGGCGCCCCACCCCGCAGAGCAACCTCCGCGAGGACCCCGGTGCGCCCATTCCTCGCGAAACAACAAAGTCGCCCGCCGCCGTCCTCCGCTTCGCTTTGGCCCGCACGCGGGTGCGGCGTCGATCGCCTTCGGCCTTTCGATCGCCATCGAGGCCGCGGTGGTCGCGGGTTCGAAACAGCTTAAGGAGAAGTCACGTGGCCAACATCGGTTCCTTCAAGAAGTCCGGCAGCGAGTTCCAGGGCGTCATCGTCACACTCAGCGTTCAGACCAAGGGCGTCCGCATCGTCCCCGAGACGACCCGCGCCAACGACAACGCCCCCAGCCATCGTGTGTTCGTCGGCCGCGCCGAAATCGGCGCCGCCTGGTCGAAGCGCTCCGCCGAAGGTCGCGAATACCTCTCGGTCAAGTTGGACGATCCCTCTTTCAACGCGCCGATCTACGCCAACTTGTTCGACGACGAGGACGGCAAGGGCTACACCCTCATCTGGTCCCGCAGCCGCAAGCCTGCCGGCGACTGAGCCGCACCCGCCAGCGCCCCGCCCGGAATTCGGGCGGGGCTTTCGTGCGCGCACTGGCTTGCGCCGCTATGGCCTCGCGTCTTTCGCCGCAACTGGCTGAAAAGGGCAAGTGCGCCTCGCGGGCGCCCATCAATCGCCGGACGTACAGCTTGGCTTTCGCACCTTGAGCGCCGCGCGCGCTTCGAGCGCCGCGCTGGCGTCGTCGAGCCGAAAGAACCGCTCGCCGTCGATCGTCTCGACCGGCGCGCCGAGCCCGTCGATTTCGGTGTCAGACCAGCCGGCCGCGCGCAGCGTCGTCTCGCCGACCCATTCGGCGCGGCGCGCCGCGTCGATCGCCGTGTGGCGCCGGAAAGGACGTCGCATCAGTCGTCGACCTCGAGCAGGCGCGACGCAATCCTCTCGGACTCGCGCGCAGCGACAAGGTTGATCGAATAGAGCCGCGTCGCGCCGGCGACCATCTCAGGGTCGCCGAGGCTGTCCACCGCCTCGACGGTCCAGCCTTCGGCCAAAAGGTCGCATTCGGCGACAAACCCTGCCCGCCGCCAGCTCACGCGTTTGATCGTCGATAGCCAGCGAACCGGAATACGGGCGCGCAACGGCGCCGATAGGCGAAGCTCGGTCGTGTTGACGACCCCTCTCTTTGTCATCGTGGAGGTTGCCGCCGCCGCGCCAGCCTGGTCAAGACGGCGGCCCGATTTGTGTCGAGTCGGCGTTACAGACTTTCACGCAGTTCACGACTTCGCCTGCCGACGCTGCAAAAGTAGGTCACGCCGTGATATGCGAGGGTCGTCGTCGAACAAGATGACAAGCGTGTCGACGCGCGTCGTCGCGCCGTCAGCGGTGACGCCGTCGAGCGGCGGCGCGAGCCGTCGATCGTAGCCGAACGATCGCGCTTCGACCCGCAAGACGCCGCACAGCGGGTTCGACGCGCGCGCAGATCGAACACCAAGTCCACGATGATGCGAAGGCGGCCCCGCCGATCTTCAGCCTTGTGCAACGGCAAAGCGCGGTCATTCGAGCGCGCAGACGAGGGCAGCTCAGGCAGAAGCGGCGATCCGGCCGCGCGATCAGCGCCGTCAGGACATAGGGCGCGAGTGCGTTGACGGCGAAGTCGCGCGGCGTCCCTCCTCGGTTACGAGCGGCTTTGCGTCGTGATCGAAGGCGCCGGCGTTGTGGATGACGGCGCCGAAGCGGCCGAGCGCGTCGACCTCGGCTGCGACGCACGCCACGCCGGCGATCGCCGAGAGATCGCCGACCGCCACCGCCGCCACCTCGGGCGCCGCTTGGCTCGCGTCGACGGCGCGCGCCGGATTGCGCGCGCAACGCGATCCGCTGGCCTTGTTCGACCAGCGGTTCGGCCGCCATCAGGCCGAAGCCGGTCGACAAGCCGGCCACGAAGACGCGCGCGACGATCCGGCTCTCCGGCGATCAGGCGCCATTTCGCCGGCCGCACGACAGGTTCAGCCCTCTCTTCGCCCACCCAGGACGCCGCTCGCCCGCCCATGAAGCGCGGCGTAGATTGATCGGGTTCGCCGAGGCGATTCATCGGCACCGGAAGCCTCTTTCCGCCGAGCGACAGTGGACGGACACGCGGAGCTGCGGCTCGATTATCGGGCGCCTCCAGAACAGCCGCGGCGGCGCCGCGTCCGAGTTACAGCTCCCAACTACAGCGCGTCTCACCCTGCAAACCGGAACAGCTCGTGCGTCGATCAGTCGCAATCGCGACGGACCGCCTCCCACGTGAATCAAGCGCGCAGCCCTTTCGACCAAGCAAGACCACCAAAGACCACTAAGCGCCAGAAGAAGACCAGCAAAAGACCACAAGATCAGAGGGGTCACACCACACGCACTGAAGTTGCCGGAGGTTAACCACGCGCCACGCCTGTCCTAGGATCCGGCCCGTTTCCGTGGCCTGATAGCCAAAACAGCGATTCGGGCCGCGCGCATGGCGAGCTTACACCAACTGACGATCGAACTCGACGAACAACTCGCCGATCAGCTCAGAGAGGCGGCCCGCGAACACGGCTGGACGCCCGAAAGTCTAGCAGTCGATTGCGTCGCCCAGCACCTCGAAATCGCTGTCCGGCATCGCGTCCTCATCGAGCGCACGGAGGCGGTCGACGCGCACCTCGCCACGCTGGCCGAATTCGTCGGCGAAGCGACGCAGACCGGCGAGGGTATCGACCTTACGAAAATCTGCCGCTACGGCCGAAAGCCCCGAACGTCAGATTGACCGCCTCGCTCCATAAGCTCGGCGCCGGCTCGGCGGCCGGGCTCTATTACACCAACGATTCGGCGCGCGAGCGCCGGCCAGATCGGCGCGACGAATATTACGCACGCGCCGGAGACGGGCGGTGGTGGTCGTCGGGCGAGACAATTGTCCGCCACGACGCGCCGATCGACGTACAGTCTTTTCGCGACCTCTGCGCCGGCGTCGATCCGCGCAACGGAAAGCCGCTGGTGCGCGGCGCCGGCGAAGGTCATTGGGCCGGCCTCGACCTCACGCTGACCCCAGGCAAGAGCGTGTCGATCCTCTGGATGGCGGGAACGCCCGAGCAGCGCGAATTCATTGAGACGGCGCACGCGCAAGCGGTCGATCGCGCGCTCCGATTCCTTGGCGACGAAGGACTCGTCGCCGTGCGCCAAGGCGCCGGCGGCGTCGAAAAATCGCAACCTACGGACGTCATCGCGGGAAGGTTCACGCATTTCACAACGCGCGAAGGCGATCCAAACATCCACTCGCACTGCGTCCTAATGAACGTCGCCGGCGCGCCGAAAGGAAGTGCATCCGATCGGTACTCGTTTCGCCATCTGACGATCGAGCCAGAAGAGCTCTTTGCATGGCAACTCGTTGTCGGCGCCGCCTATCGGGCCGCGTTGGCCGAGACGCTTTCGTCGGCTGGCCTCACGCCACGGCCGGCCGGTCGCGGACAGTGGGAGCTGGCGGGCGTCGAGCAAGCACTCATCGAGACTTTCTCCAAGCGTTCACATCAGATCGAGGACGCCGTCGGCAGAGACGCGAGCGCGGCGCGGAAGGAAATTGCGGCGCTGCGAACGCGCGCCGCCAAGGAAGACGTTCCAACCGGCAAAGACCTCGAACGCCGATGGCGTGACGAACTGGCGCAAACGGGCGTTGCGCCGTGGGAAGCCGCATGTCACCCGCAGCACGAGCGATCGACAGCGCCAGAGCCGTTGAAGGGGGTTGAGCGCGAGCAAGACCCATTCGTCGATCCGCCGGAGATCCCAGGCGAGCAAGCGGTTGCGATCGCCGCCTCGAACCTGTTTCGCCACGACAGCGTCATTGATCGGCGCCGCCTGCTGGAGGGCGCGCTGGTCGAAGCCGCCTTGCAGCGGCTTGGCCCCGATCAGGTTTACGCTCAACTCGCCGGTCTCGAAGCGAGCGGCGCGCTGCTTCGCCTCGGCGAAGAAGTCTGGACGACGCCGGCGATCGCCGCGTGCGAGGCGGCGATGGTGCGCGCTGTCGATCGTCGACAAGAACGCGCGTGGTTTGCGCCCGACGCCGTCAAGGCCGCTCTCGATCTCGCCGCTCATTTGACCTCGGAACAGCGAGACGCGGTGATCAACGCCTCGATCGCCGACGGCGTCAGCATCGTCGAAGCCGGGGCGGGAACCGGCAAAACGACCCTCGCGCGCGCGATCGTCGACGCCGCCCGTGCGTCCCATCTCAATATCGTCGGCCTCGCCCCCAGTTGGGTCGCCGCTGACGAACTTTCACAATCGAGCGGCATTGAGGCCGTCGCCATCGCCCGCTGGCGCTACGATCACGACCACAAGGGCGAGCGCCTCCTCGACGCTTCAACCGTGATCCTGGTCGACGAGGCCGGGATGGTCGGAACCCGTGATATGTCTGCCATCCTGACGGCGGCGAGAGACGCCGGCGCCAAAGTCGTGCTGATCGGTGATCGTCGGCAGCTCGAATCGGTCGCCGGCGCGAGCGCGCTGAAAGCGGTCGCGGACGTCGTGCGCCGCGGCGCCGTCCTTGATGGCGTCCGGCGGCAGAACGTGGAGTGGCAGCGTGCGGCGTCGGTTGTCATGGCGCGCGGCGACACGGAGGCCGGATTGCGCGCCTATGCGAACCGGGACCGTGTCGAATTCGTCGCGGGCGACGACGCGGCCCGCGACCAGGTTATCGCCAAATGGAAGGAGCTTCGCGCAAGACATGGACGCGACGTGTTGATCATCACCCGCCGCAACCAAGATAGCGCGATCCTAAATCGGTCCGTCCGCGAAGCGCTGCGGGCCGAGGGCTCGATCGCCGCCCGAGACGTCGAATTGGCGGCCATCGATCGAGAGGACAAACGCGTCACGCTCGCTCTGGCTTCGGGCGATCAGATTCGATTTGGCGAAAGCCTGCCGCGACTCGGTGTCCGCAACGGCAATCGCGCCACGGTCGAGCGCGTTCGACAAGACCAAAACGGCGACTTTCGGATCGCTTTGGCGCTCGAAGACGGACGTCGAATCGAAGGCGATTGGCGCGAATTTGCGCGAGAGCGTCCGGGCGGGAAAACGTTTCCGCCCCGGATCGTTCACGCCTACGCCGGAACGGCTTACGCGGCGCAAGGGCGAACAGCAGCGGCGAGCGTCGTTTATGTCGCCAAGCAAACCGACGCGCGCGAGCTTTATGTCGCGCTGACGCGGCATAGAGAGGACGCTCACGTCGTCGTCGAAAGCGAGCGGCTTGACGCGCAATGCCGACAGCGCCAAGCCGACCATCGCATCAAGCCTACGGCAATTGCGATGCGCGAGCGCTTGTTTCGCGAGGCGCGGCAATACCGCGAGAAGGCGAACGTCGGCGACTTTTGCGCCGACCGGGCCGAATTCGCGCGCACTGGGCGCGTGACGCCGCCTGACCCTGAGCTAGTGACCGACCCGACGACGCACGCGGTCAGCGCCGCCCGACGCTTGCGCGAGGCGATGGCGTGGCTCGATCCGTCGCGAGTGGTCGCGCCGATCTGGCGCCTCGTCGGCGCAGGACGCGCGTTCGCTCACGAACTGCCGCCCACACTCCGCTTACTCATCGAGACACTCAGCGAGCGCAGCCACCGCGGGCGAGACGTCGTCACACGCGATCCAAGCTATGATCGGTGACAACTACGACCCACGTTGAGCGCCCGTCTGTAAATCGGCTTCGACTTGTGACCCCGCCGCATCCAGTGATGTCAGACCGTCACGATCCCGATCGCCGTCCAGACCCCGCCCCGAATTACATCAGCCGAATCTTCGGCGCGGCGAACAGACGCAGGAAGCCGAAGAGTGCCGGTTGAAGATGAAACCTCATCGCCAACCATCCTCAAGAAAGAAGCGATTCCATTTCTGATGGGCGAGACCAAATTCTGCATTCATATCGATGCCACCAACTGAAGTTAGATACCAACGGAATCGTTCGCCCCATTCTGTGTTTACCGCATCAGACTGAACGGAAAACGTGGCCGTCGTATCAATGACTCCATTCAGACACAAAGCTCCATCATCCAAATATTCTATTAATCTGCGAAGATGTAATTGCGTATCGGAAAAGACCTCTTCATAAAACAATAGGTATGGATGAATGTTGTATGCTTCAAAATACGCATTCCACGCAACGTCGTTAATCATTATCATCATAAGCCTTGACAAAACGTGATAATAATCAAACTCAATATCCTTAGTACTTGAGTCTCTGTCGCGAGACGTCCATTCGCCCGTCTGCACCGCTCTGCTGAGCGACACAGCCTGAGCAATCTTGTCGCGACGCGTCAACCACACCCAGCGGTGGTTGGGCAATACGTCTGCGATCGCTGTATCGTTACCGAAATATCCGCTCAACACCCGGTCGATTCTCGCGCGATGGTCGTGAGCCAATTTTGATCCAAACACTCCGCTGACAGTCGCTTCTCGTATTATTGAATATAGCCGATCAATTTCATCGGCATCGCTATTGTCCCCCGCGACTGATGGCGAGTGTTGAAATACTCGCTAGGCGCCCCAACTCCATTTCTTGCCAGAAGAGCGCAGATTTCATTGCTTCCCGAACGCGGCGTAAACGCGATAGAGTAACTCTTACGTACGTTAGAAAGAAAAGAGCGATCAGGTTTCATTTTACGACGGTCCCCGTGGCGCGGCGTGTTAACCTGCGCATCGCTGGCCAGGCGGCGTTCGCGCTTGCGGTGCGTAACCAGTCCAAAATGGCGGCGCTTGTCTTCCGCCAGCCCGCGCCGGCCCTTTCTCCCGAAGCTTGGCGATCTCGGACCACCTTGTCCGAGCGACCGCGCTTGAGCGCCAATCTAACCTGGCCCCCGAAGCTTGTCAGCGGCTTAGCGAAGAAGCCGATCATCCGTCACCCGATGCAGACCGCCGCGAGGAAGGTCACGGCGTTTCGGTCATAGCGGGTCGCGACGCGGCAGAAGTCCTTAAGCCGGCAGAACATGCGTTCGATGGCGTTTCGGTTGCGGTAGAGGAACGGCGAGAAGCAGTTCTTCCATTTGCGATTGGCTTTCGGCGGGATGTTCGCCATTGCGCCTTGATCCGCAACTTGCTGCCGAATGGCGTTCGAGTCGTAGCCCTTGTCGCCGTGCAGAATGTCGCAACGAGGAAGCTGTTCGAGCAACTTGGCGCCTGCTGTGCAGTCGGCGACTTGCCCACCCGTGAGCATGAATGCGACGGGACGGCATTGGCCGTCGGTCAGCGCATGGATTTTCGTCGTGCACCCGCCGCGCGAGCGGGGGACTGTCAGGAATTTCGTGTGCGGGCTGGGCGATTGAACATGTTTAGGCTGCGGCCTTTGCGAAACGCTCGCCGAACATCACGGCGAACTGGGCCTTGGCGATGCACCACTCACGAGCCGGCATAGTCCATTCTTTCTCGGAGCGGTTCAAGACGAGAAAGAGCAGTTTCATAGCCGCCTCGTCGGTTGGGAAGTGGCCTCTGGCTCGAACGGCGCGGCGCAATTTCGAGTTCAGGGCCTCGATGGCGTTGGTGGTGTAGATCAGCCTGCGCACGTCCTTCGGGAAAGCGTCCGTCGCGTTCCAGCGCCCAGGTCCGAATGCCGGCGGCAGAGTTCTTCGAAGATGGCGATCGGCCTCAGCCCCGGCGCCGCCTTCAGGATCGGCACGACTTCACTGTCCCAGACATCGGCAAATGGATCGGCTCGGCGTCGTTCTCGACGCGCCTTCTTCTGGCTGGGAAGTCGTGGATCCTTCTCAAACCGATAGGCGGCGGCGGTGCTGAATCTCGCCTTCGCGCCGGCAATGGCCGGCGAATGGTTGCGACGCAAGTTCAAGAATAGCCTCATCTGACGATCGGTGACGTGTCGGCCGGGCAAAAAGTCGGTCCTCTCGAAAGAGAAAGCCGACCCCTTATCCAGCCGCCGATACCGCCAGACGAGGCCTCTCGGTCGCTCGCCGCCGCCGCGGGGGTGTCTTCGGCCGGGCTACGCCCTCCCTTCGTCTCCCCCGCGGCGGCGCGTTCTCATCCCGATTATCGCGGGATTCTCATCCTGATTGTCGTGCCGCAGCGAGGCCCATGTCAAAGTCTCGAAGTCCAGCAACCGGGAACCCGATCGACCTCTGCCGACTTGTCACACGCTCGCAAATCGTCGCCAACGTCAGTTCGCTTCGCAGCTCTGCCGCTCCAAAATCGAGTCCAGCCACACTTCAGTGCCGTGAGAAGCAGGATTCTTCCCGTCCGAAACTTCGAGCGTGTAAAGATGAGGACGGAAGTCTTGATCGAAACTCTCCCTCCATGTTGGATCTTGAACGGCAGAAAATAAATCGACCGTCCGCGTTAATATACCATCTCGATAAACATTGACGATACCCGACCAATCGTGTTTAAGGAATTTCATTTCAAAGCATCTATTCGCAATGAATTCTAGCATAGATTTGGGAGTGTTGCTCATGATAGCAGATTTCTCTATAAAGAGATTGTTGGGCACCTTCTTCCACGAGTCAGTTGGTGCCGGCTTAACAATTGACGAGTAGACGACATTCGTGAGTTCGTATACACTGAACGAGTACGTTGACGATGCAAAGCGTTGGGCCAATTGCGCGTAGAAGGCGTCTCTATCCTCCGGCGACTTAATCTGATCCGCGACGATGAATATCCAATTCCCCTCATCGGCCAAATATTTAACATTGTTTTTCTTGATGTATTCGCCAATTGTCCCCGCGTTTCGATATTTATACGCGTCGAGGTTGACGACCCCGTCCAAATTAATTGCTCGGCCATTACGATAGAAATAGCCAAGATTACCTGCCTGGCTCGCCGCCACGATGTCGCCTGCTTTCGTAATCTCGTTAAGTTTCCTTATTCCCGGATACCATCCCGGAGTGTAAAGGTCCCTCGTATAAATATAAGGAAACGCGTTGATAATAAACACCGCACACAACGGAACAACAATAAGCAATACATATCGCGGACCACCGAAAACAACATGTAATATCGTCGGAAGTAGTATGGCAACACCAAGAACGATCGGGAGATAATATCGCTCAAACGGAACAAATGAATAAATTGTGTATCCATAAGTAAATATACAGATAATAGCAGATAACGTTATAATACCCTTGCGCCCGCCACTTTCGGACCAAGCAATTCCTACGCTAGCAAAGATAATGAATCCGATCAATACCAGTGGCGCAATATACGCTTCACCTCCGACGGGTCCCGCAACAACAACCCCCTGCGGCGTCGTTATCCCAGCGATCATTCGTCCGATTATAAAAAGACCGTATTCGCAATTCGCAATTAACTGATTAAACGGCGTTGTCGACAACGCGAACAAACTCGATCTTCCTGTAGTCACCAAACCGCTGGCTGGGAGCGGTGTTCCAAAATGGGCAAGATTCCATGTGACGTAAGGCACTGCAATTGCAAAAACACTTGCTCCAACGACCACGCCGAACAGGATGCGCTGCTTAAGCGATGCGGGATTTGGCCAAAGAATCATCCCGAAAATAGCAGCGGCAAGGAACACTCCGTCGACCCTCGCCAAGAAACTGAATCCGAGCAGAAGACCAAGTTTAACAGCTTTGGCACCGCCTAGTTTGAGTTCGTCAATGCTCAGGAAATACCAGACAGTTGCCGCCACCATCATGGTCGAAAGGCCGGCTTCCAGGCCGTTGGTGCCATCTTTGGCGACGGCTAGGTTGAACATCCAATACGCCGCGCCGAGCAGCGCCCAATAGTCGTTCTTCGTCAATCGCCTCACGATCGAAAAGGTGAAGACGCCGGTGACGACGTTGGCGACCGCCAGGAGCGTAAGAGCGACATAAATCGGCGTCTTGAGATTGGTCTCGAAAATCCAAAAAACCGGCACCATGAGCCAGACATACAGAGGTTGGTAGCCGTTGGTTGGAACAACGCCGTCGAAGGTTTCACCGAGGCCAGACGCCATGTTCTTGGCAATTTTCAATGAATAGCCGTAATCCTCGAACAGCCAGTAGTCTGTCAACCATTTCACTGCTCTATATATAAATACTGCCCGCCAAGCAAATCCGATAATAACTATAACGATGAGAATATTAAATGTAGCTAAATAGAGCGGCTTATCAAGGGTGTTGTCGGGGAGTTTACGGGGTGCGTTGATCGAGTGCATAATTGCGAACACCCTCACGTGCAAGGTCAACAATACAGGCCGAGCCGCAGATCCGCCGAAATGACTGTTCGTCTAGCGGAATGCCCGCGACGACGCGCTCCCGATGCATGATCGGGTCTCGCTTGTCAACAGCGAGAGGCGGGCGGGCGGCGCGTGGCGGTTCGTTTTTCGGGCGTGCCAACGGCCTCGCGCCATCTGCGCGAACTCAAGCAAGATCGTCGGCGAATTGAGCGTCTGACGCCGCGTCCCTTGCCGGTGGCGATCACGCGGGTCGATAGGCTCGACGCAATCCTCGTCGGCAACAGCCGCCTCGGCTTCGGATTGCGCCGACCTGATGGTCATCGTAAACCTCCGTCGCCGCGCAACGGGCCGCGCCAAAGCTACTATAGCGGCCTCCCAGGCCCGTGCGCCCTCATGGTGTCGGTTGAAATGAGAAAGCAAGCAGTTTCTGAAGACGTTCAGGCCGAGCCGGCGCATCCCTCGCTCACGCATGAACTCGGTTTGCCGCTCGTCATCGACCTTGACGGCACCTTAATTTCGACCGACGCCTTGCACGAATCGTTGCTTATCTTTTTGAAGCGACAAGCGTCGGAGGCGTGGAAGATTCCGTTCTGGATCTTCTCCGGTCGCGCGGTCGTCAAGAGGCGTCTGGCCGAGGTGGTGACCGACCAGGACGCCGAGACTTTTCCTGTAAACGACGACCTCGTCGGCGTCGCGCGGCGTGAGGCTGGGCGCGGCCGGCGCATCGTGCTGGCGACAGCGGCGGACGTTTCGATCGCCGAGAAAATCCAGCGCCGCTTTTCCTTCATCGACCAAATCATCGCCTCGACTGGCGGCCGGAACCTCAAAGGCGCCGCGAAAGCGGAGGAAGTTAGCGCCCGATTTCCCGGCGGATTCATCTATGCCGGGGACTCGGCGGCCGATCTGCATGTCTGGAGCAAGGCGACCGCGGCGATTTTCGTCGGCCACTCCGCGTCGATGGAAGGCAAGATCGCCGCGCGAACAAGCGTCGCCGCGGTGCTGCCGACCAAATTGCTGGATTTTCCGACATTGCGACGCAGCCTGCGGTTACACCAGTGGGCGAAGAACGCGCTTGTGTTCGTCCCCTTGGTTCTGGGCGGCAAAGCCGGCGATCCGATGGCTTGGCTTCATGCGCTGGGCGGCTTCGTCGCTCTGAGCCTGCTGGCCTCCGCGACCTATCTCCTCAACGATCTTTGGGATTTGACGGAGGACCGACGCCATTGGACGAAAAAGAATCGCCCCTTGGCCAGCGGCGATCTCTCTATTGCTGTCGCCATTCTCATGATGACGTTTGGCGGGCTGGTGGCGTTCGGGTTGGCCGCGTTGATCGGAACCGGCTGCTTCCTCACGTTGGCGATTTATCTCGTCGTCAGCCTTGCGTATTCATTCCGACTGAAGCGCGAACCGATCGTCGATGTGTTTGTTCTCGCGTCGATGTTCACGATGCGCCTGGCGCTCGGCCTTGTCGTCGCCAATGTCGTGTTCTCGCCGTGGTTGTTCGTCTTCTCGATGTTCATCTTTCTTTCCTTGTCGGCGGCGAAACGGCAAACGGAAATCATCCGGATGGTCTCGCATGGATTGACCGACGTGCCGGGACGCGGCTATCGCGCCGGCGACGCGCCCTTGGTGCTCGCCCTCGGGGTCGGCGCGATGCTCGCGACGGTGCTGATCATGGTGATTTATCTCGTGCAGGACGCATTTCCCCAGAACTTTTATAAGCATCCGTATTTTCTCTGGGGATTTCCCATGATTATTCTTTTGTGGTTGGCGCGGATCTGGCTGCTTTGCAACCGCGGCGAATTGAATGACGATCCCGTCGCCTTTGCGTTGAAAGATCGTCTCAGCGTGGCCTACGGCGCGGTGATGGCGCTGTTGTTCGCCGCGGCCTTGATCTAGGGCGCGCGGATCATGGGCGCGCCACGATTCCTCGAACGCGACGACATTCTTTCGTGGGGCCGGGCCGCGCGACACACGCAACGGGTCGCGCAGCCGCGGTTCATCGACGAGCTAAGCGACATGTTCGCCGCTGTGGACGCCACACCGTGCCTAGCGGCGGGCCTGCGCCGATCCTACGGCGATTCCTGCCTCAATAGCGCCGGCGGCCTTGTCGAAATGCGCGGGCTCGACAGGATCATCGCCTTTGACGCCGATGGCGGCGTGCTGTGCGCCGAAGCCGGCGCGAGCCTCGGCGAAATCCTTCGCATGGTCACGCCAAAGGGCTGGTTCGTGCCGACGACGCCGGGGACGCGTTTCGTTACGCTCGGCGGTGCCGTCGCCAACGACGTCCACGGCAAGAACCACCACCGCGCCGGCACCTTCGGGCGACATGTCCGCTCTCTCGGGCTCGTGCGCAGCGATCGTGGCGCCGTGACCGTCAGCGCGCAAAGCGATCCCGCGCTGTTCGCATCGACGATCGGCGGTCTCGGCCTCACGGGGATGATTGCGTGGGTGGAACTGCAATTGGTTAGGGTCGGCAGCTCGTTTCTCGACGTCGAGACGATCGCGTATGACAATCTCGAAGCGTTTTGGGCGCTGGCGGACGAGAGCGCGGCGCGCTTCGAGCATACGGTCGCCTGGATCGATTGCGTTTCGCGCGGCGCCAAAATGGGCCGCGGCGTCTTCTCACGAGCGAATTGGGCAAAGGACGGCGTTTACGCCGCGCACAAGGAAGCGACATGGAAGCGCATGCCTTTCGATGCGCCGGGATTCGCGCTCAATTCGTTGACGGTCCGCGCTTTCAATGAGGCCTACTACGACCTGAATCGAGCTAAGGCCGGGGCGAGCCGCCAGCACTACGCGCCATTCTTCTATCCCCTGGACGCCGTGCTTGACTGGAACAAACTCTATGGTCGCGAAGGAATGCTTCAATTTCAATGCGCCATTCCGCACGGGCGGGAACGCGACGCAATTCGAGAGCTGCTCGACGTGATCACTTCGTCCGGCCAGGCCTCGTTCCTCGCCGTCATCAAGACCTTCGGCGATTTGATCTCGCCGGGCTTGCTGTCGTTTCCGCGCCCCGGCGCGACGCTGGCGCTCGATTTTCCGTCCCGCGGCGAATTGACGCTGGCTCTGTTGGCGCGGCTCGATGCTATCGTCGCCGAGGCCGGCGGGGCGCTTTATCCCGCCAAGGACGGCCGCATGTCCCGCGACATGTTTCGACGATCGTTTCCCAACTGGCAGCGCCTCGTCAAAGACCCCGCAATGAGTTCGGATTTTTGGCGAAGAGTGGCGGAATGACCAGTCAAGCGCAACGTGTCGTCATTCTCGGCGCCGCCTCCGCCATCGCGGAGGCGTCGGCTCGCCTCTGGGCCGTGCGCGGCGCCCGCCTCGTGCTGGTCGGGCGCAACGCGGCGCGCCTGAAATCCATCGCTGCCAATCTCGAGGCGCGCGGGGCGCGGCAGGCGATCGCTTGGCCGCTCGACTGCGCCAACGCCGACGCCAGAGCCGAACTCGACAGGATGACGCAGTCGTTGGGCGGGCTGAACATCTTGCTGCTCGCCTACGGCGTCCTCGGCGAACAGAGCGAACTCGAACGCGATCCCGGCGCGACGGCGAAATTGATCCAAACGAATTTCACCAGCGCCGCCGCATGGTGCTTGGCGGCATCGGCAATTTTCGAGCGGCAACGATCCGGAGTCTTGCTGGTCATCGGATCTGTCGCCGGCGACCGCGGCAGGCGATCGAACTTCCTTTACGGCGCGACGAAGGGCGGCCTCGCTCGCCTCGTTGAGGGCGTCGCGCACAAGCTAGCGCCACTCGGGGCTCGCGCAGTCGTGATCAAGCCGGGCTTCGTCGACACACCAATGACCGCTGGCATGACGAAAAAGGGCCCGTTGTGGGCCACGCCAGATCGCGTCGCGGCGGTGATCGTGCGCGCCGGCGACAAGGGCGGGCACGTGGCCTACGCCCCGCCGTTCTGGCGCCTCATCATGCTCGTCATCCGGCATATGCCCAGCTTCGTCTTCAACAAGCTAAGTATATAGAGTGACTGGGCCGGGTCCCGTCGCGGAGGTGGTTGGAATTAGAGCACTTCCCGGTTTTTGTTGATTTCCGCTGAGAGCTGACCCAGGCTTTCCACCAAGAACTGACCC
>Ga0181529_10002717_pt1 | contig 20844 bp, 17 predicted proteins | sample PEATcosm2014_Bin_36_FD_119763 | JGI IMG/M metagenome (GOLD analysis project Ga0181529, IMG submission 119763) | Peatland microbial communities from MTU Mesocosm Facility, Houghton, MI, USA - PEATcosm2014_Bin10_30_metaG | ecosystem: Environmental > Terrestrial > Soil > Wetlands > Peat | place... | reverse complement strand
GCCGCACATCGAGCGGCGCCAGAAACGCGGCCTCGCGGCCTGGTATCACCCACAGCACGCCGTTGGGTTTGGCTTGGTCCGAGCAGATTTTGGCCACCAAGCGCGAGGCCGCGATGCCGATCGAACAATTCAGCTTGGTGGCGGCGTGGATGCGCTCATGCAGCAGATGCGCCGCGCGCAGCGGCGGACCGTAGAGCCGCTGTGTGCCGGTGATGTCGAGATAGGCTTCGTCGATCGACGCCATTTCGACCAGCGGCGTGAACCCGCACAGCACGTCGTGGACTTTGTGCGAGTATTCCTGATATCGCTCCATGTGCCCGTCGACGAAAATGGCCTGCGGGCACATCTTGTAAGCCGTGCGCAGCGGCATCGCCGAATGAACGCCGAACTTCCGCGCCGCGTAGGACGCCGCCGAAACCACCCCGCGCTCGTTAGGCCGTCCCCCGACCACCACCGGCTTTCCCTTCAGCGCCGGATCGAACAACTCTTCCACCGACACGAAAAACGCGTCCATGTCGAGATGGAAAAAGGTCTTCACTTCCTATCAGGATAGTCTCTGTGGCTGCGCGAAAGTGGCCCTCTGTGGGGCAGCTTGGTAAGCTGCGGTCCGATCGGCAATCGGACCGCGCGGCGATTGTCAATCGCCGCGCAGGATGTCATCCTGCCCCACAGACGAGTGCGACAATATTACTGATGAAGCGCTGCATTAGCGTCTGCTTGCTGCTAACGGCTGCGTGGTCATGTCGCGCGCAGGAAGATCCCGATCCGCACGATCCGAGCGTCATCGCCTTCGAATTGAGCCGGGCCAGCTCGGTGGTTGTCGGGAAGTTCGGCGTGGACCGGTGCTGGCCTTGGCTCGATGGCTGGCATTGCAGCGGAGCCATCCATGTAAAGGAATCTCTGTACGGGGACTTGAAACCGAACGACGCCGTACCGTTTCGCTGGAAGGAGAATTATGGCGGATCCTGCTTGGTGTGCCAGTACGTGAGCAGGTTGAACGGCGCCATGGGTGTCTGGTTCCTATCTAAGAAGAGCGGCTCGTGGCAGTTCAGGAACGCCGACGTTATGCGGTGGCCCTTTTCCGCTGGACAGCCGTGAGGCCGTGGTTCAGTGTATCCGCAGGCGACCCAAGTGATCTAGCTCCCCCCTCAGCTTACCGCCTTCTTCCGAAACTTCTTGATGCCGAGCGCGATCATGCCGAGATCGATCGCGGCCAGCGCGGACGCGGTGATCCACGTGGCGATGTGCGGCACCTGCGGCACCAGCACTCCGCGCAGGCCCTCACTCGCGTAGACCACCGGGTTCAGCAGCACGGCGTATTGCAAGCCGGGGAACGCGCGGAGGAACGACCACGGATAGTAGACGCAGCCGAACATCAGCATCGGCGTCAGGATGATGCTGAACATGAGCCCGATCTGCGTCGCACCCACGCTGCACCCGAGGGCCAATCCGCCGGCGGCCGCCAGCAATGCCACCAGCAGGCAGAAGGCGGCGAAGGTGAGCGGATGCGCGAAGCTGATGTTGGCGCCCGAACCCATCGTCAGCCATGCGGCCGGGATCACCACCAGGCCGGCCACCAGCGCCTGGATCATGCCGGCGATGATTTTCTCCACTGCCAGCCAGCCGTTTTCAATCGGCGCCAGCAGCCGGTCCTCGATCTCGCGGCTGAATTGAAACTCCGTGATCAGCGGCATCGCCACCGCCTGCACGCCCGCAATCACCATGCTGATGGCGATGATGCCCGGCAGCAGCACGCTCTTGAATCCGGACTGCATCATGCCGCCCGAGGTAAGGATGCGTCCGAAGACGAAGGTGAACAGCAGCGGCTGAAGCAGATTCTGCACCAGCACCATGACCAGGCTGCGGCGGGCGACATGACCGTCGCGTGACAGCAGAGCGTAAAACGTTTTCCAGTTCACTCGCGCAAGCTCCTTCCGGTGTGGTGCAGAAACAGGTTTTCGAGGCTCGGCTCCTGAATGTGAACGTCGTGCAGTTCGGCGCCGGCCGCTTGCGCCGCGTTGACGATCGGGCCGATCAGCGGGCCGCCGCGGTCGGCGTATATATCTGCCGCCGCTGGATCGGTTGAGTGCACTTCGGTCACGCCGGGCAGTTCGCGAAGCTGGCGGAGCAGTTCTTCCGGCGCCCGGTCGAAACGCACACGCAACACGTAACCCCCCGGAATCGACGATTTCAGCTCGCGCGGCGTCCCCAGCGCGATGATCTTGCCGTGATCGATGATCGCCAGACGCCGGCACAGCTCGTCGGCTTCCTCCATGTAATGTGTGGTCAGCACGATGGTCTTGCCCAAGCTACCGTAGCCGCGGACGATCTCCCACAGCATCAGGCGCGTCTGCGGATCCAGACCCGCCGAAGGCTCGTCGAGGAACAACACCTCGGGATCGTGCATCATCGCGCGCGCGATGGAAAGCCGCTGCATCAGGCCACCGGACAATTCGCGGACCATCTGGCCGGCGCGGTCGGTGAGCTTGAACTTCTCCAGTTGCTCATCGGCGCGGTGGGCTCGCTCGCGGGCGCTCTGGCCGAAGTAGGCGCCGTGAAACAGCAGCACCTCGCGCGTGGTCAGGGCAAAATCCAGATTGGGCCGCTGCGGCACCACGCCAATCAGCCGCTTGGCCTTCACCTGCTGCTTCCAGACGTCGAACTCGCCGACGAAAGCGCGCCCGCTGGTGGGCTCGGTGCGGGTGGTCAGGATGCCGATGGTGGTCGACTTCCCCGCCCCGTTCGGTCCCAGCAGGCCGAAGATTTCGCCGGCCGGAATTTCCAGCGAAACGTCATCGAGCGCCAGGATTTCGATCTTCTTTTTCTTCTCCTTCCGCCCGCCGGAGCGGGCAGGACCGAAGGAAAAGCCGCGAGCGCCGAGCGCGGAGGGCGCCGGCGAATCATAGACCTTGCGCAGATTCTCGATGCGAATCCCAATTCCCATGGATTACGCTTCCTTCTTCTTGCCTGGATACATTAGATTCACCTCGTGGCGGGCGCGGTGCCGGAAGCTCACGCCGGCATCCGGCCGCGCGTTGTTTCCGTACGATATATCAAACCGCATGTTCAACGCAACAGAGGGAAGGGAGCCCGAGAGCCGCGCGACGCTCTTCACGCCTTCGGGTACCGGTCGCTGCACGCCTTCGAGCAGAAGTGTATGACTTGGCCATTGACGGTGCGGGTCAGACTGGCCGCGGTCGAGACATAGGTGCCGCAGACGGGATCCTTCTTCAATTCGCCGCCGGCCTGCACCGATGGCACGCCCTGAGAACGCGACGCAGGCGGCTGGCGGTACCGGGAGAGGAAATTGCCGAGCAAAGACCGGATGACGAGGAACAGCAGAATGGGGAAAACAAACTCGACGAAAAATGCTCGAATCATGAGATCGGGGCAGAAGCGCGCCGCCTCTGCCCCGGGTTCTGCACACTGCTACTTCTTTTTCTTCTTGCCGGCGTCGGGGTTCTTGTATTCCGTCTGGAGCGTGGCGCCCAGCGTACCCAGCAGAGCCTTGGCTTCCTGCGCGTGCGGGCCATCCGGAGTCAACTCCAGATACTTCTGGAAAGCTTCCGCGGTGCCGGGAACGAAAACCGTCTTCCCGTCCTTGTCTAGCGACGCTTTGGCCATCAGCGTGAGGCCATATTGATAGAAGGCCTCGGCGTAGGGCGGCGTGATGGAGATCGCCTTCTTGAAGGTTTCGCTGGCTGCATCGTTCTGGCCGGCGTTCACTTCAAGCGCGCCAAGGTTGTAATAATACTGGCCCGCGCCGGCCGGGTTGATGGTGGCGGCTTTCTCGAGTTCGGCCTGCGCCTCGGGGAACTTCTTGCCTTCCGCCAGCGTCAGCGCGTAGTTGTTGTGGAGGCCGGCATCGTCGGGGTTGAGGGCGAGCGCTTTGGTCCAGGTCTCGGCTGCCTTCTGCATGTTGGTGTCAAAGTCGGCGCCCGTCTTGGTCTTCGCCAGTTGCTCGTAAGCCTGCGCCAGGCTCGCCCACACAGCGCCCTGCCTGGGGTCGATTTCCCCGGCCTTACTGAAATTCTCGATGGCCGCGTCGTACTGCTTGTTGTCCATGGCGGCCTTGCCCGCGTTATAAGCATCGTTGAGCGCGGCGTTCTTCTTCATGTTTTCTTTCTGCTTGTTGACGTATTCCTCCAGCGCCTTCCTCTGCTCGGGAGTCATGCTGCGTTCCTGATCTTTGGAGATGCCACCGCCGGCCGTCGCGGCCTTTTGTATGGCGGCCGCGTTGTCGGCAGCGGCTTTCAGGTCGAAATTCACGATTTTGCTCGCTGTCGGGCTGGTCTTCACGCCGTTCATATGGTCCTTCTCCACGTCGCCTATAAGACACGTGACGTCGTAGGTGCCCATCAGCAAGTTATAAATGTAATGGCCTTTCTTGTCAGTCTTGGCGCTGTACGGTTTCTTGGTCTTAATATCGACGCGTGAGATCTGGATCACGGCTCCCAGCACGGGGTTGCCGTCGGTGCCAGTCACGACTCCTTCGAGCGTGGTGATTTGGGCAAAAGATGGCAGCGCAATCGCCAGCAGCCCGGCCAGGCTCACAGCCATAGTGCGGATCTTCATGGAACCTCCAAACTTGAGAGTTGCTTGTATGAAATTCGAGTATACCGCACTTGACCTGTATCACCCTTGCAGCGGCGCACGCAAGCGTTAGGGCATCGGGGCGAGTGCTATTCGCCGAACAGACCGATCTGCGCTTCCGGCGCGGCCTTTTCCTTGCGGCGTTTGAGCGGACTGCCCACCACTCCCAGCACTTCCACCGAGCGCAACGCCGGGCGCGGCAGAAACACCCTCTGCTGCGCGCTATAGGGGTGCGGTGGAATCACGCTGAATCCGTATGGTTCGACCGGCAGCAGGTTATTGGGCATGATGCCTTCCATGACTTCCCCGTCGTGAAAGGTGAATCGTATCCACAAGCCCTCCATCTTCGGGCGATTGAGGAACACGGGGCGCTCGACCTCCGCCGCGGCGTCGAAATCGCGCACAAAGGAGACGCTCTTGATCTCGGCATAGGGCACGTGCACGATCTGGCCCTCGGCGGAAAGCAATTCAATTCCCGTAGGTTGAAGATAAGAAAGGGGATTGACATACCCAGCGAGACTTTCCCGCTGGAACCGCCGGATCACAGCCTTTTTGGTGGTGGAAGTGGCCAAGGGTCGCCTTTTTTGTCAATTATGTTTCAATCATTTCGGCGCTTATTGTATCATTGGCACGATGGTAGAAGCGCTTGCGGAGGAAGCGGCCGGCCTGAAAGGCCATGCGCGCGCGTTTCTCAACTACTGCCGCGTGGAGAAAGGCCTGTCGGCCAACTCGATCAGTGCCTATGGTGCAGACCTTGAGCGGTTTATCGTTTCTATCGGCGCCCATTCGGATCTTCCTGGACCGGAATCGCTTCATCTCTATATTGACAGTTTATATCGGGGTGAGTTAAGCAATCGTTCGGTGGCTAGGCATCTGGCCACACTGCGCTGTTTTTTTCGGTTTTTGCTGCAGGAGAGTGTTATTGACTGGGATCCAGCCCAGGAGTTGCGGCCGCCGCGGCAATGGCAGACCATCCCTAAGTTCCTTAATCTCGGGGAAATAGAGAAGCTGATACAAGCCCCCGATACCGCCCGGCCCACCGGTCTGCGCGACCGTGCCATGATCGAGCTGCTCTATGCTTCCGGCCTCAGGGTTTCCGAACTGTGCCGGGTGGGGGTGGGCGACCTTGACGCCCGCATGGGCTACGTGCGGGTGACCGGTAAAGGAAACAAGCAGCGCCTGGTACCGGTGGGGCGGGAAGCAATTGGCGCCGTGGAGCGGTACCTGGCGGAGGGCCGTTCAGCCCTGCTAAAGGGCCGCGCCAGCCGCTACCTGTTCGTGACCGCGCGCGGCGGCTGCCTCACCCGGCAGGCATTCTGGAAATTGCTTGCCGGTTATGGACGCAAAGTGCAAATCTTCCGCGGGCTGACTCCCCATGTTCTGCGCCACAGTTTCGCTACCCACCTGCTGGACGGTGGAGCGGACCTGCGCAGCGTTCAGGTCATGTTGGGCCATGCCGATATCTCGACCACCCAGATTTATACGCACGTCATGCGGTCGAGACTGCGCGAAACGGTTCAGAAGCATCATCCCCGCGCCTGAGGATCGCTTACGGGAATTCGGGCGCGGGCCTTGTCGGTAAGTTCGAGAGCGCACTTCGATGAGCGACTACATCTATATCTTGGAAAGCCACCTCAGCCCGGATCAGAACCGCGTCCTGGGTGAGGTGATGACCGCCGCGGGACAGGCCAACCTCAACCTGTTCCTTACCGGCGGCGCGATGCGCGATATGCTGGCTGGTTTCCGGATTCGCGATCTCGATTTCGTGGTGGAGGGCGCGGCCCTGAAGCTCGCCAAGACGGTGGCCGAACGCTCAGGAGCCACCATCGTCTCGGCGGATGAGAACCGCAAGAGCGCGGAGATCGAGTTCCCCACCGGCGCCACCGCGCAAATCGCCATGTCCCGCCAGGAGAAATACCCGCGCGGCGGCGGCAAGCCGCAGGTAACGCCAGCCACAATTCAGGAAGATTTGCGCGGCCGCGATTTCACCTGCAACGCGATCGCGCTTTCGCTCAATAAGACTTCGCGCGGGTTGCTGCTGGATCCGCTGAATGGCCTGGCGGACATTGAGCGCCACGAATTGCGCGCGGTCAGCGCGTACGGGTTTTACGATGACCCCACGCGCCTGCTGCGGCTGGTGCGATTGGGCGTGCGGCTGGGCTTCGCGACCGAGGAGCGCACCGGGATGCAGGTGGCCAACGCCCGCGAAGCCGGGGTAGAGAAGGCGATTCCGCCGCGCGTCCTGGGAGCCGAATTGAAGCTGATCGGCATAGAGGATAACGCCGCCGGGATCATCGAGGCGCTGGCCCAGGCCGGATTGCTGGCCCTGTTCTCACCCACGTTGGCGGAGGGCCACGCGCACCGCGCCGGCCTGGCAAAATTCGACAAGATCGCCCACATGCTGCCCGACGAAACCGAGACCCGCGCCGCCCGCTTAGGGCCATTCCTGTTTGCTCTGACGGAAAAGCTGAGCCCGCGGGAAAAGCAGGCGCTGGCCAAGCACCTCGAATTCTCCAAAGCCGACACCAACCAGTGGCTGCAACTGGAAACGCGGTCGAAGAAACTCGCCGCCGCGCTGCGTTCGCCGCGCATTCGCAAACCTTCGCAGGTGTACCATTTGATTTCCACCGCCGAGCCGGACCAGGTGATGTTTCTGCTGTATGCTTCCACGCTGAAGCCGGTGCAGGATCGCCTGCGGGCCTATTTCCAGAAGTATCTGCCGGCGGTCGAGGAAATCACGCCCGAGGAGTGGGCCACGGTGGAGGCCAAGCCATCGCGCCAGCAAAAGGCCCGTGAAGAATTCATCGCTAACCGGCTGGACCGCCGGCCGCCGCGTAAGCCGGCGCCCGAACCGGCGCCACCGCCGGCCCCCGAACCGTTCATGGCGCGTCGCGCCCGGTAGGGTCGATGCGGGATTGATCGCAGCGCCCTAATCAGCGCGCAGCGGCCGGGCTGGCGGTGACCTGAACCGTCTTGCGGTCGCGAGCCGCGAGCGATAGCGGCGCGGAGTTGCCCGCGGAAGTGCGGACAAAGTCCGCGTCCTCGATGCGGCCCAGAGGAGCCGCTGTCCACGCCGCCAGCCGGTAATCTCCCGGTGCGAGGGAAGCGAAGTAGAACTTTCCCTGCGCGTCCGCCGTGCCCGTCCTCACCGCGGCCGAAGCTCCGCCTGCGGGCGCCAGCGCCACCACCGCATTCGGAACCGGTTTGCCCTGAAGATCGACCACCGCGCCATTCAAGCGCGCCGCCCCGGAACTGACGGTGATCTCCAGCAGGCCGGGAGTGCCGAAATCGATGGTTCGGCCAGTGATGGGCTGGCCGCCATGCAGAATGGACTTCCAATAGTAGTCCGGCTGAAGGTTATCGCCGAGCGTGTAGGTGATGGGCGCAACGTCGGTCAGCGTGAACGTGGTATCGCCGTCCATCACGTTCTGATTGATCTGCGGCAGGCCGGCGATGGTCGGAGCCAGGCTGAAGTAGACCGAGCCGCGCCCGCCCTCCATCTTGAAAGCGGCGCGGATTTCGCGGTGGCTCGCCAGGTCGACCGTCAAACCGTCGATGTGCTTCTCGCCGACCTCGATCGACTGGGCCGCGAACCGCGAACCGGGGAGACCCCTTGCGATGACATAGTACGACCCGGGTCTTACGCCGGAGAACTCGAACGCCCCCTCCGGGCCGCGAATCGCCGACGGCTCGTCCAGAGGGAATCCATCGCTTGCCTTTTTCGGAACCAACTGAAGCGTGTACCTGCCGCCCGGCTCCTCGCCGGTCACTTTGCCGCGCACCCGGACTGTGGGAGCCCGCTGCATCTTCATGTCGATTCCCGACACTTCGGCACCGGAGGCCACATTCACCGGCTTGGCCGTTTCGACCTCTGCGGCGTCCGGGTAGAACTGCGCGCGGTACGTCATATCCGGTTGCTCGGGCAGGGCCTGCTCGAAAGACGACCCACCGCGGTTGCGGTAGAAGGCTCGGACTACGTAGCTTCCGGGCTGGAGGTTGGCGATGCGGTACTCTCCCCGGTCGTCTGTGCTATTGCCGGCGACATAGCGCCACCTCCACGCTCCGAGGTTGTCCGCGGTGCGGTAGACCGACACCGACGCGTGCACCAGCGGCTCGCCATTCTCATCCACGATCTTCCCGGTAATCACCGCTTGCGGCGAGATCTTCACCATTACACCGGTCAACTGCTGGCCATCGCCCACGATGCTTAAGTCCTCCGTACCGTTGGGATCGGGCCTCGACGCAGCGTACCCCGGGGCCTGCGTGTTGATGCGGTAGACACCGGGCTCGACGTTGGAGATAGAGAAGCGGCCGCGGTCGTCAGTCTCCGCGTTGTAGGGATTGTCGAAGGCCCGGGATGGCTGCACGAATCCGTAATAATAGACGCCTCCTGTATGTCGCAACGTGACGGAGGCGTACTTCACCGGCGCGCCGCTCTTCGAATCCACCACCGTTCCGGCGATACCACCCAGCGGTTTCGTCGGTGGCACGAGACCTAACTGTTTCTGCGTGTCCGCGAGAGAAACGACGGTGAGCTTGGCGATCTCGTGCGAGCCGGCCGTGAGTTTGACCGGCGTGGCCCTGGCGGCAAAGGGTTTCAGAAAATCCGGCGCCAGCAGGTTCATATCGATCGCCTCCCAAGCGATCGCCTGGTACTCGCCCGGTTTGACGCTGAAGGCGAAATCGCCACCACGGCTGGTGTGGGTCTGCTGGGGCCAGCCAGTCGCATCACCCGAGATCAGGGTCACCACCGAGTCGGGTGCCGCTTTCCCGTCGGCGTCCACCACGGTGCCGGCGAGTTCCGCCACGGCGGTGCTCAAGACGATTTCCAGTTGCTCACCCGACGTGAGGTCGGCGCCCTCCGGTGGAACCGGCCGGCCGCCATAGCGGACTTCCTTCACGTAACAGGTTTGCGGCAGGCCGTCCACGTTTACGCTGGCGGGAACAGGGAGGACATCCTTCAGGGTGAACTCGCGGCCGGCGATGCGCACGGGTTGTTGACTCCTTCCCTGCGCGGACACCTGCATAGTCAGCCTGACCCTCGCATTCCCCAGATCCACCGGTGTCTTCTCTTCCACGATGACGGAGCCCTGCACATCGCGAGCGGCGTCCAGGTGAAGGACGACGCCCTCGATAGACTTGTCGGACACGTCGATGGGCTTGACAGCGGCCATCGCCGGGCCCGAGCTCGGCTCGGCCAACTGAGCCGTCAGGAAATAGGCGCCCGGGAGCACACCGGTGATCTCGAAAGTGCCATCGCCGGGTTGCATCGTCGGCGTCATGTTTCCGTAACGATCGAATCGTGTGGCGTCGCGGGGAACCAGGTTGACCCAAGGCATCATTCTGCCGTTGAAGCCGCCGCCGTTGCCGCTGCTGCTAGCCGGCATGCCTTCCAAACGTCCCCGAATGCGTACCGTCTTGGCCTTCCGCAACCGGATGTCGATCCCATTGACCTCTGCGCCGATGTCCACGGTCACGGACGTGGCCGTGCTCGCATCGGGCGCGCTCGGGTAAAGTGTCGGAATATAGGTCAACTCCGGTTCGCTCGGGGCAGGCCGGTCGGGATAGTACGTCATGCCCATGTTGTTGCGCCAGGTGGCGCGGACCAGGTAACTGCCGGGAGTGACGCCGGCGACGCGATACTCGCCGAGGTCATTGGTCTGGGTCATACCCGGCGTGCTCCAGCCGCCGATGCCGCCCCGTCGCGGCTCGTCCCGGCGCAGGAGGGCAACCTGGGCGCCTTGCACCGCCTCGCCGTCTTCATCGAGCACCTTCCCGGTAACCACGGCCTGGGGGGTCAATTTCACGATCACCCCTTTGAGATCCTGGCCCAAGCCAATTACCACCGATGCATTCGGGTAGCCCTGGTAGGGCAGCGTCACATATCCCTGATGCTGGGCGTGGATCTGATAGTTTCCGGCTTCCAGGTCGTGGAAGATGAAGTTGCCCTTGGCGTCCGTTTCGGCCGTGAGCGGACCGTTCTGGGAAGGCGGTTGACCCGGCCGCGCGAACGTCATCCCGCCTTGCAAGTTGACAGAGGCCTTCTTGATTGGGGCGTTGGTCTTCGAATCCACCACTTGGCCCTCAATGCTCCCTTTCGCGGGCGCAACCTGCCCGAACACGGCGGGAACGGCGGCGCACAGGCATACGAGTAGGACTGATGCGTTTTTCATTGGATCCTCGGCAACATAACCCAAGAGCCGGCAGAGCCGAAGCAGTCGCTCATCGAGGAGCGACCAGCTTCCGGCTTTCTCCAGCCGTGATCATTGTGAGAGTAACGGTTTGCCGCTCGCCCGCCACCAGCGTCACGCCACTGGTCCTGGCGGCGAACGGCGCCAGCACATCCGAATCCTGGGCCTGCAGGTACCGGGCGTCTTCCGGCGTTTCCCAGGCCAGCACCTTGTAGCGGCCGGGCAGGACAGCATCGAAACTGAAATTGCCCTGTGCATCGGCAAGCTCGTTCCGCGCGCCGGAAACGCTCAAATCCGCCGGGATCAGCGTCACCTCGGGGTAGGCTGCGGGCTTGCCGGCAGCGTCCACGACGGCCCCGGCGAGGCGCGCGCCGCCGCTGGCCAGCCCAATCGTGAACGACGCATCCGACTCAATAGCGAATCCCGCTCCGTCAACCGGCTTGCCGTCGAGGCGAATCGAGCGGACGTAGTAACCCGGCGGAAGGTTCTCCACGGCGATCATGTAGTGGATGGGCATCAGGAGGTCGAAAGCGAAAGTGGCATCCTCCTGCACCGTTGCACGGAGATTGCCGCAGCAGGGAAGATCGAGCGGCAGCAGCGCCACCGTAATTCCCTTGAGAACCGGCGCCCCGCCGTCTTCGACGTAGATCACGCCGCGCCCCTGGCGGGCCGGCGCGAGCCTCACAAACACACCGTCCATGTCGCCGCGAACCTCCAGTTCCTGGAAGGCGGCAAATTTCTGGTTCTTGTCGGCCACGCTCAGAATATAAGAACCCGGGGTTACATCCGCAATCTCGAAGGGGCCCTGGAACCCGGCAACCACGAAACCGGCCTGCACTCGGTCCGAAGGGCCGTCTCCGCGCGGGTTCAAGCCTATCTCCAACTCGCCGAGAGTCTTGCCATCCGGCGCCAACGCGCGGCCGCGGATCCGCGCCACCGTTCCCTTTCGCAGCGAGAAGTCGACTTTGCGGATTTCTTTCGAAGCTATCGTGATCCACTGCGCCGCTCGATAATCCGTCGTGTCGGGAAAGTAGAGCTGCGGAAGATCCTTGGCGTCTCGAGGAGGGGTCACGCGCAGCAGATAGCTGCCGGAAGGCACTCCCGCGATGCGATACTCGCCCCGGTCGTCTGTCTGGCCAACCCCCGGGCATAGAATGAAATGCGACTGGCGGCTCTGCCTGTAACTACGGCGGAGTACCCGCACGTTGGCACCCTGTACTGGCGCGCCCGCCGGGTCCCGGACCGTACCGGTAAGGACGGCGGCGGCTTCCAGTTTCACCACCACGTCCTTCACGCGTTGGCCGGCGGCGACAGCCAGCAGTTGGGTCGCGCGAGTCTCGTAGCCCCAGTTCGACGAGGCATACCCGTTCTTCGAAGCGAGGACGTCATAGTTGCCGGCGTCCAGCCCGGAGAAGGTGAATCGTCCATTCTGATCGGTCTCGGTGCGAAGGACAGGTGCGGAGGATGGACGATCGCGCACCCCCAGATAGGTGGCGGCAAAAGGACCAGAAAGCGTCACCACCGCGTTTCGCAATGGAGCCTTTGTGTCGGCAGCGACGATCAGGCCCTCGATGGCTCCCGTTCCCTCTTTGCCAAAGGCCGGGATCGTCAGGCAGAAAACCGTGGAAAGACCCAAAGCGAGTAAGGACTTCATGGCCATCTCCAAGTACTGGTATACACAAATGGTACCGCCGAGGGCAATTATAACGGTCCTATTATCCGAATATTTATGTTACGGGACGTGAGATTCCTCACGCACTCGCGGGGAGTGTCAGTGTGGGCCCTAGCATAAGAAGCCGGGGTGGCGGCGGAATCCCGCGCCGCCTGGATCCTCAGACCTCGGCTGGGGTGACTGGAGCCTTTTGGTTGGCTTTTTTCTGCCGCCGCGGCAAGCGGGACTTGTTCTTTTTCTGAAGTTTCGGTACCTTCTTCGACTTCGTCTGCGGCGGCGCAGGAGCAGGTTCGGCGGCTGCCGCCGCCGGTGCTTTCTTGCCTGCGGCGGCGCCTACGGCCTTTGCCGGAGCGGCTAAGCTGCCGTCTTTGGTTGCCGGTTCGGTAGTCTTTTTGCGCTCTTTGGGCTTCTGTTCATCTGCCATAATTCCCTCGAAATGGCGTTAGTACGCCAGTGGCCATGATAATCCACTTTTGAGACTTGACAGACCCTCGTTGTGCGGCTCCAGGTAAAAGACCTAGCGCGGATTGGTTAAACCCGGCGCGCCACCCACGCGGGAGAGCAGCGGCTGCGACGGCCGTGTGCCGGTGGCCACGGCCAAACGCCGCTCCATCGCCGCCCCGGCCGTGCGGAATTCATGCTGCACCATGCGAACGGCCGTGCGCCGGCCATCCGAACGGACAATCTTGCCATATACCAACAGTTGCAGCGGGGCCACGTTATGCAGCATCACGGGCCAGGTGACCGAAAGCTCCACGTTGAGGCCTGTCGGCAGCGGTCGCCCGGCATCGAAGAGGATTCCGCCGCTGGACAGATCCACCGTCCGGCCTTCGCCGCTTTCCAGCAGGCGCCGGCGCCGGATCAGCTTCCAGCGCACCTCCAGATCGAGCCCATAGCGCTTGTCCCGACGCCGATCTCCGGCGATCGTGTCGAATTCCTGGATGGTCTCGTCCCAATCGTCCGCGGCGCGCATCGTAGCCTATCCCGATCCCGTCTTCAGAAGTAGTCTACATTATGCGGACACGCGAAGTTGCTCTAAAGTCATGGCGGTACGTACGGGGTAACAGCGGTTCTACCACGTTACCTGTTAACCCTGCTGGCCAAATGTTAGCTGGAGCCCTGCTATCCTCAAAGGAAGTGCAGGAGCAATAAACTGCGATGGAACACCGTTTAACCCTGGTACTGCTGCTCGCGGCCGCTCTCCTTCCTGCGCAGGACTTGAAGGAGTTCGAGAAGAAGGTAACGGAATTCACCTTGGCCAATGGTTTACACTTCACCGTGGCGGAGCGGCACGAGGCCCCTGTTGTATCTTTCCACACATTTGTGAACGCGGGCTCCGCGAACGATCCCGCAGGCGAGACCGGCCTCGCCCACATGTTCGAGCACATGGCGTTCAAGGGCACCGAAAGCATCGGCACCAAGAACTGGGCCGCCGAGAAGAAAGCCCTGCAAGATGTGGAAGACATCTACGACCAACTGGAAGCCGAACGCAACAAAGGGCCCAAGGCCAACCAGAACAAGCTCGATTACTTGCGGATGCAAATCAAGCAGGCGATTAACGTGGCGCAGTCCTACGTGGAATCGAACGAATACACCCGCATCATAGAGGAGAACGGGGGCGCCGGCCTGAATGCAGACACCTCCTACGATTACACGGAGTACTTCTACAGCCTGCCTTCCAACCGCATCGAGCTCTGGTTTCTATTGGAGTCGCAGCGTTTTCTGCACCCGGTGTTCCGCGAGTTCTACCAGGAACGCGACGTGGTGCAGGAGGAAAACCGCATGCGCAACCAACCCGGCTCAACCGGGCAGCTACTGCGGGATTTCGTGGCCACCGCCTTCGCGGCCTTTCCCTATCGCAATCCGCCAGGCGGCTGGCCCAGCGACGTGGATAACCTGCGGCGCGGCATGGCGCAGGCGTTTTTCGACACATACTACGTGCCCGCCAATATCAATCTCGCCATCGTCGGCGATGTGGAACCGGCTCAGGTCCGGCGCCTGTCGGAGCGGTACTTCGGCCCCATGCCGGCGCGTCCGCTGCCGCCGCTGCTGCACACCGTCGAGCCGGCCCAGGACGGGGAGAAGACGGCCGTCGTGAAATCGCAGAGCCAGCCCCTGTTCGCCGCCGGCTTCAAACGGCCCGGTCAGGACGACCCTGACGATCCGGTGTACGAGGTTATCTCGCTGATCCTGTCGGGCGGCCGCACCAGCCTGCTTTACAAGGACCTGGTGCAAGAGAAAAAGATCGCGATCGAAGTGGAGGCATTGCCGGCCTATCCGTCGTCGCGCTATCCCAACCTGTTCGTCATCTTCGTCGCGCCTGCGCTGAGCCACACGGTGGAAGAAAACCAAAAGGCTCTGGAGGACGTGCTGGCGCGTTTTGTGGCGCAGAAGATCGACGCGGAGACCTTGCAGCGCGTGAAAACCCAGGCCCGCGCGGCGCTGATTCGCCGGCTGGACAGTAACGCCGGCCTGGCATCCTTGCTGGCGGCGGATTACGGCACTTACGGGGACTGGCGGAAGCTATTCACCCAGATCGACGACCTGAACAAGGTGACGGCGGAAGATGTCGAGCGGGTGGCGCGTGCCTGCTTCGAGGCGCAAAACAGGACGGTGGCTTTCACAGCGCTGGCGCGCACGCTCAGGCCGGCTCCCGCCGGGGCCGGGGAGAGCCGGCAATGACCAGACTCTCCGTGCTGGTGCTGGTGGCCGCCGGTCACGCGGCCGCCCAAGTGCCGCTGCCGCAGCCGCCCGCGGCGCCGCCGCGGAAAAGCGCCGCCGCTCCAGCGCCGAAGGCCGTTCCACCGCCCTCGTGGAAGGAACTCAACTACCCGCCGCTGCATGCCATCGCCGTTCCGAACGTGGAAACCATCACCCTGCCCAACGGGATGAAGCTCTATCTTCTCGAGGACCATGAGCTGCCCCTGGTCCACGGCGCGGTGCGCATCCGCACCGGCAACCTGTTCGATCCGCCGGAGAAGGTCGGTCTGGCCACCTTGACCGGCATGGTGCTGCGCACCGGTGGCACACGCACCAAGACCGGCGAGCAGCTTGATGTGGAACTGGAAAACATCGCCGCCAGCGTGGAGGGCAACATCGACGAAGGTTTCGGGTCGGTGAGCTTCTCCTGCCTGAAAGAGAACGTGGATGAAGTGCTGGCGGTTTTTCATGACGTCCTCACTCAACCGGAATTTCGTCAGGACAAGCTCGACCTGGCCCGCACCGAACTGAGAGGCGGCATCGCCCGCCGCAACGACGAGCCCCACGGCATCGCCGAGCGCGAGTTCACCAATACCGTGTACGGCAAGAGCACGCCTTATGGCTGGGACATAGAATACGACACCATTAACCGCGTCACCCGCGCCGACCTGGCCAACTTCTACCGCCGCTATTTCTTCCCCGCCAATACCATGCTGGCGGTCTGGGGCGATTTCAACGCGCCGGAGATGAAGGCCCGCCTGGAGAAGCTGTTCGCCGATTGGACCGTGGAACAGCCGCCCGTGCCGGCTTTTCCGCCGGTTTCCGCCAAACCCGCCGCAGGCACATACCTGGCGAGCAAGTCCGATGTGACGCAGACCTTTTTCTCGATGGGGCAACTGGGCGGCGTGCTCAAGGACAAGGACTATCCGGCTCTGGAAATCATGGCCGACATTCTGGGCGGCGGATTTCAGAGCCGCCTGTTCCGCAGGGTTCGCACCGATATGGGGAACGCTTACGAGATTGAAGCCGACTGGGGCGCCAATTACGATCACCCGGGCTTGTTCGTCATCTCGGGCAGCACCAAGTCGGTATCCACCGTGGAAACGCTCAAGGCGATCCTCGAGGAAGTGGAGCGCATCCGCTCAACCGAAGTGAGTGAAGAGGAGATCAAGACGGCCAAGGACACCGCGCTGAACAGCCTGGTGTTCGCCTTCGACACCAAAGCCAAGACGTTGGGCCGCATCCTCAACTACGAGTACTATGGATACCCGCGTGATTTCATCCAGCAATATCAGCGGGCAATTGAAGCCGTGACCCGCGCCGATGTGCTGCGCGTCGCCAAACAGTATCTCGCCCCCGCCGATTTCACCATCGTGACCGTGGGCAACCCCGAGCAGTTCGGCCAGCCGCTCTCCAAGCTCGGGCGGCCCGTCACCGCCATCGACCTCACGATTCCCGAGCCCAAGCTAGAGGCGGTCCAGTCCAATGCCGCCAGCCTGGCGAAAGGCCGGGAGATTATGGCGCGTGTGCAGCGCGCGGTGGGAGGCGCCGGCAAACTGGCGGCGGTGAAGGATTTCACGGTGACCCACAGCGACCGGTTCGATCCCAGCGCCGGGCAGTTCGACGGCGACGAGACCGACCGGTGGATCGCCCCCAGCCATTTGCGGCAGGACAGCCGGCTGCCCAGCGGGCCGTTCGATACGTACTGCGACGGCAAGCTGGGCTGGGTTTTCACCGCGCGGGGTAGCGGGCCCTTGCGGGGCGCGACCCTGCAGGAAATGCGTAACGAAGTGTTCCACGTCTACTTCAGCTTGCTCGAAGCCGGCGGCGAGGGAGGCGCCAGCGTGGTAGCGGTGGACGACCGCACGGTCGAGATCTCCGCCGGCGATCAGATCGTTCGCCTGGTGATCGATCCGGCCACCGGGCTGCCGCAGCAACTGCTCTACGATTCGCCGAAGCCCAACGGTCCGGCGCAACCGATGGAAGAAGAATACTCCGATTTCCGCGAGGTAAATGGAATCCAGGTGCCTTTTCACGTGACCTATCATCAGGGTGGCAAATACCTGGCCGAATCCACGGTCAGCCAGTATCAGATCAACACCGGCCTCCGACTGGAGGATCTGGAGCGGCACCCATGACCCCTTCATGTTGTCTGACCGGCAGCCAATGGCTTTCCTGCCTGCTGGCCGGCGCCGCGCTGGCGGGCGGCTTGTGGGCGCAGGAGGAAACGCGCCAGCAGCGCGGCAAGCGCGTGGTAAACGAAGCCCTGGCCGCGCTCGGCGGCGACGCATTTCTGCGCGTCGAGGACCGCGTGGAAAGCGGCCGCGCCTACTCCTTCTACAACGCGCAGCTTTCCGGGCTCTCAGTGGCCACCGTCTATACTCGCTATCTGGCCCCGGTGCCGGGGAAACTGGCCCTGCGCGAGCGCGAGAATTTCGGCAAAAAACAGGACGAGGGCTTTGTGCTGTTCAGCGAGACCGGCGCTTGGGAAGTGAACTATCACGGCGCCAAGCCGATCGAGGACGAGCGGTTCAAGAATTACCAGCAGAGCGGACTGCTGAACATCTTTTACATCCTGCGCCAACGGCTCTCCGAGCCCGGCCTTTCGTTTTACTCGCAAGGCTCCGACGTCTTCGAGAATCAGCCGGTGGAAATTGTCGATATTACGGACGCCGATGGCCGCACCGTCACCGTCTACTTCAGCAAGTTCACCAAGCTGCCCTTGCGCCAGAGTTTTCGGCGCCGCAATCCGACCTATGGCGACTTCGATACCGAAGTGACGGCCTTCGCCAAGTATCACCCCACCGGTGGCATCGAGTGGCCCTACGACATCCGCCGCGAGCGCAACGGAGACAAAATCTTCGAGATGTATTCGGAAACCGTGGAGATCAACCAGAGCCTCGGCGATGAGTTGTTCGCATTACCGGCCAATGTGAAGCTGTTGCCGAAGGACAAATAGCGGCGCGTGCAGCCTGCCTCGGGTACTGTTTATAATCGGGATGCGAAGGTATTCGAGTGATGCGGACTTCGATTCTGATCACACTGAGTGCCGCCATCTGCACCGCGCTCAGCTTACTGGCTCTGGCTTACTTGCCTTACCTCATGCTTGCCTTTCCCGGGTATGGGCGTTGGCTGACACTCCCGCAACTTCTGACGGCGTCGACTCCCACGGCGATGGGGGCCTGCGGTCTCGTCACGTCGATTGGTCTTCTTCGGCGTAAGCCCTGGGCCCGTGTCTCGATTCAGGTCGTCGCCGCTGTTTTGATTCTGAACAGTCTGCTGGCCATTTTGCTCTGCACCACCATTAACTTCCGGGGCGCGATCTGGCTCGTCCACACCAGCGTGATCTTGGTCGGTGCCTCGTGGTTGGTCTTCTTCAACGAACGGCAAACCAAAGCGGTGTTCGCGCCGATTCGGCAGGCGGGGGCTTGACCGCTCCGCCAAAGGCGAAATAGTGCGTGCCGGCGAGGTGCGGGCACCGGGGCGCGTCAACCTGATCGGCGAGCACATCGACTATCACGGCCTGCCGGTGCTGCCGATGGCGATGGATCGCCGTATCCGCATCCGCTTCCGCGCGCGTGACGACCGGCGCATTTGCGCCTCGAGCGCCACGCCTTTTGGCCGGCGCGAATTTGCCTGGACCGGCGATTTACAGCCGGTGGCCGCCGGCGATTGGGAGAATTACCTGCGCGCCGCCGCCAGCGCCGTGGCCTCGCGGTGGGGTTTGTGCGCGGGCGTGGATGCCTGGATCACCTCCGATCTGCCGCCGGCAGCCGGACTGTCCTCCTCCTCCGCGCTCATCGTGGCGTTCGCGCTGTGCCTGCTCGCCGCCAGCGGGATCGAAACCGGGTTCGAAGAGCTGATGGCGATTCTGCCCGAAGGCGAGCACTTCGTCGGCACGCGCGGCGGCGGCATGGATCACGCGGCCATCCTGGCCTCCCGCGCCGGCTGCGCTTCGCTCATCGAATTCGCGCCGCTCGCCGTGCGCCACATCGCGGTGCCGGGCGATTGGGCTTTTCTGGTGGCGCACAGCCTCGACACGGCGGAAAAATCGGGCAACGCTCGCGCCGCCTACAACGCACGCCGTCAGGCGGGAACGGCCGCGCTCGCCCGGCTGGGCGTGGCCAGTTACCGCGAGGTGATCGCCGCGCCGCACCGGCATGCCGAATTCCTGACGCGCTTGACCAGTTTGGAAGAGCGGGATGCCTTTCTGCACATCACGTCGGAAGCCGCACGCGTAGCCGAAGGCGTCGCCGCGATGCGTGCCGGCGATGCCGCCGCCTTCGGCCGCCTGCTGACCCAATCGCAAGGCAGCCTGCGCGATCGCCTGCGCGTCAGTTCGCCGGCGCTTGATCGGTTGGTGGATGCCGCCTTGGCCTGCGGCGCATTGGGCGCGCGGCTCACCGGCGCCGGCTTCGGCGGCGCCATCGTCGCCTTGATCAATAAGTCCGATTTGCCGGCGCTGCGCCGCGGCCTCATCGCCAGTTACTATGCCGGCCGCGCCGACTTCCGCGACGCCGATCACTTGATCGATGCCGAGCCAGCCGCCGGCGCGGGCTTCGAGCCGCGCTGATAGCGCCTTGGTCGATGGCGCGAGATTGAAGACACGCTCGCCAGCAACTTGCGTTGCACTTATCACCTAGCCGGGTAGACCAGATACCCGGCGTTGCCGAATAGCGGGGTTTCCGGCAGGCGGTGTTGCGGTTGCAGCACGATGTAGTCGATGCCGGCCGCGCCATACTTGGGCATGGCGCCGGGGTCGAAGCCTGCGGCCATCGTCGCGGACCAACGGCGCCACCATTCTTCGCCAAACTGGCGGTTGAAGTTCACCTGGCCGCCGCCTTTCCAGTCCACATAGACGGCGCGCAACGCTTCGGAACGGAAGAAGCCGGGGGCGAGCGAACGGCCGGCATCCGGGAAGAGAAAGACGGTGTCACGGGCGGTGGAGTGAGCGGCCCAATCGGAAAGCTGGCGCAGCTCCGGCGTGTCGAGCTGCGGGTAGTTGACGATACCGCCGGCGAACGGAATGAGGAGGAGCGCCGCCGCGCCGGCCAGCGGGGCGACGCGGAAGCGCATGGCAGCCACGCCGATGGCGGCCACTAGCAACAGCACCGCGACGCGACGCCACTGGTAAGGTTCGGTGACCACGGGCTGGAGCGGCAACCAACAGGCCACGGTGAACCAGGCCGCCGCTTCCCACCACTTCCTCGCGAGCGCGGCGTGCGCGCCAGCGATCGCAGAGAGAAACACCATCATCAGAGCCAGGAACAACACCAGGCGCATGGGCTGCAACTGCGGCATCAGCACCCAGCGGGCGTGTTCGAGCAGCAGCCAGGAAAGCGGCATGCTGACCAGGCCCAGCAGTGGCAGCCCCAATACGAACACGCGCAATTCGGCGGGGACGCGGCGGCGGATGCGGAACCACGCGGCGGCCAGTGCAGCGGCGAGGAGCAGATGATGAACGATGTAGCGGAGCGGCCAGGCGGAAAGCCAGATATAGGACGCACGCAACCGCTGCAGTTGCTCCTGTGGCGCACCGATACGTCCCCAAAACGGCTGCTGGGCAGCGCCATCCTGGTGGGCTGCCGCAAACGCCAGTAGCGCCCCTGCCAGCGCCAGCGGAATCCAGGGCTGCCATTGGCGCCGGCGGAGAGTCAGCATGGCGAAAACCGCCAGAAACGCGAGTGT
>Ga0181529_10002716_pt1 | contig 20846 bp, 19 predicted proteins | sample PEATcosm2014_Bin_36_FD_119763 | JGI IMG/M metagenome (GOLD analysis project Ga0181529, IMG submission 119763) | Peatland microbial communities from MTU Mesocosm Facility, Houghton, MI, USA - PEATcosm2014_Bin10_30_metaG | ecosystem: Environmental > Terrestrial > Soil > Wetlands > Peat | place... | reverse complement strand
TCGCCGCCCTGGGCGGCGTTGGTCTCGTGCCTCTCGGCGCCATCCAGGTGCTGTCGATCGACCTCGGCTCCGACGTTCTGCCGGGCCTGGCACTGGGCACCGAGCACCCCGAGCCCGGCGTCATGAAGCTGCCGCCGCGGCCCCGCTCTGAACGCCTCATGAGCCGGGCTACGCTGCGCCGGGTCGTCTTCATCGGCGCCATCGAGTCGTTCTGGGCGGTGGGCGGGTTCTTGTACGTGCTTCTCTCGCATGGCTGGAGCTGGGGCGACGGCCACTGGATGAACGCCGCCAACCCCCACTACATGTACTGGCGCGAGGCCGTCACCATGACCCAGGCGGCCATCGTCATGTGTCAGGTCGGCAACGGCTTCGCCTGCCGCACCGAGCGCGAGTCGCTGTTCAAGGTGGGCATCTTCAGTAACATGTGGCTGGTCTACGCCGAGGTGGTCGGCATTGCTATCATGGCGGCCATCTCGTACGTGCCGTTCATGCAGCACATCTTCAAGACCGGTCCGCTGACAGCGCTCGACTGGGCGATCCTGGTGGTCGCCGCCGTCTCTGTCTTCTTTGCCGAAGAAGCGCGAAAATGGTTCTTGCGTCGCCGCGAGACGGCGCCTTCAGGAGGGTGAGCCCATGCATGTGATCATCGTGGGGTGCGGTCGGGTCGGGGCCTCGACCGCGGCCGAGCTCGCACGAGCCGGCCACGACGTCGTTGTGATCGACCGCGATCCCGACGCCTTCCGCCTGCTGCCCAGCGGATTCACCGGCCGCACGCTGGTGGGCACCGGGTTCGACCGCGAGATCCTCGAGTCGGCCGGCATCCGCGAGGCCGACGCCCTGGTGGCCTCGGCGAGCGGCGACAACACCAACGCCGTCGCCGCGCGCATCGCCAAAGAGACCTACCGGGTGCCCGACGTCGTGGCCCGCATCTTCGACCCCCGCCGCGCCGACATCTACCGGCGCTACGGTGTGCAGACCTTCGCCCCCACCTCCTGGAGCGTGAGCAAGATCGTCGAGCTCATCGTGAGCCCGCACCTCGAGCGCGAGATGGCCTTCGGCAACGGCGAGGTCCAGCTGCTGGCCGCCTGGGTGCCGGTCCACCTGGTCGGCAAGCCGGTCAGAGACCTGGCCATCCCCGGCGAGATCCGCGTGGCGCTCCTCGTGCGCATGGGCAAGGGCATCGTGCCGGTCTCGGGCACGGCCCTCGAGAAGGACGACCAGGTGTTCGTGGTCATCCACCAGACGGCCGTCGAGAAGTTCCAGAGGATGATGGGGTGGAAGTCATGAGGATCGTCATCGCCGGAGCCGGTACCCTCGGGCGCCGCGTGGCCAGATACACGCGCGACCAGCACGAAGTGCTCGTGGTCGAACAATCGCGGCCGCGGGCGCGGGCCGTCGAAGAGGAGCTCGGCGTGAAGGTGCTGGTCGGCGACGCCGACGAGCCCGAGGTGCTGCTCGAGGCCGGCGTCGACCGCGCCGACGTGTTCGTAGCCTCGACGGGCCACGACGAAGACAACCTGGTCGCCTGCCTGCTGGCCAAGAACGAGTTCAAGGTGCGCAAGGTGATCGCCGCGGTGCGCAACCCGCGCAACCGCTGGCTCTTCAACCGCAGCTGGGGCGTCGACGTGGCCATCGACTCGGCCGAGATCGTCACCAAGCTGATCGAAGAAGAGGCCACGCTCTCCGACGTCGTCACGCTGCTCGATCTGCGCGAGGGCGAGGTCACCGTGTCGTCGATGATGATCAACGAAGGCCACTGGGCGGCCGGCAAGACCATGCACCAGCTCGGCCTGCCCGAGGGCTGCGTGGTAGCCGCTCTGCTGCAAGGCGACCGCATCGTCATGCCCCAGCCCGAGACGGTGGTGGAGCCGGGTGACCAGCTCCTGATCATCGCGGGGCCGGGCGCCGAGTGCACCATCCGCGAAGGGCTCGCCTGACGGCGCCTCGACGGCCGGCCAAGAGGCCACGGACCGGGGGCGGCTTACGCCGCGCGGCTTAGGGCGTTCAGCCCGCGGCGGCGTGCCGTTCGAACACGAGCCGCAGCACGTCTTCCCAGAAGGGCAGCACCACGTCGAGTCTGACGGCGCCGGGGTCGAGGAGCTTCTGCACGGCGAGGCCGTCGCCGACCGCGATCATCAGCGTCTCGAGGGCGTGCAGCTCGTCGGCGGTGAATCCGCCCTCGCTGCCCACCACGCCGCCGTAGATCGAGCGAAAGCCCTCGTAGAGCACCGCGACCCGCTCGCGCAGCTCACCGTCGAGCACGATGCGCGACAGCAGGGCGTAGAAGTCGCGGTACGAGTCGTCGTCGCGCAGCAGGTCGTGGTCGGCTTCGATCAGGCGGTGGACGACCTCGTCGCGCGGCGCGGTGCCTGCCGCGCGGGCGATCACGCGGAAACCCTGGTCGTTCGACAGGGCCTCGACCACCGCCGAGATCAGGCCTGCCTTGCCGCCGAAGTGATAGCGCACCGCGTCGGGGTACGTGCCGGCCTCTTCGGCGACGCTCTGCACGGTGAGCGCCTGGGGGCCGCCGCGCGTGAGGACCGCGCGCGCCGCCGCCACCAGGCGGTCGGCCGTCGCCGAGGTGCGTGCCGGGTCGCGCATGCGCCGATGCTCGTCTGACGTTGCTCCCACCCCTCCCGCGTGAGCGCTCGGCCCCGGCCGGACCCCGCTCCTTCAGTTGACACTCCTGCACGCCCAGTCTAGACTTTTGTCGTTCGTTCGTACATACGAATGATTATCGGACTATCGCCCAGCGGCCGGCGGCGCGAAGGAGAGAGCGCACTGTCGGCCGCGTCCACGTCCGGACCCGTTTCACCCGCGCCGCCCCTTGCCCTGTTTGGTACACTTCGGCACGGTCCTTCGCGACAGCACGGACCGCGATGTCGATGCCGTCGCCGACTCCTTTGCAGCCCGGCCGCGGACCACGGTAGGAGCACCCCATGATCGCTGCCGCCCACGTCAACTTCCACTACCTCCTCATCTTGCTGCTGCCCCTGCTGGCCGGGCTCGTCGCGCTGGCGCTGACCTGGCATTCGAGGGTCAAACGTCGCCGCGAGGCCGAGGCCAAGCGCCTGTCGCGCGCCACGGGCACGCGGCGCTCCGGCACGGCCGGCAAGCCGCGCAGCAGCGGCGGCGCGAACGGCCGCTCCGCCTCGAGCGCCAAGTCGCGCAGCGGCAACAGCGCCAAACGACGCCGGTAGCGACCCGGCGACGCAAGAGGAGCCGGGTGAGGTCTGACGGCGGCGCAGCGGATGTGCGCGTCTAGCTCGGCGCCATCGCCTGGGAGGCGGGCGCGACCGGCGAAAAGAAGGGCACGGGCGCGGCGCTGAAAGCGCCGCGCCCGTGCCCTGGGCGACCTTGCGAACGTGCGGGCGTTCAGGCCACCGTTCCTGCCTGAGAGCGGGCCTCGACGCCACCGTTGTCGGATGCCGTGTCGAGCCACGGGTCGCTCTCGTCCATGCCCAGGGTGCGCATGATCTGCTTGCGTGTGCCCGGATAGATGAGCAGTCCGGCGACGGCCCCGCCGATCAGCGTGCCGCCGACGAGCCAAGCGCCCCAGCGAGTATGGGACCTGGGGTTGATCACGCGCTCGCTCGCGTCCTGCAGCGAAGCCACGATGCGGTCGACATCTTTGCGGATGTCGTCGTCGAGGAGCTTCGACACGCCGTTCTCGGTCAAGCCCTCGTAAAGGTGACGTCCGGCGACGATCAGCGCGCGCAGGTCCCTGCGCAGCTCGTCGTCGCTCATGATGCGTCGCACGTAAGGCGCGGCCACGCCGGCAGCTCCGGCAGCCCGCATGACCTTGGCGCGATTCTCGTCGAAAGCCATGACGTCTCCTTCCCCTTGCAGTCGTTGTCGCAGACCCCCGCGAGTGCGGCGTCTGGTATCGGCTTCTCATTGACCACGAGCGCGCCAAGCGCAAACCGTTGGCCGGCCGTCGGCACGCGTCAGGCCCTGTATGCAGCGGGAACAGGTCGTGCAACAAGGAGCGCCCGGCGCGCGGCCTCAGCCGCCGCAGGATCGGGCGCCCGCGGTGCGGGCCGTCGGGGTCGCCTCCTGGTGCACGCGCAGGGCCGTGGCTTGCCAGCGCAGCGCGGCTGGGGGTTTCCTTTTGGAGCGGCAACCTGTACAAGTACAGGACTGTGTCCGGCGCCGCCGGACGCACGTTCCAGCAGAAAGAGCGCTTTCGTCTTCGTCAGTCGTCGCCGACACGCTCGCTAAACCAGGAGAAAGTAGTGGCCAAGGGAACAGTCAAGTGGTTTAACGCTCAGAAGGGCTACGGCTTCATCGAGCAGGCCGACGGCGGCAAAGACGTCTTCGTGCACGTGGCTGAGCTCGCGCCCGGCGTGGGCACGCTCGCCGAGAATCAGGCAGTCGAGTTCGAAGTCGAGCAGGCCCAGAAGGGCCCGCAGGCTGTCAACGTCCGGCCTGTCTGACCTGACGCTGCGCTAAGCAGGGCGTCCGCCGGCGGCACAAGTGCCGCCGGCGGACGCCCTTTTTTCTTGGCCCGACGGCGCGCCTCAGGGCCGGTCGCTGCGGTAGGGCACCGGCACGTACTCGACCGACGGCCGGCGCTGGCCGCGTTGCGGGAACAGCGTCATGAGGGCGTAGACCGCGTCGGGCACGCGGTCGCTCACCGGCAGGCCGATCTCGGCGGCGTACTCGAAGCGGATGGGAAAGTCGTGGGTCCAGCGGCCGTGGCTGAGCAGCGCCGCCAGTCGCTCGGCGTCGTCGGCGCCGTGGGCTTCGAGCAGCAGCTCTCGCACCGTGTCGTGGACCTGGTCGATTGCCTTGCGTGACATGTCGCCGAGGATGAGAGTCTGGTCGTCGCGGTTGGGGTTGGGCGCGTCGAGGGCGGCGAGAATCGACGCGGCCGGCCAGAACCCGTGGGGCAGGCCGCCGAGCTGGGGATCGACCGGCCCCAGCACGGCGTCGCGGTCCATGAGGATCTCGTCGGCGGCCAGGGCGACGAGCGTGCCGCCCGACATGGCGTAGTGGGGCACCATCACCGTGACCTTGCCGGAGTGACGCTTGAGGGCATAGGCGATCTGGTCTGAGGCCAGCACGAGTCCGCCGGGCGTGTGCAGGATCAGGTCGATGGGCATCTCGGCGGGCGTCAGGCGGATCGCGCGCAACACCTGCTCGGCGTCGTCGATGTCGATCATGCCGCCGAACGGGATGCCCAGCACGCGCATCGACTCCTGCCGGTGGATCATGGTCACCACGCGCGAGCCGCGCGCGAGCTCGAGGCCGCGCAGCAGGGCCCGCCGCCGCCGCGCGCGCCGTCGCCGCGCCACCATGGGCACGACCAGGGCTGACACGATGACGGCGGCCACGACCGCCCAGAAGACATCCATCTCATCGACTTCGTACCCCGATGGCCCGGTCCGCGCACCTGTGGCGGGATCGAAGGCCGCCGCCGGGTACGGGGCGCGCGCCGCCCACTCGGCCACGCCGGCCGGCCAACGGCCGGGCGGCGACGTTCACGCTGTAGGCTGCGGCGGACGGACGGACGGACGGACGGCACGGCGTTCGTCCGCACCGCAGGTCGGCCGGCGACAAGGAGTCGCGACGATGGATGAACATGCACGGCAGGTGGCGCTGCCTTATCGGCACACGCAGATCGGCATGCTTACGGTGGTCGGGTCGATCGCCGGGTCTCTCACGCAGCTCATCAGGGCGGTGCGCGACGTGAGGAGACACCGGCGCTGGGCCTGGGTCTCGGTGTCGCGCACGGTACTCATGGTCAGCGCCATGGCGCTGTTCTCGTCGCTGCGGGTCGAAGTCGACGAGAGCGCCGTGGTCGCCGCTTTCACCGGCGGCGCGCTGCTGCGCCGCATCCCCCTCTCTGAGATCGAGACGGCGAAGGTCATCACTGTCCCCTGGTATCACGGCTGGGGATTGCGCAAGGTCCATGATGGGTGGATGTACAACGTCTCGGGGAGGCGCGCCGTCAGGCTCGGTCTGCGTGACGCGCGGATCTTCACCATCGGCAGCGACGAGCCTGACGCCTTGCTCGCGGCGATCGAGCGCGCCCGCGCGCTGCGCGCGCCGGCCGCGGCCTGAGCATGCAGCCCGCCCGGCCGCCCGCCCGAGATCGCTCGCCCGGCCCAGCGCCGTCCGGCGACGCAGCGGGCGGCCCGCACCGGTCCGCCCGCCCGCCCGCCCTCACGGCTCAGGTCGGCGAGCTGCTGGGGCGTGGCGACGGCACCGGACTCGACACGAGCGGTGGCCTGCTGTTCAACCACACCCTGTGGGCGCGCGATCGCGTGGTCACGGCCTTCGACCTGCTCGACGTCGAGCCCCGGCCGGCGCGCGAGACCGTGCTGGCGCTCGCCGCCCTGCAGGGCGGCGAGCGCCATGTCCTGTCCGAAGAGGAGCCCGGCCGCATCCACAACGAGCGCCGCGACCTGCGCACCTGGCAGGCGCCGCTGTGGCTCAAGACGGTCTTCGGACTGGGCCTCGCGCCGCTTTGGGGCGGCACGCCGGCCGGCTACACGACCTACTTCGCCTCCGACTCGACCCCGCTGTTCGTCATGCTGGCGGCGGCCCTGGCGCGGCGCGAGCCGGGCGTGCTCGCGATCCCGGTGACGCGCCGCGACGGGCACACGGTGTCGCTGGGCGATTGCGTGGTCGCGGCCTGCGCCTGGATCGAGGGACACCTGAGCGCCGACGGCCTGGTCGAGGCCGTGCAGTCCAATCCCCTGGCGCTGCAGCAGGTCTGGAAGGACGGTCCTACCTCGAACTTCGACGAGCGTGGGCGCATGGCCAACGTGCTGCAGCCCATGGCGTACCTCGACGTGCAGGTGCTGGCAGCCGAGGCCCTCGCCCGGGCGGCCGACCTGGGGCTCGGCTCCCCGGAGCACCTGCGTGGGTCGGCGCGCGCCATACGCGACGCCACCGTCGACCGCTTCTGGCTGCCCGAACGGCGCTACTTCGGCTGCGCCATCGACCGCGACCGGCAAGGCAGTCCGCGCCTGCTGCGGGCCGTGCAGTCCAACGCCGGCTGGATGCTGGCCACGAGCTTCTTCGACGACCTGCCCGAGTCGCTGCGCCAGACCCTGATCGGCGGCATCGTGCGCATGCTCTTCTCGGCCGAGCTGCTCACGCCGGCCGGCGTGCGCGGCCGCGCGCTGTCCGACCACAACCCGCGCTTCCGTAACTACCACGAGAACGTCTGGCCGGTCGATACGGCAGCGATCGCCCGTGGGCTGCGCCGCCAGGGCCTCGACGAGCTCGCCGTCGAGCTCGAGGCGCGCCTGCTCGACACGGCCAACATGCTGGGCGGCACGTTCGAGTTCCTGGCCGTCGACCACGAAGGGCGCGTGGTCGATCCGCGCCTGACGGCCGAGAGCGCGGCGCGTCTGTTCGGGGGCCCCGTGGCGGGCCTGCCGAGCGAGATGGTGCCCGACGAACCGATGGGCTGGACGGCCACCGCGCTGCTGGCCATCAAACGTGGTCGCGCGGCCCGGGCGCGCGCGGGGCGAGCGGTCGCCGAGCGACTCGCCGCCCGCCCCGCGTGGCTGACCGAGCTCACCCGTGACGTGCTCTCGTCGATCGCCCCGGTCGAGGTCTGCGCGACGCGCGCGCAGCTCGACGAGCGCTACGTCGCGCTCGCCCCGACGTATCTCGACCACGCGCGGGGGCTGCGCCGGTCGGCCGCCACGGTGCTGGTGCAGGGCTTCGGCGGCGTGATCCCGCGCGAGGTCGCGCGCCGGGCCCGCGAGGCGGCCCGCGCCGCGTCGGCGCGCGCGGCCCGCGCCGCGCCCGGAGGTGCGGCGCGCACTCGCGGCGGACCGCCGGCGGCCCCTGGTCGCGGCTGACCGCCGCGCGACCTGCGCCGCGCGGCCGGCGACGTCGCCGGCCGCGCGGCTGTGCCAGTGGACTGTCGCGGGCGCGAGCGAAAGAATGGTGCTTTCAGACGGCGGCGCTCGCGCCGCCGTCTGAAAGCCAGATGGTGCCGGAGCAGCTCCTGGGCACGTCGCACGCCGGTCGTGCTCCGGGCGTACCTTCTGTTCCGCCAGCGAAAGGATCGCCATGGGCCAGTACGATTCGTTCCGGGAGCTCGTCGTCTCGACCTGCCACACGCTGCTCGAGCGCGGCTACCTGAAGGCGACCGAGGGCAACGTGTCGGTGCGCGTGCCGGGCCGGGCGCTTTTCGCGGTCACGCCCTCGAACTACGACTACGCCAAGATGCAGGCCGACGACATCTGCGTGCTCGACTACGACCTGCACCGCCTGAGCGGCACGCGGAAGGCCTCGATCGAGGCCGGCATGCACGCCGCCGTCTACCAGGAACGCCCCGACGTCAACGTCATCATCCACACCCACCAGCCCTACGCCAGCGCGCTGGCCCTGATCCGCAAGCCCATCCCGGCGCTCTTCGACGAGCAGGTCATGTTCCTCGGGCGCGGCGTCGTGATCGTGCCCTACGGCCCCTCCGGCACCACGTTCCTGAAGCGCCGCGTGAGGTCGAAGCTGAGCACCGGCGACAACGCCTACATCCTGGCCAATCACGGCGTGCTCGTGCTGGGCGGCGACGTCGGGCGCGCCGTCCACAACATGGCTCTGCTCGAAAAGGTGGCGCTCGACTACCTGCTCACCCTCATGACCGACGACAAGGCCGCCACCATCCCGGTGCCCATCCGCGAGATCGCCTTCGCCAAGCTGCGCGGCGACCAGAAGAAGCTGGCCGCGCAAGAGGCCGAGGCGGCGCGCGACGTCGCCGTCGCGCTCGCGGCCGCCGCGCGTGACACGGCGCCGGCCGACGGCAACGGCGCGGCCGCCGTCGAGGCGACCACGGCGGCCGCCGCCGAGGGCACGCCGTCGGCGCCCGACGAGCAGCGCTACGCCATCAGCGCCTACCCCGACGTCGCCGCGGTCTACGCCGGCCTCGAACGGCTCGTGCGCGGCCCGCTGCGCAAGGTCAAGCCGGCGGCCATGGCGCGCTATCTCGACTACTTCGAGACCAGCTGCCCGCGCTCCAAGGCGCTCACCACCGAGGCGCGCGAGTACATTCCCGGCGGCGTGCAGCACAACCTCGCCTTCAACTACCCGTTTCCGATCGCCGTCGAAAAGGCCGACGGCGCCTACCTGTGGGACGCCGACGGCAACCGCTACATCGACTTCCTGCAGGCCGGCGGACCCACGGTGCTGGGCAGCAACTACGCGCCCGTACGCGACAAGGTCATCGAGCTGCTGCACGACTGCGGGCCGGTCACCGGGCTCTTCCACGAGTACGAGCTCAAGCTCGCCATGCTCGTCAACCGGCTGATGCCGTCGATCGAGATGTTCCGCGCGCTGGGCTCGGGCACCGAGTCGGTGATGGCCGCCATCCGCGCGGCGCGCGCTCACACCGGCAAGAAGTACGTGATCAAGGTGGGTGGCGCCTACCACGGCTGGAGCGACCAGATGGTCTACGGCCTGCATGTGCCGGGTACGTGGCGCTTCGAGGCCAAGGGCATACCCATGGGCGTCACCGGGCGCACGCGTGAGGTCTACCCGAACGACTTGAAGGCGCTACGCCGCAAGCTCGTCCAGAACAAGCTGCTGGGGGGCACCGCGGCGGTCATCGTCGAGCCCATCGGCCCCGAGAGCGGCACCCGGCCTGTGCCCTTCGAGTGGAACGCGCAGGTGCGTGAGCTGTGCGACGAGTTCGGCGCGCTGCTCATCTTCGACGAGGTCGTCACGGGTTTCCGGCTCGGCCTGGGCGGCGCCCAGGGGTACTTCGGGGTCAAGCCCGACCTCACCGTGTTCGGCAAGTGCATCAGCGGCGGCTACCCCATGGCCGGCGGCGTTGGCGGGCGCGCCGACGTGATGATGAGCTTTGCCTCGGGGATCGGCGGCAAGAGCGGCGAGCACGCCTACGTGGGCGGCACGCTGAGCGCCAACCCGCTCTCGTGCGCGGCCGGCTACTTCGCTCTGCTCGAGATGGAACGCACCAATGCGCCGGTCCTGGCGGGCCGCGCCGGCGATCGTCTCACGAAGGGCCTGAACGACTTGATCGCGCGCTTCGGCCTGCCGTACGTGGCCTTCAACCAGGGCTCGATCGTGCACCTCGAGACCTCGGGCGTGATGCTCCTCGACCTGCACAACCCGGTGCGCTTTCTGCGCGGCATGAAGCCGCGCAAACACATGATGGAGGAGATGGGCGCCGCCTTCATGGCCAACGGCCTGGTCACGCTCGCCGGCTCGCGCCTCTACACCTCGATGGCCGACACCGATGAGGTCATCGACGACGCACTCGCACGTTTCGCGGCTGTGCTGGCCAGCGTCGAGGGCGTCTAGACCAGCGTCGAGGGCGTCTAGACCAGCGCCCGGCGGCTGCGGCTCAAGTCGTCTGACGTCCGCTGTCAGACGTCTACTTGACTGATAACAGAATACTGTTTATGTTGCCCCCATCGAGCAGGAGGGGTGGGATGGCAGTCCGGGAAGCCGCCTTGATCCGCCAGGGCGACGCGAAGAACTTCATGGAGGGCGTCGAGCACTGCCGCGAGTATGTGCGCGATGCCACGTTATGGTTCGGCACGTCGGTGGTGCCGCCGGGCGAAAGGGGCGAGGTCGACCCCGGTCACGGCGTCTCCGAAGAGGTCTTCTTCTGCGCCGAAGGGCACGTGCTGGTCTACGACGGCGAGCGCTACTACGAGCTCGCCAAGAACGACGCGTTGCTCATTCCGCCGGGGCTGCCCCACACGATCATCAACATCGGCGAGGTGTCCGCCACGGTCGTCTGGTCGGGGGCTCCCGGTGAGTGAGTCCAACGCTCCCCTGCTGATCGGCCTCGACCTCGGCACGACGGCCCTCAAGTGCGCCGCCTACACCGAGAGCGGCGACCTGGTGGCGAGCGCCACCAGGGAGTACTCGCTGCTCACGCCGGCCGACGCCGTCGTCGAGGTGCACCCCTCCACCTACTGGAGCGAGTTCGCCGCCACCGTCCACGACCTGCTCGCAGAGCCCGGCGTCGACGCCGCCCGCGTCGTGGCGCTGGGCATCTCGGCGCAGGGCGAGACGCTGCTGCCCGTGCGGGTCGACGGCGCCCCGGCGCGCAACGCCATCGTCTGGCTCGACGGGCGCGCCACCGACGAATCGGCCGAGCTCACCGAGCGCTTCGACGAGCAGCGCTTCTACGAGATCACGGGCCAGCCCTGCATGCTGCCGACCTGGCCGGCCGCCAAGATCCTCTGGCTCGCACGCCACGAGCCGCGTGTGTTCGAGCAGACCGCGCGCTTCCTGCTGATCGAGGACTACTTCCTGTGGCGCCTCACCGGCGAGTACGTGAGCGAGGGCTCGCTGCTCACCTCGACCTGCTATTGGGACTTTCGCACCAAGCGCTGGTGGCCCGAGATGCTCGACGTCCTGGGCATCGACGAGTCGCGGCTGCCGGCCATCGTCGAGCCCGGCGTGGCGGTCGGCACGCTGCTGCCGGCGGCAGCCCGCGAGCTCGGGCTGCCGAGCTCGATGGTGGTCTGCACGGGAGCGCTCGACCAGGCGTGCGGCGCGATCGGCGTGGGCACCGTGGGCCCGGGGCGCTTCAGCGAGAACACCGGCGCCGCGGTCGCCCTGTGTGCGACCCTCTCCGAGGCCCGGCTCGACCCCGAGCGGCGCATGCCCTGCCACTACCACGGCGTGCCCGACACCTACATGTTCCACACGTTCACCAGCGGCGGCGTGGTGCTGCGCTGGTTCCGCGACCAGTTTGCCGAGGCCGAGCACGCCGTGGCCGCCTCGCTGGGGCTCGACGCCTACGATCTGCTCTCGCAAGAGGCCGGCACCATCGCGGCCGGCGCCGAGGGTCTCGTGCTTATCCCGCACCTGCAGGGCGCCATGGCGCCTGAGTCCAACCCCAACGCGCGCGGCGCCGTCGTGGGCCTCAGCCTGCGGCACGGCCGGGCGCACGTGGCGCGCGCCATCCTCGAGTCGATCGCCTGCGTCGTGCGCCGCAACGTCGAGGTGCTCGAAGACCTGGGCGTCGCCGTGCCCGAGATCCGCGCGCTGGGCGGCGGTGCGCGCAGCCCGCTCTGGAAACAGATCGAGGCCGACGTCACGAAGCGTCCGGTCCTCACCACCAGACAGCCCGATGCCGCGACCTTGGGAGCGGCCATTCTGGCGGGCGTCGGCGAGGGCCGCTTCGCGAGCGCCCAGGAGGCCGCCGAGACCATGGTCCAGATCGACCAGACCTTCGAGCCCCGAGCCGGCCTGGGCGCGCGCTACGACGAGGTCTACGCCACCTACCTGCAGACCTACGACGCGCTCTGCCCCGTTTTCGACGCGCTGGCGGACGGTCGGTCGTGAACCCCGCTCCCGGCGACTCCGGCCGCGCGAAGCGCGAGCCGCGAGTCGTGCGGCGCGACCGGGTGACGCTGACCCAGTCGTGTGCCGAGGCGCTCGAAGAGGCCATCGAGAGCGGCGCCTACCGGCCGGGTGCCCGCCTGCCCTCCGAGGCCGAGCTCGCCGCCGAGCTCGCCGTCTCGCGGCCCACGTTGCGCGAGTCGCTGCGCCTGCTTGAAGAACGCGGCATGATCCGCCGCCGCCACGGCCAGGGCACGTTCGTGCGCGAACGCCCCATCCAGAAAGAGCTCAATCGCAACTTCGGCATCACGAGCATGATCCGCGCGGCCGGCTACGCGCCATCGGTGCGCCGCAGCGCGGTGGCGGCCACCACGGCCGACGCCGAGCTCGCCGAACGGCTCGCCATCGGCGTGGGCGAGCCCGTCTGGCGCATCGAACGGGTGCGCCTGGCCGACGCTCGCCCGGTCGTCTTTTCGATCGACTCCCTGCCCGGCTCGCTGTTCGCGCGCGACGACCTCGACGACGTCGTCTCGGGCGAGGAGCAGTCGCTGTACTCCCTGCTCCACAAGCTCTACGGCATCGTCATCTACCGCGGCGAAGCCGAGCTTGTCCCCTGCCGGGCCACGGCAGAGCTGCGCGACCGCCTTGAGGCCAAGTCCGGAGCTCCGCTGCTGTGCATCAAACAGGTCGACTTCGACCAGCGCGGCCGGGCGGTCGTGTACTCGGTCGAGTACCACGTGGCGGACTGGGTGCGCTTCAGTCTCGAGCGCGTCGGCCCCGGAATAGCGACGATCGACATGTGAGCGTGACGAGGGGGTCCGAGCGCCACCCCGCACTCCACCACGAGTCTCGCGGAATCGCTTCGATGCAAGGGGGTTCATCAGATGGCTGGCACAGGTTCGACGACTCAACCGCCGCGGGTCGACCCATCACCAAGGGTGGCGGGGGCCACCGCTGCGGAATCGGTCGACATCTCGCTACTCGACGACGTTAACAAGCTCAAGCCGCACGCCCTGGGGCTCCTCGGCGTGCTCTTCCTGGCGCTCGCGGCGGCCGCGCCCATGTCGGCCATGCTGGGCAACGTGCCCATCGCGGTTGGCTTCGGTAACGGCACCGCCGCTCCGGGCGGCTTCATTCTCGCGGCGATCCTGCTCTTCCTGTTCTCGGTGGGGTACGTCGCCATGGCGCGCCGGTTCACCACGGCGGGCGGTTTCTACGGCTACATCAGCCACGGACTCGGCCGGCCGCTCGGCATGGCCGCCGGCTGGGGCGGCATGGCCGCCTACTCGGTGTTCGAAGCCGGGGAGTGGGGCATCTTCGCCTACTACACGCGTAGCACGTTCTCGCAGTTCCTGCACATCAACCTGTCCTGGCCCATCTACGCCTTCGCCGGTCTCGCGCTCGTCGCTGTGCTGACGTACTTCGACGTCAAACTGAGCGCCCGCATCCTGGGCGTCGCGCTGGTGCTCGAGGTGCTCCTGCTGCTCGTCATGGACATCTTCGTCCTGGCCAAGGGCGGCGGCCCGACGGGCATCAGCTTTGCGCCGCTGAACCCGGGCTCGGCGCTCGTCGGAGCCGGCATCAAGGCGGCCGCTCCCGGCGTCGGCATCTTCTTCGCCCTGTGGTCGTGGGTGGGCTTCGAAGCCACCGCGAACTACGCCGAAGAGGCGCGCAACCCGCGCAAGATGGTGCCGCGCGCCACCTACATCGCAGTCATCAGCCTGGGCGTCCTCTTCACGCTGACCTCGTGGGCGGTCGTGCTCGGGCACGGGCTCACCAACGCGTCGAACGACGCCGCGACCAACCCGGGAACGTTCTTCTTCACCGTCACGAGCCACTTCGTCGACCCGTTCGCCAAAGACGTCATGGAGTGGCTCATCATCACGAGCACGTTCGCCTGTGCCATGGCCTTCCACACGGCGGCCACGCGCTACTTCTACGCGATGGGGCGCGAGGGTATCCTCAACCGCTGGCTCGGCAAGACGCACAAGCGCTGGCAGAGTCCCTACGCCGGCAGCTTCTTCCAGTCGGGCGTCGCCGCCGTGCTCATCCTTCTCTTCATCCTCATGTGGTACGTCAACAAGCCCACGCAGAACTTCGCCGACTTCCAGACGGCGCCCTACCTCGAGCTCTACGGCTGGCTCGCCATCGTGGGGACGTTCCTGGTGCTCGTGATCATGACCTTCAGCGGGATCGCGACCATCAGCTACTTCGGCCGGGCCGAGAACCGTCACTACGAACACTGGCTGCGCTGGCTGGTGGCGCCGCTGCTCGGCTCGCTGGGCATGGGCTACGCCGTCTACCTGCTGTGGGCCAACATCTCCACCCTCGGCGGCAAGATCTTCGTCGTGACGGCGATCCCCTGGGTCGGCACCGCGTGGCTCGCCATGGGCGTCGTGATCGCGTTCGTGATCAGGTCGCGCAACGCCCAGAAGTACGAGGTTCTGGGCCGCATGGTCAACAAGGGCCTCTAGCAGCCCGTCGCCTGGCCCGAGAAAGGCGGGGCAGCCGCACGCTGCCACGGCGTGCGGGTGCCCCGCGGGCCACAGGCTTCGCCCGCGCAGCCGCCGCCCCGGCGCCTGCACCGACTTGAAACATCAGACGTCTGACGTTATGTTGTAAGCTACGAACGCGCGTCGCGGGGTGCGCCCTGCCGCCCCCCTCAAGCACCGGGGCGTGCCTCGCGTCGTCGCCCGCGCCCGCCCGCGGCCTCAAGGGCCCCGCCGGGCCGAAGGAGCGACTTTGGGTCACATCATCGGTATCGATGTCGGGTCGCAGAGCGTCAAGGGCGTCTTGCTGTCGCCCGACGCCGAGCTGCTGGGCATGGCCAACGCGACCTGCACCATGACCAACCCCGCACCGGGCTGGGCCGACCAGGACCCGCGCGACTGGGAGAAGGGCATCGAGCGCGTCGTGGCGCAGCTGCTGGCGGCGAGCGGCCTGCCCGGCGAGGCCGTCAGCCATCTGGGCCTCGCCTGCCAGGTCGACGGCGTCGTGCCCGTCACGGCCGACGGCCGGCCCCTGCGCGCGGGCATCATCTGGCTCGATCGCCGCGCCTCAGACCAATCGCGGCGCCTCGCCGACGAGGTCGGCGTCGACTGGCTGTTCGCTACCACGGGTCTCAACGCCGACGCCTCGCACATCGCTCCCAAGATCATGTGGCTGCGCGACTGCGAACCCGAGACCTATCGGGCGACCGCCGTGATGGCCTCGGTGGGCGGCTACCTGCTGGGCTGGCTTACCGGCCTGATCGCCCAGGACCACGCCAACGCCTCGTCGACCCTGCTCTACGACATCCGCCGGCGAGCGTGGTCTGAGACCCTGCTCGGTGCGACCGGCATCGACCCGGCGGCGCTGCCCGAGATCCGGCCGTCGCACGAGATCGCCGGTCGCCTGCGCGCCGACGCGGCGCAGCGCCTTGGGCTGACCACGCGCTGCTGTGTCGTGGTGGGCACGGGCGACGAGCACGCCGCCTCGCTGGGCGCCGGCGCCGTGTCGCAGGGCGCCATCACCGATGTGACGGGCACGGCCGAACCGGTCACCGCCGTGGCCGCCGCGATCGTGTTCGACCCCGAGCGGCTGGTCGAGACGCACGCCCACGCGGTCGACGGCGCCTGGCTCATCGAGAACCCCGGTTTCGTGTCGGGCGGCAGCACCATGTGGCTGGCCGAGAAGGTGCTCGGCGTGCCCCAGGGAGAGTTGTTCGACGTGGCGGCCGCGGCGCCGGCGGGTTCCGGCGGCGTGCTGTTCCTGCCCACCCTGTGCGGCGCCACGGCGCCGCGCTGGAACGATCGCGTGCGCGGCGTGTTCGCCGGCCTGTCGCTGAACCACGACCGCGGCCATCTGGCGCGCGCCGTGCTCGAAGGCTGCGCCTTTGCCCTGCGCGACATCGTCGTGCGGCTCGACGCCATGGGGCTTGGCGGTCCCGAGATCCGCGTGGTCGGCGGCGGCGCCCGCAGTCCCCTGTGGATGCAGATCAAGGCCGACGTCACAGGGCGTTCTGTGCGCGCGGTCCTGGCGCCCGAGCCCACCGCTCTGGGCGCGGCCATCCTGGCCGGCGTGGGCTCCGGCCTGTTCGCCGACGCGGCCGACGCGGTGGCGCGGGTCGTCGCCGTCGCCCCCGAGCCGCTCCTGCCGCGGCCCGACGCCGTGGCGGTCTACGACGAGGCATACCAAAAGTACCTGACTCTGTTCGATGCGGTGGAGGTGGCTGTTTCATGACCGACCTGTTCGACCTCGATGCGCTCCGCAGGCGGCTCGCTGCCGCCCCCGACGGCGCCGTCCTCAGCCCGCTGGGCCTGCAGAAGGTGGTCATCGGCGAGGGCGCCCTCGAGACGCTGCCCGACGTCGTTGCGGCCGTGCTCGCCGCGCGCGGGGCTACGGGACCGGTAGTCGTGCTCACCGACCACACGCCCAAGCGCTATCGCGCGACCGACCTGCTCGGCGCCGTCACCGATGCGCTGGCGGCGCGATTGACCGTGCGCACTGTGACGGTCGGCAGCCCCGGCCACGGCGCCCACGCCGACGAAGCCACGCTTGCCAAGGCGTCGAGCGAGGCCGCCGGCGCCGGCTGTGTCGTGGCGGTCGGTTCGGGTACGGTAGCCGACATCGGCAAGGTGGTCGCCGCCGCGCACGGCACCGGCTACGTCATCGTGCAGACGGCCGACAGCGTCAACGGCTTCGCCGACGACCGCTCGGTCTTGCTCGTGAGCGGCGTCAAGCGCACCACGCCCACGACCTGGGCCGACGCCCTGGTCATCGACACCGACGTCCTGGTCGAAGCGCCGGTCGAGATGAACGTCTCCGGCTTCGCCGACCTGATCGCCACCTTCACGGCGCCCGCCGACTGGTACCTGGCCACCCTGCTGGGCATGGACGACATCTACCTGCCCACGGTGGTCGCGCTCGCCCGCGAGAAGGGCCCCGCCCTGCTCGCGGCGGCGCCGCTCGTGCCCAGCGCCGATCGCGCGGCCCTCGGCGAGGTCGCCACCACGCTCACGCTGAGCGGCATCTCCATGGGCATCGCGGGCACGACCGCGCCCTGTTCGGGCATGGAGCACGCCGTCAGCCACCTGATCGAGATGGCCACCATGAAGGCCGGCAACGAGACCGCCCTGCACGGCGCCCAGGTCGGGGCGGCGAGCGTGGTGGCCGCGCTGCTCTGGCACCGCGTCCTCGACGTGCTCGCCGACGGCGGACTGGCGCGCGTCCGGGTGCCCGACGCGGTGCGCTTCGAAGCCGACGTGCGGGCCGCCTTCGCCGACGTCGACCCGAGCGGCGCCATGGGCGAGGAGTGCTGGCAGGACTGCGCGCGCAAGCTGACACGCTGGACGCGGGCGGGCGAGGCCATCACGGCGGCGGCGCGCGACTGGCCCACCCACGACCGCGCCCTGCGCGAGCTGCTCGCCGCCCCCGAAGACCTCGTGGCCGCCCTGCGCAGCGCCGGGGCGCCCGCTTTGCTTCGCGAGGTGCGACCGGCGCCCGACGAGGCCGCCGCACGCTGGGCGGTAGCGAGCTGCCACCTCATGCGCTCGCGCTTCTCGGTGGCCGACATGGCCTGCTTCCTCGGCATCTGGGACGACGCCTGCGTCGATGCCGTGCTGAGCGACGCCGCCGCCCTTGGGGGTGGCCGGTGAGCTCACACGCCGCCAGCGTGCCGGCGACCCGCCGGCCCACCCGCCTCTACCCCGGCTACGCCTTCGATCTGGACGGTACCGTCTACCTGGGCGACGCCCTGCTGCCGCACGCCGCCGAGACGATCGCCGCCATCCGCGCCGCCGGCTCGCGCATCGTCTACGTCACCAACAAGCCGCTGCAGACCGCCGACGATTACGCCCGCAAGCTGACCCGTCTGGGCGTGCCCACGCCGCGCGCCGACGTGGTCACGTCGGTCGACGCCCTGGTCGACTACCTGCAACGCGAGCACCCCGGCAAGACTCTGCTCGCCGTGGCCGAGCGCTCGACGGTCGACGAGCTGCGCGAGGCCGGCTTTGCGGTCACCACCGACCCGGCCGCCACGCAGGTCGTGGTCGTCTCGTTCGACCGTACCTTCGACTACGAGAAGTTGAACGCCGCCTTCCAGGCGGTGCGCTACCACGGCGCGACCATCGTGGCGACCAACCCCGACCCCTACTGCCCGACCCCCGACGGCGGACTGCCCGACTGCGCCGCCATGCTGGCCGCGATCGAAGCCAGCACGGGCGCCAAGGCCGAAGCCATCGTCGGCAAGCCCAGCATCCACATGGCGCAGGCGCTGCTCGACCGGCTCGGCCTGCCCGCGAGCGACGTCGTGCTGATCGGCGACCGGCTCCTGACCGACGTCGCCATGGCGCTGTCGCTGGGCATGACGGGCGTGCTCATCCTGACCGGAGCGACCCACGTCGACAGCCTCGGCGGCTCGCCCGTAAAGCCCGACTTTGTGATCGACGGACTCGCACAGCTTCTGCCCGAACCCGCTTCCCTTTGACCAAGGAGGTCCACCGGTGAACTTCATCTTCATGCTGACCCACAACGACAGCACCGTGCCCGACGCCGCCAAGGTCTATGAGAGCCTGCGCGGCACGGCGCTGCACTACATCGGCTTCAAGGACATCGGCGCGACCCCCGAAGAGCTCGCCGTGGTGGCCGAGAAAGCCCACGCCGACGGCCTCGAGGTCATGCTCGAGGTCGTCTCCACCTCGCGCGAATCCGAGCTGGTCTCGCTCGAGGCGGCACGCCAGATCGGCGTCGACTGGGTCATGGGCGGCACGCACGCCGCCGACGGCGTGCGCATCCTTGCCGGCAGCGGCATCAAGTACCTGCCGTTCCCGGGCCGTATCGACGGCCACCCGAGCGTGCTGCTCGGCTCTATCGCCGAGATTAGCAAAGACGCCCGCGACCTGACCGCGCTCGACGGCGTCTACGGCGTCGACCTGCTCGCTTACCGCAGCCCCGACCAGGATCCCATCGCCCTCACGCGTGACGTGGTGGCCGCCTCGGCCGGTCCTGTGGTCGTGGCGGGCTCCATCGCCACCGCCGAGCAGATCCGCCTGGTGGCGTCGGCCGGGGCCTGGGGCTTCACCATCGGCGGCGCCATCTTCGAGGGACGCCTGCCGGGCGCACCCGACCTGGCCGGCCAGATCAGCGAGGTCCTCACCATCACGGCGGGCGCCGAGGCGGTCCGTGACTAAGGAGTCGCTCGTGCCCCGCAAGCCTCGCCCCACGCTGCCCGACCGCGTGCGCGACCTGCTGCTCGCCGACCTCTTCGCCGGCGTCTACGTGGCCGGCGACCGTCTGCCCAACGAAGACGAGCTGGGCGCGCGCTTCGAGGTGAGCCGGGCGACCATCCGCGAGGCCGTGCGCGGTCTGGTCGAGGCCGGTTACCTGGTGCGGCGCCACGGCACCGGCACGTTCGTGACCGCGCTGCCGCGTCACCGCCACACGCTGAACGCCAACCTGAGCTACACGGCCATGATCCGTCAGGCCGGTCTCGAACCGGGCCGCAAGCTGCTCCTCCGCCTCGTGCGCGCGGCCACCGGCGACGAGGTGAGCGCCCTGGCCCTCACGCCCGCCGACACCGTGCTCTTCGTCGAGCGCATCCGCACGGCCGACGGTCGGCCGGTCGTCTATTCGACCGACCGCATACCCACCGCGCTACTCGGCGAGGCGGTCGCCGGCATCGCCGACGGCTCGCTGTACGAACTGCTCGAGACGGCGCACGCCGGGGTGCGCAGCGCCTTGGCGACGCTGCGCCCGGTGGTCGCCGACACGCGCCTCTCCCGCCTGCTCGAGGTGCACGTCGGCGACCCGCTGCAGCGCATCGAGCAGGTCGACTTCGATGAACTGGGCCGGCCCGTGATGCTCTCGTCGGAGTGGCATGTGCCCGATGTCTTTGAACTGAGCGTGAATCGCATGAGTGACGCAGCGGCCGGTTCGGCCGGTGCGTGAGTGACCGCCGCAAGCGGCGCAAATCTGGAGGTCCGACCGTGGTAGCTGATACGAGCGTGGCATTAGGTCCCGATGCCCGCCGACGCGCTCTCGAGCGCTTCGCGACAGAGACGTTCGATGTGCTGGTGATCGGCGGCGGCGTGACCGGCTGTGGCGTCGCCTTAGACGCGGCGAGCCGCGGACTGAGCGTCGCGCTCGTCGAGAAGCGCGACTTCGCCGCGGGTACGTCGAGCCGCTCGAGCAAGCTCATCCACGGCGGCCTGCGCTACCTCGAGAACCTCGATCTCGTGCTCGTGCGCGAGGCGCTCCACGAGCGCCGCCTGCTGCTCAAAAAGACAGCGCCGCACCTGGTGCACGCCACGCCGTTCCTCTTTCCGCTCAAGCACCGCGGGTGGGACCGCTTCTACATGGGGGCCGGGCTGTTCATCTACGACGCCCTGGCCGGCCTGCACTCGGCGGTGCCCCGCCATCGCCATCTCTCGAAGGCGAGCTGCCTGCGCCATGTGCCGGCGCTGCGCGACGGTGCGCTGTGCGGCGGCATCCGCTACTACGACGCCCAGATGGACGACTCGCGCTTCGTCGTGGCGCTGGTGCGGACCGCCCTGGCCCACGGCGCCGTCGCCGCCGCCGGC
>Ga0181529_10002714_pt1 | contig 20850 bp, 23 predicted proteins | sample PEATcosm2014_Bin_36_FD_119763 | JGI IMG/M metagenome (GOLD analysis project Ga0181529, IMG submission 119763) | Peatland microbial communities from MTU Mesocosm Facility, Houghton, MI, USA - PEATcosm2014_Bin10_30_metaG | ecosystem: Environmental > Terrestrial > Soil > Wetlands > Peat | place... | reverse complement strand
TCAGGCGGATGGCGTTCCACCCCAGCGACTAAGTCCCGTCGCCGGGGATCCCGGGGTTTTCGCCGCAACCCGAAGGGACGGGGCTGGTTTTCCCCAATTTCTTCGTTGCTCGTCGCTCCTGTAACCAGTTACGGCGCTCTCCTTGCGCCTCGAACTGAGGAAAATGGAGGAAGAATCCACATTTATCCATCTTCCTGCAAGGCTCTCTGTGCCCCCCACTTGCGCATTATTTTGCGACTCAAGCGGTGACTGCTTACCCCACGGCGAACTGGTGCCGTCCGCCTGTACGGCCACTCCTCAACGCTCCCCTGGCGGCAGTTTGCAGCAATCGCCGGCGGCGACTGGCTCATTAGCGCCGGCGTCGAGAACGACCTTCCATTGGCCATTCAGCTCTCTGCGCCATATGGTCATGTAGCGGCCGGTGGTGATGACGGGATTGCCGTTGGCGTCCTTGCTGTGGCCCTCGAAGTGGCCCCAGGTGTAACCCATGTCGCCCGAGGGGCCCATCAGGGCGTCGGTCGGCGTCCAGGTCAGTTGATAGACCTTGGGATCCCAGTTGGCGGTTTTGGTGATGGCCACCTTGCCAATCAGCGGCTGCGCGGCGTTGCCCAGCGCCACGCCGTCCTCGGCAAACCACGTGGCAAAGCCCGCGCCGCCGCGCTCCAGCACATCCTTGGCAAAGCGCGCCTCCAGATCGTAGAGCAGCATCTTGCCGGGCTTGACGGTGGGATCGGTGAGGGGATTGGGCGCGGCCTGCGCATTGGCATTCGGCAAGGCCAACTGCGCCTGAGATGCGCTGGGAGCCAGAGCCAATCCCAGAGAGAAAAAAACCACCCAAGCACGAAAAACTTTGCTGCATCCAGAGACGATAGCGTTCACGATTTTGGCCCTCCGACGGCACAAAATACTATAAATTCATGGTACAACGAAGGCGTGTGAGGCCGCTGTATGTTGCCCGTGCAGGCCACGAGAAGATATGGTTTTCATTTGGAGAGAAGATGAATCGACGAGGGTTTTTGCAGGCGGTCACGGGCTTGGGCGTTTCTATCGCCGGCGTTTCCGGGGCAGCAGCACAGGCGGCGGGCAGCGTGTCCGGCGCTGGGCAAACAGAGAGCGCGCGGCGAATGGAGAAGGCCACGGCGGCGGCGATGGCGATGCAGCGGCGCGACTGGGAGCAGGGAGTGTTGGCACAGGCGCTGCTGGAGGCGAATGACCGCGAGAGAGTCATTCTTTTGACCAAGGCGGCGATGGTGCAGCGGATGCCGGACGGACGGCTAGGGGTGGTGAACTCCGGCAGCCCCACCGACCCAGCGATGGGCGGGGCGGCTTATGCCAAGGCCGCCGAGTGGAGCGGCGATGCGCTGATGCGGCAGGCGGTGGAGGGGCTGCTCACATGGATTCGGGTGAAGGCGCCGCGCAATGCTGAAGGCGTGCTTTACCACGTCTTCAGCGGGCCGCAGATGTGGTCGGATGGCTTCAACTGCGCACCGCCGTTTTTGGCTGCAATGGGCTATTATGACGAGGCGCTGGCGCAGATTGAGGGCTATCGCCGCGTACTTTGGAACGCGGAGAAGAAGCTGCTCGCGCACATCTGGGATGACGACAAAAGGGAGTTCCGGGACGCGAAGTTCTGGGGCGGCGGCAACGGTTGGGCGGCGGCGGGGCTGGCGCGGGTGATTCGCAGCCTGCCGAGTGAGCGCAAGCAAGATCGGGAGCATCTGGCGGAGTTTGCCCGCGAGATTGTGAATGGCTGTCTGCTGCATCAGCGGGCCGACGGGCTGTTTCATAACGTGGTGGACGAGCCGGAGAGTTTTGTCGAAACCAACCTGGCGCAGATGCTTGCCTTTGCTGTCTATGAAGGCGTGACGGGAACGTGGCTTCCCAAGAGCTATCTGCCTCATGCGGACAGAATGCGCGCCGCCGCCCGCGCGAAGATGGACGAGTTCGGCTACGTGCAGGGTGTTTGCGGAGCGCCGAACTTCAATAGTCCCGGAAGCTCAACCGAAGGGCAGGCCTTCTGCATCATGATGGAGGCCGCGGGCCGGAAGGCGGAGCCGTTGAGCTGAGAGCAGTTCCCTTCCCTGCCGTAAACAAAAGAAGTCCGGCAAAGGCCGGACTTCTCTCTGCTGAACCTCAATTGGTTCTTAGAGCTTTTCGTAAAACTCGCACGCGGAGCACGAGATGTAAACGCCACCGGGGACGCCGCGCTCGCGGTCCTTGACGCGCTTGACGATGCGCGTCGGCTTGCTGCACTTGGGACAGTCGGTGGACTTGGTGGTGTCCATTTCCTTTTTGCGATCACCTGTTTTTGCAATCTTGGCCATGGGTCGAGTGGTTCTCCTTCTTTGGGGTGTCTCTGCACACGCGCGCAATAGAACTGTACGCGGCTTCAACGTCGCGGTCGCTTGCTCGCCTCGGATTGCAAAGAGATTGCCGGGGCAACAGATTTGCCTAAAGGCTGCGGGACTCGCTCAGATTATTTTACATCAAAGCGCGTACGCGGCGGCGAGGCTCTATCGCGCTGCCTGACCGGGTTCGATGCGCATCATCGGCGAGTGGCCCGCGGCCTGCGTGCCGCGAATGATATGGGGCGTGAAGATGATCAGCAGCGTGGCGTAGTTCTTCTGGACGACGTTGCCGGTCATGTCATTCAGTCCGGGAATTTCGCTCAGCCCCGGAACGCCGCTGATGGCGCGGCTCTCCGACCTGTCCAGTTCGCTGACCACCTCGACGGCCTGCCCCTGCTTGATGGTGACCACGCCTTGATAGGCGCGATTGTTGAGTACCGGGTTACCGTTGATGGAGTTGCCGGCAAGGGCGGTGATCTTGAGGTCGATGGTGAGCGCCACTTGGTCGTTGCGCAGCACTTTGGGAGTGGCTTTGAGGGTGAGGCCCAGATCCTGATACTCCACCTGCGGGATATTCGGGACGCTGCCGCCGTAGTTGGCCAGCAGCGAAGAGAGGCTGCCGGAGGCTCCAGCGCCGGTGAGTCCGGGAATATTGGGAACGCTGGCAGAGAGGCTGGAGAACGAGGAGGTCTGGATGGGATAGCGCGTACCGGTGCGCAGCGTGGCGGCCTCGCCGTCGCCCAGCCGCAACTGAAGCTGATCTAGTTCTCGAGAGTCCGAGGAGTTCAGGTTCAGGTTGGCCGAGACCTTGCCGGGGGCCAGCGCAGATTGCGTCAGGCCTCCGCCAAAGAGGGCGAAGCCGTTGGAGAAGAGCGAACTGGAAACCTGGCCGGATGCGGCCAGAATGCCAAGGATGGTCAGCGTGTCACCGGGAGCGGCCAGACCCGAGCTGATGATCTGCTGCACCAGAGCTTGGTTGGCGTTGAGGATGGACTGCTCCTCGGTGTAGATGTTGTAGGCCGACATCGATTGCGGCGGCTGGACACCGGTGCTGCGGCCGCTGGTGTGCGCCAACTGTATCATGTGCACCTCCAGCAAGACCTGATTCCGACCGTCGAGCAACGAACTCATGGTGGCGTTGAAGGCATCCAGCGTCTTCTGCGGCGCACGGAGGGTGATGGTTCCGGCGATCGGCTCGGCCACCGCCTGCTGCACGTCAAAGACGTTCTTGGCCAGGTTGACCACATCGGTCAACTCGGTTGTAGACAAGCCGGAGAGATAGACGGTCTCATAAATCTGGCGCGTAAATTGCTGACGGTTATCTTTGGTGTCGCGGACTACCAGAACGCGGTGCGCGTCCAGCGGGATGTAGAACGAGGTTGTCACCAATCCCACGAGGTGCGCCGCTGTCTCGAAGTTAGCATGATCCATATCCAGCCGCAGCGGTGCGCCGCGAATGCTCTCGTCCACGGTGACATCAATCCCATAGGCTTTGAAGACCTGCTGAATGGTCTGGCGCTGGTCGGCGCGGAGGTGAAAGCTATGGACTCCGGCAGTGGGAAGGAGGACCGTTGCATCTCCAACCAACCTCGCGCTCTGTTCATAAATGGGCCTTGACTGCCCCAGCAGAGCATCGTCTCCCAGCTCAAACAAGTGCTGGTTCACCTGGAGGTTGCCTGGCTCCAATTCGTGCGCGTGGGCCAGTGCCTTGCGCGCCGAGGCTGCATCCTTGCGCAGCCGGTCCTTGGCCGCGGCCTGGATCAACGCCGTCACGGCATGACTGCGCGCCAGACTCGCCGCCAGCGAGTAGTCGCCGTTGCCGGGATCAAGACGGGCGGCTTGCTCGTAGCCACGCATCGCCTCTTCAAACTTCTCTGCAACGAAGAGCTTGCTGGAGACAAAATAGAGCTTGGCCGCCCGCCGCCGGTCGGAGCTGCGCGGCGGCTTGACCTGCGGCACCGCGGACGATGCAGGCGCTGGCGTCGAAATGATTGTGGTTGGAGCGGGCTGAGGGGGCGTTTGAGAGGATTGCTGGCCGAAAGCCGCACACGAACCCGCTAGCAAAAGCGTGGCTGCCAAGTGCAGGCCGTTGGCCGCGACCGGAGCTGGACGGAGGCTAGTTCTGTTGCTCTGCAATCTCATGGCACGACCTTTGTGTGCGCCAGCAGATCGGCCAGTGAGGTGACACAGACCTCCGGCCGAAGTTCCAGCAGCGCGTCAAAGCCGAAGTTACCCGTGGCCACGGCAATCACCGGCAGCCCGTTGGCGCGGGCCGCCTCGATGTCGCGCGGAGTATCGCCGACGACGCAGACCCGCGCGTTTGCGCCGGACATCTCCCGCGCCTTGCGCGTGGCGTTGGCAATCAACTCCGCGCGAATTGGAAAATGGTCGCTAAAGCCGCCAAAACGGAACCACTCCCGCAGCCCAGCCTCTTCGATCTTGATCCAGCCAATCGCCTCCAGGTTGCCGGTAGCCACGCCCAGCAATGCGCCACACCGCACTAAATGCTCCAGCGCGTCTTTCACGCCGGGCATCAGAACGATCCTAAACTGGCTACGCTGCTCGGCCACGCTGTGACGCATCGCCTGCATGATGGCCTCGAACTGCGGCTCCAGTACATCGCCGGGAATCCCTGCTTGACGGCAGGCCTCGCGCAAGATCGCCGTATCCGTGCTGCCGTGGACCGACACGCCGTCCAGCGTCACTTCGATTCCCGTCACCCGCTGAACACTGGGAGCAAAGGAGTCCATGTGGATGCGGTCGGGATCGCGCAGCAGCGTGCCGTCGATGTCGAAGAGATAGGCATCCTGCCCATCCCAGGCAAAGCCCGACTGGATGTGAACGCGCGCGGCTGGATTTCGGTCTTCGCTGCTCTGTGGATTGGTCTGCATCTTCATCCGCAGCGCCGTCAGCCCCGTCGATAGAGCTGGCGCGCCGCACTGAATACAGGACGTTCACTGCGCGGCGGACGCTTGAGCGTGGCGCGCACTTCAATCAGGCTCAAGCCCAGCTCCGCCATGGTGCGGCTGAGGGTGTTGCGATGCATCCCCAACTCTTCAGCCGCCTTACACTGGTTGCCCCGGTGTGCCAGCAAAACTTCGCGCAGAAATTGTTTTTTAAACTCGCGCACGGCATCCTCGTAACGGACACCGCTGGAATGCATTTGCGTCACCAGGCTGTTCAGTTCTCGTCCCACGTCCACCTCAACATCTTCTTGTTATCTTGCCATATTTTTCCGGAGCGCGTATTGAGAAAAAATCAGGCTCCGCCGTTACCGGGATGCAGCCACACGGGCGACTCTTCTTCCAGTATGCGCAGCCCGTGCCGCACGCGGTCCGTCAACTCTTCAGGACTCATGATCGCGCTGAAGTGACAGGCCTTAAAGAACAATCTAGGCAGTCTGGCATCCGCCAGCCAATGGGCACGCGGATAAAAGGCCAGAGCCACCAATACCACCACCATCACCATCAGCGCGCCCTGAAAGAATCCGAAGACCAACCCGGCGAGTCTGTCCAGCAAACCCAAACCCATCCCATGCAGAGTTTTTGATAGAAGACTGCCTGCAACCGACGCCAACACCATCACTACAAACGCAATCAGCAGAAACCCGACCACATTGACCACGGCCTCGATGTGTACAAAGGGCAAGAGCATCGCCGCAACCCTTCCATAGTTCCATGACGCAACAGCCAATCCCATTAGCAAACCGACAAACGAGCAGAAGGCGCGAAAAAAGCCCTGTTTCACCCCCCCCAGCATCACCAGTACGATGACCAATACAATTACCCAGTCTACCCACTTCATAACGTGCTCCATCTGGCTCCGCAACATACGTCCGGCCCAGCAAATACTCTAGCACTGCAAATTCAGATTCTGCCCGGTCAAGCGCCGATAAGCCTCCAGATACTTGGCCTGCGTCCGCTCCACGACCTCGTCCGGCAACCCCGGCGCGGGTGCTTGCTTGTTCCAGTGGATGGATTCAAGATAGTCGCGCACGAACTGCTTGTCGAATGAGGGCTGCGCACCTCCCGGCTTCCACGCAGCCGCCTCCCAAAAGCGCGAGGAGTCTGGCGTCAAAACCTCATCGGCAAGAATGATTCCCTGCGAGGTTCTGCCGAACTCAAATTTTGTATCGGCCAGTATAAGGCCGCGCGACTCGGCGTGCTCGGCAGCTCTCTGGTAGATGGCCAGCGTCAGCCGCTTCAACTCTGCAGCATCGTCCGCGCCAACAGCAGCCACGGTAGCCGCAAAGCTGATGTTCTCGTCGTGCGTACCGGCTTCGCCCTTGGTTGATGGGGTATAGAGCGGCTCTGGCAACCGGGAGCCATCCAGCAGGCTGACTGGCAGCGGAATGCCGCAGACAGAAGTGCTGGTCTTGTACTCCTTCCAGCCGGAACCGGTGAGGTAGCCGCGCACCACGCACTCCACGGGAAACATCTTCGCCCGCTTCACCAGCATGGAGCGGCCTTCCAGTTGCTCCGTATAGGGCTGCAAGGAGGCGGGAAATTCGCTGACCGAAGCCGTAATCAAATGGTTGGGAACCAGTTCCTTGAGCAGGTCAAACCAGAAGAGCGACATCTGCGTCAGGACGATACCCTTGCCAGGAATGCCCGTGGCCAGCACGTGGTCGAAGGCCGAGATACGATCGGTTGCCACCAACAAAAGCCGGTCATCAATCGCGTACAGATCGCGCACCTTGCCCCGCCCCAGCAGCGGCGTGGCGCCTAGATTCGTATTCAGGAGAGCATTCACGAGAAAGAAACCTCGGAGGGGGACTGAACTCCGATTCTCAAAGCCGCGGAGCGCTTTGTCAACCATCTTTCCGTGGACATGAAACGTGGGCGATTCTTCGCAGAGTGCAGACCTTCGGCGTATTGCTTCATAATATAGTCAGGGCGTTGATTCGGCATCCCGACAAGATTGGCCGGATGCCGATTGTTGGAAGTTGCAAACAGCCCGTGATGACCGTCACAGATCGTCCTTGTTCGCATGAGAGACACTCCATTTGTCATCATGGTTCGGAGCGCGCGCACGAATGCCATCCTAGAGCCGGGCGACACGAAGTAGCCGTGGAAAGGGGAAGCCGCAGCTTGCTTCGTTTGTGCAGGGATCACCAGTAGCCGCGCGCTACCGACCTCCAGTGCCGGCTACTGGTCCCCGACTCACTTGTGAACCACAAGCGCCTCCGAAGAGAAGTTATCCTTTGGGGGCGTATTTTTGTGTTTTGGGGCGTCGCAAAAACAGATCGAACGGCTGATTCTACAGAATAAATAACATCCCTATTGGAATAACGCACTAAAAGCGACGGCTATTTTACGGAAGGCGTCTCTTTATCTCGCGAATTCATAAAGGCGCGGCGGCCGCCCTGCGGGCGCAGGTTGGGGTCATAGACCGGCGGACGATCCTCGTCAGCGTTAAAGCCGCGCACGAGCCTAGGGTTAGGCTTGAACTTGGGCGGCCCGCCATAGAACTGCCGCGCGTGGCTCAGCACCATCCCCGCCCTCCCATGCATGGGCCGCACAATCCCGCGAACCTGCACGTTCATGTCGCGGTACTTGCGCAGTTCGCCGACCTCGTGGCGATCCTCGAACAGGCTGATGATTGTGAAGCGGCACTTCTCGTCCGGCGTGTCGGGCGCGCAGACGTCTAGAAAGCGCGTTCCATCCGGCAGCTGAACCACTTCGTAGATGTGCGCCGTGACGCAGACATCCTTGTCGACCAGCTTGGTAGCCTCATCGGCGGTGACGCAGTGCTTCGGCGAACCGGCGAAGGCCAGAGCGGACGCAAACGCGGCCAAAAGCACGATCCAACCAACCCGGCGAATAGCCATGGAAACCTCCAAGGAAAACTGTCGCAATCGTAACGCAAAATAGTCTGAATAAACAGAGCACGTTGCGTTTTATTAGGTAAAATGAGGCCGGACACCATAATTTAGTGTTACCGCTACAGTCTTCTCAACCTCAACAGCTTCTCCGCTCAGGAGGTATGGCTTGTATTTGTACTTCCGATCAGCATCCCATTTACACACCGCTCGGGTTGCTGTTGCACTTCATTGTTGAATCCATCGCATTATCAATCTGCGATAACATTACTTGACAATACAGAGTTGTCAGATGGTAGGTCTAGCTGCATGAAAATGCCGCCAGATCATCTCCGCGGTATTGCGCGGCACCACTGCGGCGAGCGATTCGGCGGTTGCTAGCTGCACCTCGCGCAGGCTGCCGAAGTGAGTTAGAAGACGCTGGCGGGTGTGCGGGCCGACGCCGGGAATCGTAAGAATCTCTGACTCGCGGTCGCGCATGGCGCGGCGCTGGCGATGGTAGCCGACGGCGAAGCGGTGGCTTTCGTCGCGGATGAGCTGCACCAGATGCAGCACTGGCGAATGGCGGTCCAACACAATCGGCTCGTCCTCGTTACCGTGGAGATAAATCACTTCTTCGCGCTTGGCGATGGAGGCAAGCGGTTGCGTGGTGAGGCCGAGAGATTCCAGCGCCTCGGCGGCGGCATGAAGCTGGCCGACTCCGCCATCGACCAGCACCAGCGAAGGCATCGTCTGCTTCTCCTCCAACAGCCGCTTGTAACGCCGTCCCACAACCTCCTTCATCGCCGCAAAGTCGTCCACGCCGCTCACCGTCTTCACCTTGAACTTGCGATAGGCCTGCTTGTTCATCTTGCCGTCCTCCCAGACGACGAGCGAAGCGACGGTCTCCGCACCTTGAATGTGAGAGATGTCGAAGCACTCGATGCGGCGCGGCAGCTCCGGCAGCATCAGCGTCTCGGCCAGCGCCTCCTGGATCGCCTTGCGCGAAGGCTCCAGCACGCGGAAGCGTTGCGTGTAAGACTGCTTGGCATTCTGTCCGGCAAGATCGACCAGCGAACGCTTTTCTCCGCGCTGCGGAACGGCAATCTCAATGCGATGGCCGGTGCGCTCGGTCAGCAATGACGCCAGCGCCTCGCGGTCGTCGAACTCCGCGGGCACAAGTATCGCGCGAGGAACGTATTGCTGGTCGATGTAAAGCTGTTTAAGAAGGGAAGAAAATACGGAACCGGCATGAAAGTGGGTGTCTTCGTCTTCAACGCCGCGCGCTTCCAGCAGCTCCGGCAAATCCTCCCAAAAAAATTCGCGCCGATCCACAATCTTTCCCGCGCGCACGTGAAAAAGATTCACGGCCAACGAACCGTCCTCAAAGTGATAGCCAAAGACATCGGCGTCGTCGTTCTCTTCGGCGGTGGCGGCGCGCTGTTTTTCCTGGAGCTGATGAACCGTTGAGAGCTGGTCGCGCACTCGTGCGGCCACCTCAAACTGCTCGGCTTCAGCCGCCGCCGTCATGCGCGCGGTCAGTGCGCGTTCCAGCTCCGCGTGGCGGCCTTCCAGCAGCAGCGCCGCGTCGCGCACCGCGCTCGTGTAAATCTCCGGCGTCGTCAGCTCCTCCACGCACGGCCCCAGGCAGCGGTGAATGTAGTACTGCAAACAGGCGCGCGCATGATAGCGCGATAGATCGACCTTGCAACTGGGAATCAAAAAGCTGCGATGAATCAGCTCCACGACGCGCCATGCCAGACTGCTGGGAAAATACGGGCCGTAATAAGCCGCACCGTCCTTCACCAGCCGCCGCGTCACAAAGACCTTGGGAAAACGGTCGCGCATGGTCAGCTTGATGTAGGGGTAGCTCTTGTCGTCTTTAAGCAGAATGTTAAAGCGCGGCTTGCGCTGCTTGATAAGGTTGGTTTCAAGCGCCAGCGCCTCGCTCTCGTTGCCGACAAGAATGTATTCCAGATCGACGGCCTCGCGCATCAGCGAGCCGGTCTTGGCGTTGGCTTGCGCGGACTCCAGCAGATAAGAGCGCACGCGTGCGCGCAGGTTCTTCGCCTTGCCTACATAGATGACCTCGCCGTCGGCGTTCTTGTAGAGATACACTCCCGGCTGCGTGGGCAGAGTGCGGATTTTTTCGTAGAGGTCCATAAAGCAGGTACTAGGGATTTAAGACTAGGAAGCTGAAAGCTGCTTCACGTGCTCAGCGCGGACTTCGTTGGCAGTAAAGAGACAGAAAAATGGCGCGCTATTTGCGGCAGCCTCCACAGCAGGACGGCCCATGGCCTCTTCGCGTTCGACAATGCTGACCACGGCTGCGACAATCATGCCCGCTTCGCGTGCGGCATCGATGGCGTTGATCGTCGATGCGCCGGTGGTGCAGACGTCATCCACAATCACCACGCGCGCTCCCGGTTGATTAAAGCCCTCGATGCGGCGGCCGGTGCCGTGCGCCTTCTCGGCCTTGCGTACCAGAAACCCATGCAACAGCGGCGCACCAGGCTTCGACTGCGCGCGCCACGCGCTGGCCGTGGCCACGTTGGAAACGATCGGGTCCGCGCCCATTGTCAGTCCACCTACGGCTTCGGCCTCGATACCATGCTTGTCGAGAAGGTCGAGAATCGCTTCACCTGTGAGCCGTCCTCCCTCGGCGTGCAAGGTGGTCGTGCGGCAATCCACATAGTAGTCGCTTTCGCCGCCGGAGGAGAGCTTGAACTGGCCAAGACGGAAGCTCAGGCGAGCGAGCAGGGAGAGCAGTTGTTGGGCGTGAGTGGTCATTGAATTGATTGTAATGCGAGCGAGTCAGCGAGTCAGCAAGTCAGCGACTTGCTTATAGCTTGTCAAAATGCCTGAAGCCGCCCGTGCCGACAAGCATGGTGGAGAAAATAAAAAAATTGTAGCAGGCATGAACCAGTGTGCTGGCGGCCACGGATCGCGTCTTCAAGCGCACCGCGCAGAGAATCAGGCTGACCGTGACCAGCAGCAGGAACGGTCCCAGCGAGTGCCCCTGCTGTTCGGCGTGAACCAGCGCGAAAGGCAGGCTGGTGAAGATGGAGGCGATCACCATAGCGAAAAGAGACCACTGGGGATGGCCGTTCTCGTCGAGCGGGCGTGGGCGTTTGACTATGCTCTTTTCGATGGTCCAATCCCAGGCCGTGGCCAGCGACGGAAGCAGAAAGCCGCGAAAGATAATTTCTTCGATAAACGGCGCAATCGTGACGCCAAAGCAGAACATCAGCCACGCCGCGCCCGGTGTGCGAAAGATATCTTCGATGGGTGAGTGCTTGGGTCCGGGCAGAAGTACTTCGTCAAGCAGAGCCAGCACAAAGCAGCCAGCAGCGATTGCAAGCAACCGCCAGCCCAGCCGCAGAGCCGTCGTGCCGCGCCAGTGAATCCCGGCAAAGAAGCTCTTCCGCCAAAGCAACGGAAAGAGAGGGATGCTGAGAGCCAGGGTGACGAGATAGAGGATCGCTTCGAAGCCCAGTAGGTAATAAACATTGGTCTTGATCTGTGCCTGCGTCGTAACGCCATCCAGATGAAGGAAATAGGCTGCCAGCATCAGCACTGTCGCGCACAAAAATCCAAAAATTAAAAACGCCACCAGTAGCGCCAGATGGCCGAGATGGGGAATGCGCGTATACCGAACGATCACAGGCTTAGATGGGGAATGAAATATATCCCCAAAATTTCCGTTGGATGCGGCGGAATCCCCGCTCTCAGAAACAAGGGCAGGAGCGCTCGAATCGTCCGGCGCGATGAAATAATTCTGCTCCGGCTCATGTGGCGTAAATTCAATCTCGCTCATGGCTGCACCATCTTCTTTCTGCGCATTGCGGTTTTTTTGGATGCGGTCGTCTTTGCGGCGGTGCGCTTGCTTGGCTTCGGCTGTACAAGTGATGGTTCTGTTTTGTGGTCTCCCAGCTTGTTTGCCGGATCGAGTCTTTCGCTATTGAGAGCGATCGGCTCCAGTCGCCCATCGTTCGATTTATAGTAGCGTCTTAAAAACTGTCCGGTGTATGAGTCGCCGGCAGCGGCAATCTTTGCTGGACGGCCTTCTGCCACCACGCGCCCGCCGTCTTCTCCGCCTTCGGGACCAAGATCGAGAATCCAGTCGGCGTTGCGAATCACGTCCAGGTTGTGCTCGATGATGATCACCGTGTTGCCCAGATCGGCCAGCCGATGCAGCACCTCCAGCAGCTTGCGCACATCGTCAAAGTGCAGGCCGGTGGTCGGTTCGTCTAGCAGATAAAGCGTCCGCCCCGTCTGACGCTTGCTCAGCTCTCTCGCCAGCTTCATGCGCTGCGCCTCGCCGCCACTGAGTGTCGTCGCGCTCTGCCCAAGATGTACGTAGCCCAGGCCCACATCGACCAGCGTTTGCAGCTTCTGGCGCACCTGCGGCACGTCCGCCAGCACCGTGAGCGCATCTTCAATCGTCAGTTCCAGCACGTCCGCAATGGAGTTGCCCTTGAACTTCACCGCCATCGTCTCCTGGTTGTAGCGGCGACCGTTGCAGACCTCGCACTGCACATAAACGTCGGGCATGAAATTCATTTCGATGCGGCGTTGCCCGTCGCCCTGACAGGCCTCGCACCTGCCTCCGCCAACGTTGAAGCTGAAGCGTCCCGGCTTGTAACCGCGCTCGCGCGCCTCCGGCAGCATCGCAAACAAATCCCTGATCGGCGAGAAGACCTGCGTGTAAGTTGCCGGGTTGGAACGCGGTGTGCGGCCAATCGGCGATTGGTCGATGCGCACCACTTTGTCGATCTGCTCCGCGCCGCTCAGCGATTCATGCGCCCCCGGCTCCTCGCGTGAGCCATAGAGTGTCTGCGCCAGCGAGCGATATAAAATATCGTTAATCAAAGTGCTTTTTCCCGAGCCGCTAACGCCGGTCACAACCGTCATCACGCCCAGCGGAATGCGCACATTCACGTCTTGCAAATTGTGCTCGCGTGCGCCACTGATGGTGAGCCACTTGCCGGTCAGCACCCGCGGCTTCTTGCGTTGCAGCATCTCCGCCTCGCCCGCCAGATAGCGTCCGGTGAGCGACACCGCGCAGGCCATGATCTCCGCGGGCGTACCCTGAGCAACCACGCAACCGCCTAGCCTGCCCGCGCCCGGGCCGAGGTCAAGCACATAGTCGGCGTGGCGAATCGTCTCCTCATCGTGCTCCACCACCAGCACCGTGTTGCCCAGGTCGCGCAGCCTTTCCAGTGCCTCAATCAGTCGGTTGTTGTCGCGTTGATGCAATCCAATCGATGGCTCATCCAGCACATACAGCACGCCGCGCAGCCGCGAGCCGATCTGCGTCGCCAGCCGGATGCGCTGCCCCTCGCCGCCGCTCAGCGTGGCCGCGTTGCGGTCCAGCGAAAGATACGTCAGCCCCACGGCGCAGAGAAACTCCAGCCGCTCGGCAATCTCGCGCCGGATGCGCTCAGCCACCAGCGACTCGCGTGCCGTGAACTCGAGGTTGATCGCCGCCGACAACGCGCGGTTCAGCGGCAGTGCCGTGAAATCGGCGATGGAAAGGCCGCCGATCTTGACCGCCAGAGACTCCGGGCGCAAGCGCTTGCCGCGGCAGACCGCGCAGGGCGTCGCCGACATATACGACATCATCGACTCGCGATAGCTCTCCGGAGCTGCTTCAATACTGTCGCGCAAAAAGCTGAGAATCCCGTGAAAGCCAGTGCGTGGAGCCTCGCCTTTGGGTGGTCCGTAAACCAGCAGATGCTGCTGTTTGACGGGTAGCTCCTCGAAGGGCGTTTTAAGGTCAATTTTGTAGCGGTCGGCAGCAAGGTTGATGAGCTTGAGTAGATATTGCGATGTGGAACCAGGGCCGAGACCATCCAGCAGCGGCTTCGACCAGTCCGTGATGACCTTGGCAGGATCAAGGTCGTAGAGCGACCCTAGGCCGTGGCACTCTGGACAGGCACCGAAGGCGGAGTTGAAGCTGAAGCTGCGCGGCTCTAGCTTGGGCACGTCGAGTCCGCAATCGGGGCAGGACATCGAGGCAGAGAACAACTGCTCATCGCCGCAGGTGACCGCAACCAACACCAGACCATTGGCCAGTTGCAGCGCCTTGCTGACAGCGGCGTCCAGGCGCTTTTCCAGAGAGGGCTTCGCTCCTGCGGTCGAAGACCTGTCCGTGGGGATACCAAGCTTGCCGTTGGCCGGAGGCGGCGCGTCTGCGGGCTGCTTCTTTAGCAGAATGCGGTCTACGACGGCTTCGACGGTGTGATTCTTGCGGCGGTCGAGCAGAACCGGCTCGGAGAGGTCGCGCAACTCGCCGTCCACGCGTGCGCGAAAGCCCTGCCTGTCAAGCTGATCGAGCAGCTCCTTGAACTCGCCTTTGCGTCCGCGAACGATGGGCGCCATTACCGTGACGCGCTCGCCCATGCCCAGTTCGAGGATGCGTTGCGCAATCTGATCCGGCGTTTGGCGGCTGATGGGCCGCTGGCAGTTGGGACAGTGCGGCGCGCCCACGGATGCATAAAGCAAGCGCAGGTAATCGTAGATCTCCGTAATCGTGCCCACCGTCGAGCGCGGGCTGCGGCTGGTGGTCTTCTGCTCAATCGAGATCGCCGGACTCAAACCCTCAATCGAGTCCACGTCGGGTCGCTCGATCTGATCGAGAAACTGGCGCGCATAGGCTGAAAGCGTCTCCACGTAGCGCCGCTGCCCCTCGGCATAGATAGTGTCGAAGGCGAGCGAGCTTTTGCCCGAACCACTCAGACCCGTTACGACCGTGAGCATGTTGCGCGGGATACGCACACTGATGTCGCACAGATTGTGTTGGCGCGCGCCGCGTACCGTGATGTGTGTAATCGCCATGATGGAATGGAATGCGTGTGGTCTACAGTTTGTTGTGGCTGCCGTCGCAGAGAACCGGATTGGCGCTGTGCTTGCAGCTGCAGAAGTAGACGGCCTTGGATTCTGTGGCCTCGAACTTCACCGGCGTATAACCGCTTCCCTTGTGGCTACCATCGCAGAAGGGCTGGCTAGCGCTCTTCCCGCAGGCGCACCAGTAGTAGCTCTTGCCGGCTTCCACCGCCACGGCATATGGACTTTTTTGGGCAATTGTTGGTTCTGGCATAGGGAAATCTCCTCGAAATACAGTACAGATATTATCGCCTATCCAGTAGACAGAAGCAGAGAACCGCAGCACAATTCCCATTGCCGAAATCATAGAATCTGCGATTCATCCTCCGGTAACCTGGCGGCAGCCCTTCGGGGTATTCTATTGGTTAATACAAATTGAGGCATAACGGCGGTTTTTCTGCGAAAATCACAAGTAGTGATTCTTAAGCGAGTCCGGCGCGATGTCCATTGTATGAACGGTATCGCGTAGATTTATTAGTACTTGAAGACAGGACGTAGGCGGAAACTATGGCGGATGTGCTGATGTTGATTGCGGTGTCGGTAGGCTCAATGGCCTTCAGTATTTTGTCTGCTTATGGAATCCTGCGTGCGGGATTTAATCTGATGACTCCACGGCCGCAGCCCGCAGCTGCGAAGCGGCAGCCGGAAGCGGCACGAGCGCTGTAAGAGTAAGGAATAATCCCTGTCCACTATCCTATCGTCAATACCCCAGCACAGCTGAGGAACTCCGACTGGCCTACGGCCTGCTAACACTATCTCAGGCGGATGGCGTTTTACCCCAGCGACGAAGACCTGTCACCGGGGTTCCCGGTTTTTTCGCCGCAACCCGAAGCGACGGGGCCGGTCTCCCCCATTTCTTCGTTGCTCGTCGCTCCAGTGATTGACCACAGTTCGCTCCTCGCGCCTCGAACTGAGGAAAATTGGCTCCCGTCGCCCCCGTCCGAGGTAGTGTTAACTGGCCCTAGTTTCGTGAGTTATCGGCTGACCGCCCCGACTGCTGGCGCTGCAGCAACATCTGCTGCTGGCGTTGCTGTAACTCCTGCATCTGCTGTGGTGTACGCGTGGGGCCGCCGGGAGCGAAGGCAGAACGGACCGGCGGAGGATTCTGCGGCTGAGGCTGCTCGTCCGTATCGACGTCCTCATCGCTGGCCGGTGCGGAGCCAGCAGTGGGCTGCGTACCCCCGCTGGCGTGGCGAGAGCTGAGCACAAGCAGACGCGGAGTTCCCTGCCCTTGGTCGCCGCTCATCACTATGTTGTAACCGGAGCCTTGCAGAAGCTGGCTGAGCACGACGCTCGCCGGAGCGGGTCCGTAAGCGCCAAAGACGCGCTGGTCGGCGTCCAATCCCTCCACCGTGGTGCCGGTGACGATGGCCATGTCGTTCAGAATCTGCTTCAAGCTGGAGTTGTCGGCGTCGATGCGCAGACCCTGGCTGTTCCATGTGATCGTGGCCGGAGTGGGCTTGTCATTGGCTGGCCATGCCGGAGCTTCGGGCACGGGAGGCGCTGCCGGAGCGGGGGCTGCCTCGGTCGTCTGGGGTTGCGACTGCGCAGTCGCGGGTATCTTGTGCGAATAATGAACCGACTTGTGTCGTGGAGCGGAGACCACCGGCGATTGCGCGGCCAAGCATGGCGCCGCGCCCAGAGCCGCGGCCAGCAGCGCCAGCGAAGCCAAGTACCGCGCACCAAGTATCCCGCGCGAAACCAACGAATTGTTCGGGATGGGGTCGTGCATATCGATCAACTCCAAATGGGACTGCAGCCCGCAACGTTTGACAGGCGGGTATACGCCGTCCGTACGCGGCGCGTCCGTTTCCGCTCTACTGTACTAGACTAGCAGTGGCCCGCGGACGCTCAAGCAGGATAGTTCACGCGCCGGAGAGGATTTCCCAGATGCGTCTGTTCAGACAGGATATTCCCGCGCTGGCCTTGCTGTCGGCCTTCCTTGCCTTGCCAACGCATGCAAAGGCCGTCAGTTGCACTACCCAGGCCGCGATGCTGCCGCAGGAGCGCAATGCGCTTTTTACAGCCGGAGGTCGGCTGACTATGGCCGTGGCCGATCAGGACCTTGCCACACTGAAGGCCGCTCTGCTGCCCGCCGTAGCGTCTGACTGGGAGGGTATCAGCGCCGAGGCCCAGGCTGGCGCGGTGTTGATGAAGGACGGAGAGGTGGAACTGCGCGAGCTTTACCTGCTGGACGCCAGCACCCTGCCGGCTCCCGCCGATACGCAGTTTTTCTGCACCAGCGCCAGCGGCTCCATCACCGTGACGCTGACCATGCGGGCGCTGCCTCCGGGCCGCTACGCCGTGGTTCTGGCCGGAGCTGCCGGAGCGCCCCACGCCGGCCAGTTGAGCTTGATTCTGGCTTGGGATGGCCACGCCAACGGCTGGAAGCTGGGCGGCCTGACAGTGCGTCCAGGCGCGCTGGACGACCACGATGGCGTCTGGTGGTGGAAGCAAGCCCGAGAGCTGGCCAAAGACGGCCAGGTCTGGCCCGCATGGTACAGCTACGAGACCGCCCGCGCGCTGCTGTTACCTATGGATGCTCTCTCGTCGCCTAACCTGGAGAAGCTGGGCACGGAGCAGGCGGCAATCACGGGTTCTCCTCAAGATGCCTTCCCGATGACGCTTCCCGATGGTACACGTACCTGGAAGATTGACGCGGTGCGCCTGGACGAGTCGCTGCTACACGCCGATTTGGGCGTGGTTTACGAATCGACCGGAGTGACCGACCCAGCAGCGCAGCGCACCGAAGCGATGGCTGTGTTGAGCACTTTTCTTAAAGCGCAACCAGCACTGCGGGAGAGCTTCCACGGCTTGTGGGCCTACGCCATGAAAGACGGCAAGCGAACGGCGGTGATGGAGCTGCCGATGGCGCAGATACCGTAGGAGCAGGAAATAGAGGGTAGAAAAACCATGGGAGAATATCACGGAATCATCCTCAACCTGAGCCAAACTGACCGGACAATCTTTTGCGAGATACGTATTATCGGGAATAAGCAAGTTCTATTCGGCTTGATTGCTCTGTATAAAATTTGCGTGGCGCCGGAAGATCTCGATGCTTTGATAGAGCGAATACAGGCAAAGATGGCAAACAGAATCTTCTTCCTGCGCAAGGAGTTCTATTGCCACTTCTATCGCGGCAGCGAGTTGATTATCGTATTTCGTCAGAGAGTTTTTCATGTGAAGACTGTGCCGGAGAGTTGGAGCGAGGCGATTGCTTATGGAAGGTACATCGGAATCCCCGCCAACCAGCTCGACTTTTCACCGTGCCGTATTGAAGATGAAAGATACTGAGTTGCTTGTCGTGCTGAAGGAAGATTGATGAAGTTTCCGGTGTGGTACACGCCGGACCGCAACTTTTTTCTCAATCTGTCGTTCTAACCATTAGCAGGCCGGAAGGCGGTCGTGATTTCGGCAAATCAAAACGAGAACCCTAACCAGGAGGATTGACTCATCGTGAAGAAAATCGCACTGGCACTGTTGCTTGCCTTTACTCTGTTCACTGCTGCGTCGTTCGCGCAGGTTGTGATTCGCCTAGGGCCGCCGGCCCCCGTCATTGAAGAGCGCGGCCGTCCTCCGGAACGGGGCTTTGTGTGGGTTGACGGCTATCATCGCTGGGATGACGGACGCTACGTCTGGGTTCCCGGCCACTGGGATCGTCCGCCGCATGAAGGCCAGCGTTGGGTAGCGCATCGCTGGGTCCGCCGCGGCGATCACTGGGTCATGATTGAAGGTCACTGGCGGTAGATTGTAATGTTTGCTAACCAGAAAAGCGGGGCTATTGCCTCGCTTTTCTGCGCTCTGTACGCATTAATAAGCAGATATACTATATCTCGCTCACTCGGGAATCACCGTTTCGCAGTAAAAATGTGTGCGGCAGAGAGAAACCGCCAGGAGCAGCCCCCTACGGAGGGGGGATTTTCCGTCCATGCGAAAACGCTTCCGCATGGGGTCAGATAACCAATGGATTTATGGATTATTGTGCGCCGGAGAGGATTCTTTATCTGCAAAGTCCGATATTCGATTCACTTGCTGGTTGCGCTGGAAGGTTGCATCTGTAAAACTCACTAACGATGGTTCTTCATTTTCTGATTCAGGGACGGGTGCAGGGGGTGGGCTTTCGCTGGTATGTGCAGCGGGAGGCCAGCCAGCTTGATCTGCGCGGCTGGGTGCGCAACTCCGAGGAGGGCGAGGTCGAGGTGGTGGCCTCCGGTAAGCCGGAGGAGCTGAACAAACTGCGCTCAAGCCTGCGTAGGGGACCGCGCGGCAGCCGTGTGGACCGGCTGGTGGAAGACACCTTGGACGAGAGCGAGGCTGCCGAACTGCGTTCGTTCAGGATTGATGGAGCGTGGTGAAGATAGCTTCCCGCCGCTACGTCAGAAGGAAGACAGAGGCGCAGGAGGCCAACGCTCCACCGGCCTGCAGTGCAAGCACGCGCAGCGTCGGCACTGGCGCGCGGGGCAGCCACTTGATCGCAAAAAAAAGCACGATCGGTATCTGCCCTGCCATGAGCAACTGCCAGATATGGGCGGCCGCACCCTCATCGGCCTCATGGACAACGCCATAGATAGCTGCGTTGCCAAGCACAAGCGCAAGCGCCGCAAGCGACATTGCCAGGGGAAGAAATGCGCTGGGCTGCTTCATCGACGGAACGTTCATTGGATAACCTCCAGAATGGATTCCGAGCCGAACAAGACCAGTCTACCCCATACGGAAACTCAAAGGAACACCGCCAATTGACGAGATGCACTTTTGCTGTCGGCGATCCCACTGAGTGGCTATAATCAAAAATGAAGCCAATCATCCATCCAGATCAAGGAGTCACCCGCGCTAATGCCCAACGAGATCAATTCCGTCAATGTGAATGTACTGAAGGCACTGGTGCGCACAGTGCCCGATTTTCCCAAGCCGGGGATTTTGTTTTATGACATCACCACGCTGCTCAAGGACAAGAGCGGCTTTGCTGCGATGATCGACGCGATGGCAGCCCACTATGCGGGACAGAAGATCGATCTAGTGCTTGGCATTGAGGCGCGGGGCTTCATATTTGGGCCAGCGCTGGCCTACCGGCTGAACGCGGGCTTTGTGCCAGTGCGCAAGCCGCGCAAGCTACCCGCGCCCGTGGCGCGCGTGACCTACGACCTGGAGTACGGAAGCGACACGCTGGAGATTCACCTGGACGCGATTCAACGAGGGCAGCGCGTGGTGCTGGTGGATGACCTGCTGGCCACCGGCGGGACCATGGAGGCCACCATCAAGCTGGTCACGGAGTTGGGCGGCGAGATCGCCGGAGTGGCCTTTGCCGTGGAGCTGGATTTCCTCAAGGGGCGCAGTCGATTTCCAGGACATGACGTTTTCAGTTTGTTGCATTACGACGAATAGGGCAGGTCTAGTCTCAGGTCGAAGCATCAATAAGTGAATTGCGTTCCACATCTCGATTTAGCCTTTGAGATGTGGGGGGCGATGAACTCCGATCTGCAGTTTTGAATTCAGGATGAATAACATTTTCTGGCGCATTGGCACGGGAACCATCGCGGATGCATACAACGCCGATTTCGGAGACCTACTATACCAACTGAAATGTCCTCCATGCGGTCGGCGTAAACTACACCTATGACTCGCAGAACCACATAATCTTCGAGACCGGCAATGACAAGACGATCACAATGGTTTACGACGCCTTCGGCAACCGCGTTGCCAAAATCGTCAACTGCGTCACCACGCAGTACCTCGTGGACGACCTGAATCCAACCGGCCTGCCGCAAGTCGTCGAAGAAGTAGTAAATGGCGCTGTAACTCGCCAGTACACATACG
>Ga0181529_10002712_pt1 | contig 20854 bp, 12 predicted proteins | sample PEATcosm2014_Bin_36_FD_119763 | JGI IMG/M metagenome (GOLD analysis project Ga0181529, IMG submission 119763) | Peatland microbial communities from MTU Mesocosm Facility, Houghton, MI, USA - PEATcosm2014_Bin10_30_metaG | ecosystem: Environmental > Terrestrial > Soil > Wetlands > Peat | place... | reverse complement strand
CCGTCGAATTCCTGCTCGCGGCTTTGCGTCCCGTCGGGACTGAAGATCTTGAGTTTCATGTTGTAGAGTGGATACGTGTCACCCGATGTTGAGCCGCGCCGAAGGCGTCGGCTCGGTCATCTCGTTCAAGTGAATCGACATCATGCTTGGGCGGTTTTGGGCTGGCCCTTGATCGCGCTGCGAACAATGACGTCGTCCCCGTTGGCTCCGGGAATCGCCCCTTTGACCAGGATCAGATTCTTGTCGGCAATCACCTTCACGACCCGGAGGTTTTGCATCGTGCGGCTCTCCCCTCCCATGTGGCCGGGCATCCTCTGGTTCTTCCACGAGCGGCCCGGAGTCTGGCGCATGCCGATCGAGCCGATGCGGCGATGGAACATCGAACCGTGGGCGGCGGGGCCGCCCGCGACCCGGAAGCGGCGGACAACGCCCTGGAAGCCCTTCCCCTTGCTGACGCCGCTAACGTCGACCAATTGGCCTTCGGAAAAGATCGAGACCGTTACGACGTCGCCCACTTTCGCGGACGGCGCTCCGCTCAGGCGGACTTCGCCGAGAACGCGCGGGGCGTCCGTCAGATGGGCGGCTTTCGCGTGGTTGAGTTCGGCCTTGCTGGTGTTTTTCGCCTTTTTGGTCGAAAAGCCCAACTGGACGGCATTGTAGCCGTCGGTGGCCTCGGTCTTCACCTGGACCACGGAACAAGGCCCGGCTTCGACCACGGTGACCGGGATCAGGACGTTCTGGGCGTCGTAGACCTGGGTCATCCCGATTTTCTTGCCGAGGAGGGAGGAGATCATGGCTAAGCGGTAGGTGGAAAGTTTTCCGTTTGAGACCTACATTAGAGAGGGCCCGGAGGTGCCGCGGGGGCACATGGGCATCTGGCTAACGTTGGACTGTAAGGAGCTGGATGGATCAGACGTTGATTGTGATGTCCACGCCGGAAGGCAGGTTGAGTTTCTTGAGTTCGTCCACAGTCTGGGCGGTGGGCTCGATGATATCGATCAGGCGCTTGTGGGTGCGGGTCTCGAACTGCTCCATCGACTTCTTGTCCACGTGGGGCGAGCGGTTGACGGAGAGCTTTTCGATGCGCGTCGGAAGCGGAATGGGGCCCGAGACGCGGGCGCCGGAGCGCTTGGCCGTCTCGACGATGTCCTGGGCGGACTGGTCGATGACGCGATAGTCGAAGCCCTGGAGCTTGATGCGGATGCGTTGGCCTTTCATGGCAAAAAAGAACGGTGGGTTATGCTACACACAATGTCGTCGACCCTTGGACAGGCGAAAAACCGCGCCTGCAAGGACGGCAGTTTGATTCAACTTTCGAAGCCGAAGTCGTCATGTTTAGCTGCGGGCCGGGGCCTTTGTGGAGGACTCGACGATCTTGGCGAGGAGCGAGTTGGGAACCTGCTCGAAATGGGAGGGAGTGATGGAGGCGCTGGCGCGTCCCTTGGACAGCGAGCGGATGTCGGTGACGTAGCCGAAGAGCTTTTCCAGCGGAACGGTGGCGGCGATGATGCAGGCGCCCGCCTTGTTTTCCATCGCATTCACGCTGCCGCGGCGGCGGTTGATGTCGCCGATCAGGTCGCCCTGGTATTCCTCGGGAGTCGTGACCTCGACACCCATGATGGGCTCGAGCAGGATCGGGTTTGCCTTCTTCATCGCGTCCTTGAAGGCGAAAATTCCGGCCATCTTGAACGCGAGTTCGGAGGAATCGACCTCGTGGAAAGACCCGTCGACAATGCGGACGATCACATCGACGACCGGGTGCCCGGCGACGGTGCCGTTGTTGCAGCCTTCCATGATTCCCGCGATCGAGGGCTTGATGAATTCCTTCGGGATCGTGCCGCCGACGATTTCGTCGAGCACTTCGATGCCCTTGCCCTTGGCATTAGGCTCCAGGGTGATGCAAACGTGGCCGTACTGGCCCTTGCCGCCCGACTGGCGGATGAACTTGCCCTCGCCTTCGGCGCGCTTGGTCACCGTCTCGCGGTACGCGATCTGCGGCTGGCCTGCGGTCGCCTCGACCTTGAACTCGCGCTTCATGCGGTCGCGAATGATGTCCAGGTGGAGTTCGCCCATGCCGGAGAGAATCGTCTGTCCGCTGTCCGGGTCCGTCGAAACACGCAGGGTCGGATCCTCGGCGACGAGCCGCTGGAGTGCGGCGCCCATCTTCTCCTGGTCGGCCTTTGAGTTGGGCTCGATCGACATGGATATGACGGGCTCGGGGAATGACGGCGGCTCGAGCCGTATGTCGAACTCCTCGTCGCAAAGCGTGTCGCCTGTGATGACTTCCCTCACTCCAACCAAGGCGCAGATATCGCCCGCATAGGCGGTGTCGATCTCCTCGCGGTCGATCGCATGCATCAGCAGCAGGCGCGATACGCGCTCGCTGCGGCGGGTGCGCGGGTTGTATAGCGACATGCCGCGTTTGACCGTTCCGGTATAGACACGGTAGAAGACGATCTTGCCGACAAAGGGATCGCTCCAGAGCTTGAATGCGAGTCCCGCGAGCTTGCTCTTGTCGTCGACCACCGCCTCGGTTTCGTTGCCCTCGCTGTCCTGGCCCTTCATGGGCGGAACATCGACGGGGCTCGGCAGATAGTTGACCACGCAGTCGAGCAGGCGCTGGACGCCCTTTTTCTTGAAGGCCGAGCCGGGAACGACGCCGCAGAAACCGAGCGCAATGGTCGCCTTGCGGATCGCGAGCATGAGCTCGTCGGCCCCGACGACCTCGCTGGACAGGTACTTGTGCGCGACCTTGTCGCAGAAATCGGCCACCGCCTCGACCAGCTTCTCCCGGTAGGCTTTCGCCTCTTCGAGCATTTCCGCCGGAATCTCGGTCGTCACCGGGTTCAGCCCGAGCGGGTCGTCCGTTTCCGTCGGGAAGGTGTACGCCACCATCCGGACCAGGTCGATCAGGCCCGTGAAATTGTCCTCGGCGCCGATCGGCAGGAAAAGGGCGTGCGCATTGCCCTTGAGCTTGACCCGGATGTCATCGACCGCCCGGTGAAAATTGGCCCCGACGCGGTCCATCTTGTTGATGAAGGCAATCCGCGGGACGCGGTACTTGTTCGCCTGCCGCCAGACGGTCTCGGATTGCGGCTGAACCCCGGCCACCGCATCGAAGACGGTGACCGCTCCGTCGAGGACGCGCAGCGAGCGCTCCACCTCGGCCGTGAAATCGACGTGCCCGGGGGTGTCGATGATATTGATCCGCTGCTTGATCCCCTTCCAGGGCCCGCAGGAGGCGTTCCAGGCGCAGGAAATGGCGGCGGCGGTGATCGTGATGCCGCGCTCCCGCTCCTGCTCCATCCAGTCGGTGACGGTCGTCCCTTCGTGGACTTCACCCATCTTGTGGACGGCGCCGGAATAGAAAAGGATGCGTTCGGTCGTCGTCGTCTTTCCGGCGTCGATGTGCGCGGCAATGCCTATATTGCGCGTCCATTCGAGCGGAAACGGCCGGTTTGGGGAATTGACCGGGGAAATCTTGGATTTGTCTGTGACGACAGATATCTCGGGAAGTGTGGCAGCAGCGGACATGAATCGGTTCCTTACCAGCGGAAATGGGCGAAGGCACGGTTGGCCTGCGCCATCTTGTGGGTGTCTTCCTTCTTTTTGACGACGCTCCCGGTGTTGTTGTACGCGTCGACAATCTCGGCCGCGAGGGCGTCCTTGAGCGGAATGCCCTTGCGGCTTCCGGCCGCATCCACGATCCAACGAAGGGCCAGGCTTTCCTGGCGCTCAAAAGAAATTTCGACAGGCACCTGATAGGTGGCGCCGCCGACGCGGCGGCTCTTCACCTCGAGGCGCGGGCGGGCGTTTTCGAGGGCGCCCAGGAGCAGATCGACCGGATCGCCCTTTTCCAGCTTTTCCGACACCTTCTCGAAGGCGCCGTATACAATGCGCTGGGCGAGGTTCTTCTTGCCGACCTTCATGACGACATTGACCAAGTGCGCGACAAGCGGGCTCTGGTAGCGGATGTCGGGAACGGCGACGCGTTTCTCTGCTCTGTGACGACGTGACATGGATCGGGCTCCTCGCTAGGATTGCTTCTTTGCCTCTTTCGGGCGTTTGACGCCGTACTTCGAGCGGCTGCGGCGGCGCTTCTCGACACCGGTCGCATCCAGGGTTCCGCGGACGATGTGATATCGGACGCCCGGCAGATCCTTCACACGGCCGCCTCGCACGAGGACGATCGAGTGCTCCTGGAGATTGTGCCCCTCATCCGGGATGTAGGAAATCACCTCATTGCCGTTGGTCAGGCGCACCTTGGCGACCTTCCGGATCGCGGAATTCGGCTTCTTCGGCGTGCGGGTCATCACCTGCACGCATACGCCCCGCCGGAACGGGTTGCCCGTCAAGGCCGGTGACTTTGACTTGGTCCGGACTTTGCGTCGGCCTTGGCGAACGAGCTGGCTGATGGTCGGCATGAGCAGAAAGGTAAGGTGTGGAAATTCGGGAAAAGAGGTGGATCGTACCCTCCGCTAAAAGCCCGGCAAGAACTTTTTGGCGAAAAGTGCTAAGTCTCGCGGAATTCGAGATTTTGTCCCGCTCCGCGAATGGTTAAGCGTCTGCCGGCGCAGGCCGGTAACGCGCGAAAAAATGATGAAAGGAAGATCTAACCCGAACCGGCCGGGATGGGGCAAGCATCAAATGCGATCCCGCCTTCACCACGGCATTGGCCGCAGCGCAATTCGTCTCCGATCCGGATCGACCCCCGGTTGCACTGCGTGATACCCGCCTCCATCCGTTGGACTTCGGCGGGGTTCGTTTCCGATCCCAAAGCGAAAAAAACGCCCGGCCTTGAGGGCCGGGCGTTAAACTCCACGGAGCTAGGCTCGACATGGAGTTTTATGGCGGGAGGGTGGTCCATCATGAGGATACATACTTGCTTGACAAGCAGATTTTTTATGACCCAAAACGCGGAAACAAGGCCCTGCCCGGGGATTGGGACGATGGATTTGGCCTGAAACAAGGCGGCGGATGGCGGGAAAACCGCCCTCGGCTATCTTCCTGTCATCTCAAGGCTGCGTCTTGAGCCACTCCGTCCAAATCTGAGGCCGCCCGCCCGGGTTCGCCTTTGCGTACTCGTAAAAAGCCCGCACGAAGGCCGCCCGGTCCGCAGCGACTCCCGCCCGCGGACCCGCGTCGGCCGTTTTGCTGAGCAGGTCGTAGTCCCCGATGAGGAGCGACTGCCGACCGACGATGGACTGCAGGGAGACACGCTGGGCGTTGCGCAGCATGTCGTAGAGGGCCATGAAGGTTGTCGTGCGGCCCTTGCCCGCGCGGCAATGGAAATGCACCCAGCCGCCGGCCGGCAACTCCCGCACCGAGGCGACGAAGCGATCGACCTCCTCGTCCGTTGGCCGGGCATGGTCGCTCACCGGGATGCGCACGTACGCCGCGCCCGCCGCCCGGACAACCTGCTCCTCGGTCGTGCAGGAGGAAACCTTCTCGGTCTTCGTTTGGACGCCCGCGGCATCCAAACCCTTCTTTGCCGAATCGGCGGAAAGCGTCACGGAGGCGCCGGGCGCCAACGATTCCAGGCGACCCTTCTCCTCCCTCACGATCTCCTCCAGTCCCTTGCCCACGTTCGCCCAATTGTTGGTGGCGTACCAGGACACCGCATCGCCATTTATGAATCCGTGGTCCTCCTGGCGAAGGTCGAAAACGGTCACGGGGCCGGAAAGCTTCGAAAGAATGGATTTCAGGCCGGCAGCCGAAAATTCGGAACTGCCGGACTCACGCAAGGCGGACAGTCCGGTGAGGTCCGGAAGCGCCGCTCCGGCCCTGGCCTTCAACCGATCATCCGTCGTGCGAAAGTTGCGAAAACCGGTGGAGACAAGATCGGGGGCCAGATCCCAAACCAAGGCGGGCTCGTCGGTCGAGCGCGTCGGAGGGCTGTTTTGCTCCAGCGCCGCATACGCGGGCAATCCGCCTGCGAGCGCAAGCAAAAGGAGAGTTCGTACGCTCTTCATGGTCGTCGGTCGTTCAATACGTCCAGCGCAAGCCGGTTTCAAAGCCGGGGCCGTATTTCTCATATTGGGAGAGCCGCTTGAACGCGGTCCCGCCGAAATATTCGCGCAGGGGCGCATTGGTCAGATTAGAGCCGTTCAGATAAACCTGCCAGTGCTGCAAGAAAGTATAGCTGGACCCGAAATCGACCTCGGTGAACGCATCCTCATAGATGTCCTGCGTGTAGGCCGGCGTGACGGGCTGGTTGGCGGCAGTGATGGTCTTGCCCGAAACGGTGACGGACGGTCCCGTATAGGAAAGGTTGCCGCCCAGCGCGGAATCGACCTCCATGCGAGGGGAATGGTGGTTCACCGCGATGTCCAGCTTGAGCCCGTTCTTTTCGTAGGTCAGGGCAAAGTTCGCGATGATCTTGGCGTAGCCAATGAACGGAAGATCCTCGCCCGGCCGCGTCGGATAGGTCGCATGGCTGTCGCCAAAGGTGGCATTTGCGCTGACACCCAGTCCGTCAAACGGAGCGGGCAGGAACCCAAACCTCTGCCGTGCCGAAAGCTCCAGGCCGTAAATCCAGGCCGATGGCGCCGTATAATACGTGGTCAGCAAGTAGCCCGTGGACGGATCGATCCCCGATTGGGCCTGGTATGGGAAGTTGTTGATGCTCTTGTAGAAAAGAGCCGCCTCCACCGCGCCAAGCGAGGCGGAATAGTGCTCGATCGAAGCGTCCCAGTTCATCGAATTGAGTGCGTCGATCTTGGGATTGCCCTGCGTGACCAGGTGGTTGACATCGTCCACCGTGCGGCCGGGGTTCGTGTCCCCGAAATCCGGGCGCGCCAGAGTGTTGGTCCACGACGCCCGCGCAACCGTGCGGGGGTCCAGATTGTAGGTGAGGATGATGTCGGGCAGAAAATTGGCGTAATTGTGGTCGTAGGCCACCGGAGCGTATGTTGTGGCGGTCGCGGAGGTTTCGTATTGGGTGCCGGCGATCCAGAAGTGCGTGTTCTCGACCCGCGCTCCAGCCACGATCTTCAATTTGCCGAACGTCGCGCCGCCTTCGATGTAAACCGCGCCCACATCTTCCAGCGTCATATAGGAACCGGTCGCATTGGCGGAAATATTGGAAGCGCTTTGCGTGTACGCAAAGGAAGTCGGCGAGGCGTAGTAGTCCTCGATCGCCCACGTCGAGAGCCGCGGGCTCTGAAAGCCTCCCCACTGGTACTGCGTGTCCGGGGAAGCCTCCGCAGCGAAGGTATAAGGCGCCGCCGTGATGCTTCCCTTCGAAGCGGCCTCGTAGGCATTCTTGTTGCGGTACTCGACCCCCGCCTTGATGTACGCCGGCACACCGTTGAGATTGAGGTCGTCGCGCAGGTCGTCCTTGACCGTTTCCTCGTGCATACCCGCTTGTGTGTTCGTGAAGCTGCTCTTCGTGCTGAACGCGTACTGGGAGGGATCGTTGAAGCTGGGGCCCGCGGACTGCGAATAGGCGTCATTCCACGGATCGGAGAAGGCGTAGTTCATGGTCATCGCGGACGTATTCGCAAACGCCACGATGACGGTGGGCCGAGTGTACTTTCCGATCGTGTAGCCGGTCTCGAAATTGTTCGTGAAAGGCCCGAAGGTCTTGTCAAACCCGCCGACCAGGGAGGTGCTGATCTTGCTGTTCACCACGCCGGCACCCTCCTTTAGGAGTGACTTGGCGGGAATGACCGCGCTGCCCGATGTGTCGTTGAGGGCCAAAATCGACGAGGCGCTCTGGAAAGGCACTTCCGTTACCCAGTAATTGTCGCGCTCGGTGTAGTACGACATCGTGTAGCGGAAAAACACGGAACTGGTGTCGTCAAACTTGTAGTCGAGCGAAGCGTCGAGTCCGTGCCGGAACCGGTTCACGTCGTAATGGCGGAAATCCTGGCCACCGAAAAGCCAGTGGTTTTGGCCGTCTGTCGGGGATGTGACCAGTTCCCAGGGGTCGATTTCCTCCGAATTGTAGACGGTGAAGGGGCGGTATTCGCCGGTCACTCCGATGAAGACGCCCAACTTGCCGTTGAGGTACTGATTGCCGTAGTACGCGGCGCCATTGTATCCGCCATGCCGGTCCTCCTGGTCGGAAAAGTTGGTTCCCGCGCTCACCATGGCCTGCATGCCCTCCTGGTCGAATCCGCTCCGGGTCTTGACATTGACGCTTCCGCCGACGGCATCGCCGTCGAGTTCCGGCGTCGCCACCTTGTTTACCTCCAGGCCGGAGATCATGTCGGAAGAGATGGGATCGAGCGTGACCTCGCGGGTGTCCTTTTCTGTCGTGGACGCCCGGATGCCGTTGAACGAAACGCCGATGTAAACCGGATCAATCCCCCGGATCTCCACGAACCGGCCCTCGCCCTTGTCGCGATACAAATCGACGCCGGGAACCCGCTCCAGGGCTTCCGCGATATTCTTGTCCGGAAGCAGCCCGACGGCGTCCGCGGCGACGATGTTGGTCAGGGAATCCGCCCCGCGCTCTTCGTTGATAGCGCGGGCGGTTCCGACCGCCTCGCCCGTGATGACAAACTCACCCAGCTTGACCACTTCGTCGCCGAACACCGCGTCCAACCGCACGGTCTGACCCGCTGCAACGCCCACCGGGAGCGCCTTCACCGCGTATCCCACGTAGCTGAAGGTGAGCGTCTGCGCCCCGGCGGGCACATCGCTCAATCGGTAGTCGCCCTGCTGGTCGCTGAAGCCTTCGACCGACGTCCCGGACACGGCGACCCGGACGCCCGCCAGGGCGAGCTTGGAGTTTGCATCGGTGACATGACCGATGATTGTGCCCGAGGGCGCTTGCGCGTGGATCGCGGCAAGGCCGAAGGTGAGAAAGAGTGCAAGGAAGCGGAATGCGGTTTTCATGGTTGTGTGCGCTGGAGGGCGGAATTCACAGGGAGAGGGAAACCGGCGGTCAAACCGCCTGTGTTACATTCCTGTAAACGTTTACATTTAGGCGTGAAAAACGCCCCCGAGGTTCCAAGCATTGGATTTTGCAAATCCGCCGAATCCCATTCGTCATGAACCCCGTTCGATCTCGAAGATCCCTGCAGGAGATGTTCTTATGGCCAGCCTGATCGAAATTGCCCGCGCCGCCCGGGTCTCCATCGCCACGGTGTCGCGCGTGATCAACGAGTCGGGCGTCGTGAAAGAGAGGACGCGACTGCGCGTGAGGCGCGCGATGGAACGCCTGGACTACAGGCCCAACCGGGTTGCCAGGCGCCTGCGCCAGCGCAGCGGACGCCGCCAGCTGCTGGGAGTGATCATACCGGAAATTGAGAATCCCCACTTCTCCGAGATCGTCCGGGGGATCGAGGACGCCGCCTACGAGCGGAAGTTCGCCGTTATGCTGTGCAACTCGGACGACGATCCGGCGAAGGAGGGCTTTTATCTGGACGTCCTTCGGGGCGAATCCGTGGACGGTGTCATCGTGCCACCGATACACGAACGCGATCCCGCCCTTCTGGCGGCGGCCGCCGCCGGGCTTCCCGTGGTCGTCATCGACCGGCGCCTGGAGAACCCGGCCGTCGACAGCGTCGTCGTCGACAACCGGCAAGGCACGAGGCTGGCCGTGGGACACCTGCTGGCGAGGGGCCACCGCGAGATCGCGGTCATCGCGGGCCCGCAGCAGAACAACACCATGCGCGATCGCCTGGAGGCGTGGGCCGACACCTTGGCGGCGAACGGCCTGGCCGCTCCGTCTGAGTTTATCCGGTGGGGAGACAACCGGCAGGAAAGCGGGGTGGCCTGCGCCGAGGCCCTCCTTTCGCTGGCAAAACGCCCGCGAGCGATCTTTGTCTGCAACAACCTGATGGCCGCCGGGGCCCTGGAGGCCATCCATCGGCTGGGGCTGTCGGTGCCGGGCGACATCGCAATCGTCGGATTCGACGATCCTCCATGGGCCCAGGCGCTGAGTCCGTCCCTGACGACCGTTCGGCAGCCAACGCGCGAGATGGGCCGGCTGGCCGTGTCCCTGCTGCTCCGGCGCATCGACGAGCCCCTCTCGCCCCCCCGGAACGTTGTTCTGGCGCCGGAACTGATGGTCCGGGATTCCTCTTAGAATTGGGCCTTGCGGCGGCTCACCCGCCCAGCGCCCGCAGCAACCGGGCGGCCGGAGCCAGAGCCGGATCGAGTTGCAGCGCCTTCCTGAATTCGGCCGCGGCTTCCTCCCGGCGGCCGAGGCGCAGAAGGCCGTTGGCGTAGTTGTAGTGCGCAAGGGCGCGGTCGGGCGCCAGCTTCACGGCCGCCGCGTACTGTTCCACGGCCTCCTCCGGGCGATTTTCCGCAAGGAGGACGTTGCCCAGATTCTGGTGCGCGGAGGAATTGCCCGGCTCGAATTGAATGGCGAGCCGCAACCTCGCCTCGGCATCGTCGTTTCGGCGGAGGTCCATCAGGGCATTGCCCCAATTGTAATAGACCTGGCCGCTTCGCGGATCAAGGCGCGCGGCAATGGCGTACTCTTCGCACGCCTTTTCGGGCTGGCCGGAGGAGCGGAGCGCGTTTCCCAGATTGATATGCATGTCGGGGTTTCCCGGCGCCAATGCGGTCGCGCGGCCCAGCTCGGCCAGCGCTTCGGCGGGGCGCCCTTCGCGCAGCAGGACCATTCCCAGATCGTCGTGGGCGCCGGGAGAGTTTGGCTCGAGCCGCAAGCCAGCCTCCGCCTCGCTCCGCGCTTCGGCCACTCGGTCCTCCTTCAGGAAGGTCTTGGCGAGATTGTCGTGCGCCTGCGCGAAACGCGGATTGATCCGGATGGCCCGCCTATAATGAACCTCCGCCTCCTCGTAACGCCCGAGGCTGGAGCATACGTTTCCAAGATTGTCCTCGGCGTCCTGGAGGCCCGGGTCGGACCGCAACGCGGCTTTGAGATGCGCCTCGGCTTCCGCGCAATCCCCCGCGAACAAGAGCGCCGTTCCGTAGTTGGCCTGCGCATAGGCGTTGTCCGGCATTTTTGCCGCCGAGTCGCCGTAGAGCCGCAATTCGCTCGCGTAGTCGGAGTTCCGGCCGAAAGTGGCGAAAGCCGCCGGAACGGCCGCGAGCAGGGCTAGAAATGCAAGGCCGGCCGCCGCCCTGGATTCCGAGCCCGCCGGGCTGTCTTTCCCGGACGACCGCGCAATCCGCTCCAGCAACAGCCCGACTGCCGCCAGGGCCGCGATCAAGACAGGGATCAGCGCGAGATACATCCTGTGCTCGGCCGCAGTCTGCCGATTGCCGGGCACGAGGCTTGTCGGCGCAAGCAGCGCAAAGAAGCAAAAGCCCAGCACGCCCCAGGCCCGATTCCGGATCAGGCCGTACAGAGCCGCACCGAGGAGCCCGCCCGTGAGCAGAGCCGGTCCGGCTATCTGGGCCAATCCCCTCGCCCACTCCGTTCCGTAATCGAAAACAAGCGGATTCGGCCAGACGGCCAGCTTGAGGTACCGCATCACCGCGGCCGGCTGCGTCGCCCAGTATTTCCAGGCCGAAACTCCGGAGCCGAATCCGGACGTGCCCCCGCGGCTGCCCGTATGCCACGCCAGCGCGACAAGCAGAATCCAGCTCGAAAAAAGGGCGAGATAGTATCCCTTCCGTGCCCGCCAGGCCCCCGGGAGAGATCCCGAGCAGAAAAGCCTGTCGACCAGCAGAACCGCGATCGGCGCCGAGACCGCGACCTCCTTGGTCCCCATGCCCAGGAAGCAGGCCAAAACAGAAAGAATGGCCCAGACTCGCGAGCCCGCGCGCCGGGGAGAGGTCCGTCCCGCCGCATATCGAATGAAACAATACAGCGTCAGAAGATAGAATAGCCCCATCAGGGACTCGGCCCTCTGCGCCACGTAGGTCACGGACTCCGTGTTGAGCGGATGCACGGCCCAAAGAATCGCGACGGCGAACGCGAAGGGCGCCGGCGCGAGCCGACGGGCCGGTTCGCCCGGACGCCCGGACCCGGCTTCCAGTACCCTTCGCGCGACGCCGAACAAAGCCAGCGCCCCCAGAACGTGAATCAGCAGGTTGACCGCGTGGTAGCTCCAAACCGCCGTTCCGCTGATCGCATAGTTGATCGCGAAGGAAAGGTTCAATATCGGCCGTCCGTCGACCGTCAGCCCGCCGCCGCTCAAGGGAGTCAATACGGCGCGCAGGTCTCCCAAATGCCGAAGGGTCGCGTTTTGCAGGATCGACGCGTCGTCATCCAGGACAAAAACCCCGGAGAAACAATTGGAATAGGCGGCGATCGTCGCGGCGGCGATCATCCCGGCGGCAAGCGATCCGAACATCCGGCCCGCGCCGCGAGAATCCCTGGGCTCCGTATGCTTGGGCGCCGTCGATTGCGGAGGTCCGGATCGTTTCATTTCGATGACAGGGCGATCATGACGGGCTCGGATGGCACGCGACCCGACCGCCAAATGCGAGATGCAATAATTCCGGGAATGTTACAATTGCGTTACCAATCGCCGGCGCCGCTCCCATGCGCGCATAGGGCGGGAATGTCACGATCTCACGCCGGATTGGAAACGTTTACATAAATGTAACCCAGGCGCGTTGACGGTTGTTGCGTGCGCAGCAGAAAGAGGCTCCCCAGCCGGTCTCAACACAGAACACACCCTCGACATGCGATTCAATACCTGGATACAGCCGTTTTCTCCGAAACTGTTGTCACGCTCCGCAATAGTTTTCGCCTGGCTCATGGCCGGCGCCGCCTCCCTCCTCGCGGCCGATGACACCGGCTCGCTCAACGGTCGCGTGACCGCGGCCGACTCCAACCTCACCCTCGCCGGTGTGCGGGCATCGATCGCCGGCACCAAGCTCGAGACGTATTCGGACAGGCAGGGCGACTACCACCTGGACCATGTTCCGTCGGGAAGCGTGACGGTGACTTTCAGCTATATCGGCTATCCCGATCTCGACCGCACCGTCCAGATCCAGCCCGGCCAGCCGAGCCACCTCGACGTGGCGCTCGGCGACGTGACGGTGAAGATGGAAAAGTTCGTGATCACCGGAGAGGTCGTCGGAACGGCCCGCGCGATCAACGACCAGCGCAGCGCGCCCGCCCTCACGAGCATCGTCGCCTCGGACATGATCGGACAGTTTCCGACCCATACGGTCGCCGAGGCGGCGTCCTTCCTGCCGGGCGTGGATGTTTCCAAGTCCAAGGGCGAGGGCCGGTTCGTTGAAATCCGCGGCCTCGACCCCATCTACCTCGGCGTCTCGATGAACGGGGCAAGACTCTCCACGTCCGAAAAGGGCACCCGCGAGGTTCCCCTCGACGAGATCGGATCGAACCAGATCGCGACGATGGAGGTGGCCAAGGTGAACACACCCGATATGGACGCGGACGACATGGGCGGAAGCGTGAACATCACGACCCGCTCGGCATTTGACCGAGAGGGATTCCAGGCGATGATCGGCATGGCGGAGGAATACGCCCACCAGGAAAACCGCAAGGACGGCTACAATTTCCAGGCGTACGCAGGAGACATCTTCCTGAATGGAAAGCTGGGGGTGTTCATCGGCGTCTCGGCGGAGACCCGGCCCGAGACCGACTATGCCGAGCCGGAGGCGAGCCCGTGGACCCTGGCCACCTCTCCGACCGACGGACAGCAACACTGGCTCCTTGGAGGCCAGGACTTCCAGCATTACAACAACACGCGCAATCGCGACGGCATAAACGTGTCGCTCGACTACAAGATCGACGATCAGGGCAGCAAGGCCTGGTTCCGCTATTTCCAGTCCTACTACGTGGAGCGCGTCAACGAGTGGATCACCGAGTTTGACTATCCCAACACGGCCGCCGCCGGCGCCACCCCCGCGAGCGTCCAGTACCTGACGGACACCTCCGCGACCGTGACCGTTCCCAAGAACGACATTTTGAAGGAGGAGACTTCCGACGAAAACAACAAGGATGAAGTCTCCCTGGTCGGCGGACTGACGAAGAAATTCGGGGCGTGGACCGACGACTTCCTGTCCGCCTACACCGTCGGCAAGTACACGCGGCCCACGATCAACATCGCTTTTGCGAACACGACTTCGAGTGTCATCAATTACAACTTTGACAGCTCCTATGACGACACCGTGTCCCAGATCAGCGGCCCCTCCATCGACAGCCCTTCGAGCTACGCCCTCAGCACCAAGAGCTACTACAGCGCCACGACCGCGCAAATGCACGAGGAGACGGTGGGCGACGGACTGCGCGACGACTTCGAGGTCGCGGGCCTTCCCGCGTTCATCAAGATCGGCGCCGAGTACCGCCATAAGATCAACGGCGAAAACACCTACAAGGAAGGGATCACCTCTATTCCCTGGACCCTGGCTTCCAATATCTATTCCAGCAACGACATCCAGGACACGGCGGGCGGCTTTCCGAATTTTAGGATACTTCCCCAGGCGGTGTGGGGTTTCCAGCAGAACCAATCGCAGTACGCGACCTCGCTTAACATCAACACGACATACGGCGGCGCATTCCAGGGCCGCGAGAATATCGAGGCGGAGTATGCCATGGCCCAGGTGACGGCCGGCAGCCTGAAGGTCATGGCCGGTGTCCGGGACGAGGCCACCCAGTTTTGGATCGACGGCTGGCAGGTCGACACGACGACATCGGTCGTAACCCCCGTCGTTTCCAGCACGAACTATTCGAATTTCCTGCCGGACGTAATCCTCACCTATGAGTTCAACCCGAACACGATTGCCCGCGCCTCGTGGACGAACACGATCGCCCGGCCCGACTACGCGGCAACGATTCCAGGCGTGAACATCAACGACCAGGTCAGGACGGTTTCCCAGGGCAACCCCGGGCTGCCCGCCCTCAAGTCCATGAATTGGGATGCCTCGCTGGAGCACTACTACTCCCCGCTCGGCATGGTTTCCGCGGGCTTCTTTTACAAGAACATCGACAACTTCACCTACCAGGCCGGCCTCGGCGCGAGCACGAACCCCGCCACCCTCGGATACACGGTCTCTTCCTACGCGACCGCGCCCTCAGCGTGGATTTACGGCGTCGAGCTGATCTGGGCCCAGCGGTTCGGCTTTCTGCCCCACCCTCTCGACGGATTCGGCATACAGGCAAACGCCACCGTCGGCAACAGCGAGGCGCAGTATCCCACACGGCCCGGCGAGGACCTCCCCTACGTCGGCTTCTCCAAGCAGCTGGCCAACGTCTCGCTGACCTATGACTTGGGCGGCTTTCACGCCCAGGTGAGCGAGACCTACCACGGCAAGCGTCTCGAGGTCGATTCGGCCCTCGGCTCCGCCACCACCAACGCGCAGGGAGTCGTGACGCCCGCAAGCACGCAGGACGAATACGAGGACAAGTATCTCGAACTCGGCGCAGGGGCGAGCTACTCCTTCGCGAACCACTGGCAGATCTACGTCACTGGGACCAACCTCAACAACGCCCCGCTGAGGGAATATTACGGCGGCACGGGGAGCCTTAAACGGCTGCAAACCTACGAGTCCTACGGATGGGGCCTCGAAAGCGGCATCCGTTGGAACTACTGAGGCCGGGCGTCCCGCCGGCGGGGCCGGGATCTCCGCTTGGCTTGGCGCCGAATCGATGCCAGACAAGGGGCGTGGCCGCGCTGTCCGAGTATGATTTGGACGAACTCCGGGAGCGATTCGCATCCTGGGGATTCAGCGCGGCGCACGCCGCGCGGGTCCTTCGCGCCTTCTACTCGGGGGACGGGAAGGCCCGCGGCCGGTGGCCGCTGCCCCACGACCTTGCGGAGCGGCTGTTCGCATCCCACGCCTCCCTCACCTCGCTCGCGGCGCGGCAGGTGGCGGACGACGGCACGGTCAAGCTCCTGCTGCGCCTGGGCGACGGCCGCGCGATCGAATCGGTGTTGATGCCGGCCTTTCGCGGGGACCGGGCGGCGGGCTGCATTTCGTCCCAGGTGGGCTGCGCGATGGGATGCGACTTCTGCGCCACCGCCAAGATGGGCTACGAGCGCAACCTGACCGCCGGGGAGATCGTCGAACAGTTTGTCGCGCTGCGATCGGAGGCTCTTTCCCAGGACCGGCGGCTCCAGACCGTCGTCTTCATGGGGATGGGAGAGCCGATGCTCAACCTCGACAACGTGATCGCGGCGGTGAAGAGGATCGCCGGCAACGAGCTGGGAGGGCTGGGGTGGCGCCAGGTCACCGTTTCGACGGTCGGCATCGTTCCCGGTATCGAGGCCCTGGCGGCCGCAAGGCTCGGGGTGAACCTGGCCGTTTCGCTCCACGCCCCGGACGACGAGACGCGCGAACGGCTTCTGCCATCCGGAAAGCGCTTCAAGGTCGTGGATATCCTCGAGGCGGCCCAGGATTACCAATCGGCTTTCGGAAGACCGGTTTCGATCCAGTATTGCCTGCTCAAGGATGTGAACGATTCCCTCCCGCAGGCCCGGCTGCTCGCGGAGCTCCTGTCGGGCAGGAAAATGCACGTGAATCTGCTTCGCTACAATCCCACGGGCCCGGGCCTCCGCGGCCGGGAGTACGCACCGGTTTCGGACGAGGACGCCGAAGGCTTTATCGCCGAATTGCGCGCCCGGGGTGTCGTAGCTCATTTCCGGCGCCCACGCGGTCCGGACATCGACGCCGCCTGCGGACAGCTGCGGCGCAAGGTCTCAGGCCTCCAGAATTGAAATCCGCTTCGCCGGCTTCAATTCTGGAGGCCTGAAGTCTTCCCGAACGCCGCGCGCAGCCGCCGGCTCGCTTTAAGCTCGTCTGCAATTGCGTCCGCGCGGCCCTGGGACAGGGGGTACCGGTGGATGATGAGCGCCGCCGCCAGGGCGCCGGCAAACGGCAGGGCCGCGTAGAGCGACCGCATCAGGAACAAAGTTTCCGCCTGCTGGCGCCCCCCGAGGTGCACGTCGAAGCCGATGCCGACCAGGATGAATCCCGAAAGCAATCCCCCGACCGAATAGCCAAGCTTGTCGCACAGCGACAGCGCCGAAGCGTACACGCCTTCGCGCCGCGCTCCCGTGCGAAGCTCCTCGCAATCGATCGCGTCCGCGAGCATCGAAAGGCAAAGGATGGACACTCCCGCCGTTCCCGCCCCGCTGGCCGCCCAGATCAGGACGATGAGCCACGGATGGCCCGGCTGAAAGAGCGTCATTCTCGCGACACCCCCCGCCATAAGAACGGCGGCCGCAACCTGCAGCGTCCCCTTTTTCCCGATCGCGGCCGAGAGTCGGCGGTAGAGCGGGATGGAAACGATTGCCGCGACCTGGAACGCGGTGCCCGCCCAGCTCTGCATGACGGCGGCGCGCGGGATGTCGCCCCCGTAAACGTAATAGAACGTGATATACAACCCGAGGACGCCGACCACATTGTAGCCGAAACTGGTCGCGCACTGCGCGCCGAGAATCAGGAGAAAGGGGCGGTTGGCGACAACCGTCCGGAGGTTCCGCCGCAGCGACTCCCGCCCCTGTCGGCTGGCGATCGGCCCGTACAGCCGCTCCCTAGCCAGGAACACGGGAACCAGGCCCGCAGCCAGGAACAGCGCCCCGAAGGCAAACCCAACGCAGCGTACGCCCGCCAAAGGCTCGGCGACCACGGGCCCCTGAATCCAGGCGAAGAGCCAGTTTGGGACGATGGCGAAGACAAAATAGAATATCTGCGTGAAACCCGTGAGCCGCGTGCGCTCGTGATGGTCGCCCGTGGCCTCCGCCTGCAGCGCCAGGAGCGGGATCGAGTAGAACGAGCGCGCCGTGTAGAAAAGCAGCGACACGGCGAGCAGGTACAGGAACAGGGAGCGCCCGGCGGCATGGGAGGGAAGCAGCCACAGTCCCGCGAAAAAAAGAGCAAGGGGTACCGCGGCCATGCCGAGAAGCGGCCTGCGGCGGCCGAACCTCGAGCGAAAATTATCTGAGAACTGTCCCGCGATCGGGTCAGCGACCAGGCTCCAAACCCGTTGGATGAAAAGCAGGACGCCGATGAGCGCCGGGCTCAGCCCCATGGTCACGTTGTAAACCGGATTGGCGAGAACGTGGATGATGTTGTCGGACCCCTGGCTCGCGACAAATCCGCACCCGAGCGCAATCTTTTCGCGCAAGGGCACGGGTTCCGGGGGACGATTCTCCCCGGCACCGGATGTGTCTTCGTTGGTCAAGGGCCTTGGCGCCTCGTATTCGGGCACGCAGATGCAATGACAAGCCGAAACGGCGGCCAACCTCCATGTGGCGGGAACCGGCGCTTTGCTCCGGGCTAGGACGATCCGGACACGGCGACCGTTCCCGGATGCCTCTTCTTCGGCTTTTCCGCCGATATCCCGCGGCTCTTCACGGCCTTCGGGGCGGCACCGGACAGCGAGGGCCCCTCGACCCACCGGCCTGAGGTCAGGATGGTTTGCCGGAGGGCCGGCACGCCCCGGTCGTTCCGGCCGATCTTCTCTATTACCATTCGCGCCGCGGTCGCGCCGATGGTGAAGGAATCCTGGTAGATTCCGGCGATCGCGCTCTGCGCCTCGGCGTTGACGTTTATGATGCTCAGATCCGTCCCGACCCGGAGACCCCGCGCGCCACACCAGTCGATCAGTCCCGGAAGCAGCGCGTTGGAAGTGACGGCGACTTCGAGCCGGTGACGTTCCCGCCACTCCGCAAAGGCGTCGCCGTTCCAATCCGGCACGATGAGCGGCGGAATGGCGTCGAACGCCTCCGCGGCCTTCTGTTCGATCCAGTATGCGGCCCCGTTGAGATATTCGGTGCGCTCGTCGCCGGCCGCGGTCAGGAGAAGTCCCACCCGCCGCAGACCGCGCTTCCGGCATTCGGCCATGATCCGCCGCATTCCGGCATAGCTGTCGTGAACGACCCGGTCGAGTTCCGGAACGGTGAAAGTGTATTCGATCACCGCGGTACAATAACGGGGCCAGTCGAGCGCGAAGCGACCGTGAGCCTGCGGAAGCGCGCCGATGATCACGCCTGGAATATTGCGCGCAAACAGGATCTCGTTGAGCCGCTGTTCCGTCATTCCCGGCGAATTGATGGGAAAGAGCTGCACCTGGTATCCTTGCTCCTCTGCGGCGGCCTGTGCCCCGGCGAGGTGCGCCTCATAGGTGTATTGGTGCGGCTGGTAGTCGTGGTCATCGCGGCTGACATGGGCCAGGAACGCCAGCGTGACCGGGAAGCTCGGCCGCCGCCTCGCGCGCCGCACGGCGATGAGCGCCGAAACGAGCGGGTGCGGACGGTAGTTCAGGTTCGCGGCGATGCGCTGGATCCTGCGGCGCGTGGCCTCCGGAATCCGCGGATCGTTGCGCAGGGCGCGGGACACGGTGGTTTGGTGCACACCCGCTGCGCGGGCCACATCCCGCATCACGGCGGGCAGCGGATCGGATCGGGGCATGGTCGGGTTTGCGCATTGATAAGCGCACCAGCTGAATCGACGCCCGGCAAGCGAATCCTAGCTTGACGGCTCGATTCGGTTACAACCGATTCCGCCCGCAAGCGGCATTCGAATAGTCTAACATTTCCCGCGCACTCCGGTTCGGCCGTTGCCCCCTCCGGATGCGCGCTTTCTTGAGTTTTCCCGATTGCGGCGAGCCCGCCGCACCGGCCAGCGACTGCTTTGCCCAACGCAATCACGATACCTCCCCAACCCATACCAAACACATGTCCATGAATTCTTCGAATTGGAATCATCTGCGCGCATGGCTTCTCGCCCCCGCATGCGTGCTCCTAACGGCATCGGTCTGCCGGCCCCAGACCGCCCCCGCAAGCAGCGTCGCAAATCCGCCCGCGGAGGAAAAGGGCCCCATTCCGGTCGCGACGAGCCCTGCTCCCGAAACCGAAAGCGAGCCGGTCAAGCTGAGCCCATTCGAGGTCAGCGCCGACCAGGCCAAGGGGTACTTCACACCCAACACGGTCGCCGGCACGCGGCTGCAGAACAACATCGGCGACATCCCCTCTTCGGTGACGGTCATCGACCGGCAGCAGATCGAGGACACGAATTCACAAAACATCAACGACATCATGCTGTACGAGGCGAACACCGAAGGTTCGCACACGTTCACGCCGGTGACGGGCTTCACCGAAAGCGGCGGGTACCTGACCGATGCTTTGGCGGGTTCGAATGACGGCGGAGTCGAAAGCGGCATCGGCGGCGCCACCACGCTGAGCAGCCGCGTCCGCGGCTTGGGCACGCCCGACAACGAAGTGGACAACTTTTACGGCCTGTACCGGATTCCTTTCGACACCTACAACGTGCAGTCGGTCGAAATCGACCGTGGCCCGAACTCCCTGATGTTCGGCGCCGGCTCCGCCGCGGGCATTGTTAACGCCACCAGTTCGGAAGCGCAGCTTAACAAGTTTTCGGGCGACGCCAGCCTCCAGGGCAGCAGCTTCGGCGGCTTCCGCGAGACCGCGGACCTCAACATTCCGCTGATCCGCAACCACGTCGCCCTCTACCTGGCCCAGGAGTTCACCTCGGTGGGCTTTCAACGCCAGCCGTCCTCCGACCTGACCCGCCGCCAGTATGCGACGATCACGATCGATCCGTTCAAATCGCACAAGACCAAGATCACAGCCAGCGCCGAATTCTGGAACAACTACGCGAACGACGAAAACACGCTGATGCCGTATGACTATGTGACTCCGTGGATCGCCGCCGGAAAGCCGGTGATGAATCCGACGACGGACATGGTCACCTATCTGGCCACCGGCAAGAACATCGGCCCGTATGTCAGCTCGACCACCAGCCCCCTGTACGTTCCGGGCGAACCGGTCGGTACAAGCCAGTTGACGACCATCACGAGTTCCCTGTTCGCCCCCGGCATTGCCTTCGAATCGAACCATTTGACCGAGTTTTACGCCAACGGCCAGGAGCTCTACGCCTTCCAGCCGGGACAGACTCTCGGGTCGCCCAACGGCGGAATAACGCCCTCCCAGACGCAGTCCACGTACACTCCGGCGGGACAGATCGTCTATCAGTCGGCAAT
>Ga0181529_10002710_pt1 | contig 20859 bp, 13 predicted proteins | sample PEATcosm2014_Bin_36_FD_119763 | JGI IMG/M metagenome (GOLD analysis project Ga0181529, IMG submission 119763) | Peatland microbial communities from MTU Mesocosm Facility, Houghton, MI, USA - PEATcosm2014_Bin10_30_metaG | ecosystem: Environmental > Terrestrial > Soil > Wetlands > Peat | place... | reverse complement strand
GTCCATGGAAAAACGCGTTGGTGACCTCTATGCCCGGCGCAAGGACGGGACGGAGTTCCCAGCGGAGATTGGCCTCAGCCCGGTGAAGACCGAGGCCGGCTTCTTTGTCACTGCGGTCGTCCGCGACGTCACCGAACGCAAGAGCCTGGAGCGCGAGTTGCAGCAGGAGCGCGACCTGCGCTGGCAGCGCGTCGAGGTGCTCGCCCGGCTGGCCGCCGATCTGGCCCATGAGATCAAGAACCCGCTGGCGATTATTCACGCGCGCGCCAGCGATCTGGCCGAGTTGGCGGCCCAGGGGATGGCGCTGTCGGCGCAGACAGTGGCGCAGTCCTGCGACAGCATCGTTAAGACCACCGAACGGGCACTCCATGTGATCCGCGGTGTGCAGGCCCTGGCCCACGAGGGATCGCACGACCCCATGCAGCCGGCCGACGTGCATGGACTGATCGATCAGGCCGTGGAGCTCTTGCAGACGCGCTTTGCAACCCATGGAATTGCGCTGGAAACGGTGGTTCCCGCAGCACTCCCGATGGTCGAGTGCCGCGAGGTGCAGATCGAGCAGGTCCTGGTCAACCTGCTCAACAACGCCTTCGACGCTATCGACGGCGATGCGCGCAGCCAGCCCTGGGTGCAGGTGCGCGTCTCCATCGAGCCCTCCTCCGATGCAGTCGGCGCCGTGGATGCTGTGTGCGGCGCTGCGGCCGTGCATGGCGCTGCGGCTGTGCATATTGATGTGCTCGATGGAGGCCCAGGTGTATCGCCGCATGACCGGGGGCAATTGATGCAGACCTTCTTCACCACCAAGCCGAAGGGGGCTGGGATCGGGATCGGGTTGAGCGTCTCGCGAACCATTGCCAAGGACCATGGAGGCAGTCTGGAGTTGCTGGATTCCGATGGCCCAACCTGTTTCCGCCTGACCCTGCCCGTGCTGGCCAGCCGGGCAGAAGGGGCCTCCGCATGAGACCCGATCAGGCCAGCATTCTCGTGGTGGACGACGAACTCGAGTTGCTGGAGATATTTTCGGCCTGGCTGGGGCGCAGCGGGTATCGCGTCTTCACGGCCCCCAATGGAGCGGAAGCGTTGAAGGTCCTCCGCACGCAAAAGGTGGACGTGATTCTCTCCGACATCCGTATGCCAGTTATGGACGGCGTGACCCTGGTGCGCAATCTCAATCAGATGGAATCTCCGCTGCCCAAAATCATCTTCGTCACGGGTTATGGCAACTTCTCGCGCCGTGAAATCCTTGCCATGGGAGTCGAGGCGCTGCTGGACAAGCCTTTGAGCAGGCCAATCCTTCTGCACACAATAGACCAGAGCCTGATGCAGTGCGAGGACAAATGGTTGACTCCCTCGCCGGAACCGGCCGCGCAGCGCGTAGCTCTGGAGATGGAGGGACTGGAGAAGGCAACCGCCGCCTGCGCCTTCACGCTGGGACGCGGCGGTTGCTGCGTGGCCTGCGATCTTCCCTTGAAGGAAGGAATGCAGATCGATCTCTCCGTCCGCTTTGCCCAGGAGGGTCTGAGCCTCGAGGCGCAGGGCACGGTGGTCTGGGTTGACGCCGAACAGGGCAAGGTCGGGATCGCCTTCGACTATCTACATCCCCAGTGCCGCTCGTGGGTACTGGCCCGGATCAACTCCCAAAATCCCCGCAGCTTCGTCCCGCAATGCTAATCACATCACAGGCGGGGCTTCAATCCCCAGCAATCCAAGCGCGCGCACCATCTCCCTGCGTGCCACCGCCGCCGTCGCCATCAGAAGCGCGCGGCGGGTGGGATTCGTCTCGGTGAGAATGTGATAGCGGTGATAGAAGTTATTGAACTGCTGCGCCAACTGGAACGCGTAGCGCGCCAGATGCGCAGGCTCCGCCGTTGCAATCGCCTGTTCGATCAGCGCCGTCAGCCGTGCGGCCAGCAGCCACGTCTCCCACAGGCTGGTTCCCTCTTCGCTCGCCAGCGCAGATAGATCCAGCCCTGCAACTGCGGCCAGCGCAGCCTCTTCCGTGGTCTCCGCCTTGCGAAAGATATTCGCCGCGCGCACAATCGCGTACTGGATGTACGGCCCGGTCTCGCCCTCGAAGCTGAGCGCGTCCTTAAAATCGAACGCGATCACCGTATTGCGTGTGAACCGCAGCATGAAGTAGCGCAGCGCCCCTACCGCGATCTGCGTGGCGATCCGCGTGCGCTCCGCCGCGTCGATCTCCGGGTGCCGCGCATCCACCTCGGCCTGTGCCGCTGCAATCAGCTTGTCCAGCAGGTCGTCGGCCTTCACGCCGTAGCCCTTGCGCCCGCTCACCTCGACGAACGGCCGCGCCCGGTCCTCCTCCGACAGCGTGTAGCCAAGCTCTTCGGCGCAGCGCGGAGTCATTGCCACCATCTCGTAGCTGAAGTGCGTGTAGTGGTCCGCTGCGTCGGTAAATCCCATCCCGCGCAGCGCCGCGATCACGTTGTTCTGCGGATCGTTCTGCCGCGAGTCAATCACGTTGTAGATCGCATCCGCCCGCCCAAAGGACGGGGCCGCAGGATCGCTCGCCGCAGCCGTCGAGATCCAGCAGGTGTGCGTGGGGTACTCATGAAACCGCGCATAGCCGAAGTCCTTGCCCGGCAGCAGCCCAAACTTCCACAGGTGGTACGCAATGTCCTTGCCAACGTAAGTGACCGTCCCGTTCGAGCGCACAATCACCTTCGCGTCCTCATCCGGGCCAGAAGTCTCCTCAGCTTCATTTCCTGCCCGCCGCATCACCAGGCAGCCTTTGTTCTTGCCCGCCGTCTCCTCGTACAGCACGCCGCGCTTCAGCATCAGCGTCCGCGCCGCGTCCCAGAAGTGCAGGCTCAGTATCTCGCTCTCTCTCGGCAGAAAATCGTACTCGATTCCCAGCCGCTGCATCGTCTCCAGATGCCGTCGCAGCACGGCGGTCGAGATCAGCTCCGCAATCGCCGCCGTCTCATTGCCGCCAACCTCCAGCGCATGAAGCGTGTCCAGCCGAATCTGCTTGCGTCGCGCCAGTTCACTGGGCGCGGGCGGCGTCGCATCGTCCACGCCCGTCCCGCCGTACCACTGGCTCACCCGTGCATAAAGGTCCCAGCAATAAAAATCAATGCGCTCTCCACTCTCCTTCAGCGAAACCATCAACGCGCGCGTCGCATCCAGCGTCTTGCCCTCCAGATGCATCAGCCCCACCACCACATCCGCCACCTGCACGCCCGTGTTGTCGATGTAGTTCTGCACCCCCACCGGGTAGCCGCGCTTGTAGCCATCGGGCCGCAGCAACCGCTGAAACGTGTCGCCCAGAATCGCGTTGCGCAGATGCCCAATGTGCGCCGCCTTGTTGGGATTGATGCTGGTGTGCTCCACCAGTCGAAATCCGTCGCCGCCAATCTCCGCGTGCTCGTCGCGCGCAATGGCTCGCACCGCCGCCACGCGGTCCAGCCGGATGTTCAGGTACCCCGCGCCCGCAACCTCGACTGACGCAATCCCGGGAAGAGCCTCAGGCGAGCCTGCAATCAGTGCGTTCAGCTCCGCGGCCAACTCCGTCGCAATCATTCGCGGCGCCTTGCGCAGCCGCTTGGCCAGCTCGAACGCCACCGGCAGCGCCAGCTCGCCCAGTGCGATATTCGGCGGCTGCTCCACCGTGAGTTGCGTCGCGCCCATCTGCGCTGGCGTGATTCCGTACTTGGCAAGCAGAATGGCCTGAATGCGCCCCTGCAACGCGATCTGAATTGTGCGAATCATGTGTTTGATTAATCCTGTTGATGAAAGAGTATATGTGCAAAGAATACGAAGTTGCTGAGTAAGTCCACGTTTTGAAAGGGCGGGCTTCAGTCACGCCGTGAAAGCCACAATTGCAAAGCGGCTTTATCCGCTGAGGGAATATTGAACTCGCGTTCAGTCCTTCCTCAGCGCCTGAAGGAAAACTTCTTGTGCGCGAAGTAGCTATACACGGCGATGAGGAGGGAGTTCACCACGCCCGCCAAAAACGGTGCAGAAGCCCGCAGCGGCGAGATGTGCAGAAAGATGCTGGTCGCAATCGGCAGAATAATCAGCTCCGCCGGAGTGCTCACGCCATAGACGGCGAAGCAGCGCAGCCACTCCTTCAGAAAATGCCCGTGGGTGCGGAAGACGAAGTGCTTGTAGCAGAGAAACGCCACCGTAATGCACACCGGCTTCGACGTGATCGATGCTATGTCCGCGATCAGCGGCTTGCCGCAGCGCGGCAACAGGTGGCTGTACACAACAACGCAGGCCGAATAAAAGCCAAGCGAGAACAGCGTGTTCGACACGCCGACCATCAGGAAGCGGATCACCTCGCCCGCTGGCAGCGCGCGGCGGATCGCGGCGAACGGCCCGAGCGCTCTGGGATCGGGCGGCGCGCCGTCAGCGGGCAGCGTATCGGTTGGTTGAGGGGTTGGAGACATGCACTTCTGATTGTATCGTCGCCCGCCGTCCGGCAAACATTTTCCTCAGCCGCGCGAACCGCCAGAGGCATATCTGAGTCACTCATAAAGCGCCGAGCCAGTACACAACGCCTGTTCCTGCCTTCCCTCTAATTCTCCGTAGGCCGCTCGACGTGTTCGATAACGAGCACCTCCGCAGGGTTCTTCCGCACCTCCAGTCTCAGCCCGAGCTGCTCCTCTATCGCTGTGAACAGTCCCGGAGGCGCATTGGGATTGTCCACCGGCGCAGGCACATGGACGTCCATCCCGGCGAACTGCGTCTCATCCGGCGTCCACTTCAACGTGAAATCGTACCTGCCCGTCAGTCCCGTCTTGTCGGATACAGGTTTGTCCAGGACCACAAACCCCAGCCATCGTGCAAAATGTTCCAGCGGCTCGCCCCTGTAGGTGCATGACCCCAGGTGTTCGCAGCTTGCGCCGTTCGCCGGGACGTTGGGATCGGCCGCCTTCAGCTTCGGCCCGCCCTTCGCCACCGTCAGGGAGTACACACTCATCTCCCGCTGCTCGCGATGAAATGTCAACTGAAAGCGGTCGGCCAGCAGCTTCTGTAGCATCGCCTGCAGCTTCTCCCCATTGTGGATGTCTTCGCCGGCCACCGCGTCCACGTCATACTCGTCCTTGGTAATCCACGCCGGCCCACCTACCACCTGCTGGCGGTCGATCGTGTACGCCATCAGAATCAGGTCGCTCAACGTCGTGTAGTGCGTGGTGAATCGTCGGCCTTCCTCGCGGTCGTTCATGCGGTTTGGGTCGGGCTCTTTGACAGGCTTGATCGTAGCCGCCTCAAACTCCGGCGAAGCCGTGCTCGTTGCAGATGCCGTAGTCGCGGGAGAGGCTGTCGTACTCGCTGAAGCTGTTGCACGCGATTGCGCCGGAGTGGTTTGCGATTGGGCTTTGCTGAAGGTTGAAACGAGGCCGAGGAGCAGAAGCGCGACGATGGCTTTCATGGGAAATATCTCCTGCCCCGTAACTACGGAACACGGCTTCATCCGGTTCCCGGCCTGTTCGAGATATTTTGCGCGTGTCTCCGTTCCCCATGCCGCAGCGCGTTGCATCCCGCAACTGTTTAGCATGGAGAGTGGAACGCAGAGGCCATGCACCATTGGTCCCGGCAGAGGGAGCGGCAGGCATTGGCGACATCGCTGGCAGCAATTGAATCGCACTCCGCCTCGCACCCGGTCGTGCGCGACCGGCCGCCCCGCGAGCGCGCCTTCCCCCTGCTTCTGGTCAGCGCTCTCACTCTCTTCGCCGTTGCCATCGCGGGCTACCATCCCTTCGCCGAGGACGGCGGCCTCTACCTCGCCGGGGTCAATCGCCTGCTCGACCCCGCGCTCTACCCGCACTCCACGGCCTTCGTGCTGGAACCGATGCGCCACTCCCTGTTCGCTCCCACCGTCGCCGCCGCAGTGCGACTGACCCGCCTGCCACTGCCCGCCGTCCTTCTCGCGCTGCATCTTGCCAGCATCTGGATGACGCTCTTCGCCGCGTGGATGCTCGCCTCGCGCTGTTGGCCCAGCCGACGCGCGCGCACCGGAGCAGTCGTTCTCCTCGCCTGCTGGCTCACGCTCCCCGTGGCCGGAACCGCTCTCCTCTTCATGGACTCCTACGCCACAGCGCGCAGCCTCTCCACTCCCGCAATGGTTCTTGCGCTCGCCGCCGCGCTCGATATCACCGCGAGCAGCACTCCTGTAAATCCGCAAAAAATACGCCGCGGCCTTCTTCTCTGCATCGCAAGCCTCGCCGTCGCCGCAGCAATGCATCCCTTGATGGCCGCCTACGCCCTCGGCGCAACTCTGATGCTGCTTGCCGCGCGCGCGCCGAATCGCACCCTGCGCCTCTACGCAATGGCAGCCCTCTCTGCCGCCGCACTTGCATTCGCGGCCTGTCTGCAAGCAACCGCCAAACCCGAATCCGCAGACACCATTCGCATCGCGCTCACGCGCACCTATTGGTTCCCCGCCCAGTGGCGCTGGTTCGAGTTGCTCGGTCTCGCCGCGCCCCTGGCCATTCTGTCGATCTTCGCGTTCCGCAAGCAGTGCCAACCCGCGCCGGGTGCCCCATCCATCGCGCACTTTGCGATGGGTGGGATGAAGAATGCTCTATCCATTCCGAGTTCTTTGCGCAATGGGTGGGAGTTATCGTCTCAACATATGGGCCGAACCGGTGATGGTGCGAGCGAAGCAAGCCGCGCGCTGGCGCACATGGCCGTCGCCGTAGGCGCTACCTCCTGCCTCATCGCCGCGCTCTTCGCCCGCGCCGCAGCCGCAACGCACCTGATTGCCCGTCTGCAGCCCCTGCGCGCCTTCCAGATCGTCTACCTCGTTCTCATCCTCACGCTCGGTGCAACTCTCGGCGAGCGCCTTCTGCGCCGCAGTCCATGTCGATGGGCCGCCACAATGCTTCTGCTCGGCGGCATCAGCTTCTCTACCGCGCGCTCCGCCTTCCCCAACTCGAATCATCTGGAGCTTCCCGGCCTCGCACCGCGCAACCTGTGGGCTCAGGCCTTCCTCTGGGTTCGCGACAACACACCGAAGGACGCTCTCTTCGCCCTCGACGCCGACTACATCAACGCACCCGGTGAAGACGCGCAGTGCTTCCGAGCCATTGCCCGCCGCAGTGCCTTGGCGGACTACTCCAAGGACGGCGGCGAAGCCTCCATCGCGCCCGTCCTCACCTCCGACTGGGTACGCGATCAGGCGGCGCAGCAAGCCCTCAGTGTCCCGTCAACCACCGACGCCCAGCGCCGGGCCTCGCTGGATCCGCTCGGCGTCACATGGCTGGTACTCCAATCCGCTGCTGCAACCCGCTTCGACTGCCCCTACGCCAACTCCGCTGTCAAGCTCTGCCACCTCCCCTGAGTCGAGCCAGACTCCTCTGGAAAGATGAGATCCCACTTTTCCACAGCCTATCTATCGCCTCTTGTCGTGTTTATTACAAAATTGCCCCATTCCGTCCATTTCCCGACATAATTTAGCCAAATTGTCGTGTTTGGAACATTCAAAATCTCACGATTCACCGTCTATCTGCGCCAATTACAAAACCTTCATCCACATACAGACTTCTTACAGCTTTGGCATGATGATTGCGTATAGACGAGTATCTGTCGTATTAGCAGTCCTTTGAGTTTGTTTCCCACTCAGGGTTCAGACCCAGACTCATGCTCGATCTCTCGTTGAGTCTGACTGGCTCCTGACCGACCCCTGCATCGAGAATTTCGATCGCGGATGAAAGAGAGCCTGCCATTATTATTCCGACAAACTCCCATCGCTTTGTTCGCCACCTTGCCGTTCTGGCCATCCTCGCAACTTGTACGGTCGCGTCCTATGCCGCCGGTGACATCGCAAGTTCCAGTGCGCCGGCGGATGTCCAGGAAGCACAAGCCTCCACGCCTGCTCCGCCTCCGGCCGCCGCCGCTGCCCCAGCACCAGCGGCCGCGCCAGCTCCACTTTCCACATTCGTTCTCACGGGTCCGCTGACATGGCTTCCGCCGGCCACCTTCGACGCCGGCCCATTGGGTAAGCTGTCCGTCAATGGCATCATCACCGGTTTCGCGCAGTTCCAGAACAACTCCGTGCCCGGTGACGCCTCGGCGCAAGCCACTCTGAGCAACGGGCAAATCTTCATTCAAAAAGCGGACGGAAACTTTCAGTACTACATCCAGGCGGGCGCTTATGCCTTGCCGACGTTGAGTGTCGCGTTTGTTAATGCACAAAATACTACGAACAACCTGTACGGGCCTGTCCCCATAGCTTTTGCGAAGGTGCTGGCAGGAAAGACCACGTCGTTCGAGATCGGTTCCCTGCCCACGCTGATGGGCGCCGAGTCCACGTTCACCTACCAGAATTTCAACATCGAGCGCGGCATCGTCTGGAACCAGGAAAACGCCATCAATCGCGGCGTCCAGATAAATCAAACTCTTGGAAAATATCTTGCCGCATCGGTCAGTTGGAACGACGGCTACTACTCCAATCGCTACAACGATCTCTCGGGCTCGATAACCTTCACCAAGGGACCCCATGTTTTGGTCTACGACGGAAATGGGAATCTCGGTAAAACCATCTTTCAAACAGCAGCCACGCCGCTACAAAATAATGGTCAGATGCACGCGGTGATCTATACCTACACCAAAGGCCCATGGATTATTTCGCCGTATTTCCAGTACGGCAGTGTGCCGATAGTTAAGCAGGTCGGCGTACTGAAGAGCACGTCAGCAACTGGCGGCGCGATCAACGTCAGCTACGCATTCAAGAGCGGCTTCTCGCTTCCGGTGCGCTGGGAATACCTTTCCAGCTCGGGGAGTGCAACCGATGGATCGGCCAACCTTCTGGGTTTTGGATCGGGCAGCGCAGGCACGACTTTCACCGCGACGCCAACCTACCAAAAAGGAGGCATGTACCTTCGCAGCGATCTCGCGTGGATGGATGCACTCAACTCCACAAGCGGAGATGTCTTTGGCGTGAAGGGAACGGATAAGAGCCAATTCCGGGCTGCACTAGAATTCGGCTTCATCTTTGGCAGCAATATCACAAAATAGCGGAACTGAAAGAGGCTTCAAGTCACTCTGTTTTGAAGCCTCTACTTCTTTATTCAATGGAATCTCTGCACAAGTCCCTGTTTTGAAAGGGCGGGACTTTAGTTCCGCCATGAACAGCCAATTTTCAACGTGGCTTTAGCCACCGAGGGAATGTTCGGAATTTGTGCAGACATTCCCTAACTCCAGTTACTAGAGCTGTCGTTTGGAACCAGGATTGCTTCTACCGAATTAAAACGGCACTAACAACTTCTTCAACCCGGCGGCACACGCTGGAGATGTTGACCCATTAGGAGAGCACATGGCAGACACAACCACAGGCGAGATGAAAAAAACGCTGGGACTTACCGGACTGACTAGCAACGCAATGGCGCTGATAGCTCCGGGCGCATTTCTCTGGCTTACCTTTGCCATCCAGGGCGCAACGGGTGTTACCGGCCCGGCCATGTGGGCTGGCATTATTGGCGCTCTGGTTCTTTGTCTGGCCACCGCGGTATGTTACGCCGAGATGGCAAAGCTCTACCCCGGCACGGGCAGTTCCTACTACTTTGCCGAGCAGTCTTTCCTGAACCACGACAAGGCGTGGAAGTATGCTCGCCTTTCGAAGTTTATTGTTGGCTGGGCCTCTCATCTCTACTACTGGATCTATCCCGGCGTCATGGTTGGGGTCATGGGAATCTTTTCCGGCTACATCGTTGGCACGCTCTATCCCAACTTCATGAGCGCCTCCAACCCGGGCATCTTCTTTATGGCGGCCTGCGCAATTTTCTATGCTTTTGCCATCGCGTATATCGCTCATCGTGGCGTCAACAGCTCGACCGGAGTCAACCTGGCCATCAATGGCATTCAGGTCTTCGCACTGCTGGTCTTTGCCGTTCTCGCGCTGCAATATCGCGCCAGCCACCCCGCCGGCTCGGTAGCCTTCCAGTTCGACGCCACCAGCGGCGAGGCCTACACCTACGAGTTCCAGACCACCCCGGTCGTCACCAACGGCGTCTCCACCGACACCATTGTGCGCGACTCGAGCCAGGTGCCCCTGCCCAAGAAGGACGCCGCCGGAAACATCATCCCATACCGTGTCAGCTACGACGCCTACGATGCCTCGGGTAACTTCCTTGCTCACCCCAACGCTAAGTCGGTCATCAGTCCGCATAAATTTAGCTGGGTATTTATTCAGGCTACAGTAGCTATTCTTATCTTGGTTGGCTTTGAGTCTGTCACAGCCATGGGTGGAGAAGCGAAGAACGCCAAGCGAGACATTCCCATCGCTGTCATTACCTCACTTCTGGTCCAGGGGGCGGTCTTCTACTGCTTTGAGTACTTCGCCGCAAACTACTTTCTCAATAGCGGCTATCCTATGACAACCGCAAGCGCCTCCTCGGCGCCCATCGGAGACATGATGGTCATGGTCGGCGACGCTCTCTTCGGCCAGGGCCATGGCCGCACCTTTATGCTCTGCGAGGCCTTCACCGTCTTCCTGGCGCTCATCGGCACCACGCTCTCCTGCATCAACACAGGAGCCCGCGTCACCTACGCCATGGGCAAGGACAAGGAAGTCGGCGGCAACTTCGGCGGCCTCCACACCACCAACCTCACTCCTCACCGCGCCATCTGGACGCTGGCCACCATCTCCGCCGTCATCGGTTGCGTCGCTGTTGTCTGTGCCTTTGGCGACGGTGGAGCGCCCTCTGCCGCGGCCATCGCATCCATTCCGCCTGGCTTCTGGTCCAGCGTCGGCTACACCACGCACGAGCGGATGGCCGCTCTGCCCAACTCCCTGCTCACCGTCACGCTGGCCTCCAACTTCGGCACCTTCCTGCTCTACTGCCTGAGTTGCTTCACCTGCATGGTTGCCTACGCCAAGCACCCAAACTACAGCCTGCTTCGCCACGGCATCATTCCCGTATTCGGTATTGTTGCCAATCTGGCCTGCATGGCCTTCTACCTTATCGGCCCCTTCATGGGCTACGGCACCAAGATGGAACCGCTGCTTGCCCTCGGCATCGCCTTTGCATGGGCCATCTATGGTGCCTTCCACTTCCTCAGCATAGGTAAGGCTCACGGTAAGCCGACCCTGCTGACGGATCGTAACGCGGCGTAATCCTGGGGCGTCCGGCGAAGCGGACTTTGCCTCGCCGGGCGCCCTGTTTTTTCCCCACTGCGCTCCCCCACCGACCAAACGGCCGATCCCTTATGCTCGATCTTGAATTCGCTGAACTCTCCGATTCCGGCCTCACGCGCGATCACAACGAGGACTTCCTCGGTCATGTCCTTCCCGCCTCGCCAGCCCAAGTCCAGTCGCAGGGCTGGCTTTTTGCCCTCGCCGACGGTGTCGGCGGACAGGAGCTTGGCGAAGTCGCTTCCCGCCTCGCCGTCGAAACCGTCCAGGCCGGCTTCCGCAAGGTCCCCAAGGGCATCATGCACGTCTCCCTTCTTCCACGCCTCGTGCAGGACGCAAACCACGCCATCGTGGACCAGGGCCACGCCGCTCCCCATCGCACAGACGCCCGATACGCCGATCCCGGCGGCGCAATCCTCCCCGGCGGATCGCACATGGCCAGCACGCTGGTTCTCTGCGCTCTTCGCTTCGACTCCGCCGTCGTCTCCCACGTCGGAGACTCGCGCTGCTACCTCATCCGCAATGGAAACCTCACCGCCCTCACCCACGACCACACCATGGTCGACGAGCAGGTCCGTCTCGGCCTCATCTCCAAGACCGAAGCCGCCTCCGCCGTCAATCGCCACATCCTCACCCGCTCCCTCGGCAGCGAGCTATTCGTCGCCGCAGACACCATCACCGTCAACATCATGCCCGCGGACATCCTCCTCCTCTGCTCCGACGGCCTCCACGGCTACGTCTCTGACGACTCCATCCAACAAATCGTCGTCTCCGCGCCAAATCTCGACCAGGCCGCCGCCGCCCTCGTTGCCGCCGCCAACGCCGCCGGTGGATACGATAATGTCAGCGTCCAGTTGATTCGTGTACGCTCAGTAGAGCGCATGGGTCTATACCGTGGGCGTCCGTACCGGCTGCTCTAATGTTCGCTCCCAACCTCACCATTCACGCCGGCGATCAGCTCGACCACTACCACCTCGAAGAGTTGGTGGCCACTAGCGGCATGTCCACCGTCTTCCGCGCCATCGACACGCGCAGCGGAACGCAGGTCGCCATCAAGATCCCCCACCCCGAGGTTGAGTGCGATCCCGCTCTCTTCGATCGCTTCCAGCGCGAGGCGGACATCGGCACGCGCCTCAGCCATCCCGGCGTCATGAAGGTCTTCCCCAACCCGGACCGCACCCAGGTCTACATGGTCATGGAGTGGGTCCCCGGCCGTCTTCTCCGCCAGCTCCTCCAGCAGCAGCCAAAGCTCCCCATCGACCGGGCCGTCAAACTGACCATCGGTATCTGCCGCGCCTTGGAGTACATCCACGCCAACGGCGTCGTCCACCGCGACATGAAGCCTGAAAACATCATGGTCGATGACGACGACAACATCCGCCTCATCGACTTCGGCATCGCGGCAAATGCTGGCGCAAGGAGGCTCACCTTCGGCAACTTCTCCCAGGGGCTCGGCACACCCGACTACATCTCGCCCGAACAGGTCCGCGGCAAGCGCGGAGACGCGCGCAGCGACATCTACTCCCTCGGCGTCATGCTCTACGAGATGCTCACCGGCACCGTACCCTTCACCGGCCCCAATCCCTTCGCTGTCATGAACGACCGCCTGCTCAACTATCCCCCGCCACCGATGACGCTCGAGCCATCCGTCACGCCGCAGCTTCAGGAGATCCTCTACCGCGCTCTCGAACGCGATCCAAAGAACCGCTACGCCAGCGCCCGCGAGTTCGCCCACGACCTCGAGCACCAGGACGAGGTCGGCGTCGCCAGCCGCACCGAAGCCTCCACCTGGAAGCGCAAGGAATCGCCCCCCGCCCACCGCAATCTCCTCATCGCCACCCTGGTCGTCATCCCCCTGCTCATCCTCATCCTGCTCCTCCTAGTCGCCCGCCACCACTGAGCCGGATGTCCCAGGTCTGAAATAAGCCACGAAGACGGGTGCTCCAGGTGCCTCGCCTTTGGGCACCTGGGATATCACAGCGAACAAACAACAATCCGCTCACCAGAAAGATCAACCCTTTATCGCGGCACAAACTCGTCGGCATGAATCACAAACTCAGGATAAGCGCCCGCGCCCAGCTCCCGCACGTCCATGCCCTGCCGGTGTCCATCGTCGTCCACGCGGTAGGTCGAGAAGCGGTTGAGCAGTAAGTTCCCGACGTGGATCAGCGGCAGCATGAACCCGATCAGCGCGCTAATGCCCACCAGTTGCGCCAGCAGATGCCCTCCGCGCGTTCCCTGCGAGAAGTGACCGAAGAGTCCCAGCGCGATCAGTCCCCAGATGCCCGCCAGCGCATGGACCGAGACCGCTCCGCCCGGATCGTCCACGCGCAGCCGCAGTTCAAAAATCTCGATCGTGGTTGTCGCAAGCCCTCCCGCGACCAGGCCGATAAAAATCGCCGCCACCGGCGAGATCATCGCGCACGACGCGCTGCCTGCCACCAGCCCCGCGATCCATCCATTCGCGCTCAGCGACGCGTCCGGCTTGTGGTAGCGCGAGCGAGTGATGGCCAGCGCCGCAAGGCATCCAGCCGAGGCCGCCAGCATCGCGTTGATCGCCACGCCGACGACCTGTTGCGGTCCAGCGCCATAGAACAGAATCGACGCAGCCGCGTCCAGCCCGGTCCAGCCCACCAGCGCCAGAATGCAGCCGAAGAGTACCTGTACAATGTTGTGCCCAGGGATCGCCGCCGGGATTCCGTCGTCGGAGTACTTGCCGCGTCGAGGCCCCGCGATCCACGCCACCGACAGCGCCGTCAGCCCGCCCACCACCTGCACTACGCCCGCACCGCCCGCGTCGGTGAAGCTCGGGATTCCAAAGTTTGCCGCAAGCTGCGCCAGCCATCCCCCGCCCCAAACCCAGTGCGCGAAGATGGGGAAAATCACTGCGCCCAGCAACGCACTACTGAGACAGATCGGCCCCAGCCGCCAGCGGTCCGCACCCGCGCTCAGCGGGATAATTGCCGCCAGTCCAACGGCGAAGAGTTCGAGGCACAGCACCAGCGACCGGCTCAGGCCAGCCGCGTCCGATCCATCGAAGCTGATGCCGCGCGTAAAGAAAGGAGCAGCGCCGAGCCAGTCCCAGTGCGCGCCGCCTGCTGTAAACGAGTGGGTTGCCGCACCAATAGAACCTGCCCACGCAGAGCCGAAGAGGACGAAGACGATCGCCGAAACCGCCAGCGCGCACAGGGTAGCCAGCATGGCGTGGGCCGCGCTGCGCGAGCGTCCCAGTCCTTGGTGGATCAGCGCCAGCCCAGCGGCCGCAAACGGAACCAGCAGGATGGAGAACAAGCTCAGCCCCAGGTTCATCGCTGCTCCTCCGTCATCGACTTGTAGCTTTGTGTGAGCAGAACGAGACCAAGAACTTCGACGCCAAATCCTGCCGCAACAAAGGCAAACCGCTGCTGCAGTGATGTCAGCAGCACCAGAGCGGCAAGGACCAGAAAAAATCCCGAGAGAAGCAGCAGGCAGGCAACCAACTTCAAGGCGTCTCCTTTGCTAGAGTTCGCTTGGCAGTGAGTGATCGGATGCTTCAGTCTATCAACAACGGTTCCATAGCAGACAGAAATCCACGCCGCAGCGCGGAATACTTAGTACCGGTAGAAATCCGCCTTGTAGGGGCCCTCGACTGGCACGCCAATATAATCCGCCTGCCTCTTGGACAGTGTCGTCAGCTTCACGCCGATCTTCTCCAGATGCAGCCGCGCAACCTCTTCGTCCAGCTTCTTCGGAATCAGGTAGATTCCCACCTTGTAGGTGTCCTTGTTCCTCCACAGGTCGAGTTGCGCCAGCGTCTGGTTGGCGAAGCTGTTGGACATGACGAAGCTCGGATGTCCGGTCGCGCGGCCCAGGTTCACCAGCCGTCCTTCGGCCAGCACGAAGATGCTGTTGCCCGCCGGGAAGGTGAACTTGTCCACCTGCGGTTTGATGGTCAGCTTCTTGATTCCCGCAACGGCGGTCAGCTTCTCCATCTGAATCTCGTTGTCGAAGTGGCCGATGTTGCACACAATCGCCTGGTCCTTCATGCGCTGCATGTGCTCCACGGTGATGATGTCCACATTGCCTGTGCAGGTAACGTAGATGTCGCCGCGGCCCAGCGTTTCTTCGACGGTAGTGACCTCGTAGCCTTCCATCGCAGCCTGTAACGCGTTGATCGGATCAACCTCTGTCACAATAACGCGCGCGCCGAGCCCACGCAGCGACGCCGCACAGCCCTTGCCCACGTCGCCGTAGCCGCAGATCACCGCTACCTTGCCCGCAACCATCACGTCGGTCGCGCGCTTGATGCCGTCCACCAGCGACTCGCGGCAGCCGTACAGGTTGTCGAACTTCGACTTCGTCACCGAATCGTTCACATTGATCGCGGGCACCAGCAGCTTGCCCTGCTCAAACATCTTGTACAGCCGATGCACGCCGGTCGTTGTCTCTTCGCTGACTCCGCGCCACTCTTTCACCACATCGCGCCAGCGCGACGGATACTTGGCCTGCACCTTCTTCAGCAGGGCCTTGATGACGTCCTCTTCGTGCGCCTCCGAAGGCGAGTTCACCCACGCATCGCCGCTCTCCATCTCGTATCCCTTGTGGATCAGCAGGGTCGCGTCGCCGCCATCGTCAATCACAAGCTGCGGCCCAAGCAACCCGCCCTTGCCATCGGGAAAGTTCATTGCCTCGTTGGTGCACCACCAGAACTCCTCCAGCGACTCGCCCTTCCACGCGAAGACGGGAACGCCAGCCGCCGCAATCGCAGCCGCCGCGTGGTCCTGTGTGGAGAAGATGTTGCAGCTCGCCCATCGCACGTCCGCGCCCAGCGCCACCATTGTCTCGATCAACACCGCCGTCTGGATGGTCATGTGCAGCGAGCCCATAATGCGCACGCCCGCCAGCGGTTTGCCCGCTGCGTACTTGTTGCGGATCGACATCAGGCCCGGCATCTCCTGCTCAGCATTGTCCATCTCGCGCCGGCCGAACTCCGCCAGGCCAATGTCCGCTACCTTGTACTCTGCTGCTATATTGATCGTCGCCGTCGCCATCCAAACACCTCTTCAATTGTCTACAGGATTGTCCGCAAATGTCCCCAGCGAACCTTTACTAGAATAGCATCGCGCGGGGCACTTCGACCGCTGCCGGATCGGCGGCTGCAAGGGCAATTGCATGAATCGACAACTCCTTCTGCCTTTCCCGGCAAAATCGCCGTTATTCAATTGTCCATGCCCTTGCCTGTTCTCCTCCGCCCCGCCAATACGCTGTCATCCTGAGTGGAGTGGCTCACGGTCTCATCGTGAGTCACGCAGTCGAAGAGCCTGTCCTGAGCTTGTCGAAGGAACCTGCGGTTGTCGGTTCTTGCTGTTACCCTGAGCGCGTCTTTCGAGCGCGAAGGATCCCGACGAACCCCAACCCGCCTCAACCCTCCACCCCTTTCTCCTACAAAATCCCCGCCCTTGCTCTTGCTAACCGCCGACCGCTCCATACTCATGCCACACAGCTCATGGCCCATAGCTCGAACCGGAAAATCGCCATCGCACCCGCAAAAACCACAGCAAGTCCCCTTGTCAAGCCCCTCAACGTCAAAAAATCCCAATAACTACCACTTCATCAATCACTTCCCTCCGAAAAATAGTTGGCATAGTAGTTTTCCTCCAACGCGTATAATTAAATCAGTAAGCAAAACCAAACAGACCCGGCCCAATCCGCCGGGTCTTCGCTTTTAACTCACCACTGACCAATATCTTCTTCGCCTTTTATACGTCTCACGCGCTTAGCGCGAGCTTAACTTGCATTTTTTGAATACTTTACGCTATTTGCCCTACGGGGGGGTACACACAATGATCGACACAACCGAACCCACCCGGATCTTCGCCTTTACTACGTCTCACGCGCTAAGCGCGTGCTTAACTTGCTTTTTTTGAATACTTTACGCTATTAGCACCGGGGGGGGGTACACATGCGATTGACCTGTCGCCGTGTGGCGTCGCATCGCTATGCGCGTTAGTCTCAGATGCGATGCCCAACTTCTGTGATGTTGCGCTGCCTGTGCCGCTGGACCGGACCTTCACCTATACGGTGAACGGGGCCGAGCCTGCAATTGGCGCGCGCGTGCTGGTGCCCTTCGGCGGGCAACGACTGATGGGAGTCGTGGTGCGCGTGCATGACGATCGGCCCACGGACGCGGTCGCGATCAAGCCCGTGCAGCAGGTGCTCGATGACGCGCCGCTGCTCTCCGATGAGCTGATGCATCTGGCGAAATGGATCGCGCAGTACTACGTTGCGCCGCTGGGCGAGGTGCTCCGTGGCATGATGCCGCTGGCCGCCGAGGTGCGCCGCCACTTCGTCTACCGCATCGCCGAGGCTGGACAGCGCGTGCTGGACGAAGGTGTGACGCTGCTCGATGGAACAACTAAGGCCGCCTCACGCAGATCTAAATTGTCTGCTGAGGACCAGGGCCGCGAAGTCTCGGTGCTGAATTACCTGAACGACGGCAGTCCCGCAAAGGCCTCCGCCGTGCGTTCGGCTACACAGGCCAACAAGGCTCTGCTCGACGGCATGGTCAAGAAGAAGTGGCTCACTCGCGAAGCCCTCGCCGAGGAGCGTGATGCGAGACGCACCGAACGAGTCGCCGTGCTGGTTCCGGACGCGCGCATCCCGAAGCTCAACGAGAACCAGACCGCGATTCTCGCCGAGGTTGCCGCTTCGGGCGGACGGATGCGAGTGGCCGACCTGCGCGAGTCGATGGCTCTGCTCGAACTCGGCGTGCCCCCCTCGACACTGGCAACGCTGGTCAAGCGCGGGCTGGTTGTCATCGAAGAAGCTGCGGAGGACTTTCATCTCGGCGGCCTCCCTTCCAACGGCAAAAAATCCGCTCACGAGCACAGACTGAACGAGGCGCAGATGGAGGCGCTCTCGTCCATCGCTGCCGCAATGTCTCAGGGCGGGTTCAAACCCATGCTGCTCTATGGTGTAACCGGATCGGGCAAGACGGCGGTCTACGTTGCCGCAATGCAGCGCGCTCTAAATGCTGGCAAATCAGCGCTGTTGCTGGTTCCGGAGATCGGCCTCACGCCCGCGATGGCGGGGCAGATGTTCGCCGCCTTTGGTTCACAGGTTGCATTGCTGCACTCGGGCCTGACGCCGGACGAGCGCGCCGAACAGTGGCATCGCATCCGTCGCGGCGAAGCCCGCATCGTCGTCGGCACGCGCTCCGCGGTCTTTGCTCCCATGGTGGACCTCGGCCTCATCCTGGTCGACGAAGAGCACGACGGAAGCTATAAGCAGGAGGAGACGCCGCGCTATCACGGTCGCGATGTTGCTGTCATGCGCGCCAAGTTTAACGAGGCCGTCGTCGTTCTAGGCTCGGCCACGCCCTCGCTTGAAAGCTGGGCCAACTCAGTACGCGGCCGCTATATGCGCGTCGAGATGCGCGCCCGCGTGATGGATCGTCCATTGCCGACAGTAGAACTGGTCGATATGCGCACCGAGTTCAAAGAGACCGGCAAGGAAGACATCTTCTCCCGCCAACTCGTTGCCGAAACGCAGGCCACGCTCGACCGTGGCGAACAGGTGATGATTCTGCTCAACCGGCGCGGCTACTCGTTCACCGTGCTCTGCCGAAGCTGCGGCGAGAAGATCGAATGCGAGAACTGCGCCATTGCCATGACTTATCACAAACCGGCAGCGGAGACAGACCTGCACACGCACGCGGGCGACCGGCTGGAGTGCCACTACTGCGGCTACCGGCGCTCGGTTCCGCAGCTCTGCCCAAAGTGCCAGAGCGAGCATCTCTTCTACCTCGGCGCAGGTTCGCAGCAGGGCGAGGAGCGGTTGGTGGAGCTGTTTCCCAACGCACGCATCGGCCGCATGGACCGCGACTCCGTGCGCGGGCGCGGCGACATGGAGCGCCTGCTGACGCGGTTGTACGCAGGCGACATCAATCTGCTCGTTGGTACGCAGATGATCGCCAAGGGCCACGACGTCCACGGAGTCACGCTGGTCGGCGTGGTGGGCGCGGACTCCGCACTCGGCCTGCCCGACTTCCGCGCCGCCGAGCGTGTATTCCAACTGCTCACGCAAGTCTCTGGCCGCGCGGGCCGAGGAGAACTTCCTGGCCGTGTTCTGGTGCAGACGTATCATCCCGAACACTACGCGATTCAGTGCGCAGCAACACACGATTACACGGGCTTTGTGGCCAAGGAACTCGAATTCCGCCGCTGGATGCACTATCCGCCATCAAGCGTGCTGGCCAACGTGATTGTGCAGGGTCAGACGCTGGAGGAGGCTGCCGCGCTGGCTGCGACGCTGGGCCGCTGGTTCGACTCCACCCGCATCGAGAAGGTACGTGTGCTTGGACCGGCACCCGCGCCGATTGCACGACTCAAGCGCATCTACCGCTTCCACTTTGTGCTCAAGGCCGAGCGGCGGGACGTTCTCGGCCGCACGCTGCGCGCTCTGCTTGCCTATTCGGAGAGCCAGAACATCCCACGCCGTAACCTCATCCTGGATGTGGACGCAATCCATCTAATGTAGCTTGATTGCGTGAATGTCGTTTATGTTCCTTCAAAACGCCCTTCGCTCTTATCAGTCCATAGGTGAAAGTACACGAAGCTGTCTGCCGTGAATCGAACTCGGCTGCTATGCTGAGGCTTGCCGGTCTCCGGCCTATCTGATCGAGGAGTGAGTCCATCTATGTCTGAACCTGTAAAGATTACCGTTCGTCCCAACGGCCCGCTGCTGGTCGAGGGAGCGTTTGAGCTAAGTGATCTCAATGGCAAGCAGTGGGACCTGACCGGCAAGCCGGCCGTGGCGCTGTGCCGTTGCGGCGCCAGCGAGAACCGGCCTTTCTGCGATGGCGCGCACAAGCAGATTGGCTTCCAAAGCACGCCCAGTCCGGAGCCTCCGGCGTAGTTTTTCAAACCAGTTCGTTGCAGGTGAGTTCCATCCAGTGAGTTCGATACAGTCGTGTTGCAGCGGTGATTTCCCGGTTAGTCGCCCGTGCAGGGATGCGCTATCGCGTCGATGCGTCAGGCGTCTCACAACGGCTCTGCTGGCCACTGTCTCGGCTGCTCTGTTGGCACTTGGTACTGGCGTCTGGCCTTTATTAAGCGCGCAGACGCCTGCGGTGTTGTCCCTCGCGCAGCCGACTCAGTCGCCGAGCACACATCGTGCCGCTGGCGTGAATTCTGCCGCGGTTGCTGATCTTGCTCAATACATTGGGCAGTATCGCAGCACCTCCAACCCGGACCAGGTGAACGCGGTCTATCTCGACGGCGGCGTTCTCTACGAAGAGAGCGAGCGGCGAGAGCGTCAGAGACTGGCTCCAGAGACGGTGCCTGGGGCTGTGGACAGCTTCCGAATCGGGTCGCCGCAGGCGCATGTGATATTTCTGCGCGACGCGTCGGGTGCCGTTTTCGGGCTGAAGTTTGTGCTCGACAGCGATGGCAGCACGCTGGCCGAGGAGAGGCGTTTCAGCGCAGCGGGGACGCGGCTTAACCACTTCCGCCAGTACACGCGCCAGGAGGCGATGGTTCCCATGCGCGATGGCGTGCATCTTCACGCTGTCATCCTGCGCCCCGCCGATCCGCGCGACGCACCTCCCGCGGGCCTGCCGTTCCTGCTGGCACGAACGCCCTACGGCGTGGACGACTTCGACTCCGAGAGCGTCAACCGGGACAAGCCCGAGCTGGCCGCCAGCGGCTACATCTTCGTCTACGAAGACATCCGCGGGCGCTACAAATCCGAGGGCAGGTTCGTGATGAACCGTACCGTCG
>Ga0181529_10002708_pt1 | contig 20867 bp, 15 predicted proteins | sample PEATcosm2014_Bin_36_FD_119763 | JGI IMG/M metagenome (GOLD analysis project Ga0181529, IMG submission 119763) | Peatland microbial communities from MTU Mesocosm Facility, Houghton, MI, USA - PEATcosm2014_Bin10_30_metaG | ecosystem: Environmental > Terrestrial > Soil > Wetlands > Peat | place... | reverse complement strand
CGGGTGAATCGCTCCATCTACAGAGCAACCATCGGCGAGAATGCCATCGGAAAGCCAACGCCGATTGTGGAGGCCGACGAGGTTCCCGATATTCATTGGGTATTCCACGGACCGCCCGTGCCTGCCGACTACAAACTCCCTCCCCCTACCGTTCTGTGGTGGCGGAAGTGAACTCCCGGAAATTCCGCCCGCGATTGTAGTCAAAACATTGGATCGGTAACGCGGCGTGAAACGCCAAGCTCATCGTCCCAATCACGCGCTTGCTTTGCTGCTAGAATTGCACCCGTGATCTTGCGGCTAGTGGTCCGTTTTCTCCTCATTGGAGCCATCGCGGCGGCCTCGCTTGAGGCGCAACCGTTCACTCGCGGAGTCGGCGTGTATCCCGGCGATCCCCGCGAGGACTTCGCTCCTGCCCTGGTCCCCGACCTGCGCACCTACCGCAACCTGGCGCTGCGCCGTCCCGCGTTCCATTCCAGCAGCTACGATTACAACCTCACCGCGCAGTTGATCACCGATGGTATCAAGGACACCCGCCTGCCGCGCTGGGTGTCGGTCTCGACCAGCGCCGGCGTGGCCAGGAAGAATGAGCGCGACTACCTGCTGGACCACAACACCATCACCACCGTCAGCCTTGCCGGGTCGAAAGCCTGGATCCAGCTCGAACTGGCCGGTGGCGATGGCCCGCTCGAAGTGGATCGCGTGGACCTGTGGGCGCAGGTGACCGCCAGCGCGCGCCTGCCCGAAACGTGGTCGATGGTGGTTTCCGGCTCCGATGACGGGCAAGCCTGGAAGGAACTGGGCCGCACCGAAGGCCCCGACCGACCCGGACGCGTCTTCCAGCCCTCGGTTTCGTTATCGCCGGCCGCGCATGCGCGCTTCTATCGCGTCGATCTGGAAGCCGCCAGCGCCTCGCGGTGGAACGTTGGCGAACTGGCGCTGTTCGACAAGGGCGCCCGTGTGGAAGCCGGCGGTCCCTATTCGTTCACCAGCGCCTGGAAAAGCGCGGGTGCGGGCGTCGAGTGGGTCTATGTCGATCTGGGAGCCGCCTGCACGTTCGATCGCGTAGTGCTCACCTGGATCTGGCGCGCCGCCGAAGCCGAAATCCAGGCATCCGATGACGCTAAGAACTGGCGCACCGTCCAGCCGATAACGCCGTCGCCGGGACTGGTCGATGAGGTAAAGCTGGCGCGGCCGGAGCGTGCCCGCTACGTGCGCGTGCGGATGTCGCGGCCCGCCAATCCCGGCGGCTATATTCTGAGTGAGCTGGAAGTGTTCGGCCGCGGAGGTCCGGTCGCCCAGCCCAAGCCAGCGCCTCCGCCCAACGCCGCGGGCGATCTGCAACTTTCGGGCGGCAACTGGCGGGTGGCGCGCGATTCCCAAGTCACTGCCTCCGGCGCGGAACTTTCGCGTCCCGGATTCGCCGACCGCGACTGGCTGGTCGCCACCGTACCGGCCACTACACTCTCCAGCTACTGGAATGCCGGCGCGCTTCCCGACCCCAACTTCGGCGACAACCAGATGATGATTTCGGACTCCTTCTTTTACGCCGATTTCTGGTATCGCAACGAGTTCACCGCGCCGCCCCTGGCGCCCGGCCGGCGCGCCTGGCTGAATTGCAACGGCATCAATTGGAAGGCCGACGTCTTCCTCAACGGCCAGCCGCTGGGCAGCATCGAAGGAGGCTTCCTGCGCGGAAGCTTCGACGTCACCAGCCTGCTCAAACCGGGTGTCAACGCCCTCGCCGTGCTGGTGAAGAAGAACGCCACTCCGGGCAGTGTCCACGAGAAGACCGCCGAGAGCCCCGATAAGAACGGAGGGGCGTTGGGGGCCGATAACCCGACGTATCACGCTTCGGTGGGCTGGGACTGGATCCCCACTATCCGCGGCCGCAACACCGGCATCTGGAGCGATGTGTCGCTCACCACCAGCGGGCCCGTCACCATTGAGAACCCTTACGCCACCGCGTCCCTCCCGCTACCCAACACCGATAGCGCCGACGTCACCGTGGAAGCCACTCTGCACAACATCACCGCCGAAGCCATCGCGGGCGACTGGCGCGGACGCTTCGGAACCGTCGACTTTTCCACTCCGGTCGCGCTGGCAGCCGGCGAATCCAAGACCGTTCGCCAGGCGCTGCACCTCGACCATCCCAAGCTGTGGTGGCCGGCCGGTTATGGTGCGCCGGATCTCTATCCCGTGGAACTGCGTTTCGAAACCGCCGGACGACGCGTGTCGGATCAGAAGCGGTTTCAGGCCGGCGTCCGCCAGTTCACCTACAGCGAAGAAGGCGGCGCGCTGAAAATCTGGATTAACGGCCGCCGCTTCATCCCGCGCGGCGGCAATTGGGGCTTCCCCGAATCGATGTTGCGTTATCGCGCGCGCGAGTACGATGTCGCCGTCCGCTACCACCAGGACATGCACTTCAACATGATCCGCGACTGGGTGGGTCAGACCGGCGATGAAGCGTTCTACGACGCCTGTGACCGTCACGGCATCGTGGTCTGGCAGGATTTCTGGCTGGCTAATCCCGCCGACGGACCCAATCCCGACGACCCCGAAATGTTTCTGCGCAATGCCGCCGACTACATTCAGCGCATCCGCAGCCACCCGTCGATCGGCCTGTATTGCGGCCGCAATGAAGGCTACCCGCCGAAACCCATCGAGGACGGACTGCGGAAGTTGCTGGCCGCGCTCCATCCCGGAATTCACTACATTTCCAGTTCCGCCGACGACGTGGTGAGCGGCCACGGTCCGTATCGCGCGCAGGCCGTCAAACAGTACTTCGCGCAGCGCGCCACGCCGCAATTTCACAGCGAGATGGGGATGCCCAACATCACCACGCTCGACAGCGTGAAGCAGATGATGGCCGAGCCCGACCAGTGGCCGCAGGGCGCGGTGTGGGGCATCCACGATTTTTCGTCCAACGGCGCGCAGGGCGGCGCGTCTTTTCGCGACATCATCAAGAACGGCTACGGCGGCGCAGACAATGTGGCCGATTGGGTGGAACTGGCGCAATTCGTCAATTACGACGGCTACCGCGCCATGTTCGAGGCGCAGAGCAAGTTCCGCATGGGCCTGCTGATCTGGATGAGCCATCCCACTTGGCCCTCGTTCGTGTGGCAGACGTACGATTATTACTTCGACCCCAGCGCGGCCTATTTCGGCGCCAAGAAGGCCTCCGAGCCGCTGCACATTCAATGGAACCCGGTGAGCGACGCCGTCGAAGTGGTCAACTATAGCGCCGGAAACGTGCCGGGTCTGACCGCCAGCGTGGAGATCCTCAATCTGGACGGCGCCGTGAAGTGGCAGAAAACCGCCCCGCTCGACAGCGCTGAGGACAGCGTGCGGTCGCCGATTCCCCTGCAGTATCCGGCCGGTTTGACGCCAGTGCATTTCCTGCGCCTCAGACTGGCGCATGGCAGCGAGATCGTGTCGGAGAACTTCTATCTGCGGGGTATCGAGGAGGGCAACTTCAAAGCCATTCGCGCTCTGCCCAAGGTCCAGGTGGAAGCCGCGACGCGTGTCCAGCAGGCGGCCGGACGATGGCTGCTGATTACCGATCTGCACAATGCCTCCAGCTCGCCCGCATTGATGGTGCGGGTGAAGGCGGTGCGCGAGAAATCGGGCGACCGGATCCTGCCTGCCCTCTACAGCGATAACTACATTGCGCTGATGCCCGGCGAGCGCCGCACGATCCGCACCGAACTGGAAAACGCCGACACCCGCGGCGAACGGCCGAAAGTGGTGGTCGAAGGTTTCAACGTGGCGGAATCGCGCTGAGCGTTCGCAGGGGCCTCAGGTCTGTCGTGACGCTTCGGCCACGCGTTTTGTCTGGCCGGCCGCGCCCTGACAATTGTCAAGCAAACTCCAGCCAACGGAGATGATTTCCATGTATAATACGGTTCATCCAGCCGGACGGGACTGTCCCGGGGTAGCCGGGTCGCTGCCAAACTGGTGGGTTTCCGGGTAACCCGACGCCTCACATTCCAGCCCGGCGCACCAGCAACAGTACGAAACTGAACCGATTCGCACCCAACGCTCATGAGGACGAACCGCCGCCTTCTCGCCGGAGTAACCCTCGCGTGGGGCTGTCTGGCCGCCACACTATGTGCCGCTGACTTGCCGCGCGGCACGGTGGTGGAAGCCCGCCTGCTGACTCCCCTCTCGACGTACCGCGCCAAGCCGGGCATGGAAGTCGCCGCGGTGGTGACCACGCCGGTGTGCGCCGATGGCTCCAGCGTGCTGCCGGAAGGTACCGAACTGCACGGTGTCGTGAAGCACGTCAGCAAAGTGGGGCTGGGGCTGGTCCACGAAAGCGCCGGGATGAAGCTGGAATTCACGGCGTTGGCACTACCCGATGGCCGCGAATACACCGTGGCGGCGCGCCTTTCCGGCATCGACAATGCCCGCGAACGCGTCGACCGAAAGGGGAACATCCACGGCATTCGCGCCACTGCGACGCTTTCTAACCGCTTCGGCGAGCGCATTGTCTTCGCGGCGCTGGGCCATCCGGCGAGCATGATTCCCCTGTTCGTCGCCGAAACTGCGCTATTTCATTTTCCCGAACCGGAGATCCAGTTCCAGCGCGGCACCGAAATTGAATTCGACGTGGAGTTCCCCGCAGAGTTGGGATCGGTCGAGCCCTGTCCGCTGCCTGAAGTGGAAGCCTCGGCGGAGGATTGGGCGGCACTGGAAGACGCGGTCGACGAACTGCCCTACTGGACGTTCTCCAAGCGCCAAAGCCAGCCCATGGATCTGGTAAACCTGATGTTCGTGGGATCGCAGGACGAAGTGGAGCGGGCTTTCGCCGCGGCCGGATGGATTGGATCGCGTGCCAATTCCATGCGAGCCGGCGTGGCGGCCATTCGCGCCATCGTGGAGCAACACGCGTTTTCCGATGCGCCCATGCGGACCCTGCTACTGGATGGCCGGGAGCCGGATTTCCGCCTGCAGCGCAGCCTGGACACTTTCGAAAAGCGCGACCATCTGCGCATCTGGAAGCGCGACGGGGAATTGAGCGGTCGTCCCGTCTGGGCCTCGGCTGCGACGCGCGACCTGGGAACCACCTTCGGAATGCATCCCTTCGGTTTCACCCACCAGGTTCAAGCTGAAGTGGATCTGGAACGGGACAAGGTGGTCCACGACCTGATGTTCAGCGGATGCGTGAATTCCGTGGCTTATGTCCAGCGGACGGGGGTGCGCGAGACCGGCGAAGCCTACCGCAAAGGCGTGAGCACCGATGCCCGCGTCGCGGTGGTCACGCTCAACGACTGCACCGAGCCGCGCGAGGATTTTGCGTCGGCGCCGCCGCTGCCCAAGCCGGGTAGGGCGGTACGCGTCATACGGCGCGTGACGCTGACGGCGCGCAATCACTTTCTGCGCGATAATCTGGTGTACCGCACGGCGGATGCGCTGCGGCTGGGCTACCTCGCGATCCGCAACCTGAACCGGCAGGCCAGGCAGGAAGGCAAGGCCGCGCAACTCGAAGCGTCGGTGCATAGCGCGTCCGTGATTGCCACCAAGTAACGCGGCCGTTCCCCCATGCCAGTGGTGCTGATCATCTTCGTCTGTCTCACCATCGCGGGCTCCTGGGCCGGGTGGCGGCGCAGTCCGTTGTACTCCGCCAAAATCACTCTCCAACTGGTGGGCGCGTTTCTGCTGATCCTGGCCGTCATCGGCGGAGTCCTGGCGGCCATTCTGAACGGGCCCATCAGCCGGTCGCCCGTCGCTCTGGGAGTCGCCCTGGTCATCGCCATCCCGTTGTTGACCACAGGGGCCATGGTGCTCATCATCCGCATTACGGATTCGCACGTGGCGCAGTTGCCGTCGTCGGTGAAGCTGGTGGCCCTGCACCGTCACAAAGTCCAGCGATGGATCTGGCGTTTGCTGGTCTTCCTGCTGGTCTGCGCGGGAGCCGGCCTGATTCTGCCGGACTCGTGGAACTGGCTGCCGCTGGGCGCGGGCGGATTCATGCTGCTGCTGTGCGGGCCCATGCTGGCGATTTTTTATATGATGGCGCGGCGCAACGACCGCGGGATGACCGCGGTGATGGCGACGCCGTGGGTCCACTGGGAGTACACGCCCCAGGAATGGGAGGCGTGGGCGCGCACGCAACTGGCCTGGGAACAGTCGAAGGCGGTTAGCTTGAAGACGCAGTGGCGCAGGCTGACGGTATTCCTGCTGGTGTGCACCGCTCTGTTCGCGGTGGGCGCGTTGTTGGCGGGTGGAGGCTTCATGCAAGGCGTCCTGATGACCGCCGGCTTGTCGGCCTTCTTGGTGATCCTGCTGGTCATCGCGTACACTGTGGGACGCGGCGCTCCGGGACGCCATTACCGCCGTTTGCTGGCCGCCCCGCCCGAAGCGTATTTCGGCGAGGAAGGCGTCTTCTGCAACGGAGAATACCTGTCGTGGCTGCTCTCCGGCAAATATTTATTGGAAGCCGCGGCCGGCGCCGATCCGGCCCATTTGATACTGAGCTTTTTGAGCTTCAATGGAAGTTCCTCGGTGACCCTGGTGAAGCGGGTTCCGATTCCCGAAGGCCGCGCTGCCGACTTGCCGTTGCTGCGTCAGAAGTTGGCAGCGCGCTGCCCCAAGGCGTTCGTCCATTTCGCCGCGTAGCCTTTATAGGGGCTTTGGCTTGCGCGCTTCGGCATCGGCAAGCCAGCCGCGCCGCAGCCGGTCCGCTGGTACCGACGAGAGGTAAGGCTTGATGTCGAGAATGGGAGTCCCGTCCAGCATGTCGATGCCGCGAACGTGGAGGCGGGCGCCGTCGCGGTGCAGTAACTCCACCACCGTCAGCCCAATGGGATTCGGACGCCGCGGAGAGCGGGTGGCGAACACGCCGTGCGGCCGATCGTCGGTGGGCGGCGCTCCCACCAGGTCGAATCCTTCGGCGCGATCGAAGGTCCAGATCACGAAGAGGTGCGAAAAGCCTTCGATATCCAGAAGGCCAGGCTCCAGTTCCGCGCGAATCTCGAGAACCCCTTCGGCATCGTGGCTGGCGCCTAATCCCTTGGGAATCTCTTGCGTGTTTTGATAAGGGCTCCGGACGTACCCGATCGGCTGCATGGACAACATCGATGGATTCACCTCCGCTCCTTCACGTATACCGCGATTCGCCGTCGCGCTTCTCGATGCGGCACACTCCTCAAAGGACTAAAATAGCGAAACATGAATCCGGTTATCCGAATTGTGGTGGTGATGGGCGCGCTGGCCGGAGCCTGCCTCGTCGCCCGGGCCGCGTGGCCGGCCCTGCAAAGCAATCTCACCGCGCTGCGGTCGTGGAGGCGCACGGTAGGCGAGGTCCGCGCCATGAGCGACAAGATCGAGTTCGAGATCGGCCGGGAGCCGGACTCGTCCCGGGCCTTTGCCGTAGTGGACCACACCTGGGGTCTGCAGCTGTTTCACAAAGCGCCGCTGTTCCTCGATCCCGCCGACCCGGCGCGCGTCAAGCCGGCTGGCTTCCTGCAGATGTGGCTCACCCCTGCGGGAATGTCCGCGTTCTTCGTGCTGTTTCTGGCAATCGCTTGGGTCGGAGCGAATTACGGCACCGGGCAGGACGACATTCTCGTGGCCGGGGCGCCAACCCAGGCGCGATGGATATTCAGCCAATCTCCGGGGCCGCTGCCGTCCGCCGTCACCCTGCATGCGCCGCCCCGGCAGTGGAAGATCATTCTGGGCTGGTCTCTTCTGGGCGTGGCGATGGCGGTGTTTTCGATATTCGCGAAAGGCGGCAACCCGCTATCCCGTGTCGGCTACATCACGCTCGGAACCGCCTATGCGCTGGCCCTGTGGGCGTTCGCCTGGCACACCAGCAGCCTGGAGGTTTCGGCCAACGACCGCGGCATTCGGATGACGTCGGTTCTAGGCTGGCGCGAGGTCCCATGGAATCGGATTCGCAGCGTGGAAGATCAGGATATCTTCACCACGTACTATAACGGCAAAATGAAGATGTGGGAGTTGCCCTTCCCCGGCAACACGATCCGCGTGCTGGCCTTCACCGACGAACGGGGATTCCCGCTGATGACCTTAAGTCCGGAACTGCAACCTGCCGACTCCCTGCATCGCCTGTTCGCGTTGTGCACGGAACAAACCGGGCTGAAGTTACACCATCGGACCATCGCCATCAAGTACTGACATCAGGCGATGGAACGGACCACGCCGCCGTCCACCCGCAGGGCCGCGCCATTGATGGCCGAGGCTCGCGGGCTGCAGACAAATACCACCAGCGCGGCCACCTCTTCGGGCGTAGCGAAGCGCTGGATCAGCGAACTGGGGCGGGCGTGGGTGAAAAAATCGCGCTCCACGGAACCGCGATCGGTGCCTTGGCTCTTGGCGAGACCCTCTACGAATCCCGTGACGCCTTCGGACGCGGTCGGCCCCGGAAGCACTGCGTTGACCGTCACGCCCGTGCCCGCGGTGGTCTCCGCCAGTCCGCGTGAGACCGCGAGTTGGGCGGTTTTCGTCATGCCGTAGTGAATCATCTCGACCGGAATCTGCAGGCCGGATTCGCTGGAGATGAAGACAATGCGTCCCCAGTTGTTTTGCTTCATAGGCGCGAGATAGTGGCGGCTCAGGCGGACGCCGCTGAGGACGTTCACTTCGAAGAAACGCCGCCAGTCGTCATCCGGGATCTCGTCGAAGGCCTTTGCTTCGAAGATGCCCAGGTTATTCACCAGAATATCCACGTGGGGAAATCGCGCGGCGACCGCGCGGGCCCCGGCTTCAGTCGCCAGATCGGCTGCGATGCCGTGAGCGGCGCCGGATTTGCGGATGGCGTCGTCGACCCGTGGCTGGGTGCGGCCATTGACAATCACCGAGGCGCCTTCGGCCGCTAGCGCCGTGGCGATGGCCAGGCCGATCCCCGCCGTGGAGCCGGTAACCAGTGCGGTTTTGCCGTCGAGTTGCAGGTTCATAACACAATAGATGCGGAAAGGCGGGTCGCGGTCTCAACCCGCCCGCAGCCGGCTTGTCATGCAGAGATGCGGAGGTGCCTTGGAACCGCGACCGCAGGGAGCGGCCCGACGAAGACGTTAGCGGCGCCACCTCGCGCGAATCTCTGGCGGGCGGGACTGAATCGCCCCAAACAGCCCCACCGCAAACCGTGTAGAATTCTCCAGATATGATGCTTCGTCCCTTGCTGTTGATTTCTCTAGCGGCGGCTGGTTCCCTGGCGCAGCCAAAGCCGACCCTCACTCCAGCCGATTACGGCAAGTTTGAGACGCTCGGCGCGGGTACGCTGTCGTTCGACGGAAAGTGGCTGGCTTATGAGATCCGTCGCAGCAATGGCGATAGCGAATTGCGCGTCGCCAGCACTGCGGGTGGCGGCAAGACGCAGGTCCTGCCGTTCTGTTCCGGCGCGGCATTCTCCTCGGACTCCCGCTGGCTGGCCTGCGAATCCACCGTCTCCGAAGCGGAGCAGCAGCACGCTACCAAGGCGGGGCGGCCCGCGCAGAATAAGCTTCAGGTGCTGGAATTGGCTACCGGATCCGTGGCCAGCGTCGACGATGTGCAGTCTCTGGCATTCGCCGGCGACGGGCCATACCTGGCGTTCCGCAAATATGCCCCGTCTGCGGCGTCGGGGGCCGGCGGCGGCCGAGGCGGTAATGCGGCTCCGGCGGCCGGACGGGGCGGTCGCGGCGGCGGTGCGGCCGGCGACACCGAGCGCGATCCGGTGGGGACCGTGCTCATCGTTCGGACGCTCACCAACGGAGTAGACACCACGTTCGGCAACGTGACGGGGTTCGGCTGGCAGGACAAGGGAAGCAACCTTGCGATGACGATCGGCGTCGACGGGCGCATCGGGAACGCCATTCAGGTGTTCCATCCGCCAACGGGTTCGCTCAAGGTGCTCGATTCGGGACCGGCGATTTTCACCGCGCTGGCGTGGCGCAAGGAATCGGCCGATCTGGCGGCGCTGCGCTCGGTGAAGCAGGACGGGTTCGAAGGCGAGAGCTACCAGGCGCTGGCGTGGAAGGATCTCGGTGAGAAGCGCACTGTGACCGTGGATGCGCCGCACCGCATCACTACGGCGCGCGCGCCGCAGTGGTCCGAGGACGGGTCGACTGTGTATCTGGGTGTCGCCGACTGGCTCAAGAAAATCGAGGTGAAGCGGTCGGACGACGATCCCGCCACCGTGGAGGTCTGGCACTGGCAGGACGAGCACGTCATCAGTGAGCAGAAACTGACGGCCAATCGCGATCGCGATCGCAATGTTCCCGCGGCGTGGCACGTGGCGACCGGCAGCCTGGTGATGCTGTCCGCCAATAATAAAGAGGATGTGCGGCTGCCGCGTACCGGAAACCGTGCCCTGGCTCTGGACGGCACACCATACCAAAATGAGGCCATGTTCGGCCGCAATTTCGCCGATCTCTACCAAGTAAATCTGGAGACGGGCGCGCGAACGACGGTAGCCAAGCGCGTGATTCCCGCGGTGGAGTTCAGTCCGGGCGGGCGCTATGCCATGAATTTCCGGGAGGGCGATTTCTGGGTCTACGACCTGGCCACCGGCGCCACTCGCAACGTCACCAAGGATTCGGGAATCGTCTTCACCAACCAGGAGAACGACTACCCGGTCAGCCAGAAGCCACCCTACGGCGTGGCCGGATGGACCAAGGAGGACCACAGCGCCATCGTCTACGATGCCTGCGATCTGTGGGAGATTTTCCCGGACGGCTCGGCCAAACCCCGTCGCTTGACCAACGGCGCCGGCGAGGAAATCCGCCATCGATACGTTCGCGTCGCGGCTGGCGGGGGCTCCGGCGGGCGCGGCGGACGCGGCGGCTCCGGCTCCGCCGAATGGATCGACCTGGAGAAGCCGGTCTACCTGAGTTTGGAAGGCCGCTGGACCAAGCGCACCGGCTACGCCCGGCTGCGGAATGGCAGGGTGGATCGGCTGGTGTTCACCGACAAAGCCATCCGCGGGCTGGAGAAAGCCAGGGACGCGGAGGTCTTCGTGTACCAGCGCGGCGCGTGGGACGAATCGCCCAATTTCTTCGCCGCGGCGGCCGATCTCGCCGGCGCCAAACCGGTGAGCGATACCAATCCCTTCGCGTCGCAATATGCCTGGGGACGCGCCGAGCTGGTGGATTACAGGAATTCACATGGCAACCGCTTGCAGGGCGCGCTGTATTATCCGGCGAACTACGAGAAGGGCAAGCAGTATCCCATGATCGTGCAGATTTACGAAATCGAGAGCAACCAATTGCATAACTGGACCGCGCCTTCCGAGCGCACCACCTACGATGCCGCGGTCTGGAGCCAGCACGGCTATTTCGTGCTTCGGCCGGACATCGTGTTCCAGCCGCGCGATCCCGGAATTTCGGCGCTCGATTGTGTCACGTCGGCGGTGAAGAAGGTGCTGGAAAGCGGCATGATCGACGCGAAGCACGTGGGGTTGACGGGCCATTCGTGGGGCGGCTACGAAACCACCTTCATCGTCACGCACAGCGACTTGTTCGCCGCCGGCGTGGTGGGCGGCGCGTTGACCAATCTCTCCTCCAGCGTGGGCGAGATTTACTGGAATACCGGGGCTCCCGAGACCAATCACGTGGAAGTGAGCCAGGAGCGCATGCAGGTGCCGCTCTATGAGGACCCGGCATCGTACATTCGCAACTCGGCGACCTTCGTGGCCAACAAGCTGGCGGCGCCGCTGTTGATGGAGGTGGGAGATCACGACGGCGCGTCCGACTGGCACCAGGACATCGAGTTCTACAACGCGGCGCGCCGCGCCGGCAAGCCGTGCCTCATGCTGGTGTACGAAGGCGAGAACCATTCCGTGGCGCAGAAGGCCAATCAGATCGATTACCATCGCCGCGTCAACGCCTGGTTCGATCATTACCTCAAGGATGCGCCGGCGGAAGTTTGGATTACCCGGGGCGTTACCGTGCTGGAGCGCGAGCGCGAATTGAAGCAGGCCGGCAGCACGGCCACCATTCCCCCGTCCACGGCCGGCGGCGGAGGGCAGTAAGAAGTTCCCAAATATTCGAAACGGCCTGAATTTCTGCTGCGTCCAGAGTGCGATACTGAAATCCGGAAAGGGGTGGTGTCATGCGGCAAACCCTGGGGGCGGTTCTGGCTATAGGTGCGGCCATCTGGCTGGCGGCGCCGGCTGAGGCTCAATATCCCACCCAATATCCGCCCGGCCAGTACCCGCCGGGCCAATACCCGCCGAACACCTATCCGCCCAACACCTACCCCGGCGGCAATTATCCACCCAACACCTACCCGCCCAATACCGTCCCCGTGCGGCTGCCGGGAGGTGTGCCGGTGGGTGTTCCGGTGCCCGAAGGCAAGATTCCCAAGAAGGATTCCAAATCCGGCGACGAGAAGATCACAGTCGCTTCGGTCGACGGCGCCCTGCGAAAGTTAGAGGAGAAGTATCTGGTGCTGGGCGTGCGCAAGAATCTCCTGCGCTTCCGCCTGCTCGCCAAGACCAAATTCCTCAATCCCAAAGGCGACACCGTGCGCGATTCGCTGATTCACGTGGGCGACCAGCTTTCCGTGCAGGTGAGCCCGGACGATCCGGAAACCGCCCTGCGCGTGATCCTGATGAAGAGCGCCGCCGCGTCGGAACGGTCCGCCGCCGAACTGCCTTACGACCCCGACAGCGTCCGCGCGCCGGTATCCGCCGATTTGAGCAAGCCACGTACTGTGACCGCGCACGACGCCGCGCCCGCCACGGACGAGGAGAGCGCCGCACCGGAGGTCAAGGTAGCTCCCAAGACCGACGCCGCGCCCGAAGCGCCTGCCGACACCGGAACTGTGCCGGCGGGCCCCGCGACTCCCACCGGTCCCGATCTGCGCCCCCAGACGGACTCCGCCATCCTCAGCGATGCCCGTGCTGAATCCTCGAAATTCAGCGCCGGGCTGCCGAGTTATCTGGCGCAGCAGGTGACGAGCCGCTATTTTGCCACCGGCTTCCCGGCGCACTGGCAGGCCATCGATGTGGTCACGGCGGAATTGGCCTACGTCCACGGCAAAGAGGATTACCGCGATTTCCGCATCGACGGGGAGCCCATCGACCGGCCCATCGAAAGCACCGGGTCGTGGTCCACCGGCGAGTTCGGCACGACCTTGGAAGACGTGATGTCGCCAGCCACCAACGCGCAGTTCCGGCGGCGCGGCGAAGAAAAGCTGGGGACGCGGCAGGCCATCGTCTTCGATTACACGGTGGCGCAGTCCACGTCGCATTGGACCATGGTGTCGCCCGACGGCCGCCGCTACAATCCAGCCTACGAGGGCGCCGTCTGGATCGACACCGTGACGCGGCGCGTATTGCGCATCGAGCAACGCACCGCCGCTATGCCGCGCGATTTCAGCGTGAGTCGCGCGGAAGCGATCCTGGAATACGGATTCGCCCGCATCGACCAGACCACTTACCTGCTGCCCGCCAAAGCCGAAACCAACGGATGCATGAGCGGCAGCGGAGCCTGCACGCGAAACGTCATCGAGTTCCGCAATTACCGCAAGTTCACCGCGGAATCGTCGGTGACGTTCGGCAAGTGAGAGACCGCAAGCAGGAACCGCCGCACCGCGCTGTCGCATAATAGTCCTACATGTCCATCAGCGACCTGCTCTTTGGGAAACCGCTCGCTTCTTATGAAGACAGCGAGCAGCGGCTGGGACCGCTGCAGGGGATCGGCGTCTTCGGGCTCGATGCGCTCAGTTCGGCGGCCTATGGGCCGGAAGCGGCGCTTACCCTTCTCATACCGCTCGGCGCGCTCGGCATCCACTATGTGGTGCCCATCAGCTTCAGCATCATCGCGCTGCTGATCGTGGTCTACATTTCCTATCGCCAGACCATCGCAGCGTATCCCGGCGGCGGCGGATCCTACACCGTGGCGCGCGAGAACCTGGGACCGCGCGCCGGACTGCTGGCCGCTGCCGCCCTGATCGTCGACTACATCCTGGTGGTGGCCGTCGGTATTTCCGCGGGTGTCGGCGCGCTGGTATCGGCGGTGCCCAGCCTGCAACCGCACACCCTGGCCATTTGTCTGGGAATTCTCGCCGCGATCACGCTGGTCAATCTGCGCGGAATTCGCGAGACCGGCCAGGTGTTCATGGTGCCCACCTATCTGTTCATCGTGAGCCTGCTGGGCATGATCGCCATCGGCATCGGCAAGACGCTGCTCTCGGGAGGCCATCCCGCCGCCGTGGCGCCGCCGCATCCGCTGGAGGGCACGGCGACCGCCGTCGGGGCCTGGGTGATTCTGCAGTCCTTCGCCAGCGGCTGCACCGCCATGACCGGGGTGGAGGCCGTCAGCAACGGCGTGCGCGCGTTTCGCGAACCCGCGGTCGATTCCGCGCGGCGCACGCTGACCGCCATCATCGGCATTCTCATTCTCATGCTGGCGGGCATCGCGTGGCTGGCGAAGGTCTATCATGTCGGCGCCACCGACCCGTCCCTGCCGGGATATGAGAGTCTGCTGTCGTCGCTCATCGCCGCCGTAACCGGAAGGGGCGTTTTCTATTTCGTGTCCATGGGGTCCATCCTTGCCGTGCTGGCGCTCTCCGCTAATACCGCCTTCGCCGATTTTCCGCGCTTGTGCCAGATCGTTGCCGGCGACGGCTATCTGCCGCACGGCTTCGCGTCGCGTGGCCGACGGCTGGTGTTCTCCCAGGGAATTTATGTGCTGGCCGTGCTGGCCGGCGTCCTGCTCACCGTCTTCGGCGGCATCACCGACCGCCTGATTCCGCTGTTCGCGGTGGGCGCCTTCACCGCGTTCACGCTTTCGCAACTGGGAATGGTAGTCCACTGGAAGCGCAACCGCGGACCCGGCGCGCGCCGCAGCATGATGATCAACGGCCTGGGCGCCGTGGCCACTGGCATCACTGCGTTGGTAGTCCTCAGCGCCAAGTTCCTGGCAGGCGCGTGGATGACCATGCTGCTCATCCCCGGGCTGCTGCTGGTGATGTTCGCCGTGCATCGGCATTATCGAAGCATCTCCCGCGAGATCGCTCTCGATACGCCGCTGCGCCTGACGGAGCTGCGCCCGCCGATCGTGGTGCTCCCTCTGCAGCGGTGGAGCAAAATCGCCGAGAAGGGCATGCGTTTCGCCATCCAGATGTCCATTGATGTGTACGCCGTGCAGGTGCTGATCGGCGACCAGTCGTCGGATCTGCGCCAGTCGTGGTGTCGCCTGGTCGAGCAGCCCGCGCTGGAACTGGGAGTGCCCGTGCCCAAACTGACGGTAGTCGATTCGCCGTACCGCTTGGTATTCCGTCCGATTCTCGATTTCGTCGGCGATCTGGAGCGGCGCTTTCCGAATCGCCATATCGCCGTACTGGTCCCGGAGCTGGTGGAGCGTCACTGGTACAACTACCTGCTGCACAATCAGCGTGCCGCTATCCTGAAAGCGCTCTTATTCTTGAAAGGCAACCAGCACATCAGCGTCGTCAACATCCCCTGGTACCTCTAAAAGGGGGCGTCCAAAAAAGGGGGACAAAAAAGGGGGACAGCCTGATCTGCGTCGATTTATCTGGACCCGGGTGCCAAAAATCCACCAGCGCCACCCGTGTCGTTTCCCTACGCTTATGCGCCAGATCGACCCATGTCCAATCAGCAGAGCAGTTTGGACGCCGCTCGCCGCTCCGGCCAGCCCCCCAGGCAATCCAGATAAATCGACGCAGATCAGGCTGTCCCCCTTTTGAGAATTTCCCTATTGACACCAATCGCAAATTGCAATACAGTAATCACATATTGCGATATGAGACTCGGTGAAAAGCTCCGGTACCTGCGCGAAGTGGAAGGCACCCTCCGCGGTCTGAGCCGCGAATTGTCGCAGTTGGAGCTCGCCCGCCTCATCGAAAAGGAAATGGGAAAATCGATCAGCCAGAGCTACCTCTCGCAGATCGAAAGCGGTGCTCGACCCCATCTCACCAATTCGTCGCGTATGCTGCTGGCCAAGTTTTTTAAGGTACACCCGGGCTACCTTGTCGACGACCCGGAGGGCTACCAGAACGAGCTCATCTCCGATCTGGGCGCCATGGAAGATAAGGTCGATTTGTGGCTGGTCAGCGGCGCCGAGCGCTTCCGCATGGATGCCGAACTGCACCATGCCCTGCTCGCCGTCGCCCGCCACGACGATTCGCGAATGTGCCTGAAACTGTTGGGAACCATTCTGGAGAACGCGGGCCTGGCGGAACGCTTGATGGATGTCTTGAAAACTCCCGCCCCCGGCGCGAAACCAAGGAGACGTGTATGAGCTGGTCGGATTTCTACTTCATTTGCTTCCTGGTCGGATTCGGCTTGAGTGCGTTGTCGTTTCTGGCCGGCAGCGTGCATCTGCATCTGCCCCATATGCACGTCCACCACGGGATCCACGTGGGACAGACGTCCGGCGCCGGCGGCAAACTGGGCCGCATCGGCCGCAGCAGCCTGTCGTTCTTCAATTTCGCCACCATGGCGGCGTTCCTCGCATGGTTCGGCGGCACCGGCTATGTGCTGGTGCATTTTTACGCCGTCTGGTTTCTGCTGGCGCTCACTATCGCCACCGTGAGCGGCCTCGGCGCGTCGTGTGTCATGTTCTGGTTCCTCGCCAAGGTGCTGATGGGCCGCGAAGCCCCGCTAGATCCCGCCGATTACGACATGGTCGGCGTGCTTGGCAAGCTCAGCATCTCCATCCGGCACGGTGGAACCGGAGAGCTGGTGTATTCGCAGGAAGGCACGCGCCGCGTCGCGGGTGCGCGGAGCGAGGATGGCTCGGCCATCCCCAAAGGGGTGGAAGTCATGGTCACCCGTTATGAGAAGGGCATCGCCTATGTCCGTCCGTGGAAGGACGCAATGGACGAACTGGAGATGAAGAATTAGAACTCGGGAGGTAGGGAACGGGAACGAACGGGCGGTCTGGCCGCCCCAAGGAGTCACAAAGAAAACCTTATGAATAACGAAGTCTACATCATCGCCGCCGGAGCGATCCTGGCGCTGTTCTTTCTGATGGCCATGTTCGCCAAGCTGTTTCGCAAGGCGGGGCCGCACGAGGCCATCATCGTGTATGGGTTTCGCGGAACTCGCGTCGTCAAGTCCCGCGGCACCGTGATTCTCCCCATGGTGGAGAATTACAAATGGCTCTCGCTCGAACTGATGTCGTTCGATGTCGCGCCGCAGCAGGATCTCTACACCAAACAGGGCGTCGCCGTCACGGTGGAAGCCGTGGCGCAGATCAAAGTGAAGAGCGACCCCGAGTCCATCCTCACCGCGGCGGAACAGTTTCTGACCAAAGACCCCGGCGAGCGCGAAGGCCTCATCCGTCTGGTGATGGAAGGCCATCTGCGCGGCATCATCGGTCAGCTCACGGTGGAAGAGATTGTCAAAGAGCCTGAAATGCTGGGCGACCGCATGCGCTCCACCTGCGCCGACGACATGAATAAGATGGGCCTCGAAGTCATTTCCTTCACCATCAAGGAAGTCCGCGACAAGAACGAGTACATCAGCAACATGGGCCGCCCCGACGTGGCCCGCATCAAACGAGACGCCGACGTGGCCGCCGCCGAAGCCGAACGCGACACCGCCATCAAGCGCGCCGAAGCCTCGCGCGAATCCGCCATCGCCAAAGCCAATGCCGACCAGGCGCGGGTGCTGGCCGAAACTCTCTCGCTGACCAAGCAGGCCGAAGCCCAGCGCGATCTGGAAGTGAAGAAGGCCGAATACAACGAGATGGTGAAGAAGCAGCAGGCGCAGGCCGACAAGTCCTACGAGATTCAGACCAACATCATGCAGCAGAAGGTTCGCGCCGAAGAGGTCAATATCCACATTATTGAGAAAGAGCGTGAATCCAAGGTCCAGGAAGCCGAAATCGTACGCCGCGAGAACGAACTCATCGCCACCGTCCTCAAGGACGCCGAGTACTCCCGTAAGCGCATCGTCACGCTGGCCGAAGCCGAACGCCAGCGCACCATTACCGAAGCCGAAGGCCGCGCTTCCGCCATCCGCGCGCAGGGCGAAGCCGAAGCCGAAATCATCTTCAAGAAGGGCGAAGCCGAAGCCAAGGCCATGAATGTCAAGGCCGAGGCGTATCAAGAATTCAACCAGGCGGCGATCGTCGACAAGCTCATCACCAGCATGCCGGAAATCGTCAAAGCCCTGGCCGCGCCCCTCGCCAACGTCGACAAGATCACCGTCATCTCCACCGGTGGCGATACCGCCGGCCTCAACAAAATCACGGGCGATCTCACCAAAATGGCGGCGCAGATTCCCACCCTGTTCGAAACGCTCTCGGGCATGCCGCTCAGTGAGCTGCTTTCGAAGGTGCGGACCATCGGCGACAAGACACCCAAACCGGAGTCGGGCGGCAAAGCCTGAGTCCACGATCTGACAGACCGACAGCAGCCCATAAGGTAGCGGCCTCAAGGGGCCGCTACCACAAGAAAGGAAGATCCCAATGGCACTATTAGAACGAGTCGCAACCCTGGTCCGAGCCAATCTCAACGACCTGGTGGACAAGGCGGAAGATCCCGAAAAGATGATCAAGCAGGTCATCCTCGACATGGAGAACCAGTTGCTTCAGGTGAAGACCCAGGTCGCCATCTCCATCGCCGACCAGCACGTGCTGGCCAAGAAATTGCAAGAAAGCGAAGACAACGAAAAGCAGTGGATGCGCCGCGCCGAACTGGCCGTGCAAAAGGAAGACGACGCCCTGGCCCGCGCCGCCGTGGAGCGCTCCATGAGCGGTAAGAGCATCACCGAGAATTTCCGCCAGCAGGTGGAGGATCAGAAAACTCAAGTGGAAAACCTCAAATCCGCGCTCTTGAAGCTGGAACAGAAACTCGACGAAGCCAAGAGCAAGAGCGACCTGTTGATTGCCCAGCACCGCCGCTCCCGCGCCCTCAGCAAAGCCACCGATGCCGGCCGCGCCATGGGCGACAACTCCAATGCCGCCGCCTTCGACCGCATGAAGAACAAGGTGCAGCACAGCGAAGCCACCGCCCAGGCCTCGTCCGAAATGGCCGCCGACAACGTGGACGAGAAATTCGCGGCACTCGAAAAGCAGGATGAAGTCGAACGCCTGCTCACCGAGCTCAAGGGCAAGATGAAGGCAAGGTAAACATGGTACACAAAAGTCGCAATGACTGGTGGCTGGTGGCCGCCTTCGCCTTCGGTGTGTCCGCCAGCCTGGGAGCCGGCCTCTACTGGATCGGCGGTCCCGCACTGGTGCTCTTCGTGCTCTGCGTCTACCCGCATCGCTACGAGACCACCGCCAATGGCCTGCTGATTCGCGCCACGCTCTTCCGCAGGCTCATTCCCTATGGCGCCATCACCCAAGCCGAACCCTGCACCGGCGGCAAGAGTCTGGCGCTGGCCCTCGACGGCGTCGCCATCCGCTACGGGTTGGGATCGGAATTGCGGATTTCCCCCGCTGATCCCAATGCCTTTCTGGCCGATCTGGCGTCGCGCGCTCCGCACCTGAAACGGCAGGGACACGGCCTCGTGCTGGCGCTGTCGTAAGCTGGAAGGATCGTTCATGGAGAAACTGTTTCACTTCGACACGCCGCCGGAAGTCTACAAGGCCGATGCCTGCGTTATTTCCTGTTACGACGCCCGCTTCGAGCTGGTGCTCCGGAAATTCCTGAAGCGGCGCGGTCTCTCCCTGGTCGATCACTTGAAGATCGCCGGCTCCGTTAAAGGCTTGGCCTCGCCCGACCACGAGGCCGACCGCGAGTTCATGCTGCGAATGATCGCCATCTCGAAACGCTTGCATCGGCCGGAGCTGGTAGTGATGGTAGGCCACAACGAATGCGGCGCGTACGGCGGCGCGCCGCCCGAAGTGGTCCTGGCCGACATGCGAGTTGCCGCGCAAGTGGTCCGCGATGCCGACCCGTCCCTGCAAGTGGAATCCTATTTCGCCGACTTCGACGGCATGTACCGTGTCCTCGAAACCTGAGGGGCGGGTTGTTAACGCACTGGCCGACCAGTTTGCCGATTCCCGCGGAGAGCGGCCCGCGCCGAAAGCCGGCCCGGCCCCGACTTCTCCATCGGCGACAATGGAATCGATGGCCGTTTCCTTCAGCGCCACAACTCGCGAACAGGAGCCCGAGATATGGCAATTCCTCCGCGACATCTTTCGCCTGACCGAGCGGCCCGCTACCCTGACCCCCACCGCCACGGACTGGAAGTATTTCGACGCCCACCCCTGGTGGCCGGAGGGCCGCAGCTACACCCTGCGGACGCCCACCGGCATTGCCGCCCACGGCTTCGTCTCACCGGTCCGATTTGACCGCGGCGGCGCCACCGTGGAGAGCGCGCAGATTGTCGACTGGGCGGCCGGCGGCGCCGTTCCCGCGGGAGGTTTGCTGCTCTGCCGCAAGTCCCTGGAAACCGGCGGCACCCTCCTGGCGATCGGCGGCACTGCCGAGGCGCTAGCCGTCTTCCGGAAGGTGAAATGGTTCGCCCGCAAAGACGACGTTCGCTATTACGCCCGCCCGCTCCGTCCCTGGCGGCACCTCGCGCGCTCTCCGAAAGCCCCGCGCGACCTCGCTCGTTTCGTCCGGAATCTCTTCTGGCAATGCTCCCCGCGCTGGCCTCGCTCCGGACAATGGACAGTCCGCAGCGCCCGTCCTGGCGAAGACGTGTTCTCTCATCTCGGCGATTTCGTCCCCATGGTACGAACCCGCGGCTGGTTCGACTACCTGCTGCGCTGTCCCATCGTCAGAACAGAGCTTGTCATCCTGGAGAGCGCCGGCGTCCCGCAAGGCCACGCCTTTCTGGCTCACTTCCAGGGATGCGTGCGCCTCGCCGATTTCGTCGTGGCCGGAGCCGTCTCCCAGTCCGATCGTGTGGCCGCGTTTTCCGCTCTGGGGAAGTTCCTGGCCGCGCAGCCCGGCGTCGCCGAGATGGTGGCGGCCTCTTCGCTTGCCGAAATGGGCGCCGT
>Ga0181529_10002705_pt1 | contig 20872 bp, 11 predicted proteins | sample PEATcosm2014_Bin_36_FD_119763 | JGI IMG/M metagenome (GOLD analysis project Ga0181529, IMG submission 119763) | Peatland microbial communities from MTU Mesocosm Facility, Houghton, MI, USA - PEATcosm2014_Bin10_30_metaG | ecosystem: Environmental > Terrestrial > Soil > Wetlands > Peat | place... | reverse complement strand
CTTGGCCCAGTTCGACGTACCGGGAGCATCGCTCACGACCACGTCCACGCCGGAATCACGCAGGTTCAGTGCGTGTGCGTGGCCCTGGCTGCCGTACCCGATAATGGCCACTGTGCGGCCCTTTAAGTAATCCAAGTTTCCGTCTTTTTCGTAATAACGTTTCGGCATTTTTGCTCCGTATCTAAATCGCTTTCTCTTCCACTTGGCTCCCGCCCTTGGTGGGAACCGGCGGCTGCAGCCGCAATTTCTTCGAGTCCAGCGCAATTGCCAGCGCGCCGGAGCGCGTGACGTCGATCTCGCCGTAGCTGCGCATCACGCTGATGAATTCGTTCAACTTCTCCGGGTCGCCGGTAACTTCGATGGCGAATCCTTCGGTGGAGGAATCGGCCACCCGCCCGCCGAAAATCTCGGCCTCCTTCAACACCGCGGGGCGAGCCTCCTGCGCGATGCGGATGCGCACCAGCACCAGTTCCCGCACCACGGCGGGCGACTCGGTGAGATCGGTCGCCTGCAGCACGTTGATCAGGCGGTTCATCTGTTTGATGACCTGCTGGCGCAGCGTGGCATCTACGTCCACCACGATGGTCATGCGGGAAAGCTCCGGATCGAGCGTGCGCGCGACGGTCAAACTCTCGATGTTATACCCGCGCTGGCTGAGCAGGCCGGTCACGCGCATCAGCGCGCCGGGCTTGTTCTCGAGCAGCACAGAGATTACTTGCAGCATGGGAGTCTCCTATTTAGCGGGTACCGGAACCGGCACCGGTTGCGGCGGGCCGAGAACCATTTCGTGGATGGCGGCGCCAGCCGGCACCATGGGGTATACCGATTCGGTGGGCACCACCTTTACGTTCAGCAAGTACGGGCCGGGTTCGCGGACGGCCGCATCGAGCGCCGCGGCTAGTTGCGACGGATGCTCGACGACGCGGCCCTTGAAGCCGTAAGCACCGGCCAGTTTCTCCACGTCCGGGAAGCAATCCAGTTCCACGCCGCACAAGCGGTTGTTGTAGAACAGGGTCTGCCACTGGCGCACCATGCCCAGGTAGCCGTTGTTCATCACCACGATCTTGACGGGCAGGCCGTTGCTCGCTATCGTCGATAATTCGGGAATCGACATTTGAAAACCGCCGTCTCCCACGATAGCGAAAACCAGCTTTCACGGGTTCGCGATCTGGGCGCCCACGGCGCAGGGAAGGCCGAACCCCATCGATCCCAGTCCGCCCGAAGTGAGCCACAGCCGGGGATGGTTGAAGCGCAGCAACTGGGCGGCCCACATCTGGTGCTGGCCCACGTCGGTGGCGATGATGGCTTCGCCACCGGAGATGCGGTCGATCTCCGACATCAAATGCTGCGGTTTGATTTCGCTCGCGGAGAAGCTGGGTTCGAGCGGGTGCTGGCGTTTCCAATCGCGGATTTGCTTCCACCAGGCGCGGCGCGCGGCGGCGAGTTTCTCTTCCGGTTGGCGCGGCGTTTCGCGCAGCATCTTGACGAGGCGTGTCAGTACGCGGTTCACGTCGCCCACGATGGGCACATCCGGCGCGCGGTTCTTTCCGATTTCGGCTGGGTCGATATCGACGTGAATGACCTTGGCATGCGGAGCGAAGGCGGCCAGGCGGCTCGTCACCCGGTCGTCGAAACGCGTGCCCAGCGCGATGATCAGGTCGCAGTTCTGGAGGGCCATGTTGGACGCGTAGCTGCCGTGCATCCCCGGCATGCTGATGAAGTTGGGATGCGACGAAGGCATCGCGCCGAGTCCCATCAGCGTGATCACGGCCGGCGTGTCGGTAAGTTCGATGAATTCGCGCAACAGGCCGCTCGCGTTGGAGGCGATGATGCCGCCACCCGCGTAGACCAGGGGCCGCTCGGACTCTTCGATCATCTGCGCGGCGCGGCGGATCTGGCCGGTGTGTCCTTCGGTGAATACCTTATAACCGGGCAGGTGAATCGAGGTCACCGGCAGATAGTGGCCTTGCCCCTGAAAAATGTCCTTCGGAATGTCCACCAACACCGGGCCGGGCCGTCCGCTGGAAGCCACATAAAACGCTTCGTGGATGGTCTGCGTGAGGTCTTCCAGCCGCTTGACCAGGTAGTTATGTTTGGTGGCGGAGCGGGTGATACCGAAGGTGTCGGCTTCCTGAAACGCGTCGCTGCCAATCAGCTTACTGGTCACCTGGCCGGTGATGGCCACCACCGGAATCGAATCCATCAGGGCATTCACCAGGCCGGTAACCAGGTTAGTCGCTCCCGGGCCGGAGGTGGCGCAGCACACGCCCACTTTCCCGGTCGAGCGCGCGTAACCTTCGGCCGCGAAGGCCGCGTTCTCCTCGTGGCGCACCAACACGTGGCGGATCTGGTGCTCGTACAGCACGTCGTAGAACGGAAGCGTGACGCCGCCCGGATATCCGAACATGCAATCGACGCCTTCCTTGACCAGACACTCCACCAGCATCTGTGCGCCGGAAATCAAATTCGCCATATTCTTCCCCTCATCCATTGGTAATTCACTTGCACTACACAACAAAAAAGGCCACCAGCCGGTTTTAACCCCGCTGATGGCCTCGGTTACTGCTTCCGAGCGGCCTTCAAGCGGGGCCGGCTACGATGACCAAGCTAATGACTACGATGCGGACAGGAATCCCTGCAAGGTGAGCGAATGCGGACCGGCCTGTGCGAGCGCGAGACATCGGACTAAACTTCGAGTTTACCGTACACGTTTTCTAAATGCAAGCACCGGTGGCTATCAATTATGTTAATAGCCACATTACCGGGGCGCGGCTGAGGCCGCATCCGGGACGCAAAAAAAGGGGAGCCCGAAGGCTCCCCCGATACTGCGTTTCAAGCTAGACAGGCGAAGCGGCCTGCCCAGTTCCAAAGCGAGTTGTGTTTAGAAATTGAACTTGGCGCCGAGCTGCAGGTTGCGTCCGACTTGCTGGTTCAAGGCCTGGTTCCTGTATCCGTCCACGGATGGGTTCTCCACTTCGGCGTCCACAACGTTGACGTAGAAGTTGGCGTGGTTGAGCGCGTTGTACATCTCCAAGCGAAGCTGGAGTGAGGCTCTCTCGGTCAGCCTGGTGTTCTTGTAGACCCCAAGATTGAGGTTCCAGGCGCCCGGCGCACGGAACGTGTTGCGGCCGATTTCGTTGCTCGGGAATGGACCGACTTCGCTAATGCCGATCTTCGGGTTGTACCAGGACAAACCGTTGACGGGGTTGGCGAAATTGGTGAACTGGTAATACTCGTAATTGTCAGGCGTCCCCGGGGTAGGCACGTTGGTGACGCCCTTGGGCGGCGTGGCGCTAACCTGCTGCGCGCGCGGGCAGTAAGCGTATGCGTTGGTGCAGTCGTAAACCGTGAACGGGTTGCCGGTGCTCGTCGTGATGATGGGAGCCAATTCCCATCCGCCCAAGAGCTTATCGCGCAGCGAACTCCCCTTAAACGCCGGAATCCCCCAGACAGCCGAAATCGATACGCGCTGTGCCGCATCGAAATCGGAGCTGCCCCAGTCCAGCTTGGGGTGGAAGGGATCCATGTAACCCAACTGGTAATCGGCCTGCACGCCATCGCTGAAGGCGCTGCTCAGGTCGTCCAGGGCGTGGGACCAAGTGTAGTTGGCTTGCAGCGTCACACCGGTATGCGCGACGTCCTTAAATGTGACCTGCCCGACCAAGGCGTTGTAAGCGGAGTTGCCGTTGTCGCTACGGAGGTTGATGTTGCTGTATTGGGTGTTCAAGCGGCTGAGGCAGGGCAGCGCGCTGCACGGCGTGTTCAGGTACTCCGTGCCGTAACCGTTGAGGTTGTCGTGAGAGATGTCGTAAAGGCCTTCACCGCGCGAGCCGGAATAGCCCAGGCTGGTCAGCACGTTGGCGCCAATCTGGCGCTCCAGGGTGAGGCTCATCGTATGCGCGTAGGCGGTCTTGATATCCGGATTCACTCCGCGGAGGCTGACGGCCGGCAATACCTTGCTGCCGCCGCTGCCAGCCAGCGGGCCGGCGTTGTTCACGTTGATCGGAATGGTAGGCAGGTCGGAGCCCGCAATCAGCGCAATCACCGCATAGTTCGGCGGGTTCTGGATGATGTTGAAGGTGACGTTGCCGAAGTTCCGCTCGTAACCGAGGCCGTAGCCGCCGCGCAAGCTGGTTTTGCCGTCGCTGGTCAACGAGTAAGCAAAACCGATGCGCGGGGAGAAGTCCTTATAATCCTTCTGCCACAAGCCGCCGTTCGGGTTGGTGGGCGTCGGATCGACCGTCGCCGTAGCGATCTCCTGCGCTAGGTTGGCGAAGCTGTAGCTGCCGGGAAACACAATGTTCGAGTCGAGCTTCGAGTCCTGATTGTGTTGCACGCCGAAGTATTCCCAGCGCAGGCCGAAGTTGAGAGCCAGGCGCGGAGTCACCTTGAAGTTGTCCTGCCCGTAAATCGCGAACTCGTTGTAGCGGTTGCTGCGCGAGAAGTTCGGCGGTCCCACCGGCAAGTTGACGGTCTGGCCGGGGTACTTGCCCTGTGGATTGACCGCTGCTTCGAACTCGTGCAACTGGCCGTTCAGAAAGTTATCCATCGCGTTGCCGGTGTTGGTGCCCAGGGCTTCGACCGCTTCTTCGTAAGCGCCGAAGGTACGGTTATCCTGCATGTAGGTGATCTGGCCGCCGAACCGGATGTTATGCCGGCCGATTACCTTGGTAACGTCTTGGGCGAGAACGCCGAAATTCTGCGGGCCGCCAAAGGGAATCGCGTTGCCAGGCGAGTACTCGCTATAACCGGGGAAGGCGATGTCCTGGCCTGCCAAAGTCACAGGGCCACTCGCGTTCATATATAGTGTCGGGGTCGGCGGCACCGAGCCCAGCGGCTGCAGGTTGTTCAGGCGGTTAAAGCTCAAGCGGGTCTGGCTGACCAGGCTGGGCGAAAACGTGTGCGTCAGGGAGAAGGTGGCGTGGTTATCCACGTTCGTCTGACCGGTTTCATAGCCTTGGTACGGGCTGGTGTTGATAGTGCCGGCGAAATCGTCCTCGTTGTATAGAGCGTAGCGGAACGACATCTGCGTTTTTGGGCTCAGGTTGTAGTCGATGTTGCCGACGATGTCATAGGTGTTCTGCGGAGATCCGCCGCCCGCGTCCGCCGCGGTCTGGTAGGTAACCTCGTTGAACATCGGTGTGCCGGCAGGGAGCGCGTTGCACGGGCCCGCGGCGGCGGCGCCGTTGCAAATGCTGCCGAGGTCCGACTTGGCGAACGTAGCGAGCGTCGACAGGTCGCTGCGCATTTTACCGTAAGTGCTGAAGAACGACTGGGTGTTGGCACCGGCGGCCGCAATCAACTGCGTGGTGGGAACCATCGCAATCTCGTTCGCGTGGCTGCGAACGCGCGTCCACTCGGTGTTCTGGAAGAAGAAGAGCTTGTTCTTGATGATCGGCCCGCCAATCGAATAGCCGAAGTTGTTGCGGTCGTAAATGCCCTTGGGCAGACCGTTGGCGTCGTTGAAGAAGCTGTTGGAACCCAGCGCCGAAACCCGGTTGAACTCGTAGGCCGAGCCGTGGAAATTATTGGTGCCGCTCTTGGTGATCACGTTGACCACGCCGCCGGAGGCGCGCCCGTATTCCGCCGAGAAACTGCTGGTCGTCACCGAGTATTCCTGCACCGAATCGAGCGGAACCTGCTGGCCGACGCCGGCCGTGAACTCATCGTTGTTGGCCACGCCATCCAGCATGACGTTGGTGCTGGACGAACGCATGCCGTCGATCGCGAAACCCACGCCGCGGTTGCTCTGGGTGTCGCCCGACACGTTCGGCACCGTGGCCACGAAATCGTACGGGTTGCGGGTCAAGGAGGGAAGCTCGGTCACCTGCTGTTCGCTAATGGTGTTGCTGAGCGTCTGAGATTCGGTGTTGACCTGCACCACGCCGGCGCTCACTTCCACGGTGGTGCTGGCCTGACCGACATCCAGCTTGGCGTCCACTGCCAACTTGGAGCCAACATCGACCGTCACACGCTTCTTCTGGGTGGCGAAGCCGTTGGCGGAGATCGTGATCTCCCACTCGCCGGGCCGAAGGTTCGGAACCACGTATACTCCGGCCGCGTTGGTCGCCGTGACGCGCACCGTGCCGGTTGCGACGCTCTTGGCCGTTACCGTAACATTGGGCACCACCGCACCGCTGGCGTCCTGAACCGTTCCGACAATCTGGCCCGTCTCTGCCTGGCCCCACAGCATCAAGGCGGCCATCATCAGGCCGAAAACGACCGCTAACGGTCTTCGAAATCTCTTGAAATCGCTCATGTTATCTCCCAATTCAGATAGTTGAGAAAGTCGAGGCGCATTTTCCACCGGTTGGTTGAGAAACACATCTCGCTCTTGCCGTACGTTCCGTCACTGCGTGGTGAGGCCTTTTCCCGCACGCCTATTACCAAATATAACCATTGGCGTAATGTCTTTGAAACCCGATTGGTCATCCGATTTTGAGACGGATCGAGCCATGGCGATTCTCCCGAAAACGGGTGCTGGACGGCCAGAATAATGATAAGTTATTGATATTTAAGATCTTATTTAGATATGTGAATGTGGACACAGAATACGCTTTTGTGGATTAATCTGCGGCGAAACCATGAAACAGCGCTGAAGTAAGGATGTCGTCTTTTCCGGCACTGTCGATGCGGCTAAGTGGGTTGGGCTGCCGCGGCTGGAAACGGGATGGTCTGGCCGGCCTTCGTCATCACAACGGGCCTTCCGGCGCGCAGGCCTCGCGGCCGCGGCGGGCGGCGAATTCGGCGCCGGCCAGCACGATCAGGGCGGCCACAAAACTTCCCAGCAGGATGGACACGGAAGTCTGAAACATGTGATATTCGCGATCCAATTTCGCCACCAGCCAGGGGCGGAAGAGGATGTTCAGGTACTTGAGGGCCTCCAAAGCCAATCCGACCCAGATGGCGACCGGTGCCACCTGCATGGGATCGACCTTGCGATTGGGCAGCAGCCAATAGACCAGGAAGAGCATCAGGATGGAAACCGGCACGGCGGCGACCTTGAAAAATAGCAAGGTGAGCCAGGAGGCCACGACGCCCTGGCCGGCCAGGGACGTGACCCACTCGCGGTTGTAGGCAGTAAAGGCCAGCGAAAGAAGTACCAGCGCACCGCAGGCGAACACCATGCCAAGACTGATGATTTGATTCTTCCAATAGCTGCGGTTGGTTGTGACGCCCCAGGCGCGGTTTAGCGCCACTTCGAGCGGCTCGAAAATGCCGTTCGAGGTGAACAGCAGGAGAAGAATGGAAGTGATGCCGATATGCGGCACCTGATACGACAACAGGTTGAGAACCACCACGCCGCCCGACCTGCCCGGAAAAACGTCGCGCACGGCAAGGTAAATCGCGTTGATACCGGTCGGCCAATGCAGCACGTCACGGAACAGGCAAAGCATCACGGTCAGGAACGGGAAGAACGTCAGGAGCACGCAGGCCGCAATGGCCAGCGCGTAGACGTGCGCCTCGGTTTGCATCAGGTAGTGTGCGGTGGGACGGCAGCGCGGCCACCAGCGGGCCCAATTCGCGCGGCAGGCGGCAAGCAGAGAGTGGTAGGAGATCAAATACTAGGTTAGTACAGTGACGGCCGGGAGAGCTGAGGACAGCGAGCGCACCTGGCGTGGGGAGTCACGGAATCTCCGGAACACGGGCAAGCTGAAGCATGCCCCACCCAGGCTGGTAGAATGGTGCGTTGCCGGAACTGGTCGCGACCGTTGTTGTCCCCACGCTGGCTGCCGATCGAAGGCTGTTGGAATGCGTGGCGTCGCTGGCGAAACAGACGCGGGGCGATTTTGAAGTCGTCGTGGTGGATAACAGCGGGCGCGGCCTGGTGCGGCGCTTGGGCCTCGCGCCGGAGATCCGCGTGATCGAAAACAGCCGCAACGTGGGTTTCGGCGCGGCGATCAACCAGGGACTCGGGGCCTCGAGCGCGCGGTATCTGGCGACGTTGAACGACGATGCAGTGGCGCACCCGGGATGGTTGGAAGCGGCCGTGGGCGCGCTCGAACGGCGGCCGGACGCGGGGATGTGCGCGTCGCAGGTGCGGCTCTTCGGCGAGCGCCGGCTGGATTCGGCCGGCATGCTTTTGGCGCGCGACGGCAGCAGCAAGCAGCGCGGGCAAGGCAAGGCGCCGGAGGATTATCCGGTGGAGGAAGAGGTGCTGTTGCCGAGCGGATCGGCGGCGATCTACCGGCGGGCCATGCTGGACGAGATGGGAGGCTTCGACGACCGTTTCTTCCTGTATTGCGAGGATACCGATCTCGGTCTGCGCGCGCGCTGGCGCGGATGGAAGTGCCTGTATTCGCCGCTGGCCGTGGTGGAGCACCACTATTCGCACACAGCGGGAGAGGCGTCGCCATTGAAGGCCTACCTGGTGGAGCGCAACCGCCTGTTCGTGCTGGCGAAAAACTTCCCCGCGCGGATGCTGTGGCTGGCGCCGCTCGCCGCGGCGGCGCGGTATTTCTGGCACTTCATGTACCTGCTCCAGGGCCGCGGCAGCGCGGCGCGGTTTCGCGCCGGCGGGCACAACGGCGCTCGCATGCTGTGGTACGTGGCTCGGGCGCACTGGGGGCTGGTGCCAAATGGCCGATGGTTGTGGCGGGAACGTAAACGCATTCAGAGCGGCGCGCGCATTACGCCTGCCGTGTTCCGCCACTTGGCGCGCAGCTACTCGGTCGGCGTCCGGCGGGTGGCGGAACAATGAACATGCAGGCGCACGAACCCGGCTCGCTGCTGGTGATCGTTCCCGCTTACAACGAACAGGGGGCGGTGGGCGAGGTAGTCCGCGAGGTTGCGCGGCATGTGCCCGGCGTTCCGGTGCTGGTGATCGACGATTGCTCGAAGGATTCGACGGTGGCGGTGGCGCGCGCGGCGGGCGCCAGAATTCTTCCGCTGCCGCACCACCTTGGTTTGGGCGGAGCGGTGCAGGCCGGATACAAGCTGGCCTTCGCACTGGGTTTCGAATACGTGATCCGCGTGGATGGCGATGGACAACACGACGCACGCGACATTCCGCGAATACTCGATAAGCTGAAGGAATCCGGCGCGGAGATGGTGATCGGCGCGCGCATGGACGTGGAGCCGGACGAATGGCACACGGGGCGGCTGCGGGCGCTGGGCACACGTTTCTTTCGCATGGTGCTGCGCCCGATCCTGGGCAAGTCGGTGCACGATCCGACCTCCGGCTTCGTGGGCGTCAACCGCCGCGCGCTGTCGCTGTTCAGCTCGAGTTTTCCACTCGAGTATCCCGAGATCGAGGCCCTGGTGGTGTTGCAGCGCCGGCGATTCCGTTTTGAAGAAGTGCCGTGCCGCATGCGTCCGCGCAAGGCCGGCCGTTCCTCCATCACCGCGCTCAAGAGCCTTTCCTATATCGCCCACGTGCTGCTGGGCGTTTTTGTCAACATATTGAGATATGACGGCCGGTGGCGCCGGCGCCGGCAGAGCCGGAGTGCGCGTTCCGGTACCGGCGACGGAGGCTAGATGGATCGTTTATTGCTCGTCAGCGCGGGCGTGAGCCTGCTCCTGCTGGTGATGGTGCTGATATCGGTGCGGCGGTCTCACATCCGGGTGGAGTATTCGGTGACGTGGCTGTTGGCGGCGGCCGTGATGCTGGCGCTCTCGCTCGCGCGGCCGGTGGTCGAATACATTCGCGGCCTGCTCGGGCTGCCGGACACGCCGCTGGCGGTCTTCCTGCTCGGCAGCGCGTTGTTCCTGATCGTCTTCTTCCGCTTCACGCTGATCATTTCGCGTCTGCGAGACGACAATATCGCGCTGGCGCAGCGGATGGCCATCCTCGAATATCGTCTCCACGCGCTCACTCACCATGAAAGCTAAGGCCGAGAGAAAGAGACGGGCCGCGCAAGCGCCGGAGACCGCCCCCGCCCGGCGCCGCGACTGGTGGCCGTACCTGGTGGCGGGCGCGGCGCTGCTGGCGGCGGTCTGGGCTTACGCTCCTTCGCTGCATGGGCAGTTCCTGTTCGACGACACGATTCTCGGTTTCTCGCTGTCCGGTGCATCGGCGCCGCTGATGGCATGGCTCCGCGGCGTGCGTCCGGCGCTAATGGCCACTTACTGGATGAACGTACGGCTTTCCGGCGACGATCCGTTCAGTTACCATGCGGTGAACCTCCTGATCCACCTGGCTGCCGCGGCGCTCGTGTTATTGATCGTGCGCCGGCTACTCGAGTTGTCGCAGGCGCCGGCGGCGCGCCGCACGCTGCTAGCGGGCTTCGCCGGCGGCCTGTTTCTGCTCCACCCCATCCAAACCGAGGCCGTGGCTTACGTCGCTGGCCGCTCCGAGGCGCTCAGCGTGACATTCCTGCTGGGCGCCTATGCGGTGTTCCTGTACCGGCGCCGGGCGGCCGTCGGATGGGGAACCGTGCTGCTGGTGCTCGCGCTGTTTGGCCTGGCGTTGCTGTCCAAGGAGCACACCATCGTGCTGCCGGCGCTGCTGCTGCTCACCGACTTCTGGTGGAACCCGGGCCTGTCCTGGCGCGGCGTGCGAGCCAACTGGCGCTTGTACGCCCCGCTGGCGCTGGGAGCCGCCGTTGGTGTCGAGCATTTCTGGTGGCAGATCCTCTACTCACCGAGCGCGGGCTTCGGTCTCCGCGGCGTGAGCTGGTATCAGTATCTGTTTACCGAGGCGCGGGCGTTATTCGTCTACCCGGCCGAGTTTCTCCTGCCAGTGCGGCTGAATGCCGATTGGGACTTCCCGTTTTCCCGCACCGTATTCGACCACGGCGCCATCGCCGGTCTCATCGCGCTGCTGGCGCTGGCCGCCACCGCCTGGTACTACCGTCGGCGATTTCCGCTGGCGAGCTTCGGTTTCTTCGTCTACATCGTCCTGATGTCACCGACCTCGTCGATTATGCCGATTGCCGACCCGGTGGCCGAGCGGCGCATTTACCTCGGGATGCTGGGACTCTTGCTGATCGTGGTGGATGTGGTGTGGCGCATCCGCACGGATGCGCGCAAGCTGGCCGCGGCGCTTGCCGCCATACTGCTGGCGGCCACGCTGATCACGCACGCGCGGGCGGCGGTGTGGGCGGACCCGGTTGCCTTATGGCAGGACACGGCGGAGAAATCGCCGCACAAGCGGCGTGTGCTGTTTCAACTGGCGAAAGCATACTACGATGCGGGCCGCTGCCAGGATGCGGTGGAGGAATACCAGAAGGTCGCGCAAGGCTGGCCGCCCAATTACGAGATGCTGGTCGACTGGGGGCTCGCCTACGATTGCGCGAATCAGCCGGATCTGGCGCTGGGAGAACTTCGCCAGGCCGCCGGCATGGAGGCGACCGCGCACGTGTACACGCAGATCGCCAGAGTGTACGGGGAGCGCCGCCGATGGGCCGAAGCGCTGGATGCATTGGCGATCGCGGAGAAACTCGATCCGAGCTTCGCAACCACGTACGCCTATAGAGGCAAGATCCTTTTTAATCTGAACCGCGCGGAGGAAGCGGTCGCGGACTACCAGCATGCGCTGGCACTGCAACCGGACCTGGAGGGTGTGGTGCGCCAGGACCTCGCCGAAGCGCAAGCGAAGGTGGCCAAACACTGACATGCAGCCCTTAAACATTGGCGTCAACGCACTCTATCTGCTTCCCGGCCGTGTGGGAGGTACTGAGATCTATTTGCGCGGCCTGATGGCCGGGCTGGCCGAGATCGACCCGGTGAATCGCTACGTGATCTTCACCAACTGCGAAACCGGCCCCGGCCTCGCGCCGGTTCGGCCCAACTTCCGCGTGGCCCAGCAAGCCGTGCACGCGGCGTCGCGCCCGCGGCGGATGCTGTGGGAGCAAACCGTGCTGGCGCTCGAAGCGACGCGCCGCCGCCTGGACGTGATGTTGAATCCAGGATTCACCGCGCCCCTGTTCGCTCCCTGCCCGCAAGTCACCATGTTCCACGACCTGCAGCACAAGCAGCATCCCGAGAACTTCCGCTGGTTCGATTTGCCCTTCTGGCGATTCTTCCTCTACTGGTCGGCGCACGTGTCCCGCGTGCTGCTGGCGCCCTCGCAATCCACCGCCGCCGATCTGAAGCAGTACTACCGGCTGCCGGACAACAGGATCCGCGTAGCGGTACACGGCGTGGATTCGGCTTTCTTCGAGGTCGCCCAGAGGCGCCAGCCGGAGCGCTTCCTGTTGGCCGTTTCCACCTTGCATCCGCACAAGAACCTGGATGCGTTGCTGCGCGCGTTTGCCGTATTTCGCCAACGCCACCCCGACTTTCGCCTGGTAGTGAGCGGCCTGCACGGATTCTCCGCCGGCGACTTGCACACGCTGCGCGATGCGCTCGGGCTGCACGATGCGGTGGATTTTCCCGGCTGGGTCCCGCGCGAGGAATTGTACGACCTGTTCGCGCGCGCCTGGGCGTTCGTGTATCCGTCACTCTTCGAAGGCTTCGGCCTGCCGGTTCTGGAAGCGCTGGCCGCGGGCGTGCCGACGGCGTGCTCGTCGATCGACCCTCTCCATTCGGTCGCCGGCGAAGCAGCCCTGCGATTCGATCCGCGAAGCCAGGAAGCGATGTTGGAAGCCATGTGTCGCATCACTGAGGACGACGACCTGCGCCGCTCGCTCGCCGGCGCCGGCCCCGCTCGCGCCGCTCACTTTTCCTGGAAGTTCACCGCCCAGACCACGCTCGAAGCCCTGGAAGACGCGGCGAAGGGGTAGGGCGAGTGTGGACGCTTGGATCGTCAGCCAGCTAACGCCGCGTGGCCAACGGAGGATGGAAGAGCTCCAGGATGGTGTGTAGTGTGCCGCAACCGAGGCCGCGCGGCGCGGCGCGCGCATTACCCCGAAAGCCCTGCGGGCGGAGCTCGCCAGGTTTTCCCAACGACGATTGCGCCCTGCAAGAGCGCATACTGGAAGAGTATTTAATGACGGCGATGCCGTAATTCCCCGTTCGAGGTTCTCCATGCGAAGTCTTCTTACTGCATCCATACTGGTTACTCTCTCGCTCGTTCCGGCCACCGCGAAGGTGGTGGTCTTCTGGCAGCCGGGCTTTCCGGCCGTTGCCAGCCAGCCGGTGTCCCGCGATACGCTCACCCAGGCGTTCGAAGGCATGGCGCCGCTGTTCTTCGGTCTCGATCGGATCGAAGATCCGGCGGCGCTGGCGGGCGCGGATCTTCTGGTGCTTCCCTACGGGTCGGCCGTGCCGGCCGATGCCTGGCGCGCGATTCTAACTTACCTGCGGAACGGCGGGAACCTGCTGGTGCTGGGAGGACAGCCGCTGCGTGTGCCCGTCACACGGGTCGATGACAAGTTCGTCGAAGGACGTCCCCAGGAGAGCTACGCGCGCGACCTGAACCTGCAATACACTTACGAAGTACCCACTCCACAGGGGGCGCGATTCGCCTGGCGCGCCGGCTATTCGTTCCTGCCCACGCTCGTTGTCCGCGCGCGGCGCTTCTTCACCGTCGAGGGCGGGGTGCGCGGCCTTGGATACATGGTCGATTCGGATGGCGTGGAAACGGCCGCGCCGGTGATCGTGGCGGACCACGCGGGCGGGCGGCCCGGCTGTGGAGGAGACGGGCGGGACGGTGACGGTTTCGTGGCGGGCGGCCGCATCGTGATGCTCGACTTTGAACCGGAGCTCGGTTACTGGGCCTCGGCCGACGGCGTCGGCCTGATTCGCGAATCCGCCGATTACGCGCGCCAGGGCGCGACTGAGTTCTCGCTCGATTTGGCGCTCTCGACGGTGAAGCCCGGCGAGACTCCGCAGGCAATCGTGCATCTACGCAACGCTCGGCGCGAGCGGCTGGGCGCGCCGCTCGCTGGCGTTGTGAAGATCGAAATGCTCGCCGGCGACAAGGTGCTGCAGACCCAGCGTGTGGCCGTGGCCGCGGGCCAGGAGACCCGCGTCGATCTCCTGCCGCAGACGCACGGTTTCTTCACCGTGCGCGCCGTGTTTGAGGAGGGCGGCAGGACACGCGAGTTTCATCAAAACGCGTTTTGGGTGGAAGACGAGTCTCTGCTCGGCTCGGGTCCGGTGCTGGGCGTTGCCGGCGACTTCCTCACCCGCGACGGCCAGCCGTTCTTCGTGATGGGCACGAACTACTTCACCACCGAAGAAGAGGGTTGGGATTTCGCCGGCCCGCGCAACGCCTGGACCTGGGAAAGAGACTTCGCCGACATGGCGCGCCACGGGGTGAATTTTGTCCGCACCGGCGTGTGGATGCCTAACCTCTCGTTCCTCGATCCCGCCAGCGGCGCGGCGCCGGAGCGGTTCCTGCGGAACCTGGAGGCCTATCTTCTTTGCGCGCGCCAGCACAACATCGTCGTCAACTTTACCTTCTACGCATTCATGCCGCGTCCGGGAATGGGACTGACCAAACCGCCGCAGCGTCGCGGCTGCGGCACCGATGCACCGGCGGAGCCAGCGGCGGCCGGTGCGGCGCCTCCCGAACCGAATCCTTATCTCGATCCCGCCGCCATTCGCGCCGAACTGAACTATGTGCTCTCGGTAGTCGAGCGCTTCAAGAACGTCCCGTGGCTCTGCTGGGACCTCATCAACGAACCGAGCTTCTCCAAACCGGGCCGGCTGTGGAAGGGCAACACGCCCAACGGCGACCCGGTGGAACTGGCGGCGTGGCGAAAGTGGCTGGCTCGGAGATACGGCAACTTAGCCGCACTGGCATCCGCCTGGACCGTCACACCCGAACAGTTACAGAGCTTCGACGCGGTCCCGCTTCCCGCGCAGGCCGATCTTGCCTTCGACCGCTACGGCAACAGCCGCGAGGTGCGTGCGCTCGATTACAACTTATTCGCGCAGGACTCGTTCACAGGGTGGGTGCGGACCATGGTCACGGGCATCCGCGGCACGGGCAGCAATCAACTGGTGAATGTCGGGCAGGACGAGGGCGGTGTCACGGACCGGGTACTCAACCAGTTCTACGCGGCGGGCGGAGTCTCATTCACCACCAACCACACTTACTGGCAAGACCACGCGCTGCTGTGGGACTCGGTGGCGGCCAAGCGGCCCGGCGTGCCGAACATCGTCGGGGAAACCGGCTACCAGCCTGTGTGGTCCATCGACGGATCGTGGCGCTACGACGAGTTGACGGGGATTCCCCTTCTGGAGCGCAAGTGGGCGCTCGGCTTTGCCGCGGCCAACAGCGGCGCAGTCCAGTGGGACTGGGCGCGCGAAGCCGATTTCGGAATGAAGCGCAGCGACGGTTCCGCCAAGCTTTGGCAATCTATGATGCGCGACATGGGCCAGTTCGCGGAAAAGGCCGCGCCGTGGACTACCGTACTGGTGCAACCCCAGGTGGCGATCGTGCTGCCGCAATCGCTGCAACTGTCGGTGTTGAACGCCAACGCGCTCGAAGCTCAGCAGAAGTCCGTTCGCGCGCTCTATCAATATGCGCGAGCGGAAGCCTATGCGGTGGGCGAGTATCAGATCGGGCTGATCGGCAGTCCCAAACTGATCATTCTGCCTTCGCCGCGCGGACTCACTCGCGAATCGTGGGAAGCCATCCGTGGCAAAGTGGAGGCCGGAGCGACCCTGTTGGTCTCGGGCGCCTTCGATGGCGATCCTCACTTTCATCCGACCGGCCGCCGGGACGAGATCGGCCTTCCCTTTGAGACGCAACCGTTGACGCTGCGGGAAACGATCTTGCAGTGGCCGGAACACGATGCTCGCTTGACCTTCGGCGAAGACAAGACTACGTTCCTCGATCAGGCCGTTCTGCCCGGCGGCGCCACTTGGGCGGAGAAGCCACTGGGGAAAGGCCGAATCCTCTTTTCCGCGCTGCCGCTGGAACTGAACGATAACATGAACGCCATCGGCGACGTGTACCAGTACGCTTTGAAGACGGCCAGAGTCGAGCCCACTTACTCGACCGCGGTCGAGGATCCAGGCATTCTGATCTGCCCGACCCGTTATCCGAAGGCCACGCTGTATGTGCTCACTTCGGAATCGCCTCGCCAAGAAGTGGTCTTTCGCGACGCCGCCAGCGGCATGACCTTCCGCGGCGAGCTGGACGCCGGCCGGGCCGCCATGCTTCTTGTCGCGCAGGATGGGCAGTTATTGGCGACTTACAACTGGAAGACTAACTGATTTTATAGCTCATCGGCTGCCCGATTCGGCCCTCCCAAAAACCGCTCCCTGTGGTCGCTACTCCAGTCGGAGCCGCGACCACAGGGAGCGGTGAGCACCACATCCCCCAGTTAAACTGTGCGAAAACACGCCTGGCAGACGTGTCGCGGCGTGTCGAGATCGTGCGTTTGAGGATGTGAGAGTTAGTACGAAGCGCAAGGTGGCACACCGAAGAGGTTCGGGCGCCCCAACGTTCTGATTTCCACGAGGGACGGAACGGCTTCGAAATGTGCCGTTCATGCGCCGCCGTAGCGGTCAAGGTTCCAACGGACCATCCGGCGTTTGGTTCAACGTCCATTCGGATGGTGGTTCCCTTTGCGAAAGCTCCTGGCTTCGCCGCTCGAATTCGCTCTCGATCTGAGGGAGTTTCAGCGGCCATTCTTTCGAATGCCAGTGAATCCAGTACTCGATGTCCTGCGTGCACTCGGGGCGCCGAAACCTCGGACTTATCGACTCCAAGAATTTCTCCCAGGTACGGCGCATTAGTTTGACGGTTCCGTCCACGTGGAGGTACCCGACGAAAGCGTCGCCAATCTCACGATCAAGCCGCCGGGAGTAGGTCATGTGTGAGAGCGTTTTGTTGATGACCTTGATTAGCTCCGTGTCGCCAAACTTGTGGCGGCCGAAATGCCTCTCGCACCAGCGGACGTCCGAACAAAAATCGACAGCATAGACGTCGTCCTTCGTTCGGGAAATGGGCGCTGAATTCGGACTGAGACGGAAAGCGGCAACGCCGTTCCAGAAGAACTCGGCCATGCTCCTTACATGCACAAGGAATGCCTGCTCGACCAGATGATTGACGGGGTGTGGGTGACCTTTTGTCATTTCCAGAGCCGCAAGATGCACGCAGAGGTACTCCCACGCCACGTCCTCGCCTGCGGCCGCGATCTGGCTGTCCTTAGGCTGAAAACCATCTTTCTTCTTAGGCATGAATTTAGAGTTTCACTGGTCGCGACCTGAGGCAAGCGGGGGGCGGTGTACCGAACCTAGACAAAGAACCGCCGGCACACGCAATTGCGCGGCCGGCGGTTCTTGAACTCCAAACAGTTTGTATCTTGTCTTATTCGGCCAGCGTTTCTTCGCCGGTCCCTTCGGTGAGACCGCCAGCGTACAGCGAGCGGGTTTCCTCTTCGTAGCCGGGGATGGTGTCGAGCGGCTGCTCCTGCACAGGCTCTTCGACCACATCCTCGCCGGCGATCTTCACGCGGCGGTAATACTCCATGCCGGTGCCCGCGGGGACCAGGCGGCCCATGATGACGTTCTCCTTCAGGCCGCGCAGGTAGTCCACCTTGCCGTTAATGGCGGCTTCGGTGAGCACGCGCGTGGTCTCCTGGAAGGAGGCGGCGGAAATGAACGAATCGGTGGAAAGCGACGCCTTGGTGATGCCGAGCAGCACGGCCTTGCCCTGCGCGGGACGGCCGCCGGCATCGCTCGTCTTGGCGTTTTCGGCGCGGAACTTGAACTTATCGACGACTTCCTCCGGCAGGAACTCCGTGTCGCCGATATCTTCCACCTTCACCCAGCGCATCATCTGACGGGAGATGACCTCCAGGTGTTTGTCGTTGATATTGACGCCCTGCAGGCGGTACACTTCCTGGATCTCGTTGACCAGGTACTTCTGCAGTTCCTTTTCGCCGAGCACGTCGAGGATGTCGTGCGGATTGCGCGGGCCGTCCATCAGCGGTTCGCCGGCCTTGACGCGCTCGCCCTCCTGGACGTTGATGTGCACGCCGCGGGGCAGCGCGTATTCGCGCTTATTGCCATCGTCGCCCTCTACGTAGATCTTGCGCTGGCCCTTGGAGACTTCTCCATACTTCACCACACCGTTGATTTCGGCGATGATGGCGGTTTCGCGCGGCTTGCGGGCTTCGAACAATTCGACTACGCGCGGCAGACCGCCGGTGATGTCCTTGGTCTTGGTGGTTTCGCGCGGGATCTTGGCTACGACGTCGCCGGCGTGGACCTCCTCGCCATCGTGCACCATCAGGTGAGCGTGGGTCGGCATCAGGTATTTTTTGGCTTCCGAGCGCGAACCCGTCGCCCCTTCGGGCCGCACCACCACCATCGGCTGCCGTTTCTCGTCGGGCGAATCGGTGACGACGAGCTGCGACATGCCAGTGACTTCGTCGACCTGCTCCTGCATGGTGAGGCCGTCCACCAGATCCTTGAAGTGGACGACGCCGGAAACTTCGGTGAGAATCGAGAACGTGTACGGATCCCACTCGAGCAGGATCTGACTGCCCTTCACCGGTGCGCCATCGTCGACCGTAATGCGCGCGCCGTAAACCACCGGGTAGCGCTCTTTTTCGCGGCCCTTATCGTCCACCACCGCCATGATGCCGGAGCGGTTCATGGCGATCAGCTCGCCCTGCTTGCTGCGCACCGTTTGAATGCCGATGTAGCGGGCGAAGCCGCCCGACTTGGCGTCCTGCGTGGATTGTTCGCTGACGCGCGTCGCCGTGCCGCCGATGTGGAAGGTGCGCATCGTCAACTGCGTGCCGGGCTCGCCAATGGACTGCGCCGCGATCACACCGACCGCTTCGCCGCGCTCGACCAGCCGGCCCGTCGCCAGGTTGCGGCCGTAGCAGGAAACGCACACGCCGCGTTTGGATTCGCAGGTCAGCACGGAGCGAATCTTGACCCGCTCGATGCCGGCCGCCTGAATGGCCGCCGCCAGGTCCTCGGTGATCTCGTGGTTGACGGCGACGATCAGATTGCCTTCGTAATCCTTCTGATCTTCGAGCGCGACGCGGCCCACAATGCGGTCGCGCAACGGCTCGATGATCTCGCCGGATTCGATGATCGGCTCCACGTAAATGCCTTCGGTGGTGCCACAGTCGTTTTCGCTGATGATCACGTCCTGCGCCACGTCCACCAGGCGGCGCGTCAGGTAGCCGGAATCGGCGGTCTTCAGCGCCGTATCGGCCAAACCCTTGCGGGCGCCGTGCGTGGAAATGAAGTACTGCAACACGTCCAGCCCCTCGCGGAAGTTGGCCGTGATGGGGGTTTCGATGATTTCGCCCGACGGCTTAGCCATCAGGCCGCGCATACCGGAAAGCTGGCGGATCTGCTGCTTGCTGCCGCGCGCGCCGGAATCGGCCATGATGTAGATCGGGTTCAGATAGCGGCCGGTGCGGTCGTCCTCCTCCATGGCCGTGAACATTTCGTCGGAAACGCGTTCGGTGACCTTGGACCAGATTTCGATGATCTTGTTGTATCGTTCGCCGTGGGTGATGGCGCCATCCTGGTACTGGCTTTCCACTTTCACCACTTCGCGTTCGGCCTCGCGCACCAGGCCGGCCTTTTCGCTCGGCACCACCATGTCGTCGATGCCAATCGAAATACCGGCGCGTGTCGCGTAAAGGAAGCCGAGCGACTTGATCTCATCGAGCATCTGCACGGTGATGACCAAGCCGAACTTGAGGTAGCAGTATTGCACCAATTGGGCGAGGCCCTTCTTCTTGAGCAAGCCGTTGATGTACGGCATATCCTGCGGCAGGTGATCGTTCAGGATCACACGGCCCACCGTGGTTTCCATGTACTGCTTGATAAACTCGATCGGCTCCGTATGCAGGATGTTCTGGCTATCGAAGGCGTGCACCAGGTCGATCACGCGGCCGGTATAGCGTAGCTTGATGGGCGTTAGGGTTCCCACTTCCCCCATTTCGAGCGCGATCAGCACGTCGTCGGCGGAAGCGAAAGTGCGCCCTTCGCCCTTGGCGCCCGGGCGCGCCTTGGTCAGGTAATAGCAGCCCAGCACCATGTCCTGCGTCGGAATCGCGATCGGCGCGCCGTGCGCGGGCGAAAGGATGTTGTTGGACGACAACATCAGCGTGGTGGCTTCAATCTGCGCTTCCGGCGAAAGCGGTATATGCACGGCCATCTGGTCGCCATCGAAATCGGCGTTAAACGCGGTGCAGACCAGTGGGTGAATCTTGATCGCCTTGCCTTCCACCAGCACCGGCTCGAAGGCCTGAATGCCCAAACGGTGCAGCGTGGGAGCGCGGTTCAGCAGGATCGGGTGATCCTTAATGACCTCTTCGAGAATGTCCCAAACCACCGGGTCCTGCTGCTCCACCAGTTCCTTGGCCTGCTTGATGGTGGTGCAATGGCCGCGCTGCTCGAGACGATGGTAAATGAACGGCTTGAACAGTTCGAGCGCCATCTTCTTGGGCAGCCCGCACTGGTTGAGTTTCAGGTCCGGGCCAACCACGATCACCGAGCGGCCGGAATAATCCACGCGCTTGCCGAGCAGGTTCTGGCGGAAGCGGCCCTGCTTGCCCTTGAGCGTATCGGAAAGCGATTTCAACGGGCGGTTGTTGGCGCCGCGCAGCACGCGTCCGCGGCGGCCGTTGTCGAACAGCGCGTCCACGGCTTCCTGCAGCATGCGCTTTTCGTTGCGCACGATCACGTCGGGCGCGTGCAGCTCCATCAGCTTCTTGAGCCGGTTGTTGCGGTTGATCACGCGGCGATAGAGATCGTTGAGGTCGCTGGTGGCGAAGCGCCCGCCATCGAGCGGCACCAGCGGGCGCAGCTCCGGCGGGATCACCGGCACCACGTCCAGAATCATCCACTCCGGCTTGTTGCCGCTCTTGCGGAAGCTTTCCACCACGCGCAGGCGCTTGGCGAATTTCAGCTTCTTCTGCTGCGACAGTTCGGTCTTCATCTTTTCCCGAATCTCTTCGGAAAGACCTTCGATGTCGAGCTTCTTGAGCAGTTCCTTGATGCCCTCGGCGCCCATCATGGCGACGAACTTGCCGGGGAATTCCTGATCGAGCTG